>Ga0154020_10000135_pt1 | contig 82415 bp, 54 predicted proteins | sample Klosneuvirus_201_FD_109709 | JGI IMG/M metagenome (GOLD analysis project Ga0154020, IMG submission 109709) | Active sludge microbial communities from wastewater, Klosterneuburg, Austria - Klosneuvirus_20160825_MG | ecosystem: Engineered > WWTP > Aerobic digester > Activated sludge | place...
AAAAATTCTCGAAGGATCGACTGCCGTATCCCATGGCCGAGTACACTACCAAACCAAGAACAATTGACAGCATGGAGTATCTCAGCCATCGATTGGGATGCTTAATTGCTTTCATAAGCTATAAAATTATCGAATTATTAATTTGAGTGCTCAGTGGATCAGTGCAGTTACAATTCCCAGCAGGGTTTTGCATCTTATCTCCGGCAATGTCTGGAGAAGAAGCGCAATTTATCTTTATGATACAGGATATGTAAGGGTTTTGTTCCAAAATAACAAGCGGAGTCATGGAAACACGCGTGAATACGACTTGCGCTGTCAGATTTATCTGCTTTCAAGTGCGTACTTCAATTTGAGTTGTCACACTCAGATCCAAAGCGAGAAAAGCCCCTGACACGAAAATGTCAGGGGCTTCTATTTGTTGAAAGAATGCTTAAGCTATTCCGGCATTCCCTTCTTTAGAATCAGTCTGTCATAGAGAACCAAGATCACTGCCGTCAAGAGCGCGAGCCCACCGAAGATCATCCACATCAAATCAGGCCGCCCTTGATCACGCGCGAGTGAACCGTACAGTTCACCGGACAGACGACCACCGAATATATTCCCAAGGGCAATAGTCCAGAAATAGAACCCCATGTACATCGCAACCTTCTGTTGCGGGGCAATGCGGCCCACATACTCCTGACTCTTTGGAGATGCGATCATCTCACCAAATGCAAAGATTGTAATCGCAAGTGTTACCAGCCAACCCGTCGATAACCAAGCACTCATGCCAATTCCGACAGCGGAAACGAGAATACCGACGACCATCACGGACAACGGAGGGAAGAACCCTATCAAGAACGATACCAGAACCTGGAACACGACAATTGCGCCTGCATCAATGTTGATGATGTACTCAGGATTCACTTGTCGGTATTTTTCGGCCCATGTATGCGCGAGCACCTTCGCCGCACTTGAGTCCGCACTCCAAACTCCATTCGTAGTTTTCGCCATCGGCAACGTGGCAAGTGAAGATCGAATATCCACTTCAGGAACGCGCACCTTAAAATCGAAAAGCGAACGTCGTGACGTCTTAGATTCTGCATCACCCAACGACACAACTCCGGTGGCGCCATACTTTTCGGTAAGGGAGTGAATCTCTGCGGCAAGCAATGGCTCATTCACCGCCGCGAATTCGTTGGCAAAGTCATCGCCAACCCAATTGCGTGCCGTCTTGACCATGTCGCTCGTATCAACATAGTCGCGAATATACTCAGGCATAGTCAGGAATATCTGATTGAAGGATGTCCAGAATCCCGACAGAATCAACAGATAGAGCGCAAATTTCCAATTCCCCAGTTTGAGTGGCTGCATCAGCCATGACCCGACTGTTGCGTGTTTTGCGCGGGCGCGTAGTGGAATGTCCAGCAGAATGTTCAACCCGACCCAGATGGCGCTAATCACGAGCATCTGATTCCACGAAATGTATCTGCCCGAAATGGCAAGCAAAGAGAGAATTACAAATACTAACAGGAAGAAGCGTCCATTGCCCAACACTTCAACGATACCGGCCAATACTTGCTTGACCGAGCGCTTCTCGCCACTCGTGGCTTCAGTCGTCGGTTCTTTGTAGAACAAGAGCAGCCAGATAAAGTTACAAGCAATCCAGAATGCCGAGGCCATGAACACCCAATCCCACCCATATCGTACTCGTACCATACCAGCGACAATCGGCCCCACAAACCCGCCGACATTAACCATCATGTAGAATATGCCGAACCCCATGGACGAATTTGTCTCATCCGTTGTTCGCGCCACGGTACCAACAACAACCGGTTTGAAGATTGCTGCACCGACCGCCACGAACAAGAATGCCATGAAGAATCCACCGAACGCGTGGAACTGCCCCAATAAATAGTAAGCAGGCACCATCAGCGTGTACGCAAGCAAGAACGTTTTCTTATAGCCGAAACGATCGGCCAATGCGCCGAATACAACTGGTAGTAAGTACAAAATGAATGGAACAACGCCTTGCAGCATACCGCGCTGCTCGGAGGTGAAACCAAGCGCGCCTTCGGCCTTGGAACCGGTAATGTAGAGCGTTGACACGGCGAAGAAGCCGTACCAGGCCAGCCGCTCAAATATCTCCATCGTGTTGGCGACCCAGAAACTTTGCGGCAACTTGGAGCGGGGCTTGCGCGGACCGCTGGAGGCAGGTGCAGAAGGATTCATAAATTAAATGCCTTTAGAAGGGGAGTGCTCTAAAGCGATTAAGGAGGGAAAGGCGTTGGCCAAAATGCAACAAAGCGCACGGAGGTGTCCATGCGCTTTGTAGGAGCGTTCAAATAAGTCGAGTTGTTATCGTTCCGGCAATTTTCATTACAGTGTCTGCGCGGAAAATTTCAAACCATCTGCGGAGAGAGGGGGATTCGAACCCCCGATACGGTTTCCCGTATGCACGCCTTCCAAGGGTCTCAAAATTCAATATTTACAAGACTCTTGGAGCGACGACGAGACGATTTTACGTCATTTGTCGGAGCGAGAGCGTGCGGAAAACGGATGATAATCGGATCAATATACACGATTCGAATCGGAATTTCAAGATTGGGTCGGACGACATGGACTCGATACCATAAAGATCGGTCAGGCAGCCTGACTGAACTTTCACCCCTAATCTACACCGTAATTATCCTGATCCTCTTGTGCCAAATGCGCTGACGGAAAACAGCGAAGAACCCGGAAACAATCGCGTTCAAGTTCAGTTTTGTCGATGCGATGCACGTACCAGCAGGAGAATTGACTACTTTACAATCTAACTCGGTTCAATCGAAGCGCGTTCAGGATAACTGAGACGGAACTGAAAGTCATAGCAGCGCTCGCAATGACCGGGCTTAGAAGCAAGCCGAAAAACGGATACAGAATACCTGCGGCAATCGGAACACCGAGAACGTTGTAGATGAAAGCGAAAAACAGATTTTGCTTGATGTTTCGCATCGTGGCGCCACTTAGATTCCGTGCCTTAACAATCCCACGTAGATCACCCTTTACCAAAGTTATGCCAGCGCTTTCCATCGCCACATCGGTCCCTGTTCCCATTGCAATTCCAACGTCGGCCTGGGCCAATGCCGGGGCATCATTGACTCCGTCTCCGGCCATCGCGACTTTCCGGCCCTCCTTCTGCAAGCGCTTGATGACCTCAATCTTTCCTTCAGGAAGTACATCTGCTTCGACGTTATCAATGCCAAGCTTCGCGGCGACTGCTTTCGCCGTGGTAAGATTATCCCCTGTCAACATGATCAGCTCGATTCCAGCTTCACGCAATTGTGCAATCGCGTTCGGTGTTGACGCTTTTACTGGATCAGCGACTCCGATCAAGCCTGCGAGACCATTGTTGACTACCACATACATGACAGTCTGACCTTCAGTTCTTAAAGCTTCAGCGCGACCAAATAGCTCATCGTTCGTAATGCCCAGACTTATCAAAAGGTTTTTGTTACCAAGGGCGACCACTTGTCCATTAATTGTACCGATCACGCCTTGCCCCGTCTTCGATTGAAAATCCACGACTGCACTTAGCTCGAGTTTACGCTCCTTGGCTGCCTTCACAATTGCGTCTGCGAGAGGATGCTCGCTGCCTTGTTCTAAGCTTGCTGCAAGTTTCAAGAGATCTTTGTCGCTCAACTCTCCTGTTGGCTCAATGCTCACAACTTGAGGTTTGCCTTCAGTAAGGGTGCCAGTTTTGTCGACGACCAAAGTATCAATCTTGATCATTGTTTCAAGGACTTCCGCACTTCTGATAAGTACACCGGAGCGAGCGCCTTGTCCGGTTCCAACCATGATGGACATAGGCGTTGCCAGTCCCAGAGCACACGGACAAGCGATGATTAAAACCGCGACAGCATTGACCATCGCATATGCAAGTGCCGGATCCGGTCCCCAAACCAACCAAATTACAAATGTGAGGACAGCAGTAACCACAACTGCTGGCACGAACCAAGCTGATACAACATCAGCAAGTCTCTGTATCGGTGCCCTGCTCCGTTGCGCCTCGCTTACCATCCGAACAATCTGCGCAAGCACCGTCTCGGAACCAACATGCTCTGCACGCATTACAAAGCTGCCTGTACCATTCACCGTTCCCCCGATCACCCGGTCGCCACCTGCTTTTGCTGCGGGTATCGGTTCGCCGCTAATCATCGACTCATCAACACTGCTTGATCCAGACTCAATCGTGCCGTCAACCGGAACTTTTTCCCCGGGTCGCACCCTAAGCAGGTTTCCAGCCATTACATTCTCCAAGAGGATGTCAATCTCTTCGCCGTTCTCCTGAACAACTCGTGCCGTTTTGGGTGCTAAACCTAAGAGTGCCTTAATTGCGCTGGAAGTCTTGCTGCGAGCTCGAAGCTCAAGCACTTGTCCTAGCAGTACGAGAGAAACGATAATCGCTGCAGCTTCAAAGTAAACAGGGATCAAACCCATCTCATCGTGCATTGCAACCGGAAAGACACTTGGCAGAACGATTGCAATAAAACTGTAGAGGAATGCTGTCCCCACGCCGATAGATATCAGCGTGAACATATTCAGATTGAAACTGACTATTGAATTCCAGCCACGCTGAAAGAAAGGCCAGCCGCCCCAAATCACGACAGGAGTAGCAAGCAGGGCTTGAAGCCACAAGAGCAAGGACTTAGGTAACGAACCAAGGAATTGCGAGTGAATTTCCATACCCCACATCGCGAGTCCCATAACCAACAATGAAAGCACGCTGCTGATCCAAAACCGTCGCGTCATATCGTCCAGCTCAGGATTATCATCGCGCTCTGTTAGTGTTGCAACAAGTGGCTCCAACGCCATTCCACAGATTGGACAAGAACCAGGTCCCGATTGTCGAATTTCTGGGTGCATCGGGCACGTGTAAATTCCTCCATTCGACATACCCTTTTTAGCAATCTGCGATGGGTCAACAGTGAGATGTTCAACCACGGAGCCGTCTGTCGGCAAGCTATTAGGGAGATACAACAAGGGATTTGCTTGGAACTTGTTCAAGCATCCTTGACTGCAAAAGTAGTAAGTGTCGTGTTCGTGGTGATGCGAAAAGCGCGCACGGGCCGGGTCAACCTTCATCCCACAGACCGGGTCAATTGCCAGTCCCGCCTCCTTTGTTGATACACCTGATTGCGCGTGTTCGTTGTGCTTTGAATGATCCATGTACATTTCTCCCCTGAGTACTCTGTTCACAATATTCCGTCTCGAATTTGACCGCAGTAGTAAGCCGCAACAACAGCACGTTGATTCATACCTAAAGCGATGAAACGGCTAGCTAATGCCATAATCGTCCATCTTCTTTCGTAAAGTCGGACGTGTAATCCCCAATACTTCGCAAGCTTTTCCCAGGTTCCCGCCAACTTGTCCTAACACCCATTCGATATGCTCTCTTTCGACTTCGGCCAAGGTTCTAAGTTCTCTCTTAGCTGGAGCTGGGTACGCCGCTGGTTCCAGAAAATCCACTGACAACGTGTCACCCGTGCTTCGAACAACTGCCTGTGTCAACACGTTCTCCAGTTCACGGACATTGCCCGGCCATGAATAATTCATGAGCCGCTTCACTACTGGATCAGGGACTTTGTTCACCTTTCTATGCAGCTCTAAATTGATCTTTTCAAGCAGATGATGCACAAGTGGCAGTATGTCTTCCTTTCGCTCACGAAGCGGAAGCAAGTTGATTTGAAACACCTTCAGCCGGAAGTACAAATCTTCACGAAACTCGTGAGTCCCTATCATGCTTTCAAGGCGTTGATGCGTAGCTGCGATGACCCGAGCCCTAAACGGAATTTGTGAGGTTCCTCCAACCCGTTCAAAATATCGCTCCTGCAGGACTCGCAGCAGTTTTGACTGCAGCTCGAAAGACAAATCGCCAATCTCATCCAGGAAGAGTGTGCCATGCCCAGCGTATTCGCATTTCCCCAGTTTCCGATCGACAGCTCCGGTAAATGCACCTCTCTCGTGGCCAAACATCTCCGACTCCATGAGCTGTGAAACAATCGCAGAGCAGTTCACGGCCACAAATGGTTCTACCGGTGTCGAGTTCTGATGGATTGCCCTCGCAACAAGTTCTTTCCCCGTACCACTTTCTCCGGTAATAAGCACATTTACTTTCGATTTAGCCGCCATCCCGATTTGCTTGTGCGTATCAAGGATAGACGCGCTGACACCGGCAATTCGTCCGGGCTTGAACTCGTCTTCGGGTCGATTCGTCGCAATGGTTCTTCGACTTACGCGAAGCTCTCGAACCGCTCCTTCAAGAGACAGATCCAGTTCGTCGATGTTCAACGGCTTGTGAAGATAATTAAAGGCACCGTGCTTCATCGCGCGGATAGCATAGTCCATATCCTGGTGACCCGTGATCATCAAAATAATCGCCTGGCTACCGGCTTCCACTTGTTCCTTTAGGAGTGAAGTGCCCTCGCCGTCCGGCAGTTTCAGATCCAAGAGCACAATTTCAGGATTGTGGCGATTCCAGAGTTCTTTGCCTGCCTTGAGGCTATCGCCGCAAAATACGTGGAAACCCTTGTCGGCCAAATGAAGTTCCATTGTTCGGCGGATGGCGTCATCGTCATCAATGATTAGAATTTTTTCCATACTACGTTGGCCGTGGCATTGAAATGATAATCTCGGTTCCTTTGTTTAGCTGGCTCATGCACGTGACATGTCCTCCGTGTGCGTCGACAATCTTTTTGGCGATGGATAAACCAAGTCCCGTACCGCTCTTCCTTGTTGTAAAGAACGGTTCAAAGACGTGCTTCATAGTCTCGTCTTGAATACCATTGCCATTGTCTTTGACGATAAGAACTATCGCATCTGGATTTGATTCTGAAACCAATTCAATTGTTCCGACCGACCGACCTGACGCTTCAATTGCCTGCACGGAATTCATGATTAAATTCCAGAACACTTGCATGAATCGCTCGTCATCAATGCTGACAACGTCCAATGGGATATGAAGTCTCGTATGCATCTCTATTTTGTGTCCATCGAGCAGCGTTGAAAACTCTTTTGTGACACGGTCAGATAACTCCTGAACTGTTACATTGCGTTTCTGGAGGGTGACTGTTCTTGAGTAATCTAAGAGTTCCGTCAGCATGGTTTCAATGCGCTCGGTTTGACTCTTTGCCAACTGAAAATGCTCTGAATGAACCAGTTCGCCTTGAATATCCTTCGTCTCCAATATTCGCAAGTTCATCTTGATGGCAGAAAGCGGATTTCGGATCTCGTGGACGACGCTGGCAACAAGCTCTCCGATTGCAGCGAGGCGCTCGGATTGAACAAGCTGTTTCTGCGAATCTTTAAGTGACTGGACCATTTGGTTAAAACTTGCCGCTAAGTCGCCCAGCTCGTCTTTCAATTGAGTGACTACCCTTCTGTCCAAATCACCTTTGGAAACAGCGGAGCTCGCGTTCGCCAATTCTCTAATTGGTTTACTTAATGACCGCGAGATGAATGCAACAACGATTAAAATCAAACCGAGTGTCCCAAGAGCTACCAACATTGCGTTCCGGCGTAGCATCTGTAGTGACGCAAATGCTTCGTTCGCATCTATCTCAGTGATAAGTGCCCAACGTTCATCCGGCAAATATTCCCAAGCTCCAATGACATCGCGACCTTCAAAGTCGTGATACAAATCTACGCCGCTTGAACCCTGGAGAGCCAGTTGGATACCATGCGAATCCATTGTATGAGTCAGTGGCTTTGGGTGGTTCATGAAACGCGATGGAGTGAGCATAACTTTGTTCTGGTCAACCAAGTAAGCTTGTCCAGAGAACCCAAGTCCTGTAGTGTCGAGAATAATCGGATTCAAGGTGTAAGCCAACCCAAGCGTCGTGATAACTACACCTACTGATTGTCCGGATTCATCAGTAACGCGGTCGCTAAGATGAATCGTTAGGCCAAACTCGTCGTGCAGGTGAATAGGACTTGTCACCGCCTGACTTGAATTTGTAGCTTCAAGGACAAAGTCATGCATCTCTGCCAAAGTTTCATCTGTGTGCTTTGTGCAAGCTAGCATTGCACCAGATAAAGAGTAAACACAAATGAATTCGTAAGCTTGTGATTGTGCTTTATAGGAATCCAGCATTCTCTCAAGACTCTGCCGTTTGTCTGCAGAAACTGATTCTGATTGACAGGCCTCCAGAATTGAGGGATTTGCCGACAGGACTTCAGTGTCTGCTCTCCGCTCGGCAAACCACTGTTCTATCTGACTCTTTTTCTGCTGCGAGATTGCTTGAATATGAAGATAAGCCTCTTTCTTGACAGCAAGGCGCGCGAAATAGTATCCCTGATAGCCCATAAAGAGTAAAGGGATCAAGGCTACTAGTATGAACCAACCAAGTAGCCGCTTGCCGATTTTACCGAAGACAATCATTTTGAAATATACGAAATCTTTTTGAAAGGGTAAGGTCGAAGCAAACAGGCCTTCTACCACTTCACACTTGATGGTAAGGAACCCCCTTCCTCTAGAGGCCGTGGCAAACTGCACGCGGGGCTCCAGTGAGCCCCGCAATTACTATCAGAGCAAATCCACGCTTACGAAGCTTAGTGATGGCCTTCATGACCGTCCTTCTGGTCGGTGGCCTTCTCGTCTGTTTCAGATGAAGTCGGAACAGCACCTGACATGTATGCGGCCTCAAGCTTCTGCATGTACTTGGCGGGGTCCTGCTTGATATCTTTGATGCAACCTTTGCAACACAGCTTGAAGTACTGATTGTCATACACGAAATCAACCGGATCGCCCATTTCGCCGCCGAATGCTTCCCCGCTGACAATGCATGTCTCGAGCGGATAGTCGGGCTTCTGCTTGGCAATTATAGCGTCGTCAAGCTTCTTCATGAAGGTCGCCTGATCGTTCTCGAACTTTTCAGGGCACATATTGCAGCAGAACTTGACTTCGCGTCCCTCGTACATCTTTGTTACCGGGTCACCCATTTCGCCCAGTTTCTCGCCGGACACGATGCAGTAATCAATAGGATAAGCCAACTTTGTTGCAGAAGTATTCTTCGTAGACGCGGCCTTGTTGTCCATTTGGTCGGCTGAAGCAAGAAGTACTTCCTCTTGTTCACTGCTGACGGCTTGATCAGCCGCCGTTGTAGCGCAACAGCTCTCATTCTTCATCTGATTGTTTGTCGCGTGACGGTGACCGGAGTCACGGGTAACTATTGCACCCACAGCCATGGCAGCCATCATAGCCCCCATCGCGATATACATTGTGATTCCCATTGTCGTATCTCTTTCTGTTGATTATGAGACCAAAGACCCGTGATAGAACACCAAATTCCGTAATGCTACAAAGCAGATCGGTAAATAATCCCATTTGGAAGAACGCCTACACTGACAGTTGCTACGACTGTTCTTGATTCACAGTCAATCACAGAGACAGATCCGTCCATTTCGTTCGTTACATAGGCCCGGCTGCCGTCCGGTTTGAAAGCGATTCCGTGCGCACGCACTCCCGTGGAAATATTTGCCACCCATGTGCGCGTCGCGAGATCAAAGACATGCACGGATCCGTTGTCTTCATCCGCCACATATACTTCACTGCGCGTCGGGTTATGGATCGCCTGGCCGGGTGTGTAACCGAGGGCCAAAGTTGTGTCTACGACAAACGGTTCTATACTGATCACTGATATTGTCTTGGATACTTCGTTTGTCACCCACGCCTGTGTGCCGTCCGGTGTGATCCAGGCGCCGACTGGTCCGCTACCAACATTGACTTGCTGAACAGCCGCAGATTCCTCGAAGTGCACCTTGGAAACTGTCCCTGAACCGTTGTTCGCGGTCAAGGCGTGTTCGCCATCTGGCGTCAGCGTTACTTCAAGTGGAGATGAGCCGACCATGTAACTTTCTACTTCAGCGAGGGTCGATGCAGAGTATTTGTGTACCATATTGTGGATCGAATTGGCTGCAATGATGAATTCGCCACCGGGAGTCATCGTTGCATTGTGAGTCATACCCTCAAAGGTAATCCGATTTGTTTCAAGCAACGTACGTGAATCCAGGAGGATAATCCTGGACATCATTGTTTCATTTCCCCCGCCGTGACCACCATGACCTCCGCTCGACTCATGTCCAGCGCTCAAATCCTCGTTAGGGTCTGATACAATCAGCTTCGTGCGATCTGCCGAAAGATAGACATGGTGTAAATAGCCTACCGAATCAATAGGTTGGATTCCAATGAGAGTGTTGGTTGCGGGATCAATCGCTGCGATATCTCCCGATCCTCCGTCTGCGACAAAGACTACGTCTTGCGTAACGTCCAGCGCGATCTGATGTACGATAGCCGGACCGGTTGAAAACACCGTCCGAACTTCATCATCGCTCATGCCACCCATCATCATCCCGTTACCCATTCCGCCCATCCCCATGGTGTCCATCATCATATGATACATCATGCCGTCCATGCCCATCATCATTCCCATGACGTGAACGGTGTAGGTCATGCTCTCTTGCAGTGCTACAGCGGGTTGCATTGTCAGGACGGTGTTGTCGTTGCTCCATGAGTATATTACTGCAATCGGCACCATGCCAATTCCCCAGCCTTGGTGCAGCATGAACATCTCGTCCATGTGGTCCATAGCCATCATTGCATGATCAAAGACCACCGTAATGGTCGACTGAGTAGATACATTTACGTTGTTATCTGCCGGCGTAATCGTCACAAGCACTTGGTCGTCGACAACCTGCGTGTTATCATCATCGCTGTTTTTGCAACCGATGAAAATCGCAATTGCGAGAATTGCAGACAGTAGCAGAATGTAAGATTTCTTTGACATTGGTGTGTCCTTTGAAGTAAGTGCCGTTGCATGGCTGGTTGAACTAATCTGCAATTCAAGGGTCTTAGCATGGAGCAAGTGTCGCATTGGGATTCTCGGCGTTTTCAATAGGCGATTCAGGTCCGGGAACCACTGTTTTGCGTTTCCATAGATAGTAGATCGCCGGATAGACCAGCAATTCCAGAGCAAAAGAGGTAACCAATCCTCCCACCATGGGTGCAGCTACGCGTTTCATCAGGTCTGAACCTGCACCCGTGGACCACATAATGGGAAGTAGTCCAATGAAAGCGGCGCACACGGTCATGGCTTTCGGACGAACACGCTTGACGGCTCCGTGTACAATCGCTTCAACTAAGTCACCCGTGGTTCGCAATTGCCCTCGCGCCTTTGCTTCGTTGTGCGAAAGATCAAGAAATAACAACATGAAAACACCCGTCTCAGCATCGAGTCCAAGCAATGCGATCATGCCTACCCACGCAGCGATAGAGACGTTGTAACCGAGCAAGTACATCAGCCAAACAGCACCGATGGCAGAAAACGGGACTGCCAGCATAACCACAAACGACTTGAAACTCGATTTCGTGTTCATGTACAAAAGTCCGAAGATCAAGATCAGCGTCAACGGAATAATGAGCTTGAGGCGTTCCTTAACTCGCAGCATGTTTTCGTACTGACCGCTCCATACCACGGAATAACCTGTGGGAATCTTTACTGATGCTGCCACGGCTTGCTTGGCATGCTCAACATATCCACCTACATCAACTTTGGAAGGATCAAAGTCCACATAGACATAGCCTGCAAGTAAGCCATTCTCATCGCGGATCATTGCCGGTCCTTCGACGAGCTTTATGTCTGCGATTTCCGACATCGGAATCTGCCCTTGACCATTCGGCAACGATATGAGCACGCGCTGAAGTGCGTCGAGATTGTCGCGGAAGTCGCGGGCATAACGCACATTAACGCCATACCGTGCCCGACCTTCTACAGTCGTTGTTTGATTATCCCCGCCCACAGCCGTCATGACCATCATATTCGCGTCATCAACTGTCAGTCCAAAACGGGCAAGTTGGTCGCGGCGCAAATCAAAGTCAAGAAAATAGCCGCCAGCAACACGCTCTGCATACACACTGCGTGTATCTGGAACACCCTGCAAGGCAGATTCCATCTCGAGTGCGATTTGCTGCACTACAGAGAGATCGCTTCCCGATATCTTGATGCCAACAGGTGTGCGAATTCCCGTCGATAACATGTCAAGCCGTGCTTTGATCGGCATCGTCCATGCGTTGCTAATCCCGGGAAGCTGTAGTCGCTCGTCCATCTCGCTGACAAGTTCGGCCTCAGTAATTCTGTCGCGCCAAGCAGTTCTAAGTATTGACTTCAGCCACTCAGGCGACCAACTTGAATACCAGCGAGGGTTTTCCCGCCATTCAGATTCGGGTTTCAACAAGATTGTTGTTTCCATCATCGTGAATGGAGCCGGATCGGTAGATGTTTCGGCACGACCGGCTTTTCCAAATACGCGATCAACTTCAGGGAACGTCATGAGCAGCTTATCCTGCACCTGCAATGCCTTCTGCGCTTCAGCGACTGACATTCCGGGCTGAACTGCAGAAGGCATGTAAAGCAAGCTGCCTTCACGCAAGGGCGGCATGAATTCATGACCAAGCTGCAGATAGACTGGGATGGTCAACGCGACTAACAGAAAACTCGCAAAGATCGTTGCTTTGGGGTGGCGAAGAACAAAGCGACAGGGAGGCTCATAAATCCTATGCAGGAACCTGCTGATAGGGTGCTTTTCCTCTGAGTAGTAAGTCCCAACCGCAAACTTCGTCGCAGTCCAGGCAAGAAATCTGGGTCGAAACTTGAAAGGCTCAATCCGTGCAAACATCATTCGCAGCGCCGGATCAAGTGTGATGGCCAGCACCGCAGCAATCGCCATCGCAATGTTCTTGGAAAAGGCAAGTGGCTTGAACAACCGGCCTTCCTGATCTACCAACGTAAACACTGGAATGAACGCGACCGCAATTACTAATAGTGAAAAGAACACAGTCGGCCCCACTTCCATCAATGCGTCGAGTCGCACTTTGTGGAAGTCCCCTTTCATACCTCCGGCTTGCCAATGATAGATCTTGTTGTACGCGTTCTCGACTTCAACAATCGCCCCGTCAACCAATACACCAACGGAAATCGCGATTCCGGCAAGCGACATAATATTCGCAGTCAAACCCATCATGTACATTGGAATGAACGCCAATATTACACTAATTGGAATCGTGACAATTGGGATGGCGGCAGATGGGATGTGCCAAAGGAAGATCAAGATAATTATCGAGACTATGATGAGTTCCTCGAACAGCTTGCCTTTCACTGTATCGATTGCGCGTCCGATTAACTCTGATCGATCATAGGTCGTGACGATTTCGACACCTTCGGGAAGCGAAGGCTTTAGCTCTTCAATCTTGACCTTAACTCGTTCGATAACATTTAGCGCGTTTTCGCCCTGCCGCATAACGACAATTCCGCCGACAACGTCGCCTTCACCATTGTAGTCAGTAATACCCCTTCGCAACTCCGGACCGAGTGCAACCGTTGCGACATCTTTGACTGTAACCGGCGTCCCGCCTTCGGACATTAGAACGAGCTGTTCCAGATCCGCGATGGACTTCACATACCCACGTCCCCGGACCATGTACTCACGGCCTGAAATTTCGACCAGTCTTCCGCCGACATCATTGTTGCCCTTGCGTACCGCTTGTATGACAGCTTCAAGCGGCAGATTGTAGGCGGCGAGTGCATTGGGATCAACCGTAATCTGATACTGTCTGACCTGACCACCAACTGCGGCAACTTCTGCAACGCCGGGAACAGACGAGATCGCGTAACGAAGATACCAGTCCTGATAGCTGCGTATCTCGTCGCTTGTGTTCTTGCCCGAGCGATCAACGAGAGCATATTGAAAGACCCACCCAAGACTCGTTGCATCCGGCCCTAACTCCGTTTTTACACCGGCTGGCAGCTGTGCTGTGATCTTGGAAAGATACTCCAGTACCCGTGTTCGCGCCCAGTATATGTCTGTTCCGTCTTCGAAGATGACATAGACGAAGCTGTACCCGAAATCCGAGAAACCTCGGATGGCTTTTACTTTTGGTGCACCAAGCAGCGAACTGACGATCGGATATGTGACCTGATCCTCAATGATATCTGGACTGCGGTCCCAACGTGAATACACGATTACTTGTGTGTCAGACAAGTCGGGCAAAGCATCCAATGGAATATTCTGCATGGTCCAGGCAGCAATCACAATTGCCACAAGCGTCGCCGCAATGACAAGCCAGCGATTCTCAGCAGAGAAACGGATGATGCGCTGGAGAACTGTTAAGTTGTCCTGCACGTTATTTGCCTTCCACCGCTGATAGCGCAGCACGCAAAGACGATTCCGAATCGACAAGGAAGTTGGCTCGTGTTACAACAGATTCTCCTTCGCTCAGGCCCTTCATAACTTCAACCTTCTCGCCTGATTTTTCCCCAAGCGTGACGGCGCGCGGTTCAAACTTACCTTCGCCCAATGCAACAAAGACATAGAATCCCCTTCCAGTCGGAATCAATGCATCAGACGGAATCGTCAATGACTCGCGGCTTTCCCCTCTAAACAGCACTTCTCCATACATGCCCGGCTTCAGTTCACCGTCTTCATTTTGTACTTCAAGCCTAACTTTGGCCGTCCTGCTTTGCGCGTCCAGAATCGGATCAACAAATGCCACTGTGCCAATAATCACACGATCAGGCAAGGCTTCGAAGGACATGGACGCTCGTGTTCCCACATGTACTTGTACGAGATCAAGCTGGTATGCATCCGCCATTACCCAAACTACGTTCAAATCAGTTATCTCGTACGGAACAGCACCGGGTTCAAGCGTTGCCCCCTCGACTACATCTTTCGAAGTTACAACTCCACTGACTGGAGAGGTGAAGGTCAATGCCTTAGTTGTTTCCCTTGTCTCCTCCAATCGAGCGATTGCGGACTCGGGCACGTCCCAATTCTTGAGTTTATGTCGGACTGCAAACACAACGTCGTCGTACATCAAAGCCTGACTGTCATTCGTGTTGTTCTTTCGATTCTCTAATGCAAGAAGATATTCTTGTTGTGCCGCAAGCAAATCAGGGCTGTAAAGTGTGAATAATGGCTCTCCCCGCTTTACTGCACGACCTATGAAATCTACAAATACTTGTTCTACAAATCCTGTTACTTTGACATTGATGCGGCTAACTCTTGTTGGATCAATTTCGACGCGCCCGACAGTTTGCCAGCCTCCCGCAATGCCCGCTCGCTCCGCCTTCGCCGTTCGCAGTCCGATCAATTGCTGTCGTGTAGGGTCAATCTCAACTGCCGCACGATCTTTGACATCACTGTCGCCGCTTGAATCTTCTTCATACACTGGAAGATAGTCCATTCCCATCTCATCCTTGCGTGGTACAGGAGATGTCTGGTTTGGGTCCATCGGCGAGCGATAGAAAGCCACTTGGTGTGAAGATGCTGAACCAGATTGCGATTGATCAGATGCCGATTCCTTCATCTTAACAAGTTTCATTCCACAGATTGGACAATCTCCTGGATGATCCTGAACGATAGCAGGGTGCATAGGACACTGGTATTTGTCAGCGCCAACAGAGCTTGGCTCCTTATCAGTGTTCTCAGGCTTATCGCTCTTAGCTTGTGGCGAATCGACTTTCTTAAGAACGAGGTTCATACCACAAATCGGGCACTTCCCGGGTTCGCGCTGTTGAATCTGCGGATCCATGGGACAGGTGTAAATATCAACGCTGGACGAGTGTGTTGAATCGGCTCCGGTATGGTCGCGGTTTCCCCAAAACAACCAGACATTAAGTCCGATACTCGCGATGATTACAAGCGCTAACCATGGAAGCCATTTTGCCGATTCTGTCTTCATGTTGTCTACCTATTGTTCCGTTGCATCAACGGTGTAATTTCCAAGCAGGCTTTGCCACTGTTGATACGTTGCCCAGGCTTTTGCGCGATACATAACAGATTCAATCTGAGCCATGACCAAAATCATGCGCGCTTCTGAAAGTCCCATGTAGGGATACATTCCCGCCTGATAGTCAACGAGCGCCGAACGCCAAGCTGCCTCAGCCTGCTGCACAACTCGGCGATTCACTTCATACTGATTGATCGTTTCCGTAAACTCCGCGTGCGCAATCCGTAACTCCTGCTGCAGGTTCAACACCGATTCTCTTTGCTCGCTTTGTCTGTCGCGATTCATCGCGCGAGCTTCCTGGATCCTCGCTCGCTGATTGCCGCGGGAAAACAGAGGAACAGGAGCGGACATCTCGATTGTGACCATGTTGTCCTGCTTGATTGACTGCGAAATCGGTTCGCCTGTATGTGGATCTGCTCCCGTGCCGTTCAACGCCCCCCTTATTCCATAGGCAAGCTCCAACTTGATGTCAGGCCAATATTCAAGTTTGGCTCTTCGAAGTTCAAATTCAGTGGCTCGTGATTGCGCCTGTGCGATTCTGACCTGCGGAGTTGATGCATTTTCAGCTAAGGCAAGCCCTGCGTCAAGGTCAATCATTGGTGGCAAGCTACTCGGAAGAACAGGGTCTGTAAGTGTACTGACCTCGGTCCGTCCGATCGCATAGGCTAGCGCTGCGCGTTTTTGGTCGGTCTCCGATGCGTTCGCAAGCAATTTGAGATTCCACTCTTCTTGCTCAAGGCCTGCCCGCAACACTTCTGTCTGTGATCCCTTGCCTGTGGAAAGCAACGATGTTGCAGCGTCAACGGCCTGTTTTGTCAACACGAGTCCTTGTTCCAGCGTTTGGCGCGTTTCCAGTGCGGCGGCTAAATCGTAATAAGCCATCGCGACCATCGCAGCCATCCGAAATCGTTCTTGGTCAAGAGTGGCCGTTGCGGCGTTGACCCGAGCTTCACCTGCTCGCCTTGCCGCTTTAAGTTTTCCCGGGAAAGGAATCTGTTGCATTGCGCCAATCTGAAACATAGTCATCGGATCCGCATGCACATCAAAGTTCTCCGGAACATTCATCAGTCCGGCGCGCAATTCCGGATTCATCCACGAGTTGTTCATGGTAGCACGGCTTCTTTCCACAGCAATCATTGCCTGCATGCGTTCGATGTTGGGATGGGCCTTCCAAGATTCAGCAACATAACTCGCAAGCAAGCTGTCGCTCTCAAACCCTTGCGCAGATGAACTCATCGCGCAAAGCACAGTTAGAGTTGGCAACAGGACGGCACGGACCAGCATAGCTTGCTTATTCCACTTTGAGTGTAGTGATGACATAGCGTTGAGCATATTCGATTATGGTTAAGGCAATCACCGGACCAATGTCTAACATTTAACAAAATCAACTATTTCCAATGTAAATAATGGAAGACAGTGAAAGAATGTAACAAATTGAATTGAAAGAAACTTTCCATGCACAAGTGACTGACAAGGCTGGGTGACAAAAATCAAAAGCCCTCGGGCATGCTCCTAAGGGCTTGTTTCATAGCGTGACTGACGTAATCTCGAACTCGTTGATTGTCACGTAGCGATGGTAACTGCGATGCAACTCAGTGCCTTCAATGTGGCTCGCTTTCTAGCCCTAATGCACTAGCCAAGAATGGAGTCTCTGGCTGACCGCGGGCCTAAACAGGACCCTATTAGGAACACAGAAAATCAAAAGGGTTTACCATTTCTGGTAAACCCTTGTTTTTTAGCGGGGCCGACGGGACTCGAACCCGCGACCTCCGGCGTGACAGTCCTAACACGTATCTGCTGTTAAATCATTGATTTAACTCATCAGCGGAATCATACTAAGCCAAGTGAATGCTGTTTGATCAATCTAAATGATGCCAAGCTAAGTCAAGTGATGCCCAAGGGCAGGACCACATGCCGCAGCTTGCGACTAATCTATCCCCCGCCCCACGCATACCGTTATTATCCTGAACCTTTTGTGCCTAATGCGATGACTGAAAACAATCATCATGCGTCAGTTTGTGCTGGGCCGCCCATCTCGTATTGTTGAGTTTCCCGACATCGATCTCGCCGTGCGTATCACCTGTAATATAGTGTCTCATGTCGAAGCACTTAGTCCGTGTGGAACATATCTGAATTTCTGGATTTGCTGGAGTTTAAACAAAAAGGCGACTGCGAAAAAATATTCACAGTCGCTCTCGCCCAAGTTCCATTTGAAGTCTTCAAGTATGTCGACCTGAAGGGTTGCTCTCCGCCGAATTCCTGCTCAAGCAAGCATCTCTTGACATCGTTGCAACTCAGATCATGACTTGCTGCCAGCACGCCTTATCATCCTGATTCGCTGCGTGCAATTACTTAGTAAAAGCAATTTAGCTCTTATAGCAGCAAAGTCAAGAGCGCTGACGAGTATTTGTGAATATGACATCGAATGTCATATCTGCGTTGTCTCAGCTCAAGTGCCACCCCTGATTGCATGGCACGCGCCTATTGCCGATGGTCCAACGAGCCGTGACGCGCCAAGTTTTCTGACCATCAAACGATCCTACCTTAGGGCACCCGTACAAAAAGTCGTTGACACGCTACGCGCGGAAACCAACCCGATGTCTGCGATCAACCACGTTGACATCCCCATCACATTGCGCCCTTCAATCCGCTTTAAATAACCGTCTCAAAGCGTACTGTTTTTGCTCGGCTTAACACTCTATCAGGAACAGTCTCTTGACCCGACTTCCAAGGGTCTCAAAATTCAATATTTACAAGACTCTTGGAGCGACGACGAGACGATTTTACGTCATTTGTCGGAGCGAGAGCGTGCGGAAAACGGATAATAATCGAATCAATATACACGATTCGAATCGGAATTTCAAGATTGGGTGGAACGGCACGCGATACCGAACGACACCTAGCGATGACCAGTGTTGTGACCCAGATCCTGAATTTCTGGGTGGGGGAGAGACAGAATTATCACAAGTGAACCGGCAAGATTGTGGCAACAGAATTTAGGCTGTGAGATAATCGATTCGCATCTCGTGTCATCTGCTCTGAAGCCTATGGTTGAATAGCTTTTCGCTATCGCAGAAGCGCGAGCACAGGATCTGAAGAGCTTATTGATGTCTTTGATGCCTTTTCAACTCGTTTGTAGATCCACTCTACGTCTTTTGCGACGGTTTGCGGCGGTTGTTGTTCTGATGCCACAATGACATTGAGTTCCCTCCAAACTGTTACCAGTGCGTCCACTTTGGTTTCATTGGAAAGAGACTTCTCGGAGATTGCAATGATGTTTTTCATTGCACGGCAGCGATTCTCTACCCCTTTTGGCGCACACTGTAATGCAGAAGTCACAGTCTCGTGATCTGAACTCAAGAAGAGACTTGGGTACCAATTGTCCCTCCATTGCTCCAGTTCAAGCACAATGCCTCGTGATCTCGCGTTCCTTGCAATTCGCACCGCCATTTTGTTAATCACGTCTGACCTAAACTTGCCAATAGGGACGGGATCAGTCATATAGCTCATTATCTCAGCGCGAACTTTGCCAGTTACTCTGTCTGGATCGCCACGAAACGAGAGAAGGTTGAAGCTTCCGTTGTAGTAGTGTCGCCTGTCGACAAGAATCTCCTTTGAATGATGCAAGCCAAACCATATTACGTGGATACCACTGCGATGCTCCTTTGAATATACGCGCTGCAGCTGTTCGATGACGTCATCATGACTCTCTTCTTCATCTTTCCGACTAGCTATCCCGTAACCAATGTATATGTTTACTCCCCTTTTTACAGCGCGAGCAAGGGGATCTAAGAAATCCCTGGCGGCTTCTTTGATCCAAGGCATAACAAATATCACTTCGCTTTCTGCCGCGCCAATTTGCCTAAAAAGCCTCGGTCTTATTTCCGTTGTTGTGAAACGGTCGGAAACGGATGTGGTAGCTATTTTCAGCTGCAAAGGTGGCACTGGCAGTTCGGGCACCACCGTATTGCTTGGATTCAATTTATCCTGTGCCAATTGAGACACGTAGTGCTCCGCGCCATTTGCCACAACAGCGCGCATCAGATGAGGCTGAGGCGATCTCTTAAGCGGGTCATATGGCTCGAAAAAATAGTCTGATGCTTCAATATCTATGCAAATGACCAGTTGAACGGGCAGGAGCTTCCATGGACCGTAAGACACTGACTTGACTTCAAGGATCTCTATATCAGCCAACCCTGAGTCTGTTGTGCTTGCCCATTCTAGAAATGTTGGAAGCTTTAAGAGCAATTCCTTCCATTTCACCAATTCATTAGTCTCGCTATGACCTTCATTCATGAAGGTTAATGGGTAGCGGTTTCCAGAAAAGGGCTCTAGCCATCTAAGAACCGACTTCTCGCGGGGAACCGCCCAAGACTTAGTAGCCCACGCTTGTCGGAGTGACTCGTGTGGTACCAAGACATTTTCGTTGTCGACAATCAAGCTCAATTGTCGAAGTCGGTCTAATGTAGGCTCAACATATTTACTTTCTGGGAATCCAAGCAGCTTTGCTATCTCTTCCTTGCATGGGTTATCAAGTTCTAGTATACACCGTGCCACGTATTCATCAACTACTGTAAATCTTTCCCCGTCCACGTAGGTCACGACTGTGGTCTCTTGACAAAGAGATATTGTCCCTTCCAGAACCCCCACAACCTCATAGCCCTTCTTTGCCTTCCTATGCCACTCCTCAATACATCTCTCAGTCCAAGACATCAGAGGCCTCCAACCGTGGCGAGAGGTCACGGACTCTTTCATATGCTCTGCAGATTTTGTCCTGTCCCAAGGTAAAAGTGGATCCCGAACCAACAATGATCAAAAGTCGTCGCGAACGACTAAATGCGACATTAATTCGCTGTGGATTTCTTAGAAATTCGGTAAGTGCTCTTTGTTTCGGGTCAGATAGAACCAGACTCACAATCATGATGTCTTTCTCCATGCCTTGAAACTGATCGACTGAATTCACTCGCAAGCTCATCTTAATCCTTGACTCAAGCGGTATTCTTTGTTGGTCTATCATTCGTTGAATTGCACGTACCTGTGCTCCGTAAACGGAAGTAATGCCAACTGATAAGTTCGCATCTATCGCAAATGGCATAACCTGATCAAAAACGCTTAAAACAAGATGAGCCTCTTTATCGTTCCTCCTTGATTTCCCCGTTTTCTCACTTCTCCATTCTTTGGAACGTGGCGTAGAGATCCAGACTACATGGCTCTCCGGTGCTAGCCATTTCTTGCATGAAATGCCATGTTGCCGCTCCTCGTCCATCTTTTCAAAGCCAAGCTTTAAGTCAAACTCGTAGAACTGATTAATTGCGTTCATGATCTGCGAATGCATTCTGTATTGCATACGCAGCATGTGAGCCCGGCCTGATTCACGTGCAAGTCCATATCTCTCTTCAAAGAAACTTGCCTCCAATGCAGACTTGATCTCATTACTTGCAATTCCCAATTGCTCAGCTGCCTCAGAGTAGCACAGCTCTGATGCGGAAACAATTGGCGCAAGTTGCTTATGATCGCCGACCAACACCACTTTTTTTCCATGCAGACATGGAACAAGAAGTTCAATGGGAGTCGCTTTTGAGACTTCATCGACAATAACACAGTCAAACACACCAAACTCTTTTAGTTCCCTTGACCCGGCATACAAGCACGTCGATCCAACGATGTTTGCATTTCGCTTGAAAAGGCCAACAAGAGCTTCATTGACGATGATGTTCGGCTGCTCTAACTCTTTTGTCCAGTCTTCGACTATCGCTTGTCTGATTGCATTGACCTGTGTACTGCCTTCTTTGTCTATTTGGCTCCTTAGATATTCCTGACTTTGCATTGATAACGTGCGTAACCATCGTCGTACGGCGTTCTGGCCGACAAATGGCAAGCCATCTTCTTCCACTTTTCTGGGGTTGCCCAAACGGATCGCCATAATGTCCGGATGTGCACTTAGTTTGGCTAATGCGTTGTCGACAGCCAGATTTGCCTGTGAAGAAACCAGCGCTCTCTTGCCGCGTCGAACGAGTTGAAAACACAACTCCGCGATAAAAGTGGTTTTTCCCGTACCAGGGGGACCCTGAAGAAAGAAGCAGTCTGGAGTGCTTAGCGCGAGATCAACCGCGCGAATTTGATCCTCATTAATAAAGTCTTTCTGCAGGCACTCTTCACGCCGGAGTTTTGCAACTGATATATCTTCAATGGGGTAAAAGCTCGGGCTTTCCGAAAAGAAAATCTCGTGCAGGTTTGGGAGCTGGGCGTTGAGATTCCTTAGGTTGCCAATAGCGTCTCTTTGTCTAATAATCTGTGCTATGTCGCCACCGCGCGCATATTTCACTGTGCCCTTGTCTGGAAGGACTAAACTTCCGCGAGCTATGTTCTGGATATCATCGTCGTCGAGCAGCAAAACAATTCGGTACGAACGGCCATCGTTCCACAATTCGAAGCTGTCCAACGTCGCCACAAGGAGCGGTTCATCAAACCCTTCCCCGGCATTGTTAGCCGCATTGGAAGAGTCGAAGATGGAAACAGTTTCATTCATCGCAGCCCTAATATTCTTCTCCAGTGCGCCAACGGCTTCAAAAGAGAGATTTAGTTCAAGCCGTCTGTCATCCTTACTCCGTCTAAGATAACTTTCGTATAGAAGGCTGAATTGACTTTCACGTGATAGTCTCTCTTGGATGTCGAGGTATACTTCCCACTTCCGTAGTGAACCTATGATCGCGTCGCCTAAGTCTCGTTTGCTTGCACCATTTTGAATTCGTTGAAATAGGTCCGTGGGAAGCGGAAGATCCTGGTATTTGTAAAATCGAAGATGTATATCCTCCTGTATCTCATGGGCGTACGCCCCTCCGGTTAGAGAGTAACTCTGCCGTACGTCGACAAGAAGTAGGCATTCAGCCTTGTGGACACAAGTGAATAGGTAACCTGGCCGTTTTTCGCTTGAGGGAACCCTGCATATTACTTCGTACCCTTCATTTCCCGTGCGGATATGGCTTCTAGAGAAAAAACACCTAACAGGCCCCAAAAACTGTGAGTCAAGGAGTCCTCCTGCATCTCCTCTAAGTTCCGCATTATATTCTTTCTCGCTTCCGTGAAGATCAATATCATATTCCTCCATTTCAGCATCGTTCAATCTTAGAACTTGCTTGGCAGCCTGGTTCGTCAAATCAATCCTAACTTGCAGTCGACCATCTTCTTTCACCTTATTCCCTCCACTCAGCCAATCGACAGAAGAGCGATCAGCAACAATGTCCCCACAACTGAGTGGCAACTGCCTATCGTGATTTTCAGGTTGTTGAGTGTATACACTAATTACCTTACTGCTACCACTTTCTGTGTTAATGACATTCCGGCTCAAATGGTAGTATTCAGCGTGGTGGCTTGAAGCGCCAACCAATCGTTGATACTCCGTATCACTTGCGTACTTCTTGAATGCTCTTTCGCGTAGTGCATATATCCTATGCGATGGTTCAAGCAAGATTGCATGTTCAAGACTTTGTAACATAAGTGACTTCCAGCCACCTTCCGCTGCCGCTACTGCTTTCATGTACATTGCCCAGTGATGATTTGGTTGCTCCGCCAACGCGAAGTCAAAGAAATTCATTGCGGTATGATACTCGCCTTGGTCTAAATACTGCTTCCCTCTTTCATAGTACCGCTCTGCGGACTGATCTGAGCCCGGATGTCTTGATAGATTATCGCTGCCTGTTTCCTCTGTTTTGGAAACTGCTGACAAGACCTTGAAGACGATAAACAAGAGGATTATCAAAAATACTATCTGCATTTGTTGGTCTTTGTCGAGGTTCTAATGGATTCCATTGTGGTTTGCCCCCATTCTCTGGACCAGTGTAGGATTACACTTGATAACTTCAGTAGTAGCTTAGCGGAGACGGCAGTAATCGTGTACTGTTTCTGCGGAGGCGGCTTGTAGCCCAGCGAGCTATGCGGCCTGACTGTGTTGTAATGCTCACGCCAGTGTTCGATTAGGATCCGGATTTACTGCTGCAAGCGCAGCTTTGTTCTAAGGCATGTGCCCATAGACGATTGCCTTGGCCTCTAGCATCGCAGCGCGTTCGCCATCACCCAAAAGCCGAGCCATAGCGCCCTGTATCGCAAAACAATCACCGACGAACTTCCGAGTATCATCAGCCTTAATCAAATAGTCAGTCGCTTTTCTGTAAGCGTCTTCTACCCGATTCAACATAGCTCTGTTGGCACCGTGGTTTGAAGCGATCAGCAGGTCGTGCCCAAGGTCGGCATATGCACTTCCAATCCAATGAAACAACCATTTTCGATCTTGCTTCTTGCTATTACGAGTCTTCCATTTGCGGAGAATTTGCTTCGCTGCCATCAGATAGCGAAATGCCTCTTTCAGTTCCCCGTTTGGTTTTATTCTTAGGCAGCATATACCCGCAACGACATGCGCGGTGAAGCTCACCTCATCGAAAGCGGTATTCCTTCTCTTGGTTTCTATCGCAGTGAGCGCCCTGTCGAAACTCTCGCTCCAAGACTCGAGATGAGCATATTCAAATGCAGCGTACAGCGCAGCTTGCCTCGCGTCGTAATAGTCCTCGCGTGCCGTTGATTCCAAGTGAAGCGCATCATAGATTGCGGCTGATTGAGCAAAGTCTGAAGCTCTGTGAAAATCCTTCGCAAGGATCCAAACCGGCCGATATTGACTCTCGGCAGTGGATATCGAAAGTAGGTTTAGCTGTTTCCCTGCTCGCATGGCGATACCCGACAAACGCAGAAATATACTTTGCTTCTCGTCCAGCCTTCCAGTTGCGTCCCAATACGTTGACGCATCGGTTACACAATTTCTCCAAGTCGCGGTGTAAGAGTAATCCGATCTCGCAACCTGAAGACTTGCTTCAGTCGCTAATTGGGCAGCCAAACCATAATAGCCCATTTCAGCAAGGCTTTCGGCATGTTGTTCAAGTACTTCTGCTTTCCAAATGCTGTCACCCGGCGCCCCTAGCCACCTCTTTCCGGCTTCAATCACATAAGATTCAGATATCGTATCAGTAAAGAGATCACGCGTACCTGAGAGTCTTTCAACGATTTTGCTAATTGATAGGGCTTTGTTGGGCATAAACGCGTTCAATTTCAGAAATTAATCGGCATAATTCATATGTGATCGTTTCACGAACCAGAACAAGCATCGTAGATAGCAGGGAACCCAAGCAACTTATCGATATGATTGAGTAATGCTATTATGTCAATTGGTTTCTCAAAGAAACCATTGGCTCTTTCAACCTTTTCCGGGAAGAATTTCCTGAAGTGTCCAAAACCGGTAGTGAGGACTACAGGAGTATCGGGGTTAAGTCGTTTGATCGCACGAAGTAGTTGAAAACCATTCATCCTCGGCATGTGGATATTGGTCACGACGATGCTTGGTTGCTCGGTCAAGAATAATTCCAACGCCCGCTGACCATCTTCAGCCGTCCAAGCTCGATAACCGTGATCACGGATCTCAGCTCTAAGATAAGAAAGTAGCGATGAATCGTCCTCGGCAATGAGTACAAGATGGTCAGGTCTGCGTTTCGTCATCAATCACTCCTGATCCTGCAAGCCGCTCCGAGTTACCGAGCATAAGCCAAGGGTCAGCAATGAGTCCCAACTGCCGAATCTTAATCTGTAGGCTTCGTCGGCTGATACCCACGGCCCTGGCTGTCTTGGTAATGTTACCCTCGTGGAGTGCCAGTGCTGCACTCAAATAATGCGAACAGAATAGTTTGGCAGCACTTCGAAAGTTCATCGGGAATGAACTAACAGGTATTCGGATGGGCCGCCGTTGGCGTGATTGTTTGGTCGCTGAGTTCATGTATACAAGAAACCCAATAGAGCGACAGTTCTTGACTTGGACAAAAGTTCACAGGTACTTCTCAAGCATCGCTTGTAGGCGCTGCGCAAGGATAACTCGCAGGGACACTGGCTCTGTTACTTGCACATATGTTCCCCATCGAAGGATCCACGCGATCAATTCCTCTGTCACACCGACGTTCATCGACAAGATTATCCCACCATTCTCGGTTTCTACAATTTGTTGCGACGAATGCCAGAGTCGTCCTTCTATGGACGGGCGGACCACTTTGTTGAACGTCATCTTGACCAACTCTGGCTCAGCTCGCCAAAGACCAAAATTGGACCTCAGGAATTCGGCAAGACTAAAAGACGGATCGCGCTCGAACACGTGCTCCTGAACCTCGACCTTCTGAATCTTGCTCAGACTAAGATAAATCCAATTCTTGTGAAAAGGCTGGAACACCACAGCATAGATCGCACCTCGATGCAACAGCAGGCTGTAGGGATGAACGGGATAGTGCTTGCCGTTGTAACTGACTTCGCACACCCGCTGCAACAGAAGGGCCCGGAACAGTTCTAAAAGTGCTGGTCCCGTTGGCCTGAGATCAACCTTACCCGGTTCATGAAATGCAAATCCGTCTCGCAGGTTCACGAACGCGTCCATCATCTCAACACTGTCTACCGGTGCGATCTGTTCAAGCCGCTGGTATACGCGTTCCAGGCTTTCACCAATCCTTGTGCCTGCAAACAGCTCGCGAAATTGGCCGAGGAGAATGGCAGCGAGCAATTCGTCAGGTTCAAGTACAATCGGAATGAAGTCAAAACTGCGGTGCAGCGACCACTGATGTACACCATGCGGACCTATCTCTGCAGTCAAGGGAATGTTCGCCCCTTCTATCGATTTGACTAAACGCTGCAACGAGCGCTTTGTAACTTCACCGTCGAACAACTGATACAGTTCGTCAATTGTCACCCTGTCATGAGTGGACATGCGCTGTAAAATCCGCAACGCACGTTGTAAGGATGTATAATCAGGTGCTGTTCTCTTGGTAGGCATTCGTGATTTAGGGGCCAGAGGTTTCAATTTGCCGTGGATAAATAGATAGAGGCAGCCAGACGGCTGCGGAGGCTAGACCATCTCGGTCGGCGTGGGTGATAATTATGTTAATTATTCCCCTTAAGATAAGGGTTAGAGCAGACGAACTATGTCGCGGTGGCTTCCGTGGCCGTCATTTCGAGCTTCTCCATCTCGGTCTTAACCACCTCCATATTGAGCCACCCAAAGCGTTTCCTCTCATTCTCACCGGAATCTCGTGCCAACATCTTGGGCATATGCAAGTTCGGCTTGCTCATATCTCGCCGAAAGGGGTTGAGTTTTTCTCCTGCTGATGTAGGGCTACTCTTGCTCTCCAATGTAATTGCGATGAAGTAGAAATTCTCTTCCGAGATATTGCGCCAGTGTGCTTTACAGATGTCTTTGATCCCTCCGCTCACTCTAAGACGCCTATAGCATGACACTCGAGAAGCCGCCGGGACCGATGGCTTATCCCAATAAAACGCGTCGACCGGAGAGTATTCCGTCGCAAGTGTCTGTCCCTCAATAATCAACAGATTGTTGCCGATTTCACCTCGGTTAAGCCACTCAGTCGCGTGCAAAGCCTTGACGAATCTCCATTTAAGTTCGAGTTGACCATTAATGCTACTGTTATAGCCATAGTTCTTTTCAATTCGCCCAGTGAGATCTCCATCCGCGGCCTCTTTCTTTCGATCATAGGCAGATCTTCGTGACTCTGCAACTTTCCAATCCATGCTGCTTTTCTCATAAGACTCATTTTTCGCCTCTACAAAGACCCAGCTCTTCATGCCAGAACGATTTTCGACGATAACTGCGCCATCTGGACAGCCAAAACCACTCTTGCCAAGATCAAACTCATTCAGTGATGTTACACGACAGATGTCGGCTTCCGAATGTACATTAAGTATGTGTGCCAGCGATTCACCGTTTGCCATCTCTACCTTGTCGGCGAACCACCACGGTCTCTGAGGAATCGCGTAGTTGAAGAGCCATGTCATCAATCCTCTTTCGCCGTAGAAGCCCACCCGGTTGTTCGCGTAGACTGTCCTCTCTCTATATATATCGAATTCGTCGCACGCATCTTTTTTCATTGAAGTAATTTACCTCACGAGTTTCTTTTCACCGACATTACATGTGCCATCGTCCACAGGCCTCCATTCACCGTTCTGCATTACGAAGTGGAGTGCCGAGCATGCTGATTTCAACCATTTTTCGGGATACGGTAGCAAGGAAAGATGCACTCTTCCAGAGCAGGCTCGGGCAGCCGGAAGCAGGCTGCGCAACGTGGCCGTGATAGTGTCCTGACTCCTACCTACAATTGGCCCAATGAACATTTTGTGGCTACCAGATCCTGCAACTAACTTGCTGAAATCCAACAGGAGTTCATTGGTTGATCCTTCAAGCTCGGATTCAATTTGCCAAATTGACTTTTCGACATAAGGAATCTTCAGCCTCCTCTGAATCGCATCTACATGTCCAAGTTGACAAACATGGATGTCGTACATGTATTCCTGAGTCCCAAACTTTTGTCGGTTTGGCTTATAGTATTTCGAAAATACAAGTGTTTCATCAGACACTGTTTCATAGTGGGACCGTATCCAGTGCGCGAGGCGCTCGACAAAATATCTTGAGCGTTTCGCGTTCAACATCTTCCTTTCTTCGGCGACAGTATCTTGGGAGCTGGCTACCTCAATTGCCTCGGAGAGGCTGAGGTCCACAAGCGCATGCATGTCCGGTAGAATCATGATCCTCTTATTGATTCGTTAGTGAAGTCAGTGATCGAACGGCCGCCGTGAGGGATTTCATCACCGCCACCATCGCCTCAGTATCCCTCTTGCAATAGGCCCAAAGCTTTTCCCAGATAATCCTCGCTGCATCCGAATCTGTCTTGGCAATGTCGATCATCTCAAGGTATCGCATAGATGCTGTGTTACCATCAGCAATCTCAAGGTCGTCATAACCAAGTCCCGGCACTAACGCGGGTAGCACATCCTTGATTGAGAAACTTCCCTTGAAGTCTGGATGATAGACGTTGTCCCGGATGATTGCGCAAAGATCAACAAGGCGGACGATAATGTCCTCTATTCGGTCGGCGAAGTCCGGAAGCGCAGTAGCTAATTCCTTTAGCACCCGCTTCTCGTAAGGCGTGTACATAAGAATGGACGCTGAAGGAAACTGCTCTAAGACCGCTAACAGTTCCCTAGTCAGCGGGCGCCTGGGATCGGTATCCTCGGCATGTAGATATCCCTCGTGCTGCGCTGGCTTGTCCGCAGAATGTTCAATGTGAACCGAAAACTGAAAAGGCAGGGCCTGAATCGGACTTGTCCCAGCATAGCGTGGAAGAATTGGTGCAAACGTCTCAAAGTCAAGGTGGTATCGTGGAAATGGTATGCCGGCCAGCGCATCGGCAAGTCCGGGTTCAACTACACATTCACCGGTCTGTAAGGACCTAACCATGCGCTTCTGCGCACCGCTGCGGGCTAGATTTTGGGCTGCAAAATCCGCAAGAGTTTCGATACATTGGTCTATTAGCTTCTGCAACCTGGCTGGGCCGATCCCAGGCACCGAAGATAGTTCATGCGGCTCGGGAATCTTACAAGTGGAACCGAGAAAGGGACACTCGTAGGGTGTCCAGCAATGGGCGCCGGGTTCGATGTCAGGTGGATTCTGGGAATCAATGATCCTCAATCCTTCGGTAATCATGTCGTCGACAACATCTTCAAGGTCCAACGCGGCGTCCAGACACTCGTGTTTCTTGAACAGTCGCGCCAATTGATAGGTCTTGCCGTTGTAAACGTATGAACCATTCAAGTGGACTAAACCAATGTTATCGAAATTACACGTTTGTCCGACGCTCTCAAGCGACTTCTTCATCACAAATGCCTGAATCGCAACGTCAAGAACATGTTTGTCTTGTGGATTGCGCACGCTCTTGACTTCCCAAAGCTCCCAAGAATCACCCGAGCGAGCCAAGAGGTCACAGCGGACTTTCGTTCTCCGATATTCAAATGCTGGTTCGAATACTGCAGCTACTGAAGGGTCAGCGATTGCCTCCATCGTGTCCCGTAAGGCACCCTCATGGTCCCAATACTCTGCTTGAATCAGCCTTCCTTCGGGATACAGTTCGCGGGCAAGTTCCCCAATTGCAGTTCCGCTATCAAACAGAAACTGAGCTTGCGGCGAGGGTTCTTGTGCTTTGTCGCGACAATGCACTTCATTCCACAGCCGCAAGGGGCACTGGTGAAGTGCCATGAGTTTGGATTTGGAAAGGCTAATTTGTGAATTTGTATTGCACATAATGGTGTGGCTGCGCTACTGAACCATGTCGGCCATGCCATTGCCTATTTTCGCGTTGCAACCCGAGCAAGCAAATCAGGACGTATTTCCAGTACCTGGCGTGCTTCAGGCGGAAACCGCCAAATCTCGTTTGCCAGTTCAGCCTGCAGCTGAACTCGACTAATGTGGTCTTCATATCCATCTGTGATCCGCTCAATCGTCTGAATATCACCCACGAACGCCGACACATGATAATACATCTCGCTGGCGAACTGCGCGGCATGTGGGTGAACATAGAAAATATCAGTTGTTAGGCCATGGAACCAGAACGGTCCGTTAGTTGATTCGGCAAAGTATACTATGTAAGCGTCGACCGTTAGTGGGCTGCCATACGTCGTGGAATCAACTGGAGACCAATGCAACGTTGCATCACCACCCAATGACATGATTGTCAGATCGGAAACAGGCGCAGGAGTGATTCCACCTTCGCCAGACAGACCCACAATAAGAGTGTCATTCACTTGCGCGTCCGAAACAATAAATAACTCGGTTTCAAAGAGTCCCGATGTCAAGGGCCTGAAATAGACGTCAAGCACCAGGCTATCGCTCTGTGTAAGGTGCAAGTCGCCGGTTGAGATGGCATACTGAAAGTTTGGATTTGACAAGCTAATTGATGACACATTGGCGAGTTGCTCAACCGCATTGCGAACCACCACCGTCAAAGTGTCTCTGTCGAGCACCGGGACCACACCAAAATCCAAATTGCGCGGCGCTACTGTAACATCTTGCAGAAAGTAGAAGGCACCTATGTCGGTAACTGTACCGTCGCTATCAAGCGGCAAGTTTGGGTCACCCGCATCAATGCAGGGCGAACCCAACTGGATATTAAAGTTGCCGCTTCCTGCGTCAACGAACATGGGGTCTTCAAAGATGTTCAGATATATGTCAGCCGAATCGCCGTTTGAGTTCGTGACAAGCTTCAATCCAAGGGCAGGCGGCAGGTTCCATGGATCGCCGATGAATGGTTGTTGCCAGCCATAAATATCGCAGTACTGCACTTGGCTGTTCATTGAACTGAAGAAGTAAGTGGCCTCACTCCCTTGCCCAGACACAATACAACTATTCACTGTGCCCGCTGAATAACGAAAGTGCAACGCGTCACCTTGACCACTCGCGAAACAGCCTACGAAGCTGCAGTTTTGAAACGTAGGAGATGAGAAATCCGAATATACACCACCACCGGCATCCGAACTTGAATCTCGAACAAAAGTGCAATTTTCAAACACAGGTGCCGCGCTGTCCCAGCATGAAACTGCGCCTCCGTACGCACCGCTTGCGCTCCTCGCAAAATTGCTGTCAATCTGACAGCCAAGAAAGACGGACGATGACCTGACGCAGTTCACTCCACCAGATTGCCCTGAAGCATAAGAAGTATTTCTTGAAATTCGGCAGTCCTGGAATGTTAAATTCTGATTACAATTCCACACACCTACCCCACTTCCGTTTTGGGCTATCAAGCAATTTGCGACCAGACCATTAGTGGTTCCAAAAGATATCCCAGACCAAGTGCTATTCAATATGTTGCAGTTTTCAATGTGAACGTTTGCTTCGGTTACGCTAACCGCTGATGCGTTGTCGCTAAATGTGGTGCCAAGTACCGATAGGTCTACGTGATGGGACGACACTGCTGTTCCATTATTAGAGAACATGCACTCGTCAAACCAAGCCGAGCCACTAATCGTGGCATTAAAGGCATTTGGGAAGTTATAGAAGAGTTGGCAGTTGCGGAAAATTGGCGAAGAGTTCCTGAATACTAAGGCAGCGTCAGCGTACGATGTGTTATTTGAAATTATGCAGTCTTCAAAGATGACTTCGCAATTCTGGCCATAAACTGCAGCACCAACATTTAGGTTACCATACTGCCTTGTCCGGTTGTTTTCGATCTTACAGTGATGGAACTCCGGGGTCGAATTGTCGAGAAAGACTGCACCGCCACTATCAGATCGCACGACATTTCGAATGGCGCAGTACTCAAAACGACTGTAACCGGTTGCATTACGCATTCGAATCCCCTGCCACTTCTTGCTGTCTATCAGCGTGTCACCAAAGAACATGATTGAATCTGCGCTATTCCCAATGGCACGAAGCGTGCCTCTAACTGTCAACGAAAAAGCGCTGTCGAATTCGATGATAGTGCCTGGCAGAATGTCTAGGGTATCGCTGCTGTTGACAACGACATTGCTGATAACACTAAAGAAACCAGGCCCAACCTGACCAGATAGGGCACCTGATAGCGGACGAATCAAAGTGGTAGGCGCGAGGGTCGAATCGGCAATGAGGAGACAGTTGTTCAAAAGTTGGGTCTGGTAGTCGGTCCGGGAATACTGGATGTTGTAAATCCCTGGGACAAGCACTCGGGCAAAGCTCCCGTCCGCTAAGGTCAACGCTGAATCTGTGATGGCTGACGGGCTGACTTTAATAAACTTGACTTTCGTCCCACCGTGTGTTTGTTGGCCCTCTAAATAGCAAAAACCGTTCACCTGCACTGCGCTAGCAATACAGGAAACGGTGAGCAGGACAAAAGCCAAAAAGAATGTTCTCATTGTTGAGACCCCGATAATTTCGTCTAATCAACCAGGTGTATCCCTGATTCTCACTATCTTCGTTGTGTAATCAACACTGCAATCTCTTCCTCGCTTGCAGTCAACGTTTATGTGACCACGGGCTCACTGCTCAGTATGCTTTGTTCTGATCAAACCAGACAAATCGTAGCCTTGTTGCTTGACCTCTCCAATTATGCTCTGCAACAAAGCGTCGTCCATCTTCGGTGTCCGGGAGAGAATCCAAAGATACTTGCGACTGGGCTCACCCACGACAGCGTAGCCGTAGTCAGCTGCGAGGTTAATGATCCAATAGTCACCCCACACAAATGGAAGAAAGGAGAGTATCTTCGGAGCAAAGCGAACCTTCAGTTTCGAATTGGGTCCGTTCGCTGTCGCCTTCTTCGCCGTTCCTTCGGCTTGCGTCAATTGGCCATCCGCACCCCTGCAGCTATTTAGTACGCTAATTCTCCCGTCTTCCAATAGCGTGTAAGTGGCCGTTACATCGCCAGAACACTTCTTCTGAAACCAGTTTGGCAAGCGTGCGATCTCATACCACGTACCGACATATCGATTCAGGTCGACCTCGGGGACAGTGTTCAGAGTTTGCATGGGACCCGCATTTGCAATTAGAAAGACGTTAAAAAGAACAAACACAACAAGAACCAGTGCGCTTTTCATCTGCTGTGATTCTCACAATCTGAGAGCATTTCAGCATTTTTCACGATTCTGGTGCCATCGGTCGTCAGCCGAATGGAGCGCACAATGGCTTTGGCGACACATTTTGCAGGAATCGGTCTAACACTTCGCGGAATAATGAAACTGATGGCACCGAGGACCTTCTGGTTGATCAGCTCGCCAAATCTGAATTCATTGCGAGGGCCAAGTAGAAGCGATGGCCTGAAGATGGAAAGCGAAGGATAGCCCAGCGCAGAAACAGCATCTTCCAGTTCACCCTTGACGCGCAAGTAGAAGTTACTTGATTTTGCATTGGGACCCATGGACGTCACCAGCAGAAAATGGCTGGCACCTGCGTCCCGGGCAAGCTTTGCGAACATAAGAGGGTAATCGTAATCCACCTTGCGGAATGCTTCCTGCGACCTAGCCTTCTTGATAGTTGTTCCCAGCGCACAGATCACTGCATCGACATTCAAAAAGGGCGCAAACGAAGTTGGATCATCAAAGTTGACTTGATGATGCTCAACTTGTGGCGATGGCGGGGCTTGGAATGGTCGCCTGGTCAACACTACGACGCGATCAAAGGCCGGATCGGAAGCAAGAAGTTTCAAGCACTCGCTGCCGACTAATCCGGTTGCACCAATGAGAAGAACTGATTTCGGTGATGAAGTCATTAGTCCATTTCCTCCGAAGTCTTCAAACTAGAGGTTACTTGTCCGCGACCTTTGGGTGCGTCAATTCAAACACGCCATAACAGTGCCTTGCGAATTCAGATTTGTCGGTCTGTCCACGTTCAGCCAAGGATTCACAAATTGCCTCATGCATCGCGTGCAGAGTAAATGGCAACTCCAGGAATCGACCAATCCCCTTGTGCAAGACTTTGCTTGGCATATCACTGGTCACGAAACCTGAGTAGACAATCATCGCGATTCGAGAATCACGCTTTCGGATTGATATACCCAAATCCAACCCTGTTCCCTGTATGCCATACATGCAAGTTGTCAACATATCGGGTGGCTCACCCTCGGCATACTGACGCAGAGCCTCGTCAACGGTAGATGCAGTTGTTGTTTCGAATCCATGCGCGTGCAGAAGATTGACCATCAAGTCTCGGAGGACTTCGTCAGCACCAACACACAGCGCACGCAAGCAAGGCAGTAATGAATGACGGTTACTTGATGTCATGTAGTGCATTCACTTCTAATAGGTAGTTCGTGCTGTGATCTTTGCCATGACGGCGGATGCGGTAGGCAGTCGAAATCAGCATAATTCGCCACGCTTCGATTCCGGCTTCGCCGTCATCTTTGCTATGATGGTGAGGAATGTGGCGACCCATTCGAGCATTACCCTCAAGAGGCCTTCATATCTTGCCCTTTGTCAAATTCGTGAATGCTCACGGAATTCAAAACATAGATTGTCGACCACGTGATAGTCAGGAATTCGTAGAGAATGGCACAAAATGAGACTGTTAATTCAATGCGCGGGCCACTGTTGTAGACATTGAATGCTAGTATGGTCATTACTAGGGGAAATGTGATCGCCACAACAATTAAGAGCAAGGGTGCTCGAAACCTCCTTAGCATATGATCGCGTTGTCTGGAAAGAAACATTCTCGAATCGAACATTCTGCGTAAATCACCGTCCTTCAACAGAGTCTCGACCGGTGTAAGAAACTTCGAACTTTGTGGGTGGGGTGGTTGGTATTCGGCTTGGAGTCGCTCAAGTCGATCATATAACTGAGACATATCAGCTATTCCAAGAGGAAAATCTGACATAAGACCAGCCTGAAGTCTAATTACACTCTCATATTCGTGAAACAGTCGGTCATCAATCGCTGAAATTGTGGCGGAGATCTCCTGCGACTTGAAAACGACAAAGACTGCCAACACACCGAGCAGAGCAACATTGCCTTGAAATAAAGCGCTGTACAGATAAAGCCCTGTACTTTCGCTAAAGAATGTGCTATCCATTTGTTCTTTCCTGTAATTGTCTAAGTCCGATAGCTTTCGCTTCGTTGCTCAATCCAGTGCCAAGAGAATAGAGAGGTGTCACGTGCTTCCCACGGTAAGTTCCCCTCAGAGACGATTTTCTTTAGCGTGCGATGATGTTTAGTTAAGCCCCAGCGCCTTAAGAGCTGCCGTTAATGGATCGCCGTAAAACACGGGATCTACCTTTTCCATAATATCAGCAGAAACATCTAGAAAATTGCGTTTATTTTCTATCGGTACCAATGCCCGTCTTGCCCCACATTCCATTGCGAGCTGAAGCGGTTCTGAAAGAGTTCGAACTGGCTTAATGTTTCCCTGAATGCTCAAATCACCTAGGATGACAAGCGCGGGCAGCGCACTCTGGCTTTTTAGGGCAGTTTGCAGAGCCACAACAAAGGCGATTCCTATCTCTGCCGGAATGCGATTTGATAGTAAATCAATCGCTTCAACGTGCATGTCAGTAGTGTCAACGGCTTGAGCTATGCCCATGGCAACTTTGTGCCCTTGCACATATGCAAACGCTCGTTGAATCGACTCCTTCATTGAACCGTCGATGCCACCGGCGATTCTGAGCTTTCCGGTTCCTGTTGCGCATCCCACCTCGAGACGATAGAGACCAACTTTCCCTTGGTCGTCGACTGAAGCCGTGTACACTGATCCGGGTGGCAAAGGATCGCTGGTAATTAGATTTCTTCCGCCCTCCTCTGGTACTCCAACAAATCGTTCTTCACGGCTCTCGTTGTCAATATAGGAGAAAGAGGTCTGATGGAATTCAAAGGATCCCATCTTCTTCAATTGTTCTTTGACCCGTCTGCGACCTTCCATGGCGAGTTCAACCAACTCCGCCAGTTCATCCTTGGTGCATTCACCCGTAGGATAGATTAACTTCATTAATCCAGCAACGGTTCGCCGAACAGCAGCCACATCGCGAGCCTTTAAATGTGACCCAAGTGAAAAATGGTGATCGATGACTTCAGCAAAATTGTGCCTGCGAAGTTCACGAAGAGCTTCAGCAAGGTAATCCACAATGAAACCATAGTGGTCCGTGAAATAGTCTCGTCGCATCTTCGGAACTTCCCAACCGGGGATGTAGAAGTGAATTCTATCGAGAAACGCCCAGTCCTCCCGTATCACAGCTGGAAGTGGAGTGAACAAGTGGGATGACTTAACCATTACCTCAACCGGCTGGTTGGTGTTTCCAAACATTGCAATCGATGCTGATCCAGAAAGTGAGTCTTTACCCCTAGCAAATTTCCCTGATTCACAGTATGTCTTTAGGGTAGTTATCACTTCTTTGGGCATCTTCTCAAGGTCTGCAACTTCATCGAAAGCTATGCTGTCCCACAAACCAACCAAGCCAATCTTGCCACTCGCTATATTGAAAAATAGATTGGCAACTGTTGTCGGACCCGTCAAAAGAATCGCGTAAGGACTAATCTCCTGGAAAGCGTATGATTTTCCGGTTTCGCGTGGTCCAAGTTCTATGAGGTTATAGTTCTGCTCACATAGTGGAATGAGACGAGTCAGAAACAGCATCTTAAGTCGGCGGCTGAAGTTCGCGGGTTCAAGCCCAATGCTTCGTATGAGCAGGTCAACCCACTCATCGGAAGAGAACTGCCTTCGCTGATCGCAATACTCACCCAGGTCAAAGGACGCGACCTGGATCGGCTTTAGCGACTCAACATAGAACGGACTGCGCTTGCCGGTAGCACTCTCGTCGTATATATGCTTGAGCTCGATCTGCGCCCATATCCCACCCATGAGCAAACGATCATATTGGCGAATGTACTGCTCTGGAATGTGGACAAACTTGTGCCCGAAGCTAACAAGTTCGGCCCAATACTTATCGTCGTCCGAAAGGTATCGCACTTTAATCTTGTCGACGATTGTGTGGGATCCTTGTTCTCGTACAAAGGACTGTGCCTTATTTGCCTCTTCTGGACGCACGAAATTCTCAGCGAGCGTAGAATTGACCACCTTCATGCCGGCTTCTATGGCAACCGGATCATCCGTAGCGCAGTACTTACCCAGGAGGTACTCGAGAACAAACACGGGAACAGTCGTGCCGACGCGAATGCGCCTAACAAGATCCTTGCGCACAACCTTACCCGCGAGCACGGAGGTAGCTTTCTTATCTAACTCAGGCATATTGGAATCTCCTTAGATAGCTATTGCCATCTCGATGTTACCCACCCGATTCAGCTCCACTCCAGCATCATCCAAGAGATGAACAGAAACAGTCTTCTCCTCGGACTTTGGTTCGATCTGAAGTGTCACAGTGTTTGGATCGATATTCTGTTGGTTATCCTCGGCAAGTCGAAGCTGAACATCTCCTGTGGCCTCATTGTATCCATATGACGCACTGATTGGCTTGGAGATGCATTCACCTTTGGCCCGCACCTCGACTCTGATTCGCGGCGGTATGACCGATAGAAGACTACGTGCATATCCGACAACTTGAACCGAGAAGAAACGTGTGCTTATTTTTGTACTTCCCGGTTTCATTGTCCAATCTATTTCTGCCGGCAGTCTTGTTTCCTTTACACCAATGACTATTCGCAAGAGCGGGATGATGAGCTCTTGTGGCGAAAGCCCACCATGGAAATAAGCCTTAGCGCCGCCGGCGACCTTGAAACAAGCTAAGTTGTACGGTACGGCAATCTCATAATCACCCTCGTATCCAAAATCTGATATGGGCGCTCGAAGGAAAGCGCTTCCGGCAGTTCCACCGCTTCCTACCCAGACTCTTCGATGTAAATCGAGGGTCTGTCCACCCGGCGCTTCAATCAACATCTCCGAACCAAGATCCTCGCCAAAGATAAAGCCATGGTCTGCAGTGACAAGCACTGTATGAACACCGTGGTCGCGCAGAACCCTGATTGCTCGGCTTAGATCTCGCAACATATCGTCCATCGTCCGCCTGGCCAACGGGACATTATCGCTTTCGCAAAGGAGATCGATTTCCTGAGATGTAACAAGGATCAGATCTGCGTTAGCAATCCCTTCCTTTACCCTTCGTTTGGGCACTGGAAGGAGTTCTTCTATCGTCAAATCAAATACTTTACAGTTGACGTTCTCTTTGAGATACTTGATTCGATCCCTACGATCTTTAATGACAGTGTCTTTGACCTTTAGTGCCAATTTACCTTCACCCCCTTGGACGATGCTCACCCGCTGTTCCCCAATTGGCATTAAGCTGCACATCCCAACTTCAGTGATCGTTGGGACCGCAGCAATGGCCGGTTCAATAGTTAGGTCAAATTCCTGGCGCAAGGATTGTGCAAGCTCGCGGGCCATCTCAAAGCGGAGCGCGTCCACAAGGAAGTATGCCGTCTTGCCCTGTTCAAGATATGGCCGAACCTTATCAGTGAAGATAGATCGCTGCTGCAGCACTTCCGGAGTCTTGAATCGCCCGGCTTGAAATCCTCGAACGAAGGACTCTGCAAGCACAGACGCCACCTCAGTATATCTGCTCCGAGCTTTGTTCACCAGTCTTTCCAAGGCTGAGGAAGTGGTGGACAGATCTGCCAAATGGAACTGCCGTTCCATATTGCGGTGATACGTGTCCAGCAGGCACCAAGGTTCATCGCCGTCTGTATAAGCGTGCAAGAGGAATGAGGCATCTGACGCAGCAATTTTTAGGGAAGTCTCTACTCGCTCTGATGCGAGAAGTACTTGACCAGCAAGCATGGTCAGCTTCCAGTAATGTTGAGTGCTGGGATCATTGCTTGACCAGAAGCTCGCTTGGCGACTGTCACACAGTCTGACCAGATCTTCCGAAGATTGGGCCTGAAGCGCTTCCTGAACCAACTCGAGAAGCTTTCGCTCGGTGCAGTGGAATGTCTGGATATCATGGCATTGGTCAAGGGTAAGCGCGAGATCCTGAATCCGGAGTTGTGCCTCGACTTTCTCGGCTTGCTCGGCATAGCTGTCACTCTTGTCCCGCCTGAGTCGCCACGTGCGCACCAAGTCAACACACGCAGAAATTGTTGGGTGTTTTGTAGCAGACGAAACCCGTGCTAGAGTGTCGAGTGGCTGCCCACGAAGCGTAGCTTTGAATTCTGTGACAAGAATATGGCGCGCAAAAGCATTGCGCATCTCTTCTGGCGTCTGTTCAGCAACCAGATCTGATTCATAGGCTGTGTTCAGCAATAGTGCCCACTCGCCAGCCGCATTCTTAGAAACAATGTCTGAATCATAACGGTCACCGGCAAGGAATTCCAGAGCGACCTGCTGTGGCTCGACGCTGCCGAAGATCACGGCCACAACGCCTTTGCTGATGCCTTGGCCCGCTTCGGCAAGACCATCAAGCTCAGCCAAAGAGAGCTTACCAAGCTCCACGGACTTTTCAATAGCAGTTGCTGAATCTTCCCCAACGATGGACTTCAGTGCATTTCGTGCCACCAGAGATAGTCGTGTATTCTTGCTGGGAGGTTGCTGGCCGGGCCTCATCACCGTGCCGAAGGTCTCTATTTCGTACAGCGCATCCGATGTCTCTGTCTGCTCCATGGGAACATAGACAAGCAAGCGCGGAGGGGTAGTGCCATTGAGCAGGGGTTCTATTTCGTTTCGTAACGCATAGAAGCTATTGGTGTATTTGGCGACGGTCAGGTCGGGGATACTCAATTCAGCCGCAATGCTGGAGAAGTGACCTTCAGGATCATACCACACAACGATTCCGTACAGGTCAATCTGCCGCTCTATAAGGTTTCGTAGGTGATTGGTTACTATACCCATGCTGATTCCTTGTGCGGATTAAACTGTCTTGGTCTCATGAACCAGACCCTTCGCCCTGAGTTGCTTGCTAATGCTCGACCATTCATACTCGCCTGCTAACAGTGCATCCCAATACTTCTTGGGCTCACTCCATGGAATCAGGTCCCAAAGTGGGGCAGCGTTCAATAGCACTCCGTCATCCAAGTCCGGTACCAGGCTAAGATTGGCAATCCTGCCTATCCTATCTTTAAAGTCTTCGAGGTCTGCGATAATGTTCTCCTGACGCTCCAAATCCTTTCCTATCTTCCGCGTTCCACTTGCAGTGGGATCATTAGCAAAGAGCAAAGAATGCATCTGATCGAGGCGGCCCTTCTCAAGGCGAATTTTTGGTTCAACATGATTGACCAGAATCTTGTACATAGAATCACTATTAAACCCGTGGTAGTACACCCATACATTATAGGTATTCTGTCGAGACTGAAGTGGCCAATAGAGCGGCGCCTTCCTGTGAAGCTTGCTATATCGCTTCAGATGGTCAATCCAAAAACTGCCAATCTTCTGTGACTGAAAATACTGTCTGATATCTCTGACCTGCAATATCTGACACAGAAACTCCTCTATATCTTCAATAGAATCATTCCATATCGTCTGGATCACTTTTCGGAATCGTAGAACAATATCATCATCGCTACCAGGGTCATCGACGAGAACTCCGCTACAGCTTGAGTAGGTTGATTCTCCACTCCTTGCACTGTGAGCACCGGGCGGAACCGCGGGCAGTGCGTCAAACGGATCCGAGTGTGTCGTTAGTAATGATGGATCAGTAGCAAACGTCAAATCAAAGCGTTCGAAAGCGCAACCAATAGCATAGGAAACTGTATCCTCAGCAAAGATGCGGCTTTGACAAGCGAGCCTTACTTGGTTCGAATCCCGAACATCTTCAGGCCATAGCTGCGAATATTTGAGATATTCTTCTCTTTCAAGTATCTTACGTGGCGTCACATGTCCCTCAAAGCCTTTCAAAAGGTCAGCAATCACTTGCTGGTCGGCATGCGGGATCTCGTACATCTCATAAATACGCTCATTCAGAGCGTATTGACTATCTGCGATACTCGCAATTAACCCTTGGAGATTTCCTTCTGCGATCTCGAACGATTGCTTAATGGATGTACTCCCAGTTCTTGATGGCAATGCGAGTGGACATTCGAAGAGTGGACTCGTCTCGTCTGCAGATACCATTTCGCGACAAGCGTCTATTGCTTGAGTTGCACGGGACCCAACAATTGAATCTGTAACTGTCTTCTCATTAAATGGTAGAGAGGATATCTGCGCGATTTCGTATTTCCGTCCAGGATGCAGTGCTGTTGCGCAAAAATCGGCTAACCGAGAGTTCAGCAAACCTAAGATACCTATTGCGTGCTGACTTGCCTTGGGGACTACGGCCATGCCTGTATCGGTGAAGATGAATCCCCTCGGCATAATGCGAACATTGAATGCAATGCTGCTTACTCTTGGATAGGTCAGTCCCGGCTGAAAGAATAGGGCTTCATTCTTGATCGTTCGCGATGCCCCTCCATAATGGTCTTGCGCAAATCGTTTCATTTCTGCACCGTCATTCTCCCATAACAGTACAATATCCTCGCCCGCATAGTACTTTGAGAATTCTCCACCTTTGCATGACCACGACCACTTTTGCTTGCTTCCGCAGGTTCCGATCGGCACTTCCCAGCTTAGGCGACCAAATCGAAAGAAGTCACCAGGGATCAATCCTTGGCGTACAGCGACCTGTATGGTCGGCTTGCTCCGCTCCAGTCCTGTGTCCATACTGTACTGCGGATCAAACGGCGGATAATGCACGAAAGCACGTCTAACTGAATGAGGTAACCAATAGCTAAAGACTAACCCTGGCAGCGCAGATATCCAGTTCCAAGATCGAACAAAGACGACCCCCTTTAAACACTGATTGAGAATTGACTTGCTGGTCCCCTTCAGAACTGCAGCTGGATCCTGCGCGTTAACCGCGTTGATGAATACACTCGAGCCATCGCGGGTCTCGAGGGGTACGGACTTGTTAGCCACCCACGCGCAAGTCTCAACGGTGGCAGCATCAAGCACGCCACCGCCGAGATCGGCCAGGATTGCCAATCCAGTTTCGTTTCTGAGAAGCTGCTTTCGCATTGTTTCAAAAAACTGCAGTGTCATAAAAGTGCGAGAAGTCAGCGCGCCTAACATACCAACGTCAGAAAGCAGAGCGAAAGCGCGTAACACAAAGCACATGTATACGTCAGGCCTACCTAGGTCATAAGCCATCTTAAGATACGCCCGTGTTAGTGGGGGCGTGTCCCCATACGGCGGATTCATGAGAACAACATCGAATACGGATCGAGTCAAGTCGATTAATGCAAACCCCTGCTCTATATCGTCCGCAAAAAGTCCAAGCCTGAAATGCCTTCCATTTTGCGCTTCCGAAGCGTACGCTCGTAGTGCCTGAAGAGTTCGAGACTCAGCCTGAATCCAGAACTCTTCGTTTGATATTCCCGAAATATCAAATAGCAGGGTTTCTTGAAGTGATGGTCGACGCGCAGCCTCCATCTCAGATGCTGAGAACAGTAGTTCATTCCCGCTCCTGTCCTTGGCCCTTTCAAATTCACGTTGCCACAGGGATCGCGCGCCTGCAATTGCTTCCTTGAGCTCGTCATCGACACGTATCAGCGCACCAGCTTCACCAGCTAGCTTCATCTTCTCGAATATGTCCTTGACTAATTGACCGAGGAGCTTTGGCTCCAACTTCGAACAGAATTCCTCAAGCAAGTCATCTTCGCCAGGCATGGGCTCAGCACAGACAATGTTTGCCCGCTTAATCTTAGGACGATTGCTGTCCTTCAAACCTTGGGCTTGATACGCCCGTTGCGAGCGCAGCCAGAGTGCAAGCGCTGCGATCTGCGTGGCTCGACGATCAATATCAATTAAGTGGAGGTTGTTGCCTAAGATGAGGCCGGGTATCGCTTTCTTCAGGTCCTCTACTGACCCAAAATCACTTTTCAGAGCTGGACCAAGATTAGGGTCATCGTAGGCTTCTACGTAGATTTCTTCCAGCAGGTCAAAGCAATAGAGCATAAAATGACCGCTGCCGGCTGCGGGATCCAGAATCTTAATCTCTCGTGGGTCTTTCTTGGGACGATGTGCGATGTAATAGGGTTGGCGCAGCAGATCTTCTTGCGAAAGCTCCGATAAATCGCCTTCTGTATCGGGCACAGCTACACCTTCTGCAAGGAACACCTCGTTGGGGCGGCACACAAGGTACTCACATTTGTCCTTGAGCACAGTATCACCTTTGCGCATGTCATACCAAATGCGCCCAAGGGTGTTATCTGTCAAGAACTGAACAACGTATCGCGGTGTGTAGAACTGGTTGCGAAAGGCCAATTCATATGAGTTCCGTGGAGCCTGGCTCTCCTTTCGAGCCTTATCACGCAGCTCCTTAGGCGTAAAGTATTGATACACCCACCCAATTGTCTCATCCTCGATCCAGATGTCCTTCAGCTCTATAGAATTGATTAGCGACAGAACTTGGTCGATAATTCTATGCGGCGGATAAAGCCGATTTGCGGGGTCATTGACTGAAAACAATGGCCTGATTTCTTCCGCAAACGACTCCGCCAACCACAGTAGGTAGTGGCGATAGGCAGTCTCCTTTTCTCCGCCCGACCACAGCTTCTCATCAGCAGGTTTGTCCCGCAAATAAAACATGAATCCCTGCGAGTCAAGTCCGCGCGTAACCGTTTCACGAATCAGCCCGCGCGCTTCCATCATCTTGAACGCGCACAAGCGATTCAGATGCGTAAAGGCTACTTCACGAATCAGTTGGCTCAGAGCGTCCGGATCCTTAAAACCCGATGCTTTGATGTGCTCCAGATGCACGAGAACCTGCTCACGATATGTCACATCCTCTTCTGAAAGGTGCGACATACGTTCGGTCGGGTCTATGGTTAATCCGGCTTTCTTCTCGAGGTAAATGCCAAAGTGCCCTTGCAGCATTTGGCTGATAGACTCTTCGAGTAGACCACGGCATTTTTCGACCATTGTCTTCAGCACTTTGCGCGTGTCTTTATCCATGGTCACTCAATTACGATTTGTACATCTTCTTCGAGGAGTCGCAGAAGATGATCGCGCAGGCGGCTCAACGCCTCTTCGACTGATTCTTTGGAGTCAACAGATTCGGTAAAGAACTCGGAAATCCTGACATGCTCTACCCTGGCCTTGGTTGTCGTCAAGTCCTTCAAACGAAGAATGATCTTACGCTTGAACTCTTCCAGGGCTGTTATGTCGGTTTCCATCTGACGCAAGCTTGCGTTACAGTGCTTGCACACAGTCATGCGATCTGGTAGGTCGAGATCCTCACATGCTCTTGCTACCAAATCGTTGAGCAGCGGTTCCCTAATGGCATCTGGAACATTGAGCCATTCAACCCGACCTTTGATTGTCTCGACCGCCTCGGCATAGATCTTTGCGCGCTGCTCGTGATTCACTTCATACACATGACGGTACGCCGCTGCTATCCGTTTGGCTGACTCAGGAACGCCAACAATTGACTCGTAGAAGCTTGTGGATGCGAGCAGGACTTCGAGTTGAGCCGCATCGTCTATTAACTTCTGGTCATCTATCCGTTTTTGAACATCAGGCCACATTTCACTCTTGACACATCGGCAGAGCCGTATAACATCAAGTCCAGCGTCATTGAGTGACTTAGATATCTTAGCTGCACTGTCACGGAGTTCCTTGATAGAAGCGCCTTCACCGGCCAGAATCCGAACGCATTCATCCTGACTTCCCTGCCGGATCTGTTGGAGTATCGCCTGAAATTCGGAAAGATGAATGATAACAGGTAATGCATTGGCACTCGCGATTGCCAGAACCGGTAGTAGTTTCTGTTCCTCTTCTTCTGCGTATTGCTTGGAAGCCGTCGCAATGCTGTTTCGCTCTACTTCTACGGTTCGTCCGGTAAGCTCCTCATAGCGCTCAACTGCCTTCGTTAGCTCTCGCAAGTCAGGTGGCTTCATCGGGGTAAAGAGGCTCGATCTGAAGGCCGGCGTGTTGGTGAAAGGTAGTCTACTCTGTGGTTCCAAGTAAGAGTCGTATCGGTTTCCACCGTGTGAGACTTCAATTACACCGGCACGAAAGAGCACGGCAGCAAGCAGACGGATCATGTCCAACTCCCAGCCGTATTCAAGACCACCGAATTTGGTTTCGAGTGCTTTCCCAGTTCGCGTGTCTCGATTGCCATAGTCCTGTTCTCGATTGAGGTAGTCAAGAAGCTCCTTGGCAGCTGGCGCATTTGGATTCGGAACGTGGCGTGATCCATCCTTTATCACTAACTTCAGACCATTGTCGCCATCATAGAACAGAAGTGGCAATCCGCTGAGGTTGGTCGAAGTCAACAGCAACTCTGGCTCATTGCTGCGCATCGAACGCGCACCAATCTGTAGCTTCGGATATAGATCTGGAATGCAGGTGTCCAAGAGCTTCCTGACAATCTCGGCTATCGAAGCACCTAATGAACTACCCTCATGCTGAACCCCTCTGAAGAAGCCCGTTCCTTGAACTAACGCCTCGAGTAATTTGTCATGAAGACGCTTCTGAAAGCGTTGTGATTCAGTCCTCTCGTTCTGCAGACATTCAGATTCCTCGGGGCTGATGCGAGTTTGCGATCTCAACTGATCGTACTTGCGTACCATCTCGCGTGATGCATACAGACCGGCAACAAGATTGTGAATGATCTCTGATAAGGGGAACACCCAAATCACTTCGTTCTTATGGGCCTCTTGGCGACTGTCATCTCGCGCACTGATCAGTCGTGTGCCAAGCTCTGTAGTTCCATCCGCAGAGTAGACAAAGAATGGTATATCACCTTCACCAATTCGATTCCCGTCAAACGTAATCCCCAGTTTGAAGCTTCTGATGTCTTTGTACTTGTGAATCTTGAGCTGGGGATCCGTAAAAATCTCCTCAAGCGCAGATCGAATAAGTTCGTGCCGCTCTCTCGGCCTTGGGTCAAGATATCCTTTCTTCTCCTTCTGCCAGTTCTTGTCTGTGGGAGTCAGAAGTTCAAATCCTTCATCCTTCTGAATGATGAAGTCGTGGTTCACCAGCTTTTCAATTGCATCGTGAACCTCAGCTATCGGTGCCGCTTGGCCAACCTGGTTTACCAACACAGCTGCTATGTTTCGCTCTGTACGAGGCAGATCGCGTACAAATTCAAGAAGGCAGATTGCTTTTGCAACTCTTACAATCATGTCTCCCAACCTTGGATCGTCCCCAAGCCGATTCTTAATATCACTTATGTCTCGCTGCTTTTCCGTAGAGAGATTGCCTTCGACAAGTTCGAAAATCTTGTCCAAGGATACTAAGCTCCCAACCGGCTTATCCGCGATAGCCGTGCGATCCGACACAAGCATTTCATAGGTCTGCTTAATTATCGTGCGGTTGCTTCCACCGAGGTGGACGACTGAACCTCCATGTTGGAGGCGAATGCCGGAAATGATGTCTATCGATAGCTCAACAAAATGTGGCAGGTACGGATAGAATTGAATGAACTCGGCTTCATTGACCGCCGTATGACGGGCTGTCCTCTCAAGTTGGCAGGCGGCATTGAGTTGTCCCTGGGATGCGTTGAAAAGGCTCTTGAGTATGGAAACAGCTGTCTCCTTCTTTGCCAGAACTCGTTTCGAGGCCACTTCACGTATGTCTGTTGGCGCCAGATCAATGGGAATAAACCTGTCCTGCAGTTTTGCAAGCTCTACGCGTCGGGAATCTAAGGCCGCCACAATCTCATCAAGTTTCTCTTGTGAGGTGACAACTACCCAAATCGGCGAGATGGCTTTCTTCGACCTGAGAAGATTTTTCCCAGTCTTTCCAAACTGCTCGACTATCGCTCTCAGGTTCTCAATCTTCTCTGTACTTCTTGCCACATATTGACCTACCTCGTCAACGATGAATACTTGTGGCCTTCCGGGGCGCCTTCGTGAAGAGAGTTCATACGTTCGTTCAACGAATTTGCCCACGGTAATATCTGAGGTTTGATTCCGTTGCGAATTAGCCCATGAATCTGCTTGGGGATAGGTATCTGGTTTAAGCGAATACAGGACAGCACTCGCTCTTGATCGACGCTGAGCTCCTCTTCGAACCGAATTCCATTCTAGATTGAACATGTCCATACATCGTGCTTCAAACGCTGGAAGACTTCGCTCGCCCTCCAATTCGATTTCCAGCTCTGCTATTTCAAAGTCTTCTGCATAGCCAAGGTGACCAAGCATGACTTTATACATTATTTCGGCCATGCTTTCCGAGCCACGGATGACTCGGCGTTCCACGGAGACATCGAACATTAGTGCATCAAACGGCAGGCTCGCGTTTATGAGGTCTATGAACTCATGAAGACGTTGATCTGGTGCTACCGCTTTGAAGATATCAGCTGCCGGGACACCCAGCACGGTCTGGTTTGAGAGCACGTATCCCAGATTCTTCGCAAACGACGACTTACCAGAGCCAAAGAACCCAGATACCCAGACACCTACCTTTTCTGTTGGATCGGCCGGTGCATCTGCAATCGCCTTGAACAGTTTTCGGTAGTGGCTCTTGATTGCCTCTGTCGACACATATTCGGTCAGCTCGCTGTGAACCGATTGTTCGTCTTGCTGATCAACCTTGATGATTTCTTCGATCTTGTTCGCAAGGTCGCGCGATAGAAGATCCCGGATGCTGTTCATGATTCTCTCCCATAGATTTTGACTCGATAGCTTCCCAGCGGCTCTTCGTCACTTCTGATGCCCATATAGTTCAATGACTCACGCCATGTCCCAGGGTAGAAGAGTACGCACGGTGTCTTGATCTTTCCCATAAGCCTCTCGAGAAGTGCAGATAGACGATAACTGCTTGGAGCGAAAACGCTCGCCCTCGTCAAGAATACGATGCTAGGTTTAGGGCTAAGATTACTAACCGCTTCGACAAGAAGTTCTGTCAGCGGTGTCCATCCAGCAGGGCTATTTAAATAGGCGCTGACTTGTGTCTCCGCCGCAGAAAATCCCTGTTCAATTTCGAGGTCGACGATAGACTCGAGGCCTTCAGCGCGGGCAATGCACTTCCAGTATAGTTCGGCTAGTGAAACCATCTGCACCTCTCCACCAGAAGCGGTTCCCACTCTAACTCCGAGCTTGCTCACCTCACGGCGCACCATCCATTCCTCCTCGCCTTCGCTGGTTGGATCGTAGCGGAAAACCGCAAATGGAAGATCCGATGACGAGATAAAGGCTGGTGGTGTTGTTAAGAGATCGCGCTCCAGCAGTTCAAGTCGTTCCCTAAAAGATAGCATTGAGGTACTGCTCCATTGTGTTGCCGGGGAAGTCGATCCTTATGATGTTACCTGCAGCATGATAAGTCAACAGCTTTCGCTGATGGCATTCCATGAATAATCTCTCAACGGATGCCGGAGCGAGTAAGAAGATCTTCCATTCCGTATCGTGAAGAAGCTGGTATCCAGAAACCCGTTTCATACGAATTATATACGCTATTGTAGCGAAGCACAGAGGACTCATTTCGAAAGCCGAAATGTGTTTCTTTGATCTTCCTGTTAAGATACCGAAGTCTCTGAGGGCTGCAAGCATTCCTCGTGCAACGCGAACTGCAACTCCTGAGCTCCACGGACCCCCGGAAAACTTCTGACTTGGGCAGGCACTGATGAACTCAACAACATCATTTGTCGTTACTTCCAAGATACCTCTTTCATAACGTGGACAAATGAACTCGATCACGAAATCTCTGATGATCTGTTCTGTGCGCGCCATTGCAAAATAGTGTACGGTACGGATCACCGCGACATCTGCGTTCAACCCCTCCAACTGCGCGACAATTCTCCACATATCTGGCGGATTGCTCTCCACAAACCTCGGTACAAATGCTCGAGTAATCACATCCTTGGCGCGCATGCGGCTACCCGAGGCCAGAACATTCGTCTCGACCAGACGATTAGCGACATCGGGTTCGTTCGACCATAGCACACTGAGTCGGCGCATCTCGCCAAACATTGCGCCGCCTTTCTGGAGTCTTGAGTTATATGTTGGTTTGTCTATTGTTAGCTCGCTCGACGTTGCTAATTAAAGGAGATTACTTTCCCTCGGGTGAAAAGTAGTGGAGTAGGCACGGTGCTTTCGCCGGCATGTGTGCATCAATTGGCCGGCAGGAGCCAAACGTGCAAGTGTCAATAAACCAATTCACATTCGCTTTCGCAATCATGAAGTAGCAAAGAATCATTTAAGTTGTAACAAGAACATGATTTTACGTTTCTCTATTATGCCTTTGCGACATACTTGCGAGAGTCCTCGCGATCCGAGCTGACACAATTAAATGTTCAATACAGAGTTGTGTTCTCATGAGTTAAGCGAAATAACTTATTCTTCTGCTGTTTGCATTTTCAAATGTCAGGAGCAGGCTTGCAGAGATGCACAGATTGGAACTGTGTCAAAGATGAATTTATCGAGATCGACGCGCTTCTGACCAGGAATTGCACTTGAGGGTGACTGCGAATTTGTTGTTCGCGCGCCTTTCGTCGGAATTCTGAGGAACTTCGTAATGCCTGAACCTCTCGGCTCAGACCGTAACTCCTCAATCTACAAAGAGTTTCAAGCTTATTCAACACTTCACGGCATGTTGGTGAAGTCTGTGGTGGGATGTGAGACCCACTAGGTCCTTCAGCTAACAAAGGTACGATTCCAGAGCGTCAAATTCGGTCGCGCTGAGCGGGAAATCGCGAAATCTGATCCGAGAAACCTGACGGCTTTGGTCACCCGGATCGGTTGTTAATTAGGGACTTAAGGCGTTATCTTAGGGTTTAGCGCATGGCCCTTATCGTAACTCCTTAAAAAACAGGTGTCCAAAAATCAGTCCCTGAGGCGAAATCCCTGCCCGTAGACCCATTGAAAACAGATCGCCCGAAATCGCCCTGTTTTTCAGAGGTGAAGTTTCCTTATCGGCGGATATTCGCTCGAGATTCTGGCATAAGAAGGGGTAAGCAACCCCTAACCTAAGGCCAAAGGAAAGATCCATGGAAGAAGAACAGACCGAGACCAATGAAGTGACTTACGAAATTGACAAGGAAGCCAACGTCGCCCGCTTCTTTGCCTACGAGATCGAAATGGACGAAGAAGGATTCATTTACGACGACGACGAGAACCTGCTCGGCGCCGTCGTGCATTTCGACGTCTATCCGGACAACGAAACCCTGACGACGATCTTCGATGACCTGCTGGTGAGTGCCGTGATGCATACGCAGGACGTCGATGAAGACGATGCCGCTGAGCTGATCGAAAGTTGTGATGATGAAGATGACTATCCCGATGAGCTTGACGTGTCCAGCACGTTCAGCTTACTGTTCACAGTGAACGGACATCGCGGGCTTTATCGAACACTGCTGGATTCGAATGACTATTGGACCGGACACAGTTCCGGGGTGCGCGGCGACCGTTGGGATATTTGATCCCGGCATCCCCGGGTATTTTGCCCGGGGATTTTTTTAGCTATTGCCATTCGAATGAATTTCGTCGGTCGCAATATTCGCGGTCCAAGAAATTCGATGCGGCGACTGAATTAATTCCCACGGCGAAGGTTAATATTCAGATCGAAGCGAAATTCGAATTTCGAAATTGCCCGGCAACATGATTATTCGCGCTAATCAATTCTCTGGAATTTGATCCCCGAATATTGTTTTTTGCGATTCGATGAACTATATTTTTCGAAGGGGCTAAAAATGGCCTGTTTTGGGCGATTCTGGAATTGCGACCCTTGACAACCGGATCGAATGTTACTATACTATAGTATGGGTAACGTCTAAGAAGCGTCGTCCACGAAGATATAACATAGAATTCCCATCGGGGAATTCCCCCCAAAGATTACCGACTCCAAAGACGAAAGAAAATACCCGCTGGGCGAAAGCCCAGAGGGTGGATCAATTTTTCAGGAGGTCGGTATTTTTTTGACCTGTCTGGATTTTGAAGCGAACTTTCAACGCGGCTAAATTGCCCGTTACCACCCAAATGAAAATGAACATGATAACCAGGCTACGCAAGAGAAATTCGATGTAACACAGCAACGGAATTCAATCTTTCGCGTAAGCCAGGTCCATTGACTTGGCTTATCTTTTTGTAGCCAATAGAACAACTAAACCATAGGAAACACATGAGAACCAAACTAATGAAAGCAGAAAACCTAACCGACCAGCAGAAGCTCGATGTCAAACAACGCGCAGCAGATATCTGGATTCAGATTCTACTGAACGGCGACACTTGCTACAGCTATTGCGGCACCTATCACTTCTGGTGGAACGGACCAGCCCACGGACAACCGCAGGACTATTCACAGCAAGAAGGCTTGGTGAACCTGAATGACCTTGACGCCCTTGGGGACACGTTGGTACGCCGCAAATACTTGACACGCCCTGAACGTGAATACCAACTTGTCATCGCAGAAGCGGTTCGCGTGCTTGCACGCCCGTATTGTACTCCCGTGGCAACCGATCCACGTTTGGATGAAGGGCTCGCACACACACGCGGTGCACGATTGAAGAACATTACCGTCGGAAACTACATTTATGAATGGCTTCACGGCACCCATACAACCATGACAATCTAAAAGGAAGACAGATGAAGACAACTAGAACAAAAGACTTCGGACTGGCAGCATTGCTGGTATCGAAAGGCGCAGCGATGACGGGTTACACGACTGACGAACTGGGAACCCTATGGTTCGAGTTTTCGACAGACGAAGCAGTTGCGGCACTGGAAGAAGGCTTCTACCGAAACACCGTGGATGTGCGCATTCAAGATTACATTGCCGCACAGAAACTATTGAAGTCCCTTATATTTGAAACCAAGAGAAATATTTATGAACAAAGAATCAGCAGAACTATTCCAAACAGTTACGCCCGCTAAGAACGGCGCCCATATTGAAGATCTTATTAATGACCTTAAGTTTGAGCTTACGCTCTCCGTATCCAAAGAAAAAGCCTATTCGAAATTACAAGCAGGGAAGATTACAGACTACGTAGACTGCACGCTGGCATCTGACAATGTCGATGACCTGCAGGAGCTGTTCAGCACAAGAAACTATTCCACGAACTTGTGGAACGGCCCAAGATTAGGGTCGAACTACATCGGCATGACCGGTGTTGCCTTGGATTTTGACGGGGGGATGAAGATCGAGGAAGCAAAGACAGCATTCGCTTCCTTCAACTACATTCTGCACACGTCAACATCGCACAACGTCGACAAGGACGGGTTGGTCGCTGAACGGTTTCGGGTGATACTTCCGTTCGCACCGGGTGAACTGCGTTTCACGACGGCCGCAGAATGCAGCAAAGTCTATCTGAAGCTTCAAACCCTGTATCCGCAGATGGATGCAGCGTGCTCTGATGCGGGAAGACAGTTCTTTCCGTTCAGCAAAGAAAAGGGCGCCGACTTCGCATTGTATGTGAATGCCACGGACAAGTACTTTGACATTGCTGTGTCAGATGTTTCCGACGAAGCGGTTGCATTCGTCTATGAAGACCGGGAATGGGACGGCGTGCTGCGTCCCAAGTCTGAACTTGAACGCATTTTGAAATACTGCCCGTTTATCAGATGGATGGACCAGCACATTGACAATCCGAAGACGGACCTACACGAACCCCTGCGGTTTGCGTTAATATCGAACCTGTGCTGGTACGAAGGCGGACGTGAAGAAATCCACCGCATTCTTAGCCGGGATTGCCGACGCGGAAAATACACGCCTGAATTGGTGGACGATAAAATTGACCGCAATCTTGAATTCTACAATCCACAAACCTATGCACGACTGGTAAGACTGGGGTGGCCCGGTCCAGCGCCGCAGAAGCCAGCAGGGCCTGCAGGCTGGGGGAAGATCGGGACGAAGCAGATGCGGGAGTTCGTACAGCTGGATTGGGAGGACAATATCATCGTCAACTTAAACGGCAGCTGGTCCGTTACTAAGCTGGGAGAACTGAAAGCAGAGTTACTGCCGGTGCTTAAGAAGCTGCCAGCCATATGTCCTGTCTGTGGCAACGATGAAGCGGTTGTGAAGCTGGACACGTTCAACTTCGCGCACATCTGGTGCGAGAAGTGTAACAAGGCGTACTTTGAACACCCTGTAACACCTGGCATGTTTGCTTTCAAGGGGGAACTACATCGAATTGAAACGCGGGCTAACAAGTACATCAGCCCTGAACTATTGAAGAAGGAGCACTTTCGGAATCAAGAAGACTTTGAATACGCCAAGCGTGCTGTTTTCAACAACCCGAAGCTTAGTTTTTCAAGTGACGACTTTCAGTTGCGCAGAATTGGAAGTGCGGATAGCGAAAAGATTGGTTATTCGTTCGCACCGGAGGAGAATGCAATCATCCTGCGTTACCCGGCAATACCCGCGAAGATACAGGACAACGCATTTATCAATCGTTTCTTGGAAGAACTATTCGGTGAACACGCATTGTTTATCAAGAATTGGCTCGCGATTTACACGTATACTAACTACCAACAGCTGCCGGTGATTGTTTTGGCTGGCAGCCGGTCAGCTGGGAAGAACACATTTGCCGACATGGTTGGTAAGATCTATCCGAAGCTATTGGGTTTGTGGGACGGTGATGTGAAGCCCTTCAATCCACAATACACTAACAAGCTGTTGTTCGTGGACGAAAACAGAAATTCACATAAGCCCGAACAGTATGCCGAACTGAAACGTATTACCGGAAGCGACAAGCTGCCGATCAACAAGAAGTATGAAAGTGAATTTAATGCGCCGAATAACCTGAACCTGATCTTTGCAACCAACGACCCCAAACCCATTGCCCTAAAATGGGGTGAAGGGCCGCGCAGCGAAAAGGTCAACAACTTCTTCATTCACTATTGCAAGGAAGTCCCCGATGGCAAGATCGACAGGGAGATCAAGTTTAAGCTGGAAGACAGACTGGGACACTATGTGCGGACCGAACTTAAAGAACGATTCGAACACCTGTCGAAGAACCGTGATCCCAGAAACCGCTATTTCCTAGCGGCACCTATTACGCCCCTGGCAGACGATCTGTACGCATCCAGCATGACCAGTGTTGAAATGGAAGCCGAAGAACTGGCGGAAATCCTGGTCATGGGCAAACATGAAACCGTTACAAACAGTAGCGGCCATCAGATCAAAGAACTTTGGTATGATCCGACCGAATACCGCGGTGAATTTTATGTCAAGCTTCAAGACATCCGCGCAGCAATCAGCTTCCTTGGTCTTCGCAGTGCCAGCACAATCAAAGCTTACACGGAAGCCCTGGTCAGAATGGGTGTGATTTCAATGCGAAGTGACTACAAGAACAACAAACGACAACTTGGGTTTAAGATTCACCGACCGAAGAGCTACTACGCGGACCAGAACTCGGGTGAACCAACGGACAGTGAAGAAAGTGGTAAACAAACTTTTTGAAAAAGCGAATTTGCCACTCTTTAAGTTGAGCAAAAACATGATGTGGTGGTAATAGTGATAAATGTGAAATTCTCTTTTCTTAAAATTATTATAGGTATAGACATACTGGATACGTCAGTGGGGACAGCCCCCCGCCAGAAATAGTTTTAGGGCTCTAAAATCCATCATTGCAACCACGTTTACCACCGGAATAATAAAAACATAAACTTACATCAAAAATCCGGTGGTAAATCTGTCACCAAATTTATCACGTTTGCCACCGATACCCCTTCCCTGCGTAGGCAGCGTGGAAGGGGATTTGAAAAAGTAGTAGTAGTGTTGTTTTGGGTCCCTGCGGGACACAAGGGACACCAAGCACACCAGATCAGATGCCGTGAACACGAACACACTTATACATCAAATCAACCGTCTGCCAACTTTCAACGTTTGCTGGCAAAGTTGCCAGTGAATGCGAACACCAATACTACTATTATTATTATTCTTCGGAGAAGAATCTATGAAACCAACAACACAATACATCAAATATTTGCTTGACCAGAAAGCGATCGCGCGAAGCGAGAATTCTAAGCTTCGACGCATGCACGACCTTGGGCTAGAGTTCAGAAAACCACAGGAGCCGATGCCTGCCTGGGCAGAAGCCTTCAGCGAGAAGATTCATCGCTACTGGGGAGGAGGAATTGAAGCTGAGAACACGACAACAGTAGGGTAAAGAAGAAGCCGGTGATTAGCCGGCTTTCTTCATTGTTATGATAAGGTTTTCGCACCCGCGCTATTCTGCTATTCAGGCAGCTCGCGGATCGCGTCGTTCATTTGCTGACGATACTTGCGAAGTGCTTCCCGTCCAGCATCAGTCAGATGCAGAAGTGTTCGCGGTATGCGGCCTTCGAACTTCTTTTCGACTGCGATATAACCACTCGCTTCAAGCCTTGCGAGGTGTGTTGAAAGGTTGCCGCGCGTAAGCCCCGTCTGCTTTTCCAGAAACAGGAAGTCAGCGACTTTGGCAACGTGCAGAAGCCCAAGGATTGCGAGCCTTGCTGGGGCGTGTACGACTGGATCGATGTCGGGCAGACCGCCTTTGTCTGATGCAGTATCGTTACTGCGCATCGGGGCCTACTAGCAACGGGTTTACGCGCAGGAAGGTGCGCAGGCGGTCGATTCCAATGCCAATCAGAAGAACTCCGGCGAGCGCGATCACCCAGCCTTGACTAATCTGTAGAAAGGGTGCCACCCACATCAGGAGTAGCATCGGAACTACAATCATCAACAGTGTTCGCATCCCGAGAACAAGCCCAGCTATAGCCATACTGATACCGGTGAAACTGCCATTCAGCCTCGTGACGTCTTCCAGAGCCTTGGATAAAGGCAATTCGGTCGCATTCGCTTTCAGCGCAGACGACATCGTGATTCCGAAGGCGAAAATCAGCAGGAAGAACAGTAGCACAGCTTGAGTCAACATGTTGCGCGGGAGGCTACGACTGGCAATGTATTTGGAGTATCCAAGGCGCGGGAAAGTGATTCGATTTCTCCAGATCCGCGTCAGGACATAGCCTAAGATTGCAGCTACAAGTATGGGCAGCAGATAATCCCACCCAAACGGAATCCTGAGCCTAGCCACCTTGTCCGTAAGAAGAGGCCAAGCTACGCTGAACGCACCAAGCCAGAGCATCGTGAACCCTATGCCCGCTATTAGGGCACCATCTTTGTTAAACTGTTGATAAACATTCTCTTCTAAGTTTCTGATTTCACTATTGGCTTTCATAATGCCTCCCAAAGGGGTCATGTCAAACTGGTTTGTTTTTCAAACTGGTCTTAATGTACAAAACGAAAAGCCTTTTGTCAAGTCCCAGGTGCAAGAGAAATGAGCCGGGCTGGTCGTGCATTGGCGGGCATGTCTTGCACTGCAGAGAATCCGACGCCAAAGGTCATCAGGATCCCCTCCAATAGACCTGTTGGGCAGCGTATTTCACGGGTTCAAATCGGTATCAAACAAGATCAGCATCAAAAGTCAACAACGCGGAACAACCGGAGATCACCGGTGATCTTGCTGTTCCAGTAGCTAAAAAGAGCAGGCGAAAACCTGCTCCTAATATTTGTCAGCGTCTACCGCGATAGACGTTTCGAAGATGTCGTATCAGAGCTTTGCCTGCATCTAGAGCAAGCTCGATTGGGATCTTTCGCCACACAGTTGCCTCCAAGGATAATGAACGTTCACTAATCTCTTATGCCAGAAAAAAGAGCCGGCACATCGCTGCACCGGCTTCTTGCACTCATGAATGAACTAGTCATTCAACTGAATTAAGAGCGAGGGTCAAAGACGCATCAGTACCCTGGTCCGACTTGGCCGCGTGCCCAGATCCGCATCACACCATCTTGCGGCACGGTGATTGGCGCTTCGAGACGTAGCATGAATGGGTAATCAGGAATCCCACCCTCTACAAACGGATGCAAGCCACCGTAGATGCCTATATCAGCACACGTGTTGTCCAGGTCCGGCGGGCCACCCAGCGAGTCAGGCCTGCCCGCATCCCGTAGATTGGAAGTAGCCGAAAGATAATAGTTGGAAGTGCGGGGATTGTTGTAAATGAGATTCTGAAACGCAGCACTCGTTGTAAAGAAATTGGTGGCACCGGGAAGAGGAGTCGGACTTGTGCTTGCACAGTAGTAGTATCCCACTGAGGGTCCTGAAGAATAGGTTATGCTGCCGGAGGACATGAACACAGAGTTCTCTGCTGTGCAAAAAGCCTGCGTGACGAATGGTTGAAAGGATACGGTGTTGGTGAAGACGCAATGGCGAGCCGCGATAAATGTTCCTGACGGTCCTTCGATTCCGTAGCCAACGAAGGAAAAGACACACGATGTTACACTCGCCGTGGAACTATTCTTGATGGTTAAACCTGTGCAAGGGTTCGTCGCTGACGCCCAGAACACGCCTTGGACCCACTGAGTAGATGTGCCATTGCCTGCAAAGGCGCAGCGAGCAGTGGTTCCCGCAACTGTGTAGTTTTCTATGAAACAGCGCCAGACCAGAATCTCCGTTGCGCCACTATGTATGAGCAGTGATGTGCTGGTGGAATCGATTCCGGTGTAAAGATTTGTCCGAATCCACAAGCTTCGCAGTTCCGTGCTATCCGCAGCGTCATTCACTTCAACAAGACCTGTGATCTTGACACCCTCCCCAAGGTCACTGGTTCCCGCGCCCATGACCACTAGCCTGCGATTTACAATGAAGCCGTTGTAAATGCCCGGGAAAACCAAAATGGTATCGCCGGAGCTTGCCGCAGTGATTGCAGGTTGTACTTGAGCGTACGGTTGGGCACCACCCGTGGCTACAGGAAAGATCGCCGCCTGGGAGACGCTAAAGAATAGTATCAATGAGAATAGAATTATTAGGTATTTCATTTTGTATCTCTTATGGTCGAATAAATTCTGAGCTTGAGGGTTGGGACTGAGCAGAACCGACTGGCGGACAGGGCTCATCCGCTTCAGGTTGAACCGCGAGTACATAGAAGAACATGCGCGGCGCTGCTTCCAGCAGAATGCTGGTATCGGAAGCCGCAATTGTGTAGTACTGTGCAAAATCTCCTGTCGAAACGGAATCGTAATGCAGATGATATTCAGTAGCGGCGGGGTACTTGGACCAGAAAACCCGCACGCGGGTGCCGACAGTATCTACGTTTGCGAGGATGGATGCATGGGGATCGATTACGCTGAACGTATCCTGAAGGAGCGCTGTCCATTGGCCTAACGCATCGCGCACCCTCCCATAGACAAGATGTTGTCCGAGCGAGAAATCTGTGGCTGAAACAAAGCGCTGCGCGTCCGTCTGCCACGGATTGATGTTGCTATCGTCTGCCGTCAGTTGACAGCCATTGCCTGGGCCGGGATCGGAGCCGAAGAAGATCTCGGCTTGCGTAATGATGTTGGAGTCTCCAGGTAGCGAAGGTCTCACGCGAACCAGCTTGCCGATCTGATCTGCCCACGTGTTGCCAACCCGGTTGCGTACATACACTGTGTGTGGGCCCAAGCCAAGAGGGGGCAACGGGATCGAGGTGTCATATATCGTGCCGTTCCCTGACACGGGTAACGCAATGCCGTTTCCCGCTCCGGGATCACTATCAAAGTACAGTTCGGCTGCATCAACTTGACCTAATCCAGTACCTGTGCGAAAGGATTGCATCGCCGGATCTGTCCAGACGCCATCATCCCGTTTAATGCGTACGAACAACTTGTGCAACCCCGGACTCAGTCCATTCACGGAAATGCTGTCAGCAAGTTGAACACTGCCGCCTGGTGTAACCGCGATCGGAACTCCATTCCCGGCTCCAGGGTCAGTGTCAATGAAGTACTCGGCTTGCGTAATCGTGTGCGCTGCTACTGCCGCAGTGAACAAGAAGAGGGAAGCAAGCAACAACAATACTTTCATATTAATCCTTTCATATCTAAAGGCGCGCAAGTGAACAATAGCTCAGATTGCCGTCTAACGGTAGGCAAACGATGTTAAACGATTGCGATTACTCATTCTACCGTTTAGCCGTTCGTGGCGCGTAGAATAAGCCAGCATTACAATATACTCACGTTGGCATCGGTTTATCACGAATGCTCAATGGTATCTTTTGTGCTGTAATCCGACATCGTCTATCTCATTCGCTTAATTATCAGTACCTACGCAACTGTCCCACTTGCTTAGGAGTAATATCTATTATTCGCCTCTACAAAGCGGAGATAGAAAAAAGCCCCCATCACGAGGGCTTTCTTGATCCTATTTGAGCTCATCAATCAACCGGACCTGAACGAACCGCTATCCCTAATGCCGCATCAGACCAGATAGTAATAACATCGCGACTTTCGAAGCCTCTTGCAGGTCGGCTTAGCAACATCACTGATTCTGCGAATGATCTGACATAGCGTATTTGACATTATTTTCTTTTCTGTTGATGTCTCTCCTTGGACTACATCTTTTGCCAGAAAAGAAAGAGCCTCACGATTGTGAGGCTCCACTGCAACATTCAGTAGGCTTGCCAGAGACTATTTATTTGATTTCGTTCCGCTCATCAATGATGTTAGGAACTCGGACATAGCCAGCACATCACTTGGTCCATGCCCGTCGAAGTGGTTGTTGAAGTAGCCGTAGACAGGAGTATCATCGTTTAGCCTGTTCGCAAGCTCTTCAGCCCATTCTTGCAAGTCTGAATGTTTGTCGAGCTGAATATGACTGTAGGTCGGCTGCCAGTCTTGATCACCGAGCCATCGTGCGTAGATGAACTTACCAGTGACACGGCGATAGACAGGTTTCAGCCACGGATGGTCAACGAGGGCTAAGGTAAGTTCCCTGCGTTCCAATTCGTCTGGCAGCTTGCTTTTGTACCATGCCTTATTTCTAATCTCCACAACGAACTTGAATCCTGATTTAGGCAGATTATCAAGGAAAGCGAGTAGGTCTGACAGTCTATCCGGCTTGAAACCGTACGGAAATTGAAATAGGATTGGGCCAAGTTTGCCACCCAACCGACTGGCTCCGTCTAAGAATGCCGATAGCTCAGGTTGGCAGTCTCTTAGCGACTTCTCATGTGTGATGACTTGCGGGACTTTAAGCGAGAACAGAAAGCCGTCAGGGACTTGCTCCGCCCACTTATCGTAGTTCGATGGTCGCGGGATTGCGTAAAATGTCGAATCTACTTCCACCGTGTTGAATTGAGTGGCATAATAAGCCAAGCGTTTTGTCGTTGCCAGCTTATCTGGATAGAAGTTTCCACGCCAATCGTCATACGCCCAACCTGCCGTTCCTAAGCGTAAACGACCGTTCCATGTTGCAACATTTGGATTCATAGACTCAGCTCTGATTCATTCTGATTTGAAGAGAGCCGCTGTTGAAGCCACCACGCGTTCGTCGGTGCTTTTGCGTACGGACAGTTATTGAAGAACACATGGATTTTCTTGATCGGGGCATCAAGGTTTAGCAGCTTGTCCAGCAATGAGGTCAGCTCTTCTTCCGAATAGAGATAATCGTATCTATCCCCGCCTTGCCCACCGTACCAGTTTGCACCATTCTGACCGTGCAGCCTTACATAACCGAAATCTCCCGTAGTATGCAGTTCAAAGGGCAAGAGGTCTTTCAGTGGTGGTTCGTCAGGACACACCCAGATCATGCCTTCAGCTTGCATCATCTCCCGCACATCCTCGCGATTCCAACTCGCATGACGGTACTCTACACAAAGAGGAATATCGCCCGCCAAGTCTGAAATGGACTTCAGGTACTCGATGTTCCGTTCTGAATATTGAAATGCGTGTGGAAACTGTGCCAAGAATCCCCGTAGCTTCCCCGATTCTTGCAGTGGTCGCGTAATCTCTTCTAGCTGACTCATAGAACGCGCAGACTCGGTGCGAGTGTGCGTGACATGGCTATGCGTTTTCACAAACCATGTGAACTGGTCAGGAGTTCTGCGCGCCATGCCTTCAAAAGCCGATGTCCGCAACAAACCGTAGTACGTTGCATTGACCTCACCGCAAGGAAAGCGATAAGCATAGTACTCCAGCCATTTCGTGCGCGGGACACGAAGCGGATAGAAAAGCCCGGCCCAGTCATCGAAGACCCAGCCCGACGTACCAATGAGGATATCTGCGGCGTTCATGGTCTGAGAATAATAGGGATTTTAGACTTGCTTTTCCATAAAGTCGAGTGTATATTTGAACACACGTTCAGAACATGAGAAACAAAGTAATTATTTTAATTGACTTTAAGAATTTCTATCTGCTCGGAGCACAAGGTTTAGCCTGGTCAAAGGGTGATACCAGCATAGCCGTCTCACGAGAGGGGAAAGTTCTCGAAGCTTCAAAACAAGCACTTACATCAGGGGTGACCCCCGGTCTCTCGGTTAAGATAGCCAAGCGGCGTTGCCCAAGCCTCCAGCTTGTCGACTTTGATCCCGACAGTTACCATGACTTGTATCATAGAGCATGGTCGTACTTTGCGAATCTTACACCGCAAGTCGAGCCGATTGATTTACATGCTGGCTATTTGGATTTAACAGGGTGTTTTCCGCGTACAGTTACTCCGACTAAGTATGTCGTCACACAGCTGCAGCGACTTTTTGATGCTACGGGATTAGAGTTTGAATGGGGTGGTGGAGAAAATCGTTGGATTGCTTGGATGGCACGCGGGACAGGTTGGTATGTCCCTAATCACAAGGAACAGGGATTCCTTGAGAATATTCCTATTCAGAAGCTACAGATTAGTGATGTACTTGTCGAGAGACTGCTGCGCTTTGGAACAAAGACTGTAGCACAATATATCGCGCTTCCTCCCTCCTTTCTTAAGTCGCATCTTCAGTTGTCGGATGTGGAATGTGATGCTGCCCAACGACGAGACACGCGGGAAATCAAGTGTGCATATCCTCCGCCCAGCATCACCGTTACAGAAGGGTTTGAATGGGGAGTTGATTCTGAATACCCAGCAGTTGTTGAACGAGCCTGTAACGCGGCATTCAAAGAACTTGTTCGCGGTAGTTATCAGACTGGCCAAGTAACCGTTCGGCTGATTTCTAAGCATGAAGCCGCGTCCGAGACCATTAAGCCCTCTAAGCCAATAAGTACGCTGCCGCCGTTACATCGCCTTATCACGGGCTTCGTGCTTGAACGGAGGCTCAGGCAACCCAAGAAACTTGAAGTGACTCTTGACTTACTCATTGCCGACTTTCGATTGCAATTAAATCTATGGCACGGTACAACACAAACGGAACGGGAAGCAAGCAACCTCGAAACGGCACGCCTCCGGCTGTCGACAAAGTACGGCCAGCACCTGCTTCTGGACGGCAGCGAGTACCTGACAAAGTATCCACCAAGGTTCGCGCAACTGATCTACACTCTACAAGGGCGATCCCTCCCTTAATGGATGAGGTGGCAGTTGCGCTGAACAAGAAAACACCTATTTCGTTCACTTTTCGACAAAGAGATTATGCTGTAGAAGAAGTTTCAGAATGCTGGTGTGAAACCGGACGATGGTGGGATTCTGAAGAACCCGCCGAACTATATGAAGTGCAAACAGGTACAGGCAGATTTCTACTAATTCACCCTATTGATTCGACACGATGGTATGGCAAGCGCATATGAACACCAATCTTCCTTTGTACATCTGCATGTTCACTCCGAGTTCTCATTTCTGCAAGGTGCATCACACTTAGAGAGCCTTGTTCAAGCCGCTGCCAAACACGGGCATTCGGCACTCGCAATCACGGACACGAACAACCTTAGCGGAGCACCACCATTTCTTAGCCTCGCCAAGAGATATGGAATCAAACCAATCTTCGGTGCAGAGATTACGCTTGAGCACGGTAACATCGTGGCTCTGGCGAAGTCTCGCGCAGGGTATTCATCGCTCTGCCGACTACTGACCTTTGCACACCTCGACCAAGTGCGCGGCAAACCGCTGCTCACTGAGGACAAGCTCTTTGAACACGCTGCCGACCTGATTATTTTGAGCGGGTCGTTGTCAGGCCCCATACAACAGTTGCTTCTACAAGGCAAAGAGGATGCGGCAAACAACTGGATTTGGCGGTACTCGGATAGGTTCTACCCTGATTTCTATTTGGAGATTCAACGGACACGCGAATACGGTCAAGAAAGGCTTGTCAAGAAGTTAGTCAAACTCGCTGCTGTCAATCACATCCCGATTGTCGCAACGAATGACGTTCATTATCATAGCCCGACTCTTGCTAAAGCACAAGACCTACTAACCTGTCTTCGGCACAAGATTACGGTAGATGCGCCACACGTTGACCGGAAGATAAACAGCGAGCTTTCTCTGTTGTCCCTGAAAGCGATGGCACAGAAGTTCAGAGACTTACCGGAGGCTATAGAAAATACAGTTCGGATTGCCGAACAATGTGACTCCTACGATATCCATGACAAGAGCTTCATTCCAAGACTGTCAAAGCAATCGGACAAGGGTTCGTCAGAGGTGCTTAGAGACCTCGCCATGTCAGGTGCCAAGTGGAGATATGGCAAGATCACACCTGACTTACAAGGCAGAATTGAATATGAACTGTCCGTAATCAGCGAGCTGGACTTTTCGGACTACTTCTTAATCGTCTATGACCTTGTGCAGTTCGCGTCGAGGAAGGGCATTCAACATGCTGGACGTGGAAGTGCAGCAGATTCCGTGGTTGCCTACTGTCTGGATATCACGAAAGTGGATTCCTATAAGCGTAATTTGCGGTTTGAACGCTTCATCAGCCCCGAACGCAAAGAGAGTCTGCCGGATATTGATATTGATTTTGACGCACGTTACCGTGATGACGTGACCGCTTATGTTACCGATCTCTATGGGACAGACCACGTTGCAACAATCTCGACCTTTGCACGCTATCGGGGACGGAGTGCGATTCGTGATGTGGCCAAGACGCTTGGCTTCTCTGTAGAGGACATTGACCGCATCGCTAAATCTACGCATTGGGCGACTTCGGCCAAGGGCCTACGCAAGGCAATTGAAAAACGCCCTGAACTTAGGGCGTTGAAGATTTCGGAGAAGAAGTTCGGCTTGCTCTTTGACCTATGCAGAGACATAGATGACCTTCCGAGGCATCTCTCAACTCATAGTTGCGGAGTCGTAATTACGGGTGAACCGATTTGGATGATTGCCCCCCTTCAGATGGCGGCCAAAGGTGTACATGTGATTCAATACGATAAGGATGGAGTCGAGGATTTAAGGCTGTTCAAGCTTGATTTGCTGTGTTTGCGTATGCTCGGGGCAGTCCGTGACTCGGTGGCAATGGTCAAGACAAAGGATGCCAGCTTTGAATACGACAAGATTGACTGCGACGATCCTGAAACCTTTGAACTGATCCAGAGCGGAAACACCGCCGGAGCCTTTCAAATCGAATCTCCCGCCCAGATGTCGTTGCATCCTCGTCTCAAGACGCGAACCTACGAAGACGTTGTGGCGAGTGTGGCATTAATTCGACCGGGACCCATCAAGGGTGAAATGGTCGAGCCATTCATTCTCCACCGCAATGGTATGGGAGCAACCCGACCCATTCATCCGGTTGTAGATGCGATTCTAAGCCATACCTACGGCGTTGTGCTGTATCAAGAGCAGGTGATTTCAATCGCCATCAACCTTGCCGGGTTCACGCCGGGACAAGCGGATTTGTTGCGTCGAGCAATTTCCCATGACAGGTCACCAGAACGCATGCGGAAAATCGGAGAAGAGTTTGTTGCCCAAGCCATCAGCAATGGCGTTGAGGAGCAGGTTGCTACGACTGTCTTTGGTTGGCTTGAGGGTTATGCCGGATATGGTTTTTGTGAAGCTCATGCGGCAGCTTTCGGGGACACGGCCATACGAACCGCGCATCTGCTTAGACACTACCCCGCTGAGTTCTATGCTGCCCTCTTGAACAATCAGCCAATGGGCTTCTATTCACCCGCTACGATTGTCAACGAAGCCCGAATCCGGGGAATACAAGTGCTGCCCCCCGATGTTCAATCCAGCGAGAAGGAGTTTACAGTTCGGGGCAAAACTATCCTCGTGGGACTGAAACAGGTCAAGGGCATACGAGATACGGATATTGAAGAGATAGTCAAGAACCGACCGTATCATAGCTGGGGAGACTTCCTCGCTCGCGCTCGCTTACCCAGAGACCTGTTGGAGAACTTGGTGTTGAGTGGTGCCTGCCACTGCTTCCATACGAACAGGAGAACTTTGCTGTTCAGCTTAGGTACAACGCTGCAAGTTGACGAAGGTTCAATGGCCCTGCCTCTGAACCTTGAGCCGATCATGAAAGAGCAACCTGATTTCAGCGATTATGACCGCATGTCGCATGAATGGGACATTTTAGGGTTCAGCCCGTGGTGTCACCCCCTGGAATTCTGGCGTGATCAGCTTTCCCAAAGCGGTGTGCAGACAAATCAAGTGATTCGCGCTGAAACAGACAAGAACCGTATTTATCGCGCTGCCGGATGGGTAATCAGGCCGCACACCCCTCCGACAAAATCTGGCAAAACAGTCGTCTTCTTCACCTTGGAAGACGAGACCGGTCTCATGAACATCACAACCTTTCCAGATATGTACGAGAGATATGGTCATCTCATCTTTGGCAATCCCCTTTTAATCATTGAAGGCAAGAAAGACAGACGCGAGGCGAACTCCCTGATTGTTGACCGTATCTGCAAGTTTGATGAGCGCCCAGTTAGCATGATGCTCAGGGCATCTAATTTGCAATTAATCTCGACAGCATGAAGGAACCCACAATGCTCACCACAGACCTACACGCAGTCAAAGAACAAATCACACTCCTTGTACAAGCAGGTGACGAACGTACCGCAAAACTGCTTACGGATTTGCGGATCGAAATGGCACTTCTCCGAGGAGTAAATACTACCGCAAGGTTGTTTCTTCAAGAAATAGAATCTAACGACAACGGGTGGCCGGAAGATTTGCGCGACCAGGTGGCTGACGTCCTTAGCAACATCAGCATAATGGAATCGGATCAGGACGCGGCACATAGGGAAGACGGTTATAGTAACCCGCACAGCAACTGATGGCCTTGAACTCAGAACTACTGCGGGGCATGAGTCCCCCACCACAAGTCAAGATGCCCCGAAGGGGTAAAAGAAAAGGCCAGCAGATTGCTGGCCTTAAGCTTAGCGGGCGCAAGCTGCGCCGCTGCATCACAAAGTAGCGAACTACTTCAACAAGATCGCTTTCTGAGTCGCAGAAGAGGTTGGGGTTTCAAGACGGACGAAATATGTTCCCGACGACAAACCGTTGCCATAGAACTGCATTGAGTGTGATCCCGCAGCGAGTTTTCCGTCAAACAGGGTAATCGTCATTCTTCCCAGCACATCATACACCACCAACCGTCCCGTGACTTCGCGCGGCAAATCAAAAGCGATGTTCGCCGTGTTGTTGAACGGGTTCGGGTAGATGGGGTGAAGGGAGAACTCGGTTGCAATCTCGTTCTGATGCTCGGGCGTGCTTAGGGCGGCCGAGACATCGTAGATGGAGAAATAGGCACTATCCGCAAGAAAAATGTAGTTATCGCGCTTGACGATTCCCCATGTTGAGCCAGGAGTATCGTAATATCCAACCTCAATAGGCATCACCGGATTAGATATGTCGATGACTCGCAAACCGCAGCTTTGATCACCTATGAAGGCGTGGTTATCCGATACTAGTAATCCAACCGCGCTTCCCGGTGTGTCAATAGAACCTAATTCTACGGGCGAGGAGAGGTTCGAAACATCGATGATTCGGAGTCCGTCTTGGGCGTCCGCGACATACGCAATATTCCCCTCTACCTGAACAGCATAGGCCTGACCACCGGTTTCAAATTCTCCAATGAGTTCCGGAGCAGTCGGATTGGATGTATTTAGTATCTTGAGTCCAATAAGGTCAACAAGAAATGCCAAAGTATCCCTGACCACGACGTCCTGCATGGACGCATCAGTTGGGTATTCGCTTACATAACTAGGAATCCCCGGAATAGAGGCATCCAGAATCAAGAGACCCGCAGACCCATTTGCAACGAATGCATAGTTGTCCTCGGTCGCAAAGATCTTTGTAGCGTTTCCATGTGTGTCAATTGTATCCACCGGCACGGGATCAGTTGGGTCGGAAACATCTAAGATCAGAATGCCACTTGAATCGTCTGCAACATACACAAAATGGTCAAAGACTGCTGCTCCGAATGCCCGACCAGGGGTGTCACGGGAACCGAAATCTACAGGTGAAGCTGGATTGGTAACGTCTATAATTCTTAACCCGCTCAAATCATTTCCAGCCAACACATAGTTGCCGTAGAAGGTGAGTCCTCGAAGGTATCCGTGGAAATCGAATTGACCTGTCTCTTCGGGTGTCGCGAGGTTAGACACGTCAACGATGTGAATTCCATTGTCTCGATGTGCCGAGTAAACTTGTCCGTTTGCAACAAATAGTCGTTGCATTTCATCTGCAACTTGTACCGAACCTATTTGCTCAGGATCGAGCAGGTTAGAGACGTCCATGATTCGCAAAGTGCCGTTCCATTCCGCGCAATAAGCAATACCGTCTATAACCACGAAATCTTCTACGGGGTTCATACAAAAATCGGGCACCAAGAGTAATTCCGGATTCAACGGATCGGATACGTCAATAACAATGTTTGTCGAAACATATATCAGATTGCCTGACTTCGACAGTTGATTGAATGTGTAGTCAAATGCCAAGCGGGCAATTTCCACCGGCTCGCTCGGTGTTGAAAAATCCATAACTCGAAATCCAGAGAGATCACCGAAGAAATAAACGTAGCCGGAATCTGCAACTAATGCCGTTTGGTAGTCGATGATACCGTCATCAACGCTGTAGTATGCAACTACTGGAGAAGAAGGTACACTAATGTCAATGGCGTAAATGCCGAACTCGCCTGCACAATACACCACGTTTCCTATGACTGTGATTCGATAAGCGTAGCTGTCGATCACGCGCCACCCTACGATCATGGGCACGAGCGGATTGCTTATGTCAATGACGTAAATTGCCGACCCAACAATCACTTCGTTGCCATGAACTGTCGAAAAGTCACCAGCAACCACAGCGTAGTTTCCAGATAGGACTACGTCGAACAACTCTCTTGGGACTCTGCAGAAACCTATCTCGACCGGAAGGCTTGGATTCGAAACGTCCATCACATGTAGTCCGCTGCCTGTATTGCAGACAAAAGCAAGATCGCCGGCAACTGTCACGGCAGCTGTTTCACTGCCATAGTTAAGCTGCGCCACTCTTCTCACATTCAGACTATCCTGTCCGAATAGCAGGGCAGGAAGTGCGAGTAATACAAAGATGAATTTGTGCATGAATTGAACCCTCGAGTTACTTCAGAAAGGTTGCTTTGCGAGTTGCAGAGAAGGCTGGTGTTTCAAGGCGAACGAAATAAGTACCTGATGACAAACCGTTGCCATAGAACTGCATTGAGTGTGATCCCGCCGCGAGTTTTCCGTCAAACAGCGTAATCGTCATTCTTCCCAGCACATCATACACCACCAACCGTCCCGTGACTTCGCGCGGCAAATCAAATGCGATGTTCGCCGTGTTGTTGAACGGGTTGGGGTAGATAGGGTGAAGGGAGAATTCGGAGGAGAGTTCGTTGTGATGTTCGGGAGTAGTTAGGGCGGCGGAGACGTCGTAGATGGAGAAATATGTGGTTTCAGCAACATAAATCATGCTGTTGTGAAATACTATTCCTCTTGGAAATCCCTGCAAACGATGGCGCCCAACCTCAGATGGGAGGGCAGGATTTGAAATGTCTAAGACTCGTAGCATCCGGGAATCCAAATCGCCGGACTCTGACCAAGATGCAATCGCGAGGTAATCGCCATTAGTGGCAATGGTAGTAATGAACCCCGGTGGATCGTAACGCCCAATTTCGAAGGGTGAATTTGGATCAGCAACATCGATTAACACGATGCCAGAAGACTCGGCATTGACACATGCGACGTGCCCAATTACCACAACTTCGTAAGCGTTTGGAACCTGGCTATAACCCGCCAAGGTTGGCGCCCCCAAGTTCGAAATGTCCAGTACGTTCAGGCCACTCGTCGGTTCTGTCAAGTATGCGTATGAGTCTTTGATAAACACGCCACCAGTAGATGCGGACGTTTGATAATAACTGACTTCGCTCGGTGACGCTGGATTCGAAATGTCCATAACACGCAAACCTTCAGACGTAGGAAGATAGGCATATTGACCCCGCACAACTATTTCCCGTGGACTATCCTCCATGCCCGTGTAACCGTCCAGCACAAAATCAGACGGCTCTGAGGTGTCTACGATATAGAGCCCGCATTGCTTGTAGGTGATGTAAGCATGTTCTTCTGAATGTGCAATACTGTAATTAAACCCGTACGGCTCACAGTATCCGAGTATCCTTGAACCAGTTTCAACCAATTGGTTTGGAATTGATATGTCAATCGCTTGCAATTCGTGAATCATTCCAAGTGTTGTTTGGCCTCCTTGTGTTACAGAATAGATTCCACCATGAGCAATGTACACCGTGTGTTCATCCACCGACACCGCAAGAGCAAAATCTGGTGGATCAATGAATCCGATTTCGACGGGCGACGTATGAACTGATATGTCGACGATACGGAGACCTGATGAGTAGTCTGCAATGAATGCAAGGTCACCGACTAATTCGATACTAAAAGCCGAACCTGGGTCATCGTATGTACCTAACTCGGTCGGTAATGTCGGATCCGAAACGTCGATTACTCGCATGCCATCTATGTCACCTCGGCCATCAAGCAAATAGGCGTAGTCTCCGTGCACCTTGACCGAATAGCCCAATGAACTTGGGCCGTCGTAGAAGCCAATCTGACTTGGGTTGCTTAGATCTGACAAGCTCACAATCCGCAAGTCGCCACCTGTCTCCGACACGAAAGCTATGTCATCTTGAATACACATATCCAGAATTCCGGAGTCTCGGAATAGTCCAACGGTATGTGGATCAGATGGTACAGATATATCAATGATATGGAAGCCAAAACCTTCGGCCACAACATAGGCAAAGTTCCCCAGAAGCTTAACTAGACTTGCATTGTAAGGTGATTGCGTCCAGAATCCAACATCTTCAGGTTGGCTTGGGTTCGAGACATCCACAATGTGCAGACCATCCGAGTGCGCAGCAATGAACACATAGTTGTCGGCTACAGCTACGTCCACCGCTCTAATTGCGATAGAAGTCACCTCCAATGGGCGGTGCGGGTCCGAGATGTCAATGATCCGGACACCCGTCATAAGATCAACGACATAGGCGTATCCAGCAGTTACTGCAAGAGTCCAAGCGTAAAAGTGATTGTCATAAGAGCCAATACGTGTTGGTCTTGTTGGATCCGAGACATCAATAATCTGTAAGCCGCTCTCGTACGTAGCAAGGTAAGCCACGGAGTCCCTAACAGAAACGTCTAGCGCCGCCCCCCAATAGGATTCACCTCCCACTTGAGTCATATTCAAACTATCCTGCCCGTACAAAAGAACTGGCAAAGCGAATAATGTCACAAGTATGTTACGCATAAATAGGCTCCTCAATATTTGCAACCGTTGCAGCAGCTCTTTTTAGGCCTGATAAACGGATTAGTATATTCAAGTTCTGTGATTTCTGCACACACTGTTCCCAAAGCTCGTCCACGAGTCATGAGAATATTGATATCGAGTTCGACAACAGCGTTCCGAAAAATATCATGACCACATTGATGGTCCTCTCCAAACTCGCTATACTCATCAGTCACGCCACAAGAGCGAGTGTCTGGCTAATTGCTAATCTGTTTGAGTCAGATTTGACCTCATTGAAATCGAACTCAAGACCTCATCCTCAGACACTCTGACTTCGTCGCCACCGTCCGGCAGCGTCGAAAGAATTCCATTATCGGCCTGCACTGCATAAACGTGATAGAACATGGCTGAGGCATACTGTACTGCGCCAGCATGCGTGTAAACTGTGTCATCCGTGACTCCGTGAAACCAAAAAGGACCACCGGGGGCTTCCGAAAAGAAAACCAAATAGCTTGGTGGATCAATCTGGCAATGACCAATGGATTCAACAATGGGTGACCACCGTAGCACGGCATTGTTCCCGACCGTAGATATCACGACTTCCGGTGCCGCCGGAATAGAAATCTGCTCACCGCTCAACCCAAACTCCACAAACCCATTCACGCCATTCACAGCATCCGTCTGCACTCTGAGCACGTCACCATAAACTCCGTCACTCGCCGGATCAAACACCACTCGCACCGAGCACGCGCTCATCTGATTCGGAGCCAGCGCGAAAAATGTTCCGCACGGAGTGTTCCGCGAAAACTCAGGGGTTGCGGGTTCAAGCGGCTGAAACACTACGCATGTATCGCTACCAAGATTCTTAAACCGGAACCATTGACTTACTGATTGCGGACACTCCACCGTTCCAAAATTCCATCCGGTCAACGGCGCATTCGCCTGCGAACTTCTCGCCAATACCAAATACCCCTGCGAGGACACAATCGAGAAATTCCCGTCCGACACATCGCAGAACGTATCCTGCACAGCACAAATCCGAATCCGGCAGCTATCTGACAGCGGATCCGTCACAAACCAATCATAAGCTCCGTCATTCTCTGTCGACCCTGCAATTGTTTCCCATGGCCCGAAAGGATATTGCCTATTTACTTCAATAGAAACTGTGCTTGCAATTCCACGTCGTGTCCAAGATATGGAGTTGTTCTGAAAAACAGATAGTTCATTGGCGCCATTTGGAAAGTCAACTATCACAGGATAAGCACTTGTGCCACACCCGGATATGGCACCGTTAATTCGAAAAGCCCTTACTCCCAGATTTGTTGTTGAGACAATACCTGTTTTCTTAATTGATAGTGCGTCAGCGCATGGAATTTGCGGCAACTCAAATTTCACAATAGGTAGGTTGGGGTTTGAAACATCAATTCCCATTAGTACCGATGTACATGCGAGTAGCAGCAGATTGTCATTTATGGAAACAGAAGTTACGTAGAAATTGGGGTCATACCTAACAATACTCGTTGCAACGGTCGGGTTGGCTGGATTACTCACGTTTACAATTACTATTCCATCTACTCCTCGTTCAAGATAAGCAAAACCATTGGTTACTTCAACGTCATAGACTTGGCCAATGCCCGAAAGGTTCGCAACTTCAACCATATTCCAAGGGTGAATGACATTTAAGACGTGTAATCCACCATTTCTTGCTGCCACAAAGCAATAGCTTCCTTCAGCATAAAGTCCGTAACTATCAGTTGGAAAGAAGTGTTCATCCAACAATGCCGGGTCGGCAGGGTCCTGAATGTCAATTGATCTAATGCCAAACTCACCGCATGCAACGTAAGCAATACCATTGGAGATGCTAATATCTGCACCGCATCCAATGAGCAGACTTCCAACCACACACTCTGCGCCTTGCGATGCAACATCAATAACACGTAGGTAGCCATCTCCGCATGTGCAATAGGCATATTGCCCGTCAAATACTGACTTAATAACTGTGAACTGCTCTTGACAAGCAAATACTTCCACAGGTGCAGCTGCGCTTGAAAGGTCGTACAATCTAATTCCATGATTCCCCGTGGGAATGATCAAAGAATCGCCGTGCGAAGAAATGCTCAGTGGAGAAAAAGCACTAACACTTGTCCAGTCGAGATTTACGTCAAAGTAGGACGGACATAAGCTGTAGAGAGTTTGACCAAATGCAAGATAAACTGCCTCCGGCGCACAAAATACATCGGTGTAACTTGCATTTCTTGAACCGATTAGCATGGGGTTATGCGGATCTGTGACATCATAAAACGAATGTGTGGAAAAATAGCCCTGCATCCCCGCTATTAATATCGTGCCGCAGAGTTTGACTGTACCACAATAACCACTTACAGTGCTTGTGAGAATCGGTGCCGCTGGTGCAGAAACATCAATTATGTCTAGACCGCCATAGTAGTCGGCAACATAAACGAAAGCGCCTGACTTAACAAGACTTAACGCCCGAGTGCTTAGAAGGCGTCCGATTTCATGAGCATTTGGAGGGTCTTGTATATCATAGATACCTAGTCCTGCCGTGCCATCAGCTACATACAGCAATGAATCTTGTACAAGTAAATCACTTGCACCGTGTATGCCGCGAACAATGGAGTGTTCCAGTGACAGACTAAGATCATCGTGGATTCTAACTAAGTATATTCCATTATGAATTCCTGCCACAAATATCATGGAGTCAGAAATCGCAACTCGTGTGGCAGTGCCTTGACTAAATGCCAACGACCCGATAGGAGAAATCTGGCCGCTTGAATCAAATCCAAACACTTGGATTCCAGCGGTAAAAGAGGCAACCGCGATAAATTTCCCAGAAAATGCGATGTCGACACAATTGTATGCTAATGGATACTGTGAAAGTATTGTTAGTTGCCATGGATCTGTGGCATCTATGGCAGTAACTAGGCCACTGCCTCCAACAACTAGGATGTTATCATTCCGATCCATAGCCCCAATGTCTAGATCGGAAATTGAATCAATTACATCTAGCGTATCCGGTGCCTGCCCAAACACATTCCCACCTAATCCCAGCATCATGAGAGTAATTAATGTCAATGTCTTCATCTTATTCTCCATTCTCCATTTCCTTCACATGCTCTTTCAACCCCATCACCGCACTCGCATCACTCGCCGTCACAACGTAGAAGTACTTGCCCTGGGTGTTGACGATGAACGGGTGATGATAACTTGTCGTTGCTGACACACCGAAGGGTGTATACGGACCTTCGGGCGTGGTTGAACCCCAGATAACATAGAAGGAAGGCACAAAGGGCTGCCCACTAGTGGTAGTTGTCACGGGCTTCCAATAGAGCTGCGTTCCGTTCAACGCGCCGAGTGTAATCACGAGACTGTCAACTTGGCTCGGCACTAACGGTACATTTGCCGTTAGACGAACATCAATTGTGTCTGCACCGACTTGGCTCGTGACGATTCGAAGGATCTCACTGTAGCTGCCTTCCATGGCTGGACTAAACTCAACGGGTACCACAATCGTGTCACCGGCAACAATCCAGTTTGGTAACGAATCCATGCTGAATCCAGCATTCGAGAATGACTGATGAAGAATCGGTGCTGATGTTGGTGACGGATTAATTACAGCCAGTTCCAGCGTCAAAGTATCTCCAAAGTACATCGTGCCGAAACTTAGCGTATCCGGTGAAACCACCAACGTCGGTTGATAGTAAGGTTTCCACCCCTGGTCGGCAGCAGTGCCATCAAGATCATGTGCACTTGCAGCGTCACCCGCGTCAATCGACGGTGAACTCCATTGCAAGTCGTATTCGCCGACTCCAAATTGTGGGTTCATGAACAAGTTGCCGTAGGTATCCACGCTATCACCGTTAACATTCACCGAATTCAACACGTGGAATCCAACAGGCGCTGCTATATTTGCAAAGTTAAGTGGCATTGCATTCCAATCCGAATATTGAACCGTGGACGTGGAGGATCCGCCGTCAAGAAAGAAAGCAGCCAATGCAGCATTGCTCGCGAAGATGCCGTTACTGTAGTGATGGTGTCCTAACCATGAATAACCGATGGAACCCGACACACTTGCCGAGTTGTTCACGAAAGTGCAATTGTCAAAATATCCATGGGTACCGGTGACTTCAAGCGTTCCGCCAAGTCGAGCGGAATTACCGTCAAATAGACATCTATCGATATTGATTGGTCTACCAAAGATAGAAATTGCGCCGCCTGCTCCAGATGTACCAACCGCAATAGAACGATTCCGAATGTAACGCGACGATGTAATTGTAGAGCCTGTCATGGAGCGATTTATGTTGGCCGCACCACCCCACTGTGCAGTGTTGCCCTCAAAGCCGCATGCATCAACGAAAATGAATGCCGAGTCCGAATACCAGCCACCACCTTGCTGTGCGTGATTACTGTCAAACACCGAATTCGTCACCCACAACGAGCATTGCGCTGACGCAAATATGCCTCCGCCGAAGCTTGTTCCTTCGTTACCAGTGACTATACAGCTATCCATAGTCAAGCGAACATTTTGCCGCGCTCGGATTGCGCCGCCGCCCGTGATGGCACTGTTACCATTGAACACACAGCCTGTCAACACTGGCGCAGAATCCCAAATCCACAAGCCGCCGCCGCGTTCCAGTGCGTCGTTGTCCTCAAAGATACAATTGCTGATCACCGCGTTGCAATTGATATTGAGATTGACACCTCCACCGTTTCGCGCTGTGTTATGTCGGAATGTCGAATGCGAAATCGTCGGCGAGCTTTCGGAACAGTAAACCGCGCCGCCATAGCCACTATCGACGAGCCCGGTTACCTTGCCGTATTCCATGATACAGTAGTCCAGCGTGCTCGCAGGTTCTGCATTCAAGAATCGAATGCCATGCCATCCTTCAGGATTTGTCAGAGTATCGGTCGTAAAGAGAATGGAATCTGATGCCGAACCCAATGCCAACAAGGTTCCCTCTACGTTGATAGAATACGGTCCGAGGAACTCGACCGTAACACCCGGCTCAATGGTCAGCGTTTCACCCTCGGGAACAACTACATCGCAAGCGACTTTGACCGATGAATTCGCGTACCATGTTCCGTTCACTGAACCGCAAACCGGTGGATTGAAGTACGGGAATGCTCCCATATCTGCTCGGCTGCCATCCGGATCAAGTGGCGAAGTTGGATCTCCTGTATTGATGCAAGGTGAGCCTGCTTGCAAGTTGAAGTCGCCATTCACGGCGTCAACAAATAGTGGATCAGAATCGAAGTTTCCTGTGCCTGGGTAGCCGCCTTCAATGTCGGAAAATGTGACGCTGAAGGAGCCAATCTGAACACCGATCTCATTCATGTTTCCTGCCGTGTTGCCAACACAGATTGAATTCCTTACGACGCCGTTACCTTGAACCTGAATTGCACCACCGATGCCGTCGGCATGATTATTGACAAAGGTGCAGTTAGTCACGTAAGCAGTCGAGTTATCATGATTGGGGTAAAACCCGACGAGGGAGATTGCGAGGCCGCCACCGCTCTGACCAGCGCCAGCAGAGTTTCCCGCAAAAAGACACTTCGATACCTCATAAAAGCCGTTCCACGCCAACGCGAGTCCACCACCGCCTTCGCCTCCGCCGCCAGTACAACTATTATCGAGAAACACTGAATTAGAGACGATTGAGTATGGCGACCTTTGTAGATATGCGCCACCGCCGTCTTCGATAGAAAAGTTGTTTCTGAAAGTACAGTTTTCAATTCTGATCGCTGTATTGTCCGCGAAAAGACCACCACCTGGGTCTTCACCCGGCCAGTGAGTAAAATGGGCAAACTCAATAGCACAAAACTTGAATCTACAGGTATCAGTTGCGGACAGGATTTTGATCCCGGCCCACTTGCTCGCTTCCGTCGGAAGCGCCCGCGTGAAAACAATCGAATCTTGTTCTGTCCCAATCGCCTGAAGATCCCCCAATACACTAAACTTGTAATGCCCGGTGAATAGAACCTCCACGCCGGGTTGAATCTCCAGCGTCTGCCCTGCAGGCACCGTTACATCGCAGGTCACATAGTATGGCGAGCCTGTCAAATCCCAGACACCCGAAACATTGCCGCAAACAGTTGTACCGGTAAGCGAATCAATGCGGAAATAGTCGAAATCGACTGGCAAGTATGTCACGCCGCCGATACTCTCGTCAGCTTTTAGGCCAATGCTTACACTGTCGTTTTCCGCCCACGAGGCCAACCCTGCGCCAGCCGAGGCCCAACTCTGGCCATCTGTAGACCAAGTGAAATTCAGAGTCTGACCAATCGACTGAATGCGCAAGAAAACCAGAGAATCAGTTACTACAGTCCATGGGTTGTCGGTGATTACTCCGTCATTCCAAACCGTTGCGTAGACATACTGTGTACCTTCGTACTCGCCACGGACAAATTCAACCATGTTGCCCACATCTCTAAAGAGAAGTAGTCCGCCCTGTTGGTACGGGTGAGTGGGATCTATGCTCAATTTCGTTTGAACCACATAATCGACGCTAGGTTTAGGACAAAGTAAGTAATTGTAACCGTTCCCGTAGTAGATTCGTCCAGGTTGAGTTTCAATCCTCATCCAACCCGGCCTCTCTGTCAAACTCCAATGACTCGTGTCTTCGCGAATCCAAGACCAGCATGAATCAAGTTCGGGTGAGTCAAAATCGTCGACGAAGGGTAATTCGGTCGGTGGGCAAGGTGGCTCATGATGATAGTAGAATGCTCCCATATCCGCTCGTGAACCATCTGGATCAAGAGGTGATGCTGGATCGCCCGTGTCTATGCAAGGAGAAGTCGACTGCAGGTGGAAGTCGGAGGTCATTTCCGGATCGCTATCAATATTTCCGATGCCGGGATAGCCGCCCTGGATGTCAGAGTAGCTCATATTGAACGTACCATACTGAACCGAAACCTCTGAGGTTACGTTCGCTGTGTTGTTCCAAGCAATGCAGTTCTTGACTTCGCTGTTGCCCCTGATTCGGATGGCACCCCCAGCCCCATCTGCATGGTTTGCGAAAAATGTGCAATTCTCTACTGACGCCATGCTACTATCTTGAATCGGATAGAAACCGACTTGGTCGATCATTAGTGCACCACCATTCTGCCCTTGGCCAGTGCTATTGCCTTCAAACACACAATTCTTAACTTCGAAATGACCATTCCAGGATAGCATCAATGCTCCGCCTCCTTCACCGCCACTACCGATACTGCTGTTTGCTCGAAACAGGGAATTACGAATGAGGCAATAAGGTGGCCTCTGAATCAGCATCCCACCGCCATCTTCGGTGGAGTAGTTATATTGAAACAAACAATGGTCTACTAATAGGGACGAACTGTCTACCAACGCGCCACCACCCCATCCATTTGGATCTGATGCGTACTCAATTCTGCAATAGTGGAACTCGCACGTGTCGTTTGCAGAGAGAATCTCGAGGCCCTTCCACTTGCTTTCCTCCGTCGGAAACGCCCTCGTAAACACGACTGAATCCTGCACTGTTCCGATTGCTTGTAGATTCCCCAGTACGTTGAACTTGTATTGCCCAGCAAAAAGCACTTGAACACCCGGGCGAATTTCCAACGTCTGTCCTGCGGGAACAGTCACATCACAGGTCACATAGTATGGCGAACCTGTTGAATCCCAGACACCGGATACGTTTCCACAAACTTGCGTGCCAGGGAGTGAGTCAACTCGGAAGTAATCAAAATCCGCAGGGATTTCTGCGGCGTCAAGTCCATCTTGGTTTCCATTAAACGCGAGCATTCCAACACGTAATTCACTTTGGGAGAGCCAACCAAAACTGCACGTTCCCGCATATGACCAATCAACACCATTTGTCGACCATTCGCCTGTCAACAAATTGCCGCGCAACCTCAATCGAAGTTGGAGGCTGTTCGCCTCGTCTGGAATCCAGATATTGGGCCCGTTTGCCAAAGTTCCTTGGAAAGAAATGATGTTTTCGCCGGCATAATGACGTGTCACTTTGACGAATTCGGTGTCATTGTTGTAGATGATTATGCCTGCCCCGTGAAAGTTTTCAGTCGGCGCAATCTCGAGTTTGCAGGATATTTCGAAATCGCCTGTGGGCCGTGGTCGTAAGAGTAGATTATGCGCGTCGGAGGATTCGAACATTGTTCCTGCCTGAGTCACAATCCTCAACCACCCTGGCCTCTCAGTCAAGCCCCAATGACTCGTATCTTCACGAATCCACGTCCAGCATGAATCCAATTCAGGCGAATCGAAGGTGTCGATGAAAGGAAGAGACATGGGAGGGCAAGGCACAGAAGTGGCTTCCGAGCAGTCGAATATACGTAGCGCCCCAAAACCAGGAGTGCCGCCGCAAGCTACGTACGCGTAACTTCCATGGACCACGATGTCGTTGTCGTGCGGCATGCTCGGAATGAAATAGTATCCTACTTCACGGATTGCATTGAAATCACTAATGTCAAGAACTCGCAGACCTGAATCTGAACCAACATAGGCGAATGAACCTGAAATTGTGATCCTGCCGACACCCCAAGCAGGGTCATAATTCCCTACCACAGTCGGCGACGTCGGATTACTAACGTCCAAGATTCTCATGCCGTTCATCCCGTCCGCCAAGTAAGCGTAGTTGCCATCTACGGCGGTGCAAACCCAAGTACCCGGGTAGGAACCAACCGCCACCGGATTGGAGGGATTGCTGATGTCAATGATAGCTACACTGTAAGGATCAAACAGTGACAGGTATGCGTAGCTGCCGCTAACGGTTACATGATGCGACCTTGCTGAAACACTAATTGAGCCCACGAGCGTCGGTGCATTTGGATTGCTTACATCTACGATTCTCAAACCAAGATAATCCGCAGCTATATAGGCGTAATTGCTTGAAGCAGCTATCCCGCGCCCATCGCTATAGTGCTGGTATGAACCAACTTCACTTGGACTAGCTGGATTGCTTACATTGACAACTCGCATACCCAAATAATAGTCCTCTACAAAGGCGTGGTCTCCTACCACTGCAACATCATAGGCTTCAGACCACACACCTTCTGGGCGGAAATTACCAACTTCAACTGGTATTGTCGGGTCGCTGCAATCTATGATGCGCAATCCCCCACCCAATGCAGCACAATACGCATAGTTGCCAACAACATTGAGTTGGCTACCACGTTCGGGAATATTACAGAAACCAACTTGACGGACATTCAGACTGTCATTCGCATTCACAAGCGAAACACAAGCAACCAAGCAGCATAAAATCGTGACTAAAGTCTTCATCAGAAAACTCCTCTGGAATTGTCCATTCCTAGGTATTAAGGCAAGGGCGAATATATCACCAAAATATACAACCGTCTATAAGTAAACACAATACAACTTGAAGTTACCTAAAAGAAAGCCCGAAGATTCGGGCTTTCTTATCCAGAATTCCGCTGTATTCGTCAAAGTGTCATCAGGGTGTAGGTCGCGAGATCCAGCACAACCTGCTGAGGAATCTGCTCTTGGTTCACAAATGCCTTAGTCAGACGACTTACTACCGAGGCTGCCATTAGCGGTGTGTAGCCTACTGTCCGGGCCGTGCATGGCTCTGGAAGTGTAACAGAATCTGCACAGATCGACTGCGAGTAAGCAACTTTGTGGGCCTTGATAGGAGGCATTACCGACCAGACCACCAAAGTCTGCAGACCCATCCGGGCGTCGATGTAAAGCTTGACCTCGGGGCTCTCCCCGACAGATTTCCAGATGGATTTCCGACTTTCCATGGAATCCACACTGCACTCCAAGCGCTGGTGCCATCTTATCTATGTAGGTGAACTCCTTTTCCGACGCCTCGTGCCCGGCACCATCGTCGGCGATGTGCCACGGAACCGTTCAATGCCTGAGCCTTACCAAGGCATCGATGTAAACTAACTAAAAGATAGGGGTTCCCCCTATCTTTGTATTATCAGCCAACTGAGTTGTCAAGCAGTTTCTTCAGCTTCTTTTCATTGTTGATTACCTCTTTGTTGTCGTGATTAATCACCTCAAGAATGGACAAAACTTCTTGAACTGGATTACCCTCTTGATATTCTACACTCGTACATGTCACTTTTCCCGTCACTGCCATTCGAACAGCAGTTTCGAGAGTTGGTGCATTAACAGAATACTCTACAACATGATCCCAACGTTCGTGCGTCGTGATTGTGAAACTGGGCATACGGCTATGACATCATTGTAAATGTTGTCAGATCGAGCACAATTCTCGCTGGTATCATCTCATCGCAAACATACCGTTTCACCAATGAGCAAATCACACTTGCAGCCATCAAAGGCGTGTAGCAAATCGTTCGTGCAGTGCAAGGTTCTTGAAGAGCCTGATCATCTGGTACAATCGTACGCGTATACTCTACGCGTTCAGCTTTGAACTGGGGTCTCACAGCATGTACGATCAAAGTCTCTAAGCCCATTCTTGCATCAAGATACAGCTGCACCTGTGGTTGATCGCGAATTGACTTCCAAATAGTCTCGCGTGATTTCATGGAATCCACTGCACTGATGACAACACCCGACAGTTCACGGCCATCATAGCGAAGTCCGATCGTATTGACCTCGCCGCCTGTTTGGTTCTCGATCTCCATTCTGAAAGCATCAACTTTCAGCAAACCGATGTCAGACATCCCATAAGCCTGATTGCTGACATTGTGAATATCCACAACATCGGCATCGAATGCGGTCAATTTGCAGACGCCCATCTTGGCAAGATACAAACCCGTGACGCTCCCAATGGAACCCAGTCCGATCAACGTTACTTGCAAGTTCGCCAACTTCTCTGCATCGACAACATCTTGCTGTCTTAGAAATCGGATATCGTTCATGTGGTCTCCTAATATGTTTCAAAGTCGTCACGTTCAATCCCTAACCAATTCAATTCATCATCAAGGTCATCCATTGTCAAAGCACCTCGTTCCCTCGCAGCATCCAGCTCATTCCAAAGACGATCTCTTCCACTGACAACATCGCGTGTTCTTGGCATAAAAGTACCTTCGTGGACTTTGGCTTTGAATTCATCAAAGCATGCTTCTGCGAGACCGTCTACCAGTGGATATTTCACTTCCCACGCAACATCGGCAAGATACAAGTGTGCGGGATGAAACATGTCAAGGCGCATCTGGGTATCCCTTCGTTTGTTCACAACGAGACTGAGTAGCCACTCAGCATTGGCGAGACCTGATATGCAGGATTCATCCTGACCTGACCAGAATACGCTCATTGTGCCATGCGAGTGCGCCCAGCATCGAAGCTTGCGGGAGTCAATTCCCTTTGTTTCAAGCTCTGCGATCAACCGTGCAACATCACCAGTGTCCATATCGGTCTCGTCGGAAGTGCAATCCTGCTTTACCAGAAAGAAGTCTGTTACGATCAATGCTGTTATGCGACCAGTGTCGGTGCTAACGACTTCATCCACGAGCCCCAGACACGATACTTCACCTCTCGCAAAATCAGTCCACAACCAAAGCTTCTGCATGGCCTCGGCCTCGACTTGAATCTTCACGCCACTCTCAACTGGCTGTCGCTGTGTCCTCTGCAAGTTCTGCATCGGCATCCTCCTCTTCTTCATCTGTTGGGTGATTAGGGCATTCATCGGCATCGTGATCATCGTATTGCTGACAGTGTTCACACCACCAGCAGGACTCGCAATCTGAAATATCGTGGCCGTAATCGTCACACCATGAACAGTACGGATCATCGTCATCGCTTTCATCGACCCAGTCCGGATCCCATTTCTCGATCTTTTGAAACGGATCCGAACTATTGTAGCTATGCAGGAACTGATGAACAAGCTGAAGCAATCCATGCAGGTCAAGTTCACCGGCAAGTCGTGAAACAAGATGCGAGATGTTTCCCCAACAAATGTTGTTGGGATCGTCCGTAACATGCGGATGAATGTATCCGTTGCATTCAGTGCCTCCACTGATCAACACTTTGCCC
>Ga0154020_10000136_pt1 | contig 82004 bp, 66 predicted proteins | sample Klosneuvirus_201_FD_109709 | JGI IMG/M metagenome (GOLD analysis project Ga0154020, IMG submission 109709) | Active sludge microbial communities from wastewater, Klosterneuburg, Austria - Klosneuvirus_20160825_MG | ecosystem: Engineered > WWTP > Aerobic digester > Activated sludge | place...
TAGAAGCGGAAATAGCTCATTCGCCGTGGCGAAGGTAGAGCGTAACGCGAAGTAGAAGCGGAAATAGCTCATTCGCCGTGGCGAAGGTAGAGCGTAACGCGAAGTAGAAGCGGAAATAGCTCAGTTGGTAGAGCGTAACCTTGCCAAGGTTAAGGTCGCGGGTTCGAGACCCGTTTTCCGCTCAAAATGCCCTTTCTAACGAGAGGGCATTTTATTAAACACCTCTCCAATGCCTGGGTGGTGGTCCCGATAGCTATCGGGATGGTAGACACTCAGGTTGGTGATAGTTCAGGATTTTAAGTCCTGAATTAAATTAAAGAAATCCAATTGCCTGGGTGGTGGTCCCGATAGCTATCGGGATGGTAGACACTCAGGTTGGTGATAGTTCAGGATTTTAAGTCCTGAATTAAATTAAAGAAATCCAATTGCCTGGGTGGTGGAATTGGTAGACACGCAGGACTTAAAATCCTGTGACCTTAACAGTCGTACGGGTTCAAGTCCCGTCCCGGGTACGAAGCCTCTCAAAACCGAGAGGCTTTTTTACTTTAATTTTTTTGGTAGACACGCAGTCCCGGGTAAACAAACTCCAAAGAAGGGATAAATTTTTTTGTTTTTTTTCAAGGATAAATATTGAAATGTTCATCATTTGAAGTGCCTATGATATTAATCAGAAATTGTTCTCTGAATTATATGTAATTTGAGTTAGGAAGGTTGAATGAAATACTTTAAAGACCTCTTTCAAAATCATATATGAACAAGACTTATTCAAAGTTTTTATTCTTTACAGGTAAAGGTGGAGTTGGAAAAACATCACTTGCTTGTGCCACTGCAATCAATCTCGCTGATCAAGGTAAAAGAGTGTTATTAATTAGCACTGATCCGGCTTCCAATTTAGAAGATGTGTTGGGCTGTTCCGTTTTAGATAAAATAACTTCATATAAGGAATTAAGCAATCTGTTTACTATTAATATCAACCCTGAGACTTCGGCAGATGAATATAGAGAAAGAGCCATTGAGCCATTGAAAAAGAATTCAACCCCGGAAGAATTAAAAAAAATACAGGAGGGTTTATCAGGTGCCTGTACTACTGAAATTGCATCCTTTGATGAATTTTCTAGATTTATAACCGGGGAAGGAAACCCGGAAAATTTTGACAATATCATTTTTGATACCGCTCCTACAGGCCATACCATTCGGCTTTTAGAATTACCGGCTGCATGGGATGATTTTCTGGAGAAGAATCCTGACGGAGCCACTTGTATTGGTCCTTCAACAGCTTTAAAAAGCAGTAAGGAGAGGTACAAAAAAGTAATCACAAGTTTAAGAGATTCGAAACAAACAACTTTTTTTCTTGTCTCACGTTCAGAAAAAGCTTCTTTAAAAGAAGCCAATCGCACTAGTTTGGAATTAATGGAACTAGGTTTAGAGAATCAGAAATTACTAATAAATGGTGTGTATAATGCCATTGATAAAACCGATGAACTCGGCATTAAGATTGAAGCAATAGCAAAAAAGGAATTATCTGAAATGCCTGAGAGTTTGAGAAATTTGGAAATATCATCCTATCCATTATTGCCTTATAATATTTTAGGTCTTCAGAAATTAAGATCACTGTTCGATAAAGAGTTACAAAAAACAATCATTAACACAGAAATTTCAAAAGAGGCTGAAATTGGCAATTCTTTAAATAATTTACACCAATTAGTTGATTCATTAGAAGTAGCAGGCGATAAAGGTCTCATAATGACGATGGGAAAAGGTGGAGTTGGAAAAACAATTGTAGCTGCATCAATCGCGACAATGTTAGCTCATAGAGGACATCGCGTACTTTTAACAACAACGGATCCAGCTGCGCATGTGAAAGACTTTATCAATCAATTAGACGAGTTACCGGAAAATTTAACGGTTGAAAGGATCGATCCAAAGGTTGAAACAAAAATATATACCGATAAAATATATGAGCAAAAAAGCAAGAATCTAAATGAAGAAGCAAAAAAATTATTGGCTGAAGATTTAAAATCACCCTGCAATGAAGAGGTAGCTGTGTTTAATGCATTTTCGAAAGCAATCAATAAAGCGAAGCGACAGTTTGTTGTGATGGATACTGCTCCAACCGGACATACGTTGTTATTGCTTGATACGACAGGAAAATATCATAAGGAGATCTTAAAATCAACAAGTATGAGTCCCGATAGAATTTCTACCCCCTATATGGCCTTACAAGATGCTAATTTTGCAAAGATTCTTTTAATTGCATTACCCGAAACAACGCCAATGCGTGAAGCAGAAGCCTTACAAAAAGACCTGAAAAGAGCGGGTATTGTGCCTTATGGCTGGGTGATCAATCAAAGTCTATCTGTGCTCAAGAATATTAAAGATCCCTTATTGAAAAAAAGAGCAGTGAATGAAGGAGCTGTAATTAAAAATATAAATGAAAACCTAAGTCAGAGGACCTACATAGTACCATATTTACCTGAAGAAAAATTACTCCCGGCAATTCTTTCTTATTATGAATACTAAGTTGGAAAAAGCAAAAGAACTTATTTTTAAACTCCCAGATTGCATTTAAATCATCTTAAAGGGATAATTGACCGAATTATGTGGGTGCAAAACTGCTTGTGATCAAGGCTTTTTTATTTCAAATTGTGAATCGTATGTGTGCAAATGAGGTGCAATACATCTTGGGAAGTAATGTCTCAGTATAAAAATACGAAGAGAGGAAGAATTTTTTAAAGAAGTCTATTTATAAATATTGATCAAACTATCTATCTTATTCGCATCCAAAGCTGCTTCTCCGGCATAGATCAAAAGGGTGTCTTTAAATAAAAGATCATCACCCCATTTGGATAATGTCAATTTCGAATTATTGTTCAGCTCTTTTCTCATTTGCGTTGCAGCCTTGTTCTTTCCATTTGTTTTCGTACCCATTTTATAAGATGAATTCTGAATGACGTAAACAGGCTGATCGTAAGCCGTTCTTGCCAGTGATTTTCTGATGTTGGCCAGATCGTAAACCTGAGAGAGTAATAAATATTGAATATTTCGTTTCGCTGAAACATTCTTAGGGTAATTGATGTTCTCACAATAATCTGCTTTGCAATAGGGTCTCCACATGTGTACCCAGGTATATTTCTGTCCAACCAACCTTTTTTTAATCTCTATCGAGTTTAATTCATATACGTTTAGATTCAATGTATCATTCCCTTTGAATTCTGAACTCGCTTTAGCGGGTTTGTAATGTGACAATTGTTCTTTTGTACAGCTTTTGTACATATTCGTACCTAAGTCCATGACGCAGGAAGAAAGGAAAAGTGATGTAAGTACTGTTATGATTATTTTCGGTCTGATCATTAATTGTGAATTGAAAAATTATTTTCCATAAATGTAAAAAAAAAGTAAGGATTCATTTGGAATTATTTAGTTGTAAAGCGAAAGATAAGTGTCGCCTGAAAGATCATTCCGTCCGAAAAATCGGAGTTCAATTGCTTTCTGTTTCCTCCAATAAATGTAGCCGGCAAACCGAATGTTACTTTATCATTCCTGTCGTACACTCTGAAATTTCTTGCGATCGACTGTCCAACCTTCGTCTGTAAAACAATATTTTTGCCCAATGTGAATTTTAAATAGGCGTAAAATTCATTAGTGGATCTTGAGAGGTACGTATCACTGTGCTCAGGCAAGGCATGGGTGAGATGGTAGGAACGTATCTGCCCGTTGAAGTTCGCGCCAATACTTACTTTCGGAATGATCTGATAATTAATGTCCGCAGTGAGGGGTAGCATCAAATTAGCCTCCAGTTTCTTATTCGGACTCAAATAATAAAGTCCGGCCATCGGAACAAAGAATGGTCCAAATAATTCATTGTTGTAGTAAAGCCCGAATTTATAATTTACATTTTCGCTTTTTTTGAATTTGAATATTCCGACCCCTCCTAATTGTAGATCACCCGTGTGATAATCGCCATAATCGGAAGCGATCTTGGGTAAGAGGACCATGGTGGTTGTCCATTTATCGTTCAGACGATGGTTGATCCCTAATTTAATTGTTGTTGATCCAAAACTCATTGTTTTACCATTCGCAAATAGTTTAGTTTGAAAACATTCATTGATCACGCCACTGACCACTGCAGTTCTTTCATTAAGCTTGATAGGAATGCTAAGGTCTGCATCTGTCTGGATCAAATTGCTTTTTGAGCTACTGGAATCAAAAGTGTTTAATGGAGTAGTGGAAGCACTCAGTTTTAAAATATCAATGTAATTCTGTCCTTCGGAACTTTTATGAAGGAGAACAAGAATTATTAAAGGTAAAACGAACTTCATTTGATCTGTTTTATGGATTGTCTTTATTTACCTGAATTGATCTTTGTGAAAGTCTCTGTTCTTCCTAACAGCGAAACGCCAATAAAGCCTCTGATATTCAAATCTCCGTTAGCATTTCGTGTGATCTTGCAGCTATAGGTCTTCCCGTTCTTTGGATCGTAAATTGTTCCGTCTTTCCAGCAGTCATCCCCGTCAAAAGTAAAGTCATTTAGAATATTCAATCCAAGTGTTTTTCTTTTCTGTTTTTCTTTATCCGGATTGTTTACATCCAGTTTGTTTGGGTCTTTGTTGAGAATGATCTTTCCATAATACTTGCCATTATTCTCATAGATCTGAATGGCTCCGTCCTTAGAAGGTACCATGTAATTACCTAAAATGTCTTCTGATTTGTTCTGTGAATAAAAAGTAGTTGAAAAGGAAAAGAAGAAGAGGAACAAAAGAACACTTTTTAATAAAGAAGATTTGGTGGTGTAATTTTTTTTCGGGTTGTAGGTTTGGGTTTTCATTGTTTTTTTATTTGTTGGTTTATGGATGTAAAAGTAGTTTACCGTTATTGGTCACGATAATTACTTTCCATAAAGCAATATAAGGTTAACAGAAAATGGTACAATTAAAGAAGGTGTAGAGGTGCTTTTATGAACAAAGCTGTGTATTATGCAATTGCAGTAGACTTTTTTGCAATTATTGCAGATTTTGGGCCGCGAATAAACACTTAGTCCTAAAACTATTCGGTTCTAATCCTGCCTAAGTAGCGCCTTTCAGCCTCCAACTAATTTTTTAATCTCGTTTAGTTTGAAAAGAGCCTCTACCGGTGTAAGGGTATTGATATCGGTTTTTAGAATATCGGCTTTGATCTGTTCCAATACCGGATCATTGAGTTGAAAGAAACTCATTTGAATATTATCTTCCGTTAGTTCCGATGATTTGGCTTTGCCATTCATGACCAATTCCCCTTCTCCAACTGGTTCCAATTCGTGTTCTTTCTCCAGCTTCTTCAGGATCTCTCCGGCCCTTTCCACAACAGATTTAGGCATACCGGCCATTTTAGCCACATGAATACCAAAGCTGTGTTCACTTCCACCTTCCGCCAGTTTTCGAAGGAAAATGATTTTATTTCCACTCTCTTTCACGGCAACATTGAAGTTCTTTATTCTTGGAAAGAAATGACACATTTCATTGAGTTCATGATAGTGCGTAGCAAAAAGCGTTCTTGCTCTTTTTTCGGGTTGGTTATGAATGTATTCTGCAATACTCCAGGCAATCGAAATTCCATCGTAAGTGGAGGTTCCTCTTCCGATCTCATCCATTAAGATCAAACTTCGTTGACTTAAATTGTTCAGAATACTGGCCGTTTCATTCATCTCTACCATAAAGGTGGATTCTCCTGAACTGATATTGTCTGTTGCACCAACTCGTGTAAAGATCTTATCCGTGATCCCCAGTTTGGCTTCTTTGGCTGGCACATAAGAGCCCATTTGTGCAAGTAGAACGATCAATGCTGTTTGTCGCAATAAAGCAGATTTACCACTCATATTCGGACCGGTGATCATCATGATCTGGCAATTATCATTATCGAGATAAACCGAATTGCTTACGTAATCGGTCCCAACTGGTAATTGTTTTTCTATGACCGGATGTCTTCCTTCCGTGATATCAATCGCAAAACCTTCATTGAATTCAGGTCGACAGTAATTATTTTCAATGGAAAATTTTGCGAATCCACTCAGCACATCCATTCGTGCAAGCAAGGAGGCGTTGTGCTGTATAGGGGCAATGTATTCGGCAAGAGAAGCAACTAGGTTTTCATACAATTTTTGTTCGATCACCAGAATTTTCTCTTCTGCACCCAGAATTTTCTCTTCGTAGGTCTTTAATTCCGGTGTGATATAACGTTCTGCAGTGGTCAGTGTTTGTTTTCGCATCCAGTCTGCAGGTACTTTGTCTTTATGTGCATGCGTCACTTCCAGATAATAACCATAGACGTTATTATATGCGATCTTCAAGGAAGAGATGCCGGTTCGTTCTACTTCTCGTTTCTGTATCTGTAAAAGATGATCCTTCCCACTATAGGCAATGCTTCTTAATTCATCCAGTTCTTCATTGATCCCGCTGTTGATCACATTTCCTTTTAAGGGATTGACTGGAGCTTCCGGATGTAATTCTTTTTCTAAACGATGTTTTGCTGTTTCGCAAGTGTTTAGTTGTTCTGCAATTTTTCGAAGGGCATGATGTTTTGAATTTTCACAAAGAGTTTTTACTTCCGCCACAATATCGAGTGATCTTTTCAATTGACTCAACTCTCTTGGATTCACTCGTAAGGCTGCTGTTTTGGAAATAAGTCTTTCCAGATCGCCTGCTTCTTTCAAAAGAGCAGACAAAGCTTCTCTTTCCTCTTCATTCGTCACAAAATAATCTACGGTTTCGAGGCGTTCGTTGATCTGCTCGATATTCTTCAAAGGCAATGCCGTCCATCTTTTCAATAAACGGGAGCCCATGGCACTCACGGTTCTGTCAATGATATCGATCAAACTTTTTCCGTTTTCATGATTGGTTTCGTAAAGTTCCAGATTTCGGATGGTGAATTTATCCAGCCATACATACTGCTCTTCATCGATCCTGCCAACTTTATTGATGTGTTTTAATCGATCGTGTTTTGTTTCCCCTAAATAATGCAACAAGGCTCCACAGGCAGAAATGGCAAGAGTACAGTCTTCGATCCCAAATCCTTTCAATGAAATTGTTTCCAGTTGCTTTACTAATTTTTCATAGCCAAAATCATAGGTAAAAGCCCAATCATCTAATCCAAAGGAGTAAAAACGTTCTCCCGTTAGTTCGATCAACTGTTCTCTCTTATTTTTTTCATAGAGGATCTCTCCCGGTTTGAAATTCTGAATGAGTTTTTCAATGTAGAAAACAGAACCTTCGGCAGTGAGAAATTCTCCTGTTGAAACATCGCACAGAGCCAAACCTGCTTTTTCTCCGTTAAAATGAATAGCCGCTAAAAAATTATTGGTGGTATGATTCAGAATTTTGTCATTGAAAGAAATGCCGGGCGTTACCATTTCGGTAATTCCTCGTTTTACAATTCCTTTCACCATTTTAGGATCTTCCAATTGATCGCAAATGGCCACTCTGAAACCGGCTCTTACCAATTTAGGTAAATAAGAATCCAAGGAGTGATGTGGAAATCCAGCCAGTTCGATATGTGAAGCAGAACCATTGGCTCGTTTGGTTAGAACAATACCAAGTATTCTGGATGTTTTAATTGCATCATCTCCAAAGGTCTCGTAAAAGTCTCCGACTCTGAATAAAAGGATAGCATCAGGGTATTTCGCCTTGATGCTGTTGTATTGCTTCATTAAAGGGGTTTCCTTTTCCGCACTTTTCGCCATATGGTTAAAGTTACAAAGTGCTTTTGAGGGTTGAAAATCGACTTTTAAACAGAAACTTCTTTTTGTGAATAAAAAAACCCAGTTAAGCAACCGGGTTTTATTCAATAGAATTAAAGCTTAGCGACTTTCATTGAATAATTGAGCGTCATTCGCCTATTCGAATATTATCAACCTGAAAACGAAGTCCTGAATTTGCATTTCCTGTGTATTTAATAGCAACCCTTACGTTAGTTGTTTTATAAGCAGAAAGATTGATATTACCGGAACTCACAAAAGTGCTGCTTGTGCCAAATGTAGCAGTTAATGCAGTCCAAGTACCCGTATTCGGGGCACCACTGACATAATTGGTGGAAATTAAAGTTTGAGGTGCCGGACCGGTAAATAAAGCGGCGCTGCTGAAAGTGTAGATTGGGGTAATGGCGGCGCTGAGATCTACAGGTGGACTAATTAGCCAGCTTTCACAGGCTGGCTGGTTGCCGGTGCCAAGGTAATTATTACATTGGGCGTAAGGAGTTGCAACTGTCGTGTTGGTTGTTACTGTCCAGTTTATGGATCCACTTGCATTTACATTCGTCCACCCACCGTTTGTAAGACTATTATCGTTAAAATCCTTGAAAAGGTAAGAGCCCGGAGGAGGAGGAGGAGGAGGGCATCCAACGCCTGTCATTTGTATCTCCTGATAATCACGGATGGTCATTTGCATCGTAGAATTGTATTGTGTAACGATTGCGATCATGTAACCGGATCCGGATGGTATTGCCTTGTTGGCAAAATTAGCATAACCACTGCTGCGAACAGTTAGTGAGGTTGTGCCTCCACATACTTTTAAGGTTCTGTTCATAGACTGTTTTCCTATGGCATCTGCAAAGGGAAGACCCTTTTCAAGAAATTCAACACTCTCAATTCGTACCAATTGTGACTGCAGACTGTTGGAATTGGTAGGTACAGTACCGGCAAGCACCTCAGAAATGGTCACCACTTTTGGTGTAACAACATTTCCTGAGGATTGTTTCACCACTGATTTTCCAACATCAACCGAATCAATGTAGATCATGTTATTGGCATTCACCAACCAAAGCTTATTCAAATTGATTCGGATCTTATCTCCTACAGCCAATCCGCCGGTATTCAATAAATTCAACTGAATTGCTCCACCTGCTTCATCCAGAAGAAAACTTTGTTTGTATATATTCCCACTGCTTTCATCCGCTAGTATTGTCCCGTATAAACTGGTATCGCCTGCACCGAAGTGATAAGAGCTGGAAGCTGGGGCCACACGGGCCTTCAATTGACTTACGGTGATCTTTGCCCCTTCATTCACGGTTTTTAATGGAGGATGATCGTATTCTTTTTTACAGGCATAGAATAAGACTGCGCCGGTAAGTACTGTTGTTGCTATAACTGCTGTTTTTTTCATTTCTACTTACTAATTTACGTTTAAAAACTGAAATTGACAATGACCATGTAGGTTGTTCCGGTCATGTAATAATATTTATTTGGGAACTGATCAAGAATGGTGGTGTCCCATCTCAATTGTTCAAATCCACCTGTTCGGATATCTTTATTATTTAGGAGATTGTTTATACTTCCATTCAGACGAATATAATACTTCTGTTTGATCCTCCAGGATTTTCCCGCATTCAAATTAACAGTATAATAAGAAGGTAATTTTTCCTGTCCCGTCACTTTCTCCATCTCTGCTGTTTCATTGGTCTGGAATTTTCCGGCTGATTCCGCAGTGCGTTTATCCGGATTGGGTTCAATGTAGATCTCATCAATGAAATTGATATTGGCACCTGCAAACCAGAATTTTTTTCCATTATATGAATAACCCAATCCGGTTACCATTTGTGGACTGCCTCCAACGCGATAATTCTTCAGATAAGTGGTTCTTTCTTTAAAGATCTCTGTACCATTATTATCTTGCCATGCTTGTAAAACCGGACGGTTAGAATAGTAGAATTGTCCGTAACCAAATGCAGCCTGTAATTTGTGAGCAGTGAAAAGTGTTTTTTCCATTCCCACTTCAATTCCCTGATGTTTTTGATCCACATCTGTCATGATCAGATTCACATTGTTGTTGTAACTGTCGTGCCAATAGCTGCGTACCCAGGTTTGATTGTTGATGGAAGTTGAATACGCCGTGAAACGGAATTTGAAGTTTGGATACTTTACAAGGTAATTGATGTCTGAACTTAGCACCTCTTCTGCAGTGAGCCCTTTCACCATATCATTTCTTACTCTTGGAGAAATGAAGATGTTGGCTGCTTCAGGTGAGCGTGTCAGGTAGGAAGCATTCGCAGTGATAAAATGTCTGCCATTGAATTTATAGGTCAATCCTCCTTTAACACCAACGTTGTTGAAATTGGCTTTCTGACTTTCGCCAAAACTAGTTGTTGGAAATTTTCCATTGGCAACAAATCCTTCTCTCCAGATCTGACTTTTTGAGAAAGAAAAACCAAGGTAAACATCCAGTTTGTTCATGGTATATTCTCCTTGTGCCCAGATCTCTCCTTTATTGATGTTGGTGGAGTAATCGTAACCGAATTTCTCGCCGGTTTTAATTTTTCGGTTAGGGTTGTTGATGTCGTTCTGAGAGATGAGTGGATCAACACCCAGGTTTTCTGCAAATTGATCTACATCCAGCCAAAACGTTGCTCCTAAGAGATCTTCTGCTTCTTTGTACTTTCTGTTTCTGTACATATTGGCATTCAATCCAACACTGATGAATACATTCTCAACGCGTTTGTTGTAAACGGTATTGAATCCAAGATTCTTCATGTTCTCTACTCTGTTCTCCAGAATGTATCTTCCTCTTGTTTCAGTTGAATTGATATTACCTGGTTCTGAATACAAATTCGCTTTGTTCAAGGAGATCAGGTTATCCCAGTTGATCTGCTGCACGCCATCTATATTATTTTCCCAGTTATAAGTTAAGCGATCTCCCGTCGCCTGGTCTCCTGTCAGGTAATAATAGCTCGGAAGATATTTGTAATAAGCAGCGCGTGGATTCGGTGCATCATTGAAATTCAATCCTGTTAAACCACTTTTTCCGAAATTATAAAAGAGAGAGGTGGTCCATCTTTCATCTGTTGAAATTGTATTGATATGAGAAAGAAGTAGCATGGGTCTGTTCATTCTGCTGATGGATGCATTCCTTACTTTCCCATTTTGATATCCCCACGAATCATTATAGAAATTAGTTCCGGTAAGACGATAGGCCTCCAGTTGCGCAGCACTGGTTCGTCCTTGTTCGATCGGAGCGCCAAAACCGGTGAAGCTGATCAGGTTCTTATCATTGATCCTTTTATCAACTGAAAGATAAAATGCACTCGCGTTAAAATAAGTGCCCGGAATATAAACCTGATTGCCATATCTGGATGAAGCAGAAACGGTAATGGCCCATCCATTCAACATCATTCCGGTTGAATGTGTGATCATGCCTCTATGACCATAGATGCGATTTGCATTTGCGTAGGAGATTCGTGTTCCTTTTTTAAAGGAAGAAGCTTTTGAATCAATATTGATATAACCTCCTGCGCCTGAAAAACCCAATCGGTTACTCACATTCCCAAACCGTGTTTCTACATAACGTGTCACATCATTCAATCCACCCCAGCTGCTCCACGAACTAAATCCGCTTTCTACATTATTCACATTGATTCCATTGATCATCACCATTTGATTCTCGGCCATATAACCTCTGGTTCTATATCTGGAAGCGCCAAACTGAAAGCTGGCAAATTGCAAAAACACATCCCTGCTGGAAGATAGTAAGGATGATACATCCTGCTGTTCAAGATCGGCATCTACATCTCCTCCTGAAGTACTGAAGATAGGAATGTTAACCGCACTTGATGTTGTATCCGCATGCAGGTCTTTAATATCAGATGTGTCTTTCCCACTCCTCAGTGAATCGGTCTGAGCTGTCATGAATCCGGTAAAGAATAATAGTACCAGAACACTGCTTATTTTTAAATTCATTCGAATGATTTTTTCTGTTATAAATTTGAGCGGCTTCGGAATGAATAAAGAGAACCTTTCTTCTTCCTCAAGGGTGATCACTCGGTTTTGCTTTTTGAGCGTACCAAATATAGTATTTTACACTTCCCCCACTATTAACTAAATATTAACAAATGGGTAAGCTAAAACGAATTATCGATGTATACATTTAACATTTCGACTCCCAATTTATTAAAACTAGGAGGTGAATTTAATTTATTACTTTTGAACGCATGAAAATTCGTCTCTATTTTATTTTGTATTGTTTCTTTTTGATCTCTTGCAAATTATTTTCTCAAAAGCTAGATAAGAGCAAGAAGTATTTTATTGCCAATATCGGTTTCTGGAATGTGGAAAATCTCTACGATACTTTAAATGACCAATGGAAGAATGATGAGGAATTCACGCCTGTTGGGACAAATGCATGGAACGGATCGCGTTACTGGACAAAGATCGATCGTCTCGCAGAAGTGATCGGCATGATGGGAACGGATGTTTCTCCCGATGGTTTAGCAATTGTAGGTTTATGTGAGATCGAAAATAAAAGTGTGGTTGAGGATTTGGTCAAGTCAAAGAGAATAGCTTCAAGAAATTATCAGATCGTGCATATTGAAGGTCCGGATGCCAGAGGAGTGGATCCTTCATTCATCTATAATCCTGTTTATTTTAAAGTAAGCAAAGCTGTTTCGTATCATGTAACATTGGTGACAGATTCATCTCACAAGACAAGAGACATTTTAGTGGTGAGTGGTTCTTTTGGTGGAGAACCATTATCGGTACTTGTGAATCACTGGCCATCGAGGAGAGGAGGCGAAGCAGCCAGTCGTCCGAACAGAAATGCAGCCGCGAAAGTAGCGCGACACATTGCAGATAGTATCACGAAGCTTGATCCAAAAAATAAAGTAGTGATCATGGGCGATCTCAATGATGACCCGAACAATGTTTGTGTAAAGGATGTTATCAATACCTATGGTGATCTGAAGAAAAGAGACGTAAATAAGTATTTCAATCCAATGGAAAAGCCGTACAATGAAGGAATAGGAACCTTAGCCTGGGGCGATAGCTGGAATTTATTCGATCAAACTATTTTGAATGATGCCTGGTATCCTTCCGATTACAAAACCTGGCAGTATTACAATGTAAGGATCTTCAATAAAGCATTTTTGAAAAGCGATTTCGGTAATTTTAAAGGGTATCCCTTTCGTACCTATAGTGGAGGTGCTTACACTGCAGGGTACAGTGACCATTTTCCGGTTTATATTACTATTGCAAAGGAGAATTCGGAAAAAAAATGACATCTTTTGTCGTAAACATATGTTAAATTGTGAGAATACGGTATTGAACTGAAAAAAGTCATTTGACTCGACTGAATCGAATGGTATATTTGATCGAAAATTGAGAAAGTTTGTCATTATATTTCTTACGCTACAGTTCCTCACCAATCACGAGGCCTTTGCTGAAGTTGTTAAAATGCCATTCATTTTTCAACACTTTAATGAGTCTGCAAACACGTCTGGTTTTCTGGATTTCCTTAAGGAACATTATGCTGATAGTGATCATTCGGATCAAGATCATGAACATGGAAAATTGCCATTTAAACATGCGAACGATGGATGCAGCAATCACCCGGTTCCGAATATCTCACCTGTGATCGAATCATCCACAACGGAATTTTTTCATCCTATTCCAACTTATCTCCAATTGTTTTTAGATTCAGGAGATAACATCCCGGCATCTTATTCCGGGACTATCTGGCAACCGCCAAAATTTGCTTGATCTTATAGTTTGATTGGACGGACATTGTGCCCGTCTTATTTTTAATTTATATGAATTAAGCAATCTTTTATGCTGAATAAAATAATTTCATTTTCGATAAAGAATAAATTGATCATTGCCCTTTTTACGATCGCACTGATCATTTATGGAGCTGTTGAATTAAGAAAGCTCCCAATAGATGCTGTTCCTGATATCACAAACAATCAGGTTCAGATAATAACTGCTGTTCCCTCCATGGGTGCAAGCGACATAGAGAGACTTATCACTTTTCCTATAGAGCAGGCAAATGCAAATATTCCGGGCTTGATAGAAATAAGGAGTTTTTCTCGATTTGGACTTTCACTGGTCACAATTGTGTTTGATGAAGAAACTGATTTGTATTGGGCACGACAACAAGTAGCCGAACGTTTACAAAAAATAAAGGAGATCATTCCGAAAGGAATTGGGAATCCTGAATTGGGTCCTGTTACAACAGGTTTAGGTGAGATCTATCAATATGTTCTTCGGCCATTGAAAGGATACGAGTCACGCTACAGTATCACAGAGCTCAGAACGATTCAGGACTGGATCGTTCGTCGACAGTTGTTAGGCGTTAAAGGTGTTGCTGAAGTAAGCAGTTTTGGAGGTAAACTGAAGCAATACGAAGTGGCGATAAATACAGATAAACTGAATGCACACCACTTGTCCATTGCAGAAGTGTTCTTAGCCATTGAGAAAAACAATGAGAACACGGGGGGCGCCTATATTGAAAAGGGTCCTTCTGTTCTCTACATCCGAACTGAAGGTTTGATCACGCAGTTGGAACAGATCAAAAATATTGCCGTTAAAAGGTCACCAGAAGGCACGCCGCTTTTTATTAAAGATATTGCAGATGTGAAGATAGGGTCCGCTGTACGCTACGGGGCCATGACCTATAATACTGATGGTGAAGTTGCCGGAGCGGTGGTGATGATGCTGAAAGGAGGAAACAGCAATGATGTGATCGTGAATATTAAAAAGCGTATAGCTGAAATTCAGAAGACATTGCCTCAAGGTTTGGTGATAGAGCCTTTTCTTGATCGAACAAAAATGGTGAACAATGCAATACATACTGTAGAGAGTAATTTGCTGGAAGGTGCCTTGATCGTGATTTTCATTCTTGTTGTTTTTCTGGGAAATTTCCGTGCAGGACTTCTAACCGCGACTGTGATCCCTCTGGCGATGCTGTTCGCCATTATCATGATGAATTTATTCGGGGTAAGCGGAAATCTAATGAGCTTAGGTGCACTCGATTTTGGACTTATTGTTGATGGAGCCGTTATCATCATTGAAGCAGTAATGCATCAAATGAGCCATTCAAATAAATTTCCGGGTAGAAAACAGATCCTTCAGCATGAAATGGACGGAGAAGTGCAACATGCAGCTTCGAAAATGATGAATAGCGCTGTTTTCGGACAGATCATTATTCTTGTCGTTTATCTTCCCATTCTCACTTTACAGGGAATAGAAGGTAAAATGTTTAAACCCATGGCGCAGACAGTTGCTTTTGCTTTGATTGGCGCATTCTTGCTTTCGCTTACTTACATTCCCATGATGAGTGCTTTGTTTCTTAATAAGAAAGTAGGACGAAGTAAAAATATTTCAGATCGGGTAATGACAAAGATCGAATCTGTTTACTCCAAATTACTTGCCAAAATTATTCGTGTACCTAAAACGGTGATCAGTACAATACTCCTGATGTTGATTGCAGCGATCATAACACTTAGTTCGCTTGGAGGAGAATTTATTCCGGCACTTGAAGAAGGGGATTTTGCGGTTGAAACGCGTGTGTTAACAGGAAGTAATATCAGTACTACGATCGAGCAAACTCAGAAAGCTTCAAAGATCCTGTTAGAACGTTTTCCTGAGGTTGAAAGAATAGTAACAAAGATCGGGAGTGGAGAGGTTCCTACAGATCCAATGCCCATGGAAGCAGCCGATATGATGATCATCTTAAAAGATAAAAGCGAATGGAAAAATGCTTCCGGTTTTAATGATCTGAGTGAGAAAATGAGCAAAGCGCTGGAAGAAGTAACTGGTGTAACATTTGGATTTCAGTATCCTGTACAAATGCGATTCAATGAACTCATGACGGGAGCTAAGCAGGATGTGGTATGTAAGATCTTTGGTGAAAATTTAGATAGTCTGACAGCGTATGCCGAAAAATTAGGAAAGATCATTCATACCGTTGAAGGAGCGCAAGACGTTTATGTGGAGTCAGTGACAGGAATGCCACAAGTGATCATTCAATTCAAAAGAGATGAGATCGCAAAGTATGGAACTTCTATTCAGGAAGTCAATAAATGTGTGAACACAGCTTTCGCTGGACAAAGTGCCGGCCTGGTCTTTGAAGAGGAACGTCGTTTTGATCTGGTTGTACGCTTGAATAATGAGAATCGAAAGAATGCGAATGACATTAAGAATTTATTGATTTCGCTTCCGAGTGGTGAACAAATTCCACTTTCGCATTTAGCTGAAGTGGAGATCAAAGACGGACCCAATCAAATTCAAAGAGAAGATGCAAAGAGAAGGATCATTGTAGGATTCAATGTGCGTGGACGAGATGTACAAAGTATCGTGAATGAACTTCAGGAAAAAGTGAATGGTCAGCTTCACTTTGCAAGTGGGTACTATCCAACCTATGGAGGCGCTTTTGAAAATCTGAATGCTGCAAAGGCCCGTCTTTCCATTGCTGTTCCTGTTTCCCTTATTCTCATATTCTTGCTTCTTTATTTTGCTTTCAACTCGATAAAGCAAGGTTTGCTGATCTATTCTGCTATTCCTTTGTCAGCCATCGGAGGTATTTTTGCTTTGGCAATGAGAGGAATGCCTTTTAGTATCAGTGCCGGCATTGGATTTATTGCTTTGTTTGGCGTTGCCGTACTGAATGGTATTGTGTTGGTGGCTGAATTTAATCGTTTGAAAAAAGAGGGAAGCCTGGATCCTATTCAAGTAGTGATTACCGGTACAAAGTTGCGACTAAGACCGGTATTGATGACAGCGATGGTGGCTTCGCTTGGTTTTTTGCCTATGGCCATGAGTAATGGAGCAGGAGCGGAGGTACAAAGACCATTGGCCACAGTTGTGATCGGAGGTTTACTTCTTGCAACTTTGCTTACTCTATTCGTTTTGCCAGTTCTTTACTTGTTATTTGATAAAGTAAAAAAAGAAAAGAGTCCAATGAAGGTGGCAATAATCGTTCCTTTTTTCTTCTTGACTTCTTTTTCTTCTTTCGCCCAGCAGACCATTTCGCTTGAGTCGGCTATCGCCATTGCCTTAAAGAATAATTTGCAGATCAAAAATGAAAATCTAAAGGCAGATTATCAAAAAGCGCTAGTTCGTTCAGCAATGGATATTCCAATGACTCAGATCAACTCGGAATATGGACAGATCAACAGTTCTTATTATGATAATAGATTCTCTATAAACCAATCTTTCAGTTTCCCGCTTGTTTATGCAAGGCAAAAGTCCTTGTATAACGAAGAATGGAAAATGAAATTATTGGGTACGGCTCTTAAAGAGAAAGAAGTAAAAGAGCTTGTTAGTTCTGTCTATCAAAAACTACTGCTACTTTATAAGCGGGAGCAACTTCTTGTGGAGACAGACAGTATCTATAGAGCCTACTTGAAATCGGCTGACCAAAAGTTAAGATCCGGTGAAAGTAATATTCTGGAACGAACTGCTGCAGAAACGAGTCAAGGACAAGTCATGATCCAAACAAATCAGATTCGAATGGAAATAGAACTCGAGGAATTACAATTTCAACTGCTTCTTAATTCAAACATAAGATATAAGCCTGAAATGTCGGATTTGAAAGTGCCCCTGAAGATCAACAGTGACAGCAGTCAGCTTAAACAACATCCGGTGTTGAAACAATTAGAACAGGAAAATAAAATGGCAGTAATTCGTACGCGTTTGGAAAAAGCAAAGCTCTTGCCTGAGTTTCATTTGGGATATAATAACATGAGTATGCGTGGAGTAGGATCTGATGGAGTGGATTATACTTTATCATCGCGTTTTCAATCTGCACAGCTTGGTATTGGAATTCCAATTATTTTCGGTGCACAGCGATCGAGAATAAATGCAGGAAAAACAGCATTGCTTATTTCGCAGAATTCCTATGCAAATTCGCTTCAACTCATAAATAATGAATTCTCTTCCTTGGTCAATAGGATTGAAGCGCAGAAAAAGATCATTTCTTATTTTGAAAACACTGCTTTGAAGAACGCTGAATTGATCTTAAAGAATGCACAGGAGAAATTAATGGCAGGGGATATTGATTACATGCAATGGACGCAGCTCATTCATCAGGCGATCAACGTTAAGATCGACTATCTGAATACACTGAGTAGATATAATGAATCCGTTATTAAATTAAATAGTTTAACATCAAATTAAATAGAAATGAAAAAATTGGCAAATAAAATCAGTCTTCTTGTGATCATCCTTACACTGCAAGCTTGTGGTTCCGGCGGAACAGATCAAAAGGATAAAAACTCAGAACAAAACAGTGCTACTCTTTCCTTGTCAAATGAACAGGTAAAGAATGCGGGAGTTGTTGTTAATAAGGGAGAGGTTAAAAAGATCTCCTCCATTATAAAGGTCAATGGAAAGATTGAGGTTCCTCCTCAGAACATGGTCTCGGTGAGTGTTATGCTCGGAGGTTATTTAAAGTCTACTCATTTACTTCCCGGAACCAAGATCAAACAAGGTGAGGTGATAGCCATCTTTGAGGATCAACAATATATCCAGATCCAACAGGATTACCTCACTTCGCAGGAAAAAATGAATTATGCAAGAAAAGAGTATGAGAGACAAAAAGATCTCAATCAAAGCAAGGCAAGCAGTGATAAGGTGCTTCAGTTGGCAGAAACGGAATTCAAAACACAGCAGATCACAGTTAGATCCCTCTATGAAAAATTAAAGTTGATCGGTATCCGACCGGAGAGTTTGAATGAAAGTAATATTTCAAGAAGTATCAATCTGTATTCTCCCATCGATGGATTTGTTTCTAAGGTAAATGTGAATATAGGTAAGTATGTCAACCCTTCGGATGTAATATTTGAACTTATCAATCCAACGGATATTCATCTCGCATTGAATGTTTTTGAGAAGGATGTGAGTAAATTGTTTGTAGGACAGAAAGTAAAGGCATTCTCTAATAATTCTCCGGATAAAAAACTGGATGCAGAAGTAATTCTGATCAGTCAGGATCTTACAAAAGATAACAATGTTATCGTTCATTGTCACTTTAAATCCTTTGAAAAGGAACTGCTTCCGAGAATGTACATGAACGCCGAACTAGAAGTTCTTTCGAATAATGCTTTTACCGTACCGGAAGAGTCTGTTGTGAATTATGAAGGAAAGAATTATATATTTATTGCCGAGGACGCTAATAGCTTTCAGATGACAGAGGTAAAGGTTGGAATTACAGAAGGTGGTTACACAGAATTGATGGAAGCAGAAAGTCTAAAGACGCAAGATATTGCAACGAAAGGGGCTTATAATTTATTGATGGGTTTGAAAAATAAGTCGGACTGAAATTAAAAAGAATCCAATTCTTGTATACAAAGTGATGCCATTAATCCCATGCCAATTTCAAGGGCATTTTCATCGATATCAAATGTGGCTGTATGTACACCGGATGTGATCCCTTTTTCCTTATTTCCGGTTCCTAGACGGAAAAAACAACTCGGCACTTTCTGCGTAATGAAAGCGAAATCTTCTGCAGTCATTCGTAACGGGAGTTCTTCTACTTTTTCTTGTCCTAAAAACTCCTGCGCATTTTTCATGCATGATTGCGTAAATTTTTCATCGTTCACTAAAAAGGGATAGCCATGTTCAATGCGTATTTCAGAATCGATCTTATACTTTGATGAGATCTCTTTTACAATTCTCTTTAACTGATGATGAATTTCTTTTCTCCATTCTTCATTCATCGTGCGCATGGTTCCTTCTATTTCAACTTGATCAGGGATCACATTGGTTGCGCCCTTGCCTTCAATTTTTCCGAATGCTACAACCGTTGGAATATTTTCTCCCATGGTTCCTTTCAGTGCATCCTGACTCATGAATCGCTTGTTTACTTCCAGTAATATTTCAGATGCGATCAACAAAGGATTCACGTATTCATTCACCATTGCCGCATGTCCTCCTTTTCCATTCACTGTTAAATACAATTCATCCGTACTGGCCATGTACATGCCTGACCTGAATCCGACCTTTCCGGTTTCCATTGAGGGAAATACGTGAAGGGCAATTGCTTTGTCTACTTTCGGATTTTCCAATAATCCTTCTTTGATCATCAATGAAGCTCCACCCGGCAATACTTCTTCTCCCGGTTGAAAGACAATTTTCACAGTTCCCTCAAATTCATTTTTCAATTCATTCAGAATAAAAGCTGCACCTAAGGCACACGCGCTGTGCACATCATGTCCACATGCATGCATGATGCCTTTGTTCTTGGAACAATATTCAACTTTGTTCTTTTCTTCAATAGGAAGTGCATCCATGTCTCCACGTAGCAAAATGGTTTTCTTAGTTGGATTTTTTCCTTTGATCATAGCAATGATCCCTGTTTTTACATGTCCTGTTGTAAACTCAATTCCTGCTTCTTTCAGTTGTTTTTGAATGTACTCACTCGTTTTGTATTCCTGAAAGGATAATTCAGGATTTGCATGCAAGTGCCGGCGAACTCCTTTGATGCGTAAGAAATAATTCTGTGCTAGTTTTTTTATTTGAGCAGCTTGGATCATTTGTTAAAGAGCATTTTTATTCCCACCATCACAAGTACAGCGCCGAAGATTTGTTTTACGATCTTTGTATCAATTCCAATAACAAGTTTACTTCCGAGATAACTTCCAAGGATAAATGTGATCCCTATGATCAAAGCGCTTTTGTAATCAACATATCCACCTTTATAATAATTGTAAACTCCCAGGATGCCTATTGGAAATAGGAACATGAATAAAGTGGAACCTTGTGCCATTTTCTGATCCATGTTCAGGAAATAAACCAGAACAGGAACAATGATGATCCCTCCACCAATTCCAACAAGTCCACTAAAGAATCCTGCGATCAATCCAACGATCAGCAATATGATCATTTCATTCATTTTAAAAGTCGGTAGCAAGTGAAAAGGATACAATGCGTTTCTGAATTCGAAGTGCGTCAACACCCCATCCAAAATCCAGTCGGCAGAAATAACCGAGTAATCTCGAACGGAAACCAAAGCCATACCCGCCTACAAGTGGATTTTTTGGGTCTACAACCGTAATGATCACTCCGGTTCCTTCCTGGTAATAGGTTTTTACGTTTCTGGTATTCTCGTCACTTAAGGGATTGGTGCCATACCATGCCATTCCAAGGTCCCCGAAGATATTCACCTGTAAATTATTCAGAAAATCAGATCTTAAATTGCGATTGGTAAAATAACGAACGATGGGGATACGCATTTCTGAATTGTAGACAAGAAAATTATTTCCATTTCTAATGTTTTGATTGAACCCACGCATATTCGTTGCCAGGGTCTGAAATCCATATTGCTCCGGCTTCACTATATTGATGTTGGTATTGAAATTCGGATTCACCCAATTATCGACTCCACCTAAATAAAAGATCAATCTATCCGTTCCCAATGAATTTCCACCTGCAAATCGATTACAGAAGGTGATCTGCCTGTGTACTTTCAGGTAATGCCTGACGTCAAATCCGGAAGTGAACAGATCACGTGGAATGGTATCGTAGAATCCCCAGTACTCTGTCCAGACTTTTGCTCTCCATCCGTTGTAAATATTCGTCATCACTTTTCTGGTGTTGTCAAATATGTATTCTAAACGAACTCCTGCCATGTTTTGAAATACGGGCTTCACCGGAAGCGTGATATCACCATTGGAAAGAAAATTAGCCTTATCATTTCTGTACATGATAGAGAGGCGAGTAGCAGCAACCGGACTGAAAGGGTATTTGATTGAGTATTTGACAATATGAGTGTTGATCTTGGCGAATACATTTTCAATCACATCGGTTAATACCGGTACACGTGCAAATGTTTGTCTGTCTACCAGGATCTGATGATCGAATTGTTTTTTTCTCTGTTCCCACGAAAGCATGAACTCATTATCAAGGGATGGGTTGATCCTGAATCCACCCATGATTCGCTGATCTTCGAAAAGATCACTGATGCCGATCTTGGTCAGAAAGTTGAAACCCGGATTCAAATAGACCGGAGAACCACCACCGGCGAAGAATTGATAGTTGTTTGCCAAAAATGAATTGTCAAATTGGGTGACGACATAGTCGCTGTAATAAGAAGTGTAATAATTCTTTTGGATAGGGAATCGGAACGCATTGTTGTTCTTGTTTTTCGAAAGGGAGTCTTTTTGTAGTTTGGAAGAAATATTATTCTCTGGAGCCTTGTTTACGGGATTACTGTTTTCTCCTGTGAATTTATAATTATCAAAATCGATACCATCTGTTTTGTTGTTCTCGTTCTTAGAAGGGCTTTTCGTTTCGGAAGGTTTTAATTCTACATAATCCTGAGGATCCATAATGATAGGACGAGGAGCATATTTGTACCAGGTGTTCACTGGTTCTTTTTGTTTTACTTCTTCCAGTTTTGGAAGAGGGCTCAACAAAAGCATGTCCTTTCCTTTCGCATAAATTGCTTCAGCAACAAACGTGTTTTCCGCATTGATGTTCTGATCGAGAATATTTCTATCGTAATTACTTACCGGTCTTGAATTAAAAAAGTAACGGTAATGTTCTGTTGTATCAACGTATGAGATAGAGCTGTCAGATTCCGCCAGATAACGGTTGTAAACGCCATTCTTATCGCCCAGATACGTTATGTAATTTCCTTTATACGCCTGTGCTTTTGTTTCGTTCGTCTCAGGTGTGTTGGTTACTCGCACAAGTACCTTGCTCGTAAAGGGGTAATTGGCCATGAAGAGATCCCTGTTACGAGTTTGTTTTGCAAATACATTGGCATCATCTTTTGCTTTGATCGTATCATTGACCCTGTTACTTTCAAATACAATGTGTTTGTTTCCTTTCACAAATACAGGATTGGCATCGTCCCAGATATCATTGGTAAGTTGCTCTATTGCGCTGCTATTAAGTGAAAAGACAAAGATATCAGACTGACCTTTTCCTTTCTTTACACCACTGATCGCTAATTTTTTTCCATCAGGACTAAAAGCAAAGGAATTGATCTTTTCAAATCCGGGAAGATTCCTTTTTACCACTTCTTTTGATTCTAGGTCAATGGTATGAAGGATCAATTGATCTTTTCTTTCATAAACCATTCCTGCAATTTTATTATTCGGATGCCAATCCAAAATAGGATAATTGTAATCATCGATCTGTTCAACCTTTGGTCCGAATTTCAAGATCCTTTTTTGTTTCCCGCTTTCAACATCTTTTACATAAACTCGTAACTGATTAAGTTCGTTTACAGCGTACATCACCTTTTTTCCATCCGGACTCACTCTGGGTTGATAATAATGACGGAAGGTTTTGTATTTGGGAAGGATGCTGTTGTTCTTTATTGGAGAGGTTCGCGATGAATCCTTGAACGAGAAGAGATGACGGTTCTGTGCATCCACCATATCGTAAACCAGATTGCTTTGTGAAGTACCCAATACCCAGATAAAGCCAGCATCGGGAGAACGAGATGCCTTTGTCATGTAAAGTATGGCAGGTATCTGAGATTCTCCATACGTATCAACAATAAAATACCATAAGGCATGACCTGCATTGGCAGCTTGCTTCCCGGTGAGTTTATTGAAATTACTGAAATGATCGTTCTTGATGGCATCATAAAGTAAATTATCGTTATAAGAGGACCATCCTTCTGAAAGCCATTTGATCAAACCTTGTGTATACCATGCAGGTAAATTCAAAAGAGTTGAACTCTTGATCATTTGAGCGGTGTTACCGGAATAAAGTACCTGATTGACCATTAACTCTGCCAAGGCAGCGCATAATTGTTTATCCAATTCTGCTTGTGAACCATTGTAAAAAATGCTGATCTTATCACCGATGATGCGAGTGACACCACCTGTATTTGTCATTTCCTCACTGCTAAGTCCGAGATTACTTTGTTTGAAATCCTGTTGATTGTTATAGACAAGAATATTTATTTTATCATCTACCTGATGATCGAGTCTTTTCTCCAGAATGGGAATTTGTCTGTTCGCGGAGACAGAAACATATTTGGCTATCTCATTACCACCCTGATAAAAATAAACGCGAAAGCGATCGTAATCGTAATAAGTCCAGACAAATTTCTGCAATTGGATACGGTTCTTTCCAAAATCCATTTGATGCCCGTAATTGAACTGGGCATTCAGGGAAAGTTTCACCAAAAAAAGAAATATAGCTGTTAATCTCAGGCTCCGCATAATTCTGCCTTTTAAAGGTACAGAATTTTGCGTGATGAAAAACTCTTTTTTATGAAATTTTGGGTGTAAAAAATTCTCTTATTCAAGCAATTTAATGTCGTCAATTGCGTTACCTGCAATTCCTTTGATGGAACCATAGAACTGGGTGGTGTTACTCAACACTTTATCCAGTTGTTTCTCACGTTCTTTCCAAAGCTTTTCCATTTGTAATTTCTCTCTGGTGATGCTGTCTTTCATTGAAAGAAAGCCTTCTACCACCGCCTCAATGTTCTGTCTGAATTCCACTCCGGTAAGGTAATTGTAGAGCGTCGACATTTTATCGCTCTTATTCTCTTGGCTTACAAGAGCTGAGTGAATTCTGATCAGGCTATCTCTTAACACAAAAGACAGTGCTTTTGCCTCTGGAAAGCGACAGATCCACACTCCGTCCTTAAAACCGAATGAAGTCATATCCTTTGGAAGAACCTCCGTTACGATCACAGCAATATCTGCTTGTTGCGCCCTTCGGTCGTTCTTCAGCTTTTCGATCCATTCATTGGTAAAAGCTTTGGTTCTCTTGCTCTCATAAATGATTTTGCCACAACTTACGCCGAGGCTGTTTTTTACAGTAAGAATGCAATCGGCTCCTTTTACACCTTTTGCTACTTCCTCAATAGAATCCAATGGGAAGGAGGAACGGAGCAGATCCTCCAAAGCCAGCTCCTGAACCTCTCCCTGCAGCTGCATGCTTCCTTGTTCAGACTTCTTCTTCATTTCTTCGATCAGTTTCTTCTGATCATTCAGCTGCTTTTCGTATTCAGCCAAACGCATGGCATTTCTTTCCTGTTCTTGTTTTTGGATCGATTCTGCAAGTTGCGTTCTCTCTTCATTCAGTTTTTTCTGTAGAACGATCTCCAGCTCAGCTTCCTTGCTTTTTAAGGCCTGTTCTTTTTTGAGGAATTCCAGTTCTTTTGCCTGTGAAGCCTTGAGTTTTTCCTCTATCTCTCCATTGGAATCTTTCAGTAGTTTCAGTTGATTTTCAAAATCAATGCTGACCGATCTACGGATATTCTGTTCCAGCTCACTTTTCTGTTTTTTGATGGTTTCGTTGAATTGTTCCTTAAGTTCTTCCTCTTTCTTTCTGAAATCTTCTTCCCGTCTTTGTTTCCATTCTCCCGCTTCTTTTTTCAGTTTTTCCTGCAATTCCAGTTTCATGGATTCAGCCACCTCAAAATCATTTCCGCATTTGGGACATTTAACTGTTGAATTATTGCTCATAACCTGCCTTAATTAAGGGTGAATTTATGATATTATTTTTTTTTATTTGTCTGCACTTTTCAACCGTTTTAAAACAGCAGATCAAATGAAGGAATTAATTCTTGTTCGTCACGCCAAAAGTGATTGGGGATCTGAGGTCCTGAAGGATATCGACCGTCCGCTGAACGAAAGAGGGTATCGGGATGCTTATTTCATGAGTAACTGGTTTGTAAAAGAGAAAGCTAAACCTCAGGTCATTATATCCAGTTCCGCGACCCGTGCTTTGAGTACGGCCATGATCTTTGCAAGAACAATGGATGCCGATGTGAAGAAAATGAGGATCACGGAGCAGATTTACGAATCTCACTATTCTGACCTGATCAAGTTTCTTACTACAATTGAGGATACTGTGGATTCGCTGATGGTTTTTTGTCACAACCCCAGTGTCACCGAGGTTTGCAATGAATTAAGCGATGATGTTTTTATTGAGAATGTTCCAACCTGTGGAATCGTTAACCTCCGTTTTGATGTGAAGAGCTGGAAGGAATTGGGAAATAAAAAAGGAAAGCTGGGTTTTTTCCAGTATCCGAAAGATTTCAGAAATACAGATTGAAAATAGAAAACAGTGAAAAAAGAGATCCCTTATATTAATCGCGAGATCAGTTGGCTTTCCTTCAACGAAAGAGTACTGCAGGAAGCTGCTGATAAATCTGTCCCACTGATCGAACGTCTCAAATTTCTTGGAATATTCAGCAACAATCGCGATGAGTTTTATCGTGTGCGTGTGGCTACGGTTCGCAGATTAAGCAAACTCGGAAAGAAAGCATTGGCTTTTTACGATGAGGATCCCAAAGAATTGTTGACGAGGTTACAGCGAAGAGTGATTGAACAGCAGATCAATTTTGAAGAGATCTATACGGAGCTGAAGAATGAGCTTGCCGAAAACAATGTCTTTATCATCAATGAGAAACAATTGCAAGATTCGCAACAGGAATTTGTGAGAGATTATTTCAATAAGGAAGTGAGTTCAACCTTGTTTCCGGTTATGATCGATGACAGCAAGGATTTTCCATACATGAAGGATAAGGCCAGTTACATGTATCTGAAACTGGAATCCATTTTACAAAAGCAAAAGAATAAATTCGCACTGATCGAAATTCCTTCCAAGATCATCAGTCGTTTTGTTGTTCTTCCAAAACAAGGAAATAAACAATACATCATTCTGCTGGATGATGTGATCCGTTTTAATACAGATCAGATCTTTGATATTTTCGGATACCGTACCGTTGAGGCATATAATATCAAACTTACCCGTGACGCAGAGCTGGACATTGACAATGATCTTAGTAAAAGCATGCTGGAAAAGATCAGTAAAAGCGTGAAGGCCCGAAAGCAGGGACAGCCTGTTCGATTTGTGTATGATGCCGCCATGAGCAATGACATGCTACGTTACATCATGAAGAAACTCGGTATGGCCAAAAAGGACAATGCCATTCCGGGAGGACGCTATCACAATTTCAAGGATTTCATCGATTTTCCGAATCTGGGTGATAAGAAACTGGTGTATGATCATCCGGAGCCGATTCAACACAAGTACCTTGTGAACAATCCTTTTACTACCTTGAAAGTAGTGCGGGAAAAAGATATTCTCCTGCATTATCCCTATCACAGCTACAATCACATCATTAATCTATTGCGCGAAGCTTCTATCGATCCGATCGTAGAAAGTGTAAAGATCACTTTGTACAGGGTGGCAGATTCCTCTAAGATCGCAAATGCGCTTATCAATGCTGTGAAGAATGGAAAGAAAGTGACTGTGTTAGTAGAATTGCAGGCCAGATTTGATGAAGAACACAATATTTACTGGGCAAATAAATTAAAGGACGAAGGAGCGAAAGTAATTTATGGCGTACCGGGACTAAAAGTTCATTCAAAATGCATACTCATTACAGCCAAGGATAAAGGAAAAATTGTGAAGATAGCACATATTGGCACGGGTAATTTTAATGAGAGAACGGCAAGGGTCTATACCGATTTTTCATTGTTGACAGCAGACAAACAAATAACAGAAGATATTACCAAAGTCTTTGATTTCTATGAAAATAATTTCAAGATCTACGAATTCAAGGAATTACTTGTAGCACCCTTCTTTATGCGAAGTGAATTGATCAAGCTTATCAATAAAGAGATCAGTGCAGCAAAACAGAAAAAACGCTCCGGAATAATTTTAAAAATGAACAGTCTGGTGGATAAGCAGATGATCTCCTTGTTATACGAAGCAAGTAAAGCAGGCGTTCCCATTACATTGATCATACGAGGTGCTTGTTCTCTGGTTACAGAAGTAGATGGTTGGAGTGATAACATCAAAGCCTACAGTATCGTTGATAAGTACCTCGAGCACACGCGCGTCTTTATTTTTCACAACGGTGGCAATGAACAGATCTACTTGTCTTCAGCTGATTGGATGAGCCGGAATCTCGATAGCAGAAGTGAAGTGGCTGTTCCGGTCAAAGATCCGGAGATAAGAAAGCAGATCAAGGATATTATCAATATCCAATTAAGTGGTAATACAAAGGTCAGGATCATTGATAAAAAGCAGTTGAATACCTACAAAAGATCGAAGGCAGGAGAGAAGAAGGTCAGGGTGCAGGATGAAGTGTATGCCTATCTCAAACAGGATACTGAAAAGTTTCTGTCTAAGCATAAACCTAAAAAAACAATTCACGTCTGATGGTATTTGCAGCAATTGATATAGGGAGTAATGCCATGCGTTTGTTATTCTGCCGGGTGTATAGTTTGGATGGCAAGCCCCACTTCAATAAAGAAGAGTTGATTCGAATGCCAATTCGTTTGGGTGAGGATGTATTTATGGGAGGAAAGATTTCTGATAGTAAATGTGAAAGACTGATCGGCACCATTAAGGGATTCAATGAGTTGATCAAGGCATATGGGGTCGAGGCATCAAGAGCTGTTGCTACTTCTGCCATGCGGGATGCTTCGAATGGTCAGGAGATCATTGCAAGAATAAAGAATGAAACAGGGGTCACGGTTGAAATTATTGACGGTAAGCTTGAAGCAGCTTTGGTTTTTTCCAATCATGTGGCGGAAATGCTGAATCCAAGGCATGCTTATATGTACATTGATGTGGGTGGTGGTAGTACGGAGTTGACTTTGTATTACGATCAAAAAGTGATTGCAGCGAGATCATTCAATATAGGTACGGTGCGTATGCTTTTGGATAAGATCAATAAAGAGGAGTGGGAAGAAATGAAAGCATGGATGAAGAAGAATACGTATGGAATTCATCCTTTAAGCGCGATCGGTTCGGGTGGAAATATCAATAAGATCTACAAAATGAGCGGGAAGAAGGAAACCAAGCACATGAGTTACGACAAGTTGAGGTCCATACACGAGATGCTGGCCTCCTATACCATCAAAGAAAGAATAGAACGCCTCGACCTGAAACCCGATCGTGCAGATGTGATCGTTCCTGCAGCAAAGATCTTCTTGTACATCATGAAACATTGCGAGATCGAAAAGATCTTTGTGCCTCAGATTGGTCTGTCAGATGGATTGGTACATCAGATGTATGAGAAATATAAAAACAAAAAGTCCTGAATTTGAAAAACGGCTTCATACAATTCATCTCATTCGGAATTACAGATGTTGTTGACATCTTTCTCGTTGCCATTATACTCTACATCGTGTATAATCTGGTAAAGGGAACTTCAGCGATCAATATTTTTATTGGCATCACTTTTATCTATGTAGCTTATATCATCATCAATGCATTTGAGCTCCATCTATTGTCTTCTATTCTCGGGAAATTTGTGAATGTAGGCGTGATCGTGATCATGATCGTTTTTCAGCAGGAGATCAGGAAATTCCTTCTCTACATTGGTTCCAATGAGTTTCTTAGAAGTATAAAGTGGAGGAATATCTTTCGTCTCAATTTTTCATCTGAAAGCAATCAGATCGAACTTGACATCAATGAAGTTGCAACTGCCTGTTTTAATATGGGTGCAGTGCGAACAGGGGCGCTTATTATCATTGCCCGAAAAAGTGACCTGAAGTCCATCATGAATTCAGGCGATGTGATCGATTCCACACTCTCAGCTCGAATGCTGGAAAATATCTTCTTTAAAAATTCACCTCTTCATGATGGGGCAGTGGTGATCAAAGACAACAGAATCATGGCTGCCAGATGCGTGTTACCGGTGACTGAAAAAGAGAATTTTCCGGCGCATTATGGCATGCGACACCGAGCTGCGGTTGGAATAACGGAAACTACAGATGCACTTGCCATTAGTGTGAGTGAACAAACCGGAGCCGTTTCTCTGAGTATAGGAGGAGAGATCAATGCCGGGCTCAGTAAAGAGAAATTCCTTTATTTGCTTGAAAAGAACCTGCATTTCTGATGCTTAAAATCACAAGGTTTTTTATGGCAGTATCACAGAAAAAGATTAATTTCAAAAAAAATTAAGAATATGCAAATAGCAGAAGATAAAGTAGTATCGGTTTCCTATTACTTAACAGCAGGAAAAGCCGGGGCAAATGAAGAATTGGTAGAACAAACCTCACCGGACAGACCTTTCGTTTTTTTAAATGGATATGGTGCCGTTCTTCCGGATTTTGAAGGTGGTTTGAATGGAAAATCAAAGGGCGATAAGTTTGATTTCAGGATCAAGGCGGAAGCTGCCTATGGAAATTTTGAAAAGGATTATATTGTTAAAGTGGATAAGCAGTCTTTTATTGTAGATGGTAAATTTGATGATACAAGGATCCGGGTGGGTGAAGATATTGAAATGAATGATCAGGATGGAAATCAATTAGTAGGGCGCGTGAAGGAGATCACGGATGCCCATGTTGAAATGGATTTTAATCACCCTTTGGCCGGCATGGATCTTCACTTTGTAGGAGAAGTATTGGATGTGAGACAGGCCACAGAAGAAGAACTGGCGCATGGCCACGTTCACGGTCCTCACGGACATCATCATTAATAATAAATTAAATTGAATTCAATAAGCCGTTATTAAAAGTAACGGCTTATTCTGTTTTCAGGAATTCCACATAGAATGTACTGCCTTTGTCTTTCTCAGATTCAAACCAGATCTTTCCTCCAAAACTACTCATGATATTGTTCACCATGGCTAATCCGAGTCCCGAACCCGAACTTTTGGTTGTGAAATTAGGAGTAAAGATCTTTTCCTTCATTTCATTGGGAATGCCACATCCGTTATCGCTCACGCGAATGACATAGCAATTTTCATTGATCTCAGCACTGATCCTGATATGCGCGTCCTGCGTTTCCTTGCAGGCCTGTCGGGCATTTTTGATCAGATTGTTGAACACACGCAAAGCTTGTTCTTTATCTCCTTTCACCCACATTTCGCTCAGTGGAATTTCAATTTGTATATGCGCGTCTTTTCTTTCAAACAGATTCACGGATGATTGGATCACCTCCATCAAATTGATCTTCTCCAGTTTGGTGCCTGGCAATTTCGCAAAATTGCTGAACTCGGTTGCGATGGCTGCAAGCGTATCGATCTGTTCGATGATACTGTTACTTGCCTTTTGAAATTTCTCTTTGAAATCATCCGGATTTGAATTCATCACGTGCTGCAAATACTGAAGATTCAGTTTCATTGGCGTGAGTGGATTTTTGATCTCATGGGCCACCTGTTTAGCCATTTCGCGCCACGCGCTTTCTCTTTCGCTTTGTGCAAGTAAACCTGCGCTTTGTTCAAGTTTCAAAAGCATATTGTTGTACTCCTGAACTAATTTCCCTACTTCGTCATTACTTTCCCAAACAAGGGTTTCATTCTGTTTTCCTAATGTGATTCCTGAGATCTGTTGTTGGATCAATCGTAGTGGCTTGGTGATGTAACCTGCAAGTACCAATCCGGCAAGGATACTGATCACAAAAAGGATCACATAAACGTTAATGAGTGCGCTGATGATATTTGATAATTCACTTGTTAAATTGCTTTGTCTTGCAAAGTAGGGCAAGTTGATGAATCCGATCAGCTTGTTGTTATCATTGAAAACAGGAGTGTAAAGCGAAAGATAATTCAGTGTTCCTGCTTTTTCAGTCACACACATGGAAGAAGTTTTATTTTCCTTGATGGCAAAGTAAGCGCGTGGATTGGCAACGGGTGCAGCCAGTCCGAGTTCATACAATTTAAGTTGACTGGTATTGAACAAACCACCTTCACTGTCAAAGAAGCTAATGTCCGAATGATACAGTCCCGAGTATTCCTGTAATTTCAGATTGATCAACTCTCGTTGTGCTGCATTAAAAAGTTCATCGGGTTTGAATTGCGTTGTAAACTCATTGAAGATCGCTTGTGTCTTTTCTTCGAGTGTCTTTACATTTTCTGCTTCAAATTGATCTGTAACAAGTTTTCCTGATGTGATCCCAACGGCCGACATAGCCAATAATAGCAGGAGAATGATAATGGTTTGTATCCTTCTGGTTAATGAAGAGGATCTGAACTTGGAAGTAAAGAAAAGTGTATAAATGAAATAAGAGAAGAAACTGATGGATGAGAAGAATAGGAATAAATAAGAGTTGTAGGTGAAATAATATTCCCAGTTCTTTATCTTCTCAGAAATGATAATGGTCGAAGTTTCATCCGGGGTGAAGAAATGATGATTGAAAGAAACTTCTGATTTACTAAGCGTGATGGAGTCTGCGAGGTTGAATGGATAATTGATCTCTCCGTATTTATTGATCCTCTGCCCGGCACGGTAAACAACGTGGGGCAGACTTTTTAATTTCTCATTCTTTTGTTGCGATGCATCCAGTAATAGATCAGGGAATGTGCCCATTTCTTCAAATTGTTTTTTCTCCATCAGGATATAGAGATGTAATCCTGCTAATTCGATCTTTCCGATATAACGGGTATTCTTTAAATGTCCGCTCACAAAGAATAGCTCTTTACTTATGGTGGAGTCAGAGTAGAATTTGATCTGGTCTTCAAAAAATCCTTCATTCATTAGAATGGCTTGTGATGGATCCAGTAATGGTTTACATTCGTTGTTGAAGAGTGAAAAATCGATATTGTATGTTTTAAAGTATCCTTTGAAATACCGGAGTTTTAAGAATTGGTCTATCTCCTTTTTTGTTTCCGGTAAAATATTAATGAGTGCTTCCAGATTTTTGTCAGAACGTATCTTTTCAGGAAGTCCGGAAAATTCATTCTCAAGATAGGCATCCTGACGTTCACTAAGTTTATCTGCAAGATAACTTAATTCTGATCTTTGATTGATGGTGATGTAGTGATTGAAGATGCCTGCGCCGGTTATAGAAAGAAATGCAATTAGAAATCCGAGTCCAAGTGAAAATCGCTGAAAACGAAGTTTTACCAAAGAGATCAGAAAAAGGGAGAATAAGAGCGGCCAAATTGTTTCAATCAATGTTTGTTCTCTGTCTGTGAAATAAAGTCCTGCTGAAACAGGCAGCATGCAAAGTGCAAGCGAAGTATAAGATCTCCAGCCACTATCTTTCAATAAAGCAGAAGCCTGATACAAGAGAATGAAAACGGTTATTGCATTAAAAGCAAGCGCGCCTAATCCACACAGGGTAGGAGCATCAATGCTGCTTATGCTTAAGAGATCAAAGGAGAGTGTTGAATTGGCAACAAGACTTTTGATGCTGTGATTGAATTGCCAGGCGGTCAGAAAACAGAGCAACAGAAGAATGACAAGTTTGATCTTTGATAGAATTCCTTCTTGTAAATTCTTTAACGAGAAAAAAAGCAATAGAGCAGTGTACAAAAGGAAACATGAATTGAATAAGAGGTCCGCTAAAGTAGGATTGAAAAAAGAATGTCCGTCGCCAAAGATCCTAACATCATACAAAAAACTTGATCTTAAGAAAGAAGGGGTCCATCCTGCTAAGAAGATAATTCTAATTAAAAGTGCTGAAAGAAAAAGGATCGTGCCTTTTTTCAGTGAAGGATTTTGTTGCAAGGAGATGAGAAAGCCTAGGAACAAGAACAAAATACCTGTTAACAAAAGCAAGGCACAAGTTCCACCGTAATCTGAATACGAATAATCTTCTTCTGAACTAGTAATTGAAAAGAGTTTTTCACCTCGTAATTCAACATGAACACCTTTCGTTTTATCTTTGCTGAATTCGATCTCAGCCGGGAATCCTATCCAATTGGTGAATTCGTTTTTCAAATGATGGTTCCTTACATCATAATCGGGTTTGATGAGACAAAGTGAAAATGCGGTAAGACTGTCCTTTCTTATTTTTTTAAATAAATAATAACCTCTTTTTATTTCAAGCATTCCGTCTTTTCGGGTTCCCGATTGAAGCGTATCACTCAAGGGGATCTGTGAATTATTCCAAAAGAGACCGGCTCCGTTGGATTTTAATAAATAGATCCCTATCTGTTCTTCCTGAAACAAACGATAATATTCCTCTCTGTCAATAGAACCTGCATGATCGATCAATCTGTTGAGTGCATCTTCACATACCTGCAATTTCTGTTCCATTCGAGTTGAAGCAAGTGCGGCAAGTTCATTCAGGTCCTTGGATCTGTAACTGTGAAATAAAAACGAAAACACGATCAGTATCAGACCTGAAAAAGTGAAGAACCAGTAAGATTTATGCCTGATCATGTAACCTAGCAAATTAAGAAAAATAATGTGAAAATAAGGCAAAATTTATACGTTTAATGAACTTTTTGCCGTTATATTTGTAATTCTGATAAAACTAAACTATGGCACAGCCTACAAAGGGATCTTCTGCAACTGTTAAGGGATTGAAGCAACCAACCTTCCCTGAACTATCTACAACTTTTAAGTATTTTCCTTTTCTGACACATAAAATGGCAATGATACTTGTCGGTATCGTTGGGTTTACTTTTTACATTACTTCCATTAACGGGGAGTATGCACTGGATGATGGTATCATCATTCACCAGAATGATCACGTGATCAAAGGTTTCAGAGGTATAAAAGATATTCTCACAAAAGACGCATACGAAAGTTTTTACAGAAGGATGTGCGCTACCGATCAGCTTGCGGGTGGTCGTTATCGTCCGCTTTCCGTTGTGAGTTTCGCTATCGAGCAGCAATTCATTCATCCTTATCGAACCGGTCTCTACATGAAAGTGGAAGACTCCAATAAGAATGGAGTGCTGGATAAAGACAAAGTAAATTATATCACTCCTTGTGGCAGACCAGAGACAAACTACGAGTACAATGAATCGATCGACGTGAACAACGATGGTATTGTACAAGCAAACGAGTGTTACACTTGTTGGGATCAGAATCAGAATTTTAAAAATGATTTTGAAGAGGATTTAAACGTTGACGGAGTTTTCAATGAGGTGGATTGTCAGGTGTATGGAGCAAAAGTTCGTCACTTCAACAACATCTGGACCTTTGCATTGGGTTGCGTTTTCCTGTTCCTCGTTTTCTCTAAATGTTTCTTCCGTACCAATCAGGATCTGGCTTTGATCTCTGCTTTGCTTTTTACCATGCACCCAATACACTCAGAAGCCATTGCGAATGTGAAAAGTCGAGATGAGATCTTCTCCTTGATATTTGTTTCACTCACATTCCTCTATTCATTTAGATACCTAGAAACAAGAAAAATGAAGGAATTGATCTGGGCTTCCGTTATGTTCCTTCTTGCACTGCTTTCAAAAGAGTATGCCATCATGCTCCTTTTCCTCGTACCAATGGCTGTCTATACATTCACTGATAATGATTTTGACATTAAAACATTTACCAAAACTCCGGAATTCAAATTAACCTTCAGGATAGGATTGGTGTTCGTCATCTGTGCTGTTGTGATGCTGTATATCAAACGTGATTTTGACATGCACGCAAGACCCGATTCAAAACCCATTAAGTCATTCTGGATCTTCCCATTCCTTTACATGCTGGTGGGCATCTTTATGATGGGGGCAAACAAGAAAAAGAATTTCCAGACCTTAATGAGCTGGTTCTATTTCATTATGCTCTTCTATCTGGGAATGCGTTTAATGGCAGTGAAACTGAAACCCGGAGTACCGGATACAGAGATCCTCAACAATCCTTATTTACTTGCTAATGGAGAAGAACGTTTCTGCACAAAAGTGTACGTGCTCATGAAATACATTTGGCTGCAGATCTTCCCGCATCCGCTTTCTTCTGACTACTCGTACAATACAATTGATTACAGACATTTCACAAGCTGGGATTTCATTCTCTCTTTAGTTCTTCATTTGGGAATGGTAGTAGCAGCGATCTATTATACACTGAAAAAACATATCATTGGGTTTGCCTTGATGACCTATATTTTCTTTGCCTTACTGATCGGTAACGTGTTGATGGATATCGGAGCAACAATGGGTGAACGTCTTATCTTCCATTCATCGATCGGATTCGCCATCCTAAGTGGTTACTTCCTCTTATGGCTATTCGATCGCTTCTCCAAAGTTTCATTTGGTATGAGCAAAACAGTTTTAACAGCCTTGTTACTGATTGTCGGATTCCTTTACGGTTGTAAGACATGGGAGAGAAACTGGGACTGGAAGAATGACGTGACCTTGTTCTTGAAGGATGTTACGCATAAACCACATTCGGTTCTTGTATTAGGAAATGCAGGAGCGCGTTGGGTAGATCTGGCAGATACAAAAGAGGTGACAGGTATCAATGTGCCTGGCCAAGATTCGACTAAATACAATGATTATAACGGAACACTGAAGATCACGGATGAAGAAGTGAAACAAGGTGGATACAGGAATAAACGTGAGGCCGCACTTTACAAGGGAATTAAATTCCTGAAACATGCGATCGAACTGCACCCTCGTTACGTAAATGGTTACCTCAACTTAGGTCTGGCTCATTTCAAACTGAGAAAAGATTTCGAAGCGCTTTATTATTGGAAAATGGCTGAACGTTTGTACCCGAACAATCCATATCTGCGAAATTATTACATGGTGTATTACAATGACCTCAAGAATCGTGGATCTATGGCTTTCCAGAGAGGAAGAATGGACAGTGCTGCTATACATTACAGAGCGGCCACTATTCTGGATCCAAGCAATGCAGAAGGTTGGTATAATTTAGGAGGTTCGTATTTCAATAGTGGACGTTACCCTCAGGCAAAAGCTTGTTGGGACAGAGCATTGCAGATCAATCCGAACTATGCGGACGTGAAAAAAGTATTGCCAATGATCACTCCTCAGATGTTAGGTCAGGCGCCTGCTGTGAATGTTGTGCCTCAACCGGTTCAGAGACATTGATGAAATGTTTTTTTCTGATAGGACTGTTGCAGATCACTGTGTGCTCTTTGAACGCACAGGAAATTGGGTTTGGAACTGACACGATCGGAAAGAAAAGCAGCTCTGAGAACATCTACAGTCGTCATTTATTCAGTGATAGTCTGGCAAGTACTTTCTGTATTGTAATAAAAAAAGAGGTCAAGCCACACAAGCACTTGAAACATAGCGAGAATGTTGTTGTTCTGGAAGGAGAAGGAAATATGAAGTTGGGCGAAAAAGAGTTGAAAATTAGAAAAGGAGATGTTGTTTTCATCCCGAAGAACACGGTTCATTCAGTAAAATCAATAGGAAAAGAGCCATTGAAAGTAATTAGTGTTCAGGCTCCTTTTTTTGATGGAAAAGATAGGATAATGATCGATTGATATGAGAAAGTTATTTTTATACATAAGCGTTTTATTTTTTATTACTGGAAATGCTCAGACTATTTTCAGTGAACGTTTCGGATCTCTCTCTCTTTCTTCCCATACTGCAGGTAGCACAGTAAGTCAATACACACTGGTGCCCGGCAATTTCAGTCTCATACAGGATAACAATGCGAACAATATTGGTAATCTAAACAATTACAATGTACCCTTTCATGTACCTGCACTAAAGAACAGTGGCTGGGTTGTTGCCTACAATGCAAATGTGAACGATACATTTTTAGTTAGCACAAGCTGGTTCGATAACAATACACTAAGTGCTGATCGTTGGATCATTACTCCAACAGTGAATATCAGTGCCAATACAATACTTACCTGGATGGCCATGAGTCCGGACCCGGTTAGTCCTGATGGTTACGAAGTGTATGGCACCAACAAAACCGGCTCACTCACTGCCGGCGATTTCACCATTGGAGATAAATTATTCTCATTGGCTGATGGAAATACCAGTGGAGGAGGAGAGAGGTCGAGTTGGACACGAAGGTCGGTTTATCTTGGTTTATTTCAGGGACAGAATCTTCGTTTTGCATTCAGGAATAATTCCAAGAACATGTATCAGCTTTGGATCGACGACATTGAAGTGATCAATCAGTCAAAATCAAGAGACGCGCAAGTTTACAATATTACAGCAAAGAAATATTTCCTGATCAACACACCTCAGACTTTGGTTGCGGAAGTGAAGAATACAGGAGCTGTGAATATCAATACGCTTGTTCTGAATTACAAATACGGAAATTCTTCTGTCAATTCGCAAACCTTCGTGTTGTCAAGTAGTTTAACAGCACTTCAAACACAAACCTTCGTTTTTCCTCAGACCTTTAATTTCACATCAGCCGGACTGTATGATTTGAAAGTATGGTTAGGCGCTGTGAATGGGTCCAGTGATGAGGATCTCAGCAATGATACCTTAAAGATGACTGTTACTGCATTAGCAAGCGCTCCAACAAAGTCAGTGATGGTAGAACAATTTGTGAGTGCCTATGATGGTGAAAGTCCGGATGCGCAGGAAAGAGGTTTATCCTTGCAGAATGCAGGAGCAGTGGTTGTGAATATTCATGACGACGATCTGCTTGAAGCAACCGAAGCAGGAACATTGATCAGTAATTACAAGAAGATCAGTTCAAGCGCATTGATCGACAGAGTTTATTTTCCTGATCTGAAAACGAGTGCGATCAGAAGAACACAGTATTACGACAAATTCATTTCGCAGAGTGTTCAGTCCAGTCCGGTGAAGGTGAATATCATGAATGTGAATTATTTTCCCGGCACCAATGCACTTTCCTTTCAGGTGAATGCAGAATTTTTCGGACCTGTAAAAGGAGAATACAGGATCGGAGCTTATTTGGTGGAGAATAATGTTTACGGAAATAAGACCGATACAACGGTGAATGGCTATAATCAGTTGAGCAATTATTACAATGTGCCTTGGTCACCGTATTATCAATTAGGGTATTATTCAGTCCCGATGAATGCCCATGTTTTGGATGCATGGAGATTCAAACATCAGAACGTATTGGTTCATTTGTTCGATGGAACAGATGGGGCAGGAGGAATAATTCCACTGAATGGCGTAACTACTGGCCAGATCTTCCAAAAGAATTATCTCTATACCGTGAGCACTCCGACAGGTATCAGCAAATTTAATCCGGACAATATGTACATCGTAGCGTTTGTGGCTGAATACGATGCTGACCTAACAAAGAAAGATGTTTTGAATGCAACAAAAGTGAAGATGACGGCCGGTGCGGAAGTAATAGGGGTGAAGGAAGTATCTCTCAATGGAAAAGTAAAAGTTTATCCGAATCCGACACAACATGAGCTTAGTATTGATCTAGGGAATTACAAAGGAAATGTAGGAGTTGAAATAACCGATGCGCTTGGAAAAGTGATACTTAAGACCAATTATCAATCGAATGGTTCGGAGAAGAAACTCAATATCCGTGAATTTGAAGAGGGGCTTTACTTCCTTACAATTGAGCGAGGTTCCGAAAAATCGACCATTAAGCTTTTAAAACAAAAAGCAGATTAAATAAATTTTATTACCTTTGTAGTGGTAATTAACCTGCGGATGTGGCGTAATTGGTAGCCGTGCCAGACTTAGGATCTGGTGCCGAAAGGCGTGGGGGTTCGAGTCCCTTCATCCGTACTGAAAGTACGAAAATGTCCCGAGAGGGACATTTTTTTTGAACGTAGTTCAAAAAGGAAGGGCGAGAAGTTTATCCCGTGGAGCATAGCGATCACGGGAAGTCCCTTCATCCGTACTGAAAGTACGAAAATGTCCCGAGAGGGACATTTTTTTTGAACGTAGTTCAATAGTAAAGACGAGAATTTCAATCTGTTTGAAAAGCGTAATTCTTTCTAAAAACGAATGAACTTTTTGTTTTTTTAATTCAGGAGGTAAGATTGATTGTGCAGAATTGTTGTTGTTCAATTCACAACAACTTTAACCGGATAAGCGATTTCTTCTACCAACAAAGTACAAGTATAGATCCCGTTCGCAAGTTTGATCTCCGGATGAATATTAAATTTACTGGAAGCCTGATCTTGCATGTAAAAATTATTTTTATACACTAATTTACCTTGAGAATCATGTAATAACAACGTAACCTCATGGTTGTTTTCAATGCCTGAAACATCTGCAATGAATTCCCCTTTATTAGGGTTCGGATAAACGGTGAATTGAATATTTTTCTCTTTACTGTAATTAACAGAAACGATATGGCTAAGAACAGAAGAATTGTCGAGGTTAACTTGTCTCAAACGATAATAACTGACTCCTTCTAATGGACTAAGATCCTCAATTGAATAATCGATTGGATTTTGACTTGATCCATTTTTAGCCTTTGAGTCAACAATAGAGATTGTTTCGAAATTTAAACCATCACTACTCCGTTCTATATCAAACTTTTTGTTGTTGTTTTCTGTTGCAGTTGTCCAATTTAAACGTACTTGTTTAGGTTCTGCCTCCGCGTTGAATGAGAGCAACTCAACGGGTAGTGGAGTAGCTACACTGTTGGTTGAAGCCACGGTGAAATAAACCCCTCCTGTTGTTGGCAAAGAAGCGGTAAAATACGGTGCAGCATAAGCCCCGGCAATAATGGTTGCCCCCGTAAATGAAGGTGTTGTGCTAACTAAGAGCCTTAAATTGGCACCTGTAATCGGCGCATAACCTGTTAGATCAAAAATAGCATTGATGTTGTTAGCAACTCCACCATTTGTTTTTTGAAATTTCCAAACTCTTCTCATCCTTACTTGTATGCCGGCAGGTACGTCTACTAGTTCCTGGGTATTCCCGGCAACATTATCATGCCCCGCCGCCAAAAATGAATTACTTGAACTAATCGCACTCACATTATCAAGGATAAGCATTGCATTCCCTCCGGCAACACCGGTTGCATCCGCATCAGTACTGATCGATCTTCTTTGATTTAGCTGAGAGGCATCATCACGTCCTATAACTGTAACATTATTATGGTAAGTCGAATTAGTGGGATAACTCCAGTAGGTCGTAGTGTTCGAGGAGAGATAATTTCTTTCATCTAATCCTGCAGTACTAGTATTATCAGTGAGTGTTACACCATACTTTGAGGCAAGGTAAGAGCGAACTTGCTGGGTCTCTGTATTGGAAAGCAGTGTGTTGAATATGATTATCTCACTTAATGAACCATTAAAATATTCGCTGTAAGTGCCTGCAAGATTTCTTCTTACGCCAACAGTAAGAAAATCAATATCTGCAGAATTATTTGTGTTGGGAATTGTTGTTCCGTTTCTGTCAGAAATTGTTAATCCATTGCTTTTTCCTCGCATGGTTGCAAGATTCACTCTTGTACTTTGGGTATAATTTGCCTCGTTATTTGTTCCGGCTCCTGCACCGTTGGGGTATATGTAACGATTGGTTCTTGCCCAGGTTCTACTGTCATTCAAACATCTACTGCCAAAGTAGGTAAGATTATTACCACCACCTTGATAAACTGCAAAATAAGTACCCCCTTCTCCACCTGCAGTGTTTAAATATAGATCTATTTTTGCAGAAACGTAATGAAGGTATTGGTTAGCTCCGTTGAAGCTGACATAAGGATTGAAGTTTGCAACTAATCCATTAGCTGCTGTTGCTAGGCCTGTTCTAAAAACCGGTGGATTAGCACAAGGAGGTGTGAATGGAATGTTATTGCTCCCCTGCGAAAGCCATCCTAACAAATTTGTGTTATTCGGTTGATTGATGGTTGATGCATTTAACCACATTGTACAATTCCCGGCACCCACACCACCAGGCGTTGCATTTAATACTATACTTATATCATCTAATATAACTCCACAAGTGTTCGCATTGCCTGGGTTGGTGATCCGAAGCGTGTGAGTTGTTGCAGCATTATTTGTGAATGTCATTTGATTACCAACCAAAGTATTCTGTGTACTTAATATGGATTGGGTGTAGGTGAGAGTTCCGGTGGCGTCAGTAAACTGAAATTGAATGACAGTTGGTGTCACGGAAGGGGCGCAACCACTGTTTCTGAATGCATAACGATAGCTGAGAACATATACCGCACTTGGTATAAAACCAGTAACAACTTGTTGGGGCGAAGAAGCATTGTCAACTTCCATTACATAATTAGCATTACAAGCTCCTGTGAGATAAGAATTTTCGAATGTTGTGGCATTCCAGGGCGCCTCTTGACCATTCCAATTAACATTATTAGAAATACTTCCGTCTATAATCAGATTCTGTGATCTTATCGTTCCTGACCCAAGAAGTAATAGCAGATTTAAAGTGACAAAGCTTCTTATAGTACAATTAAACATACTAAATGTTAATCTAATTCGATTTTATTAATGATGAAAGGCTAAATTTGTTTACCAAAGATATTAATTAAAAGAGTAGATTTTGCATAAAATACTATTTTCTTACATTAGTAAGGAATATTGTTAAAATTACGTACAATATGTTGTATATCAGTATTTTAAATAAATTCAGGTAAATAGAAGGCTTTTACAGGGCAAAATAATATATTTGCACCCTTATTTTTATTAAGAAAATACTATAGAAATTACAATTTATGCAAAACAAAGGTGCCATTAAAATATTCGCCATTCTCCTAACACTGGCCTGTATTTTTTATCTCTCATTTACCTGGATCACTCGTGGAGTTGAAAACGATGCAGCGGCTTATGCCGATAATTTAGTTAGCTCAGCTAAGATCAAATCTGCAGCAAAGGAATTCGCAAAAGGAAATCCATCTAAAGAGGTTCAATACATCGATTCAGTTAAAAGCTATATCGCTGACCGTTATCTGGATTCAATGAAAAAGATCCCGGTTTACGATATTCTTATCGCGGAGTACACGTACGAAGAGTGTAAGAAAAATGAATTGAATCTGGGTCTGGATTTACGTGGAGGTATGAACGTTACCTTGGAGGTATCTGTTATCGATATCGTAAAAGGACTAAGCAACAACAGCTCTGATATTCCGTTCAACAATGCTTTGGCTGAAACACAAAAGAATCTTGGTGTGAATAACAACGATGATTTCATCACCCTTTTCAGCAAGATCTATAACAAGAATACAAATGGACAAGGACGTCTCGCTCCTCTTTTTCAAAGTATTGAAAACAAGGGTAAATTATCCTACAATTCTTCAAATGATGAGGTGATCAAATTCATCCGTTTACGTGTTGACGAAGCTGTTGGCAACGCCGAAAAAACTTTCAGAAGTCGTATTGACCGTTTCGGTGTATCGCAGCCAAATATTCAACAGTTAGGTACTGGTGGACGTATTTTGGTTGAATTACCGGGCGTGAAAGATAAAGCACGTGTTCGTGAACTTTTACAGGGAACAGCAAATCTTGAATTCTGGGAGACCTATGAGAATGGTGAGATCGCTCAGTTGATGGATAAAGCAAACTATGCATTACGTAAAGAATTATATGCAGAAACGATCATCGCGAAAAAGGATTCGAGTGCTGTTGTTGATACACTTAACAAGAACACTCCTTCATCCGATAGCTTGAAGGTGAAGGATTCTCTTGCAAAAGCTGCAAATACTCCTAGCGTTAATCCTCAGGATACTGCTTTAAAGAATTTCTTGAAACGCGCTCCTCTTTTCTCAATGTATTCTCCTCTTCGTCCAAATATTATCTACGATGAAAAAGGTCAGCCAAAGAGCTGGGCAGAAGGTGCCGGCGTTGGTCGTTCTTATTCTAAAGCTGATACTGCTAAGGTGAATGAGTACTTGCGAATATTGAAAACAAAGAACATCTTCCCTTCTAAAGTGCGCTTTATGTGGGGTGCAAAAGAAACTGAACAAAAACAAGAAGGAAAAGTGGTAGCTACTTATTTCGAATTGTATGTCATTAAAGTAACCGACAGTAAAGGTAGAGCTGCATTAAGTGGTGATATCATTACAGAGGCAAGAAAAGATTATGATCAGCGTAGTGGTGGTGTTCCGCTCATTAGCATGAGCATGAACAGCGAAGCTGCACAGAAATGGAAAACCATCACAGGTGCAAACAAGGGAAAATGTGTTGCCGTGGTAATGGATAACATGGTGTATTCTGCACCTCGTGTCAATTCTGAGATCTCAGGTGGACAATCACAGATCACAGGGAATTTCAGCGACTCTGAGGCAGATGCTTTAGCGGCAATTCTTAGTGCCGGTAAACTTCCTGCTCCTGCTCACATCGTTGAAGAAAGTATCGTAGGTGCAACTTTAGGTCCTGAAAATATTGAGTCGGGTCTCTTTTCAACTGTTATCGCACTATGTGTGATCTTATTATTCATGGCGGCTTATTATAACAAAGCCGGAATTGTTGCCAATATCGCTCTTGTCGTAAACATGTTCTTCATTATGGGGGTTCTTACCAGTATGGGCGCTGTTTTAACTTTACCTGGTATTGCCGGTATCGTGCTAACGATTGGTCTCGCGGTGGATGCGAACATCCTGATCTTCGAACGTGTGCGTGAGGAATTGGCTTTAGGAAAAGCCACAAGCCAAGCTATCAAAGAAGGTTTCAAACATGCGATGTCTTCTATCATCGACTCCAACGTTACACTCTTATTATTAGGTATCATTCTTTATGTTTTCGGAAGTGGTCCTGTTCAGGGTTTTGCAACTACACTTTGTGTGGGTATCCTTGCTTCCTTATTCTCAGCAATTCTGATAACACGCGTTATGTTCGAGTGGATGCTTGAGCGTAAAATGAGCATTCCGTTCGATAATCCTGCTACTCGTAACGCCTTTAAAAACGTAAACATCAATTTCGTTGGAAAAAGAAAATTGTATTATGCTTTTTCGGCCATCATCATCTTAACAGGGGCAGTCTTCTTCTTCAAGAACAAAGGATTGAATTTAGGTGTGGATTTCAAAGGTGGTAGAACATATCAAGTTCGTTTTGATAAAGACATCAATACAGAAGATCTGAAAAAATCTTTGGCAAAACAATTCGGAGAAGCTCCGGTTGTGAAAACAGTGGGGAACGGATCAAGTGAAGTGAAGATCACAACTACTTTCCGTGTATCTGAGAACGGTCCGAATGTTGATTCTGAAGTAGAAAGTGCTTTGAATAAAGGACTCACAGAGCTAAATGCGAACGGAGAGATCATTCAGCAACAAAAAGTTGGACCAACCATTGCAACAGATGTTGTTTATGGTGCCTATGGTGCCATCTTATTCTCCTGCTTAATGATGTTCATTTACATCGTTATTCGTTTCCGTAAATGGCAATATGGTCTGGGTTCTGTGGTGGCCTTGTTCCATGACGTACTCGTTGTATTATCTTTCTATACAATTTTCGACGGTGTTCTTCCTTTCTCATTGGAGATCGGACAGGATTTCATCGCTGCGATCTTGACAGTTATGGGTTATACCATGACAGAGACAGTCGTTGTGTTCGACAGGATCAGAGAACGTTTGAATGACAGTGGAAAGTCTGATGTTTATGGTGAAGAAAGAAATACACTTATCAATTACGCTTTGAACAGTACATTAAGTCGTACAATTCTAACTTCGTTAACCGTGTTTTTCGTACTCTTGGTGATCTTTATCTTTGGTGGCGACAGCATCAGAGGATTTATCTTCGCATTGTTGATTGGTCGTGTGATCGGTACGTATTCTTCACTTTGTATCTCAACACCAATTGTTGTTGACTTTGAGAAAAAGAAATAAAACGAAAACTGAAAAAAGCCCTTTCACTGAAAGGGCTTTTTTTTTAAATGGAATGAGATGAAAAAAAACTGGATGGGATATGTATCGGTGGTACTTTTTTTACTGGCCGGTATCTTTCAAATCGTGGCAACGAACTATTGGTTAGGTGCCCTTTTCATTGGTGTGGCTATTGCTAATTTCATTGTCTTTTCAAAATTGAAAAAACTCAATAACAATTCCGGTAAGTGAAAGAGCTGATCAAAAAAGAATTCCTGCTTGAGTTCAGACAACGTTCCACCATGGGCGGCGTTCTGGTCTATATTGCCGGAACCATTTTTACCAGTGTTCTGTGTTTTAAAGGGAAAATGGATAAGCCAACCTGGAATGCACTCTTCTGGATCATCACGCTCTTTACGTCCGTCTCCTTAAGTGGCAAAAGTTTTTTAAAAGAAGCAGGAGGTAGCGCTTTGTTCAATTACATCTATTACCGTCCACAACAATTCATCGTTTCAAAAGTGATCTATAACATGGTTTTCATGCTTGCACTCAGTCTTATCACTTTTTGTTTTTATTCTTTCTTTGTGAAGAACGAAGTGGAGAATACTGCTCTTTTTCTGATCGTTTTAACACTGGCTTCAACCGGTCTGGCCGGCTCATTAAGCCTTATGAGTGCTATTTCGGCCAAAGCCGGAGGTAATTTTGCCCTAATGAGCATCTTAAGCTTTCCCGTGGTTTTACCGCTGATCATTGTAGCCATAAAATTAAGCAAACAGGCAGTAGACGGTATCGAGTGGGCCGGAGTTGATACCGGACTTTTGTGGATCCTTGCCGCCTTAAATGTCCTCACCCTTGCACTCTCCTTTTTATTATTTCCCTATCTTTGGAGGGAATAGAATTCAAGGTAAATTCATCAAGACGCTGACCTTAAAATGAAGCATTTGTATAAGTTACTCTCCGTATTACTTATTCTTTATACGCTTGTATACGGAATGCTCGGACCTGTGCCTCGTCTTGATATTTTGAATGAAACGATCCGGAATGTTTATTATCACGTACCAATCTGGTTTGCCATGATCTTCATGATGAGTGTGTCACTTTATTTTTCTCTTAAAACACTTCTCAATTACAATCACTTGAATGATTCAAAAGCTTTTGATGCTTCCGTCATCGGTTTCTTTTTCAGCATCCCGGGTATTGCAACCGGAAGTCTTTGGGCTCGCTACACTTGGGGAACCTGGTGGACCTTTCAAGACCCAAAACTCAACGGAGTTGCCGTAAGTATTCTGATCTATCTGGCTTATTTTATTTTGAGAGCTTCCGTCGATGATGAGCAAAAGAGAGCGCGTCTTTCGGCTGTATACAATATTTTTGCATTTGTGATGATGAATGTTTTCATCATGGTTCTTCCACGCATCACTGATTCACTTCATCCGGGCAACGGGGGAAATCCTGCTTTTGGTAAGTACGATCTGGATAATAACATGAGAATGGTCTTCTATCCTGCAGTTATCGGCTGGGTACTATTCTCTTACTGGCTTTTTGAACTGCGCAATCGTATGTCCACTTTAAAACACGAGATAAATGAATAAAAGATCATTGATATTATTTTTACTCTCCTTGACTTCTTTCTTTGCTTCCGCTCAGGATAACGGTCCTCAAATGGCCGATGGAATGCGTGCTGATGGAAAGATCTATGTTGTGATAGGAGTGCTTTGTGTTATTTTCATTTCCATTGTTGTATTCTTGATCTTACAGGAAAAAAAGATCTCGCGTTTGGAAAAGCAAATTAAAAAGTAAATAAAGCCATGAAGAAATTACATCTGTTAGGAATTCTGATCATAGCTGTTGCAATTGCCGTGATCATCGTTTCCCTCAAGAATACGACCACATATGCAGATTTTACGGAAGCAATGTCCAATCCGGATACAGAGTACCATGTTGTTGGAAAACTGGATAAGTCGCAGGCATTGGTATATGAGCCAAAAGTGAATGCCGATGAATGTAGTTTCAACATGACCGATAACAAAGGAGTGTTGAAACAAGTTGTACTTCACAAAAGCCCACCACAGGATATAGAAAAAAGTGAACAGATCGTTCTCATTGGTAAAATGAGAGGTGAACAGTTTCATGCCAATGATATCCTCATGAAGTGTCCAAGTAAATACAACGATGGAGCTCCTAAACTCGAATGATCTTACTGAGAGCAAAATAATCCAGTGAACGAGATCAATTATATAGGAGAAAGAATTTGGGCCGGACAGGTCGGAAATGCATTCATCGTTATTTCCTTTGTGGCAGCACTCCTCGCTTTCTTTTCATTTTACGCCGCAGAAAACAATAAAGACTATTTGAAATTAGCAAGAACGGCTTTTTCAATTCATAGCATCAGCGTTTTAGGAATTGCAGCAACGCTCTTCTTCATGCTCTTCAATCACTATTTCGAATACCAATACGTTTACCAGCACAGCAGCCGAAGCATGGATATGAAATACATCCTTTCCTGCTTTTGGGAAGGACAGGAAGGAAGTTTCTTACTCTGGACCTTCTGGAATGTGGTTCTTGCATTCATACTCCAACGGAGATTGAAGGATGGGGAGTGGGAAGCTTCAGTGATGTGTGTGTTCGCTTTGGTGCAGGTGTTTCTAGCAAGTATGTTACTGGGTACTTATATTCTGGATCATAAATTAGGCAGCAATCCGTTTCTGCTTTTAAGAGAGCACGAACAATTCTCTAAACTTCCCATGCTCAGTATTCCGAATTATGCCGAGAAATTGAATGGACGAGGATTGAATCCGCTCTTGATGAATTACTGGATGACCATCCACCCACCCACCTTGTTCCTTGGATTCTCTTCCACGCTTGTCCCCTTTGCCTTTGCCATAGCCGGACTTTGGAGAAGAAAGTATACGCAGTGGCAGGAAACAGCATTGCCTTGGACCTATTTCGGAATTTTGATCTTAGGCGTAGGAATTCTAATGGGGGGAGCATGGGCCTATGAAGCACTTAGCTTTGGTGGTTTCTGGGCATGGGATCCTGTAGAGAATTCTTCTTTGGTTCCCTGGCTCGTTCTGGTCGCAGCAGGACATACGATGATCATCAACAAGAACAATGGCGGTTCTCTTTTTACAACTCATTTTCTAGCAATAGGTTCTTTTCTCCTGGTTCTGTATTCCACTTTCCTTACGCGCAGTGGTGTTCTCGGAAACGCTTCTGTTCACGCATTCACGGATCTGGGAATGACCGGTCAGTTAGTGATCTACGTCCTGACTTTTATTCTGATCAGCGTAGCTTTATTATTGGAAGATGATCTGCATCGCGCATCGTATGTGGTCGTATCTGTTCTATTGTTGTTCATGGCAGGCATCTTCGGACACAAACGCATTATTTTATTTTTCTGGCTGGGTGCATCTACCATTATCACCATCGTTTGTTATTATCGTTACTTTCCAAAACAAAAAGAAGAAGAGAAATTATTTTCCAGGGAATTCTGGATATTCCTGGGTTCCCTTGTGTTGCTGATGTCTGGTTTGATCATTACTTATTTTACTTCCATTCCTGTCCTCAATAAACTATTCGGAGTAGAATATGCGCCGCCAAAACCCGGTGTGTACAATACCTGGATGATCCCATTCGCCATTCTTCTTTCTCTTCTCATGGCAGGAGCACTTTTCCTGAAGTATAAGAAAACGGAAGCAAAGAAATTCATGAGAAGGATGATGGCTGCTTTTTTACTGGCTCTTCTTTTCGGAGCGTCTTGTTCCATTCCCCTTTATTTCATAGGGGACGGAGGTTTCAGTGGGGAAAAGTTAGGTTATGCAGGATTGTTGATTGCTGCTTTCTTTGCCATCTTCTCTAATATCGATTACGTTCTTACTGTTATGAAAGGGAAGATCAGCAAGAGTGGTGCTGCCATTGCTCATCTTGGTTTTGCTCTCATCCTTTTAGGCGCACTAGTTTCTACTTCAAAGAAAGCCGTGATCTCACGCGACACATCCGGAAAGAAGATATCTTCTTTGGGTGAAGAGTTCGATGCAAAGGAAAGTATTCTGCTTACGCAAGGTGATACACTTCCTATGGGTCCATATCTCGTTACCTATACAAAGAAAAGCAGAGAAGGCATCAATGTTTACTTTAATGTTGATTACCTGAAAATAAACAAAGACAATAAACCGGAATATGAGTTCACGCTGGTGCCTCGAATTCAGGATAATCCTATCATGGGACAAGCAGCAGAGCCGGATACGAGGCATTATCTCAACCGAGATATTTACACCCATATCACACATGCCGATCTGAATGTAGATACTGCTCACCTAAAAGATAAAAGATACGGAGATGCTAAGAATTACATTGGACATGTAGGAGATACTTTGTACTCCAGCAATGCACTGATCGTGATCGATTCCTTACGTACAAATATTGGACAGAAGGAATATGAAAAGAACGATTCACTCCTCATCGTTACTGCTGTCTTGAGAGCGATCGATGCCCAGTCAAGAACCTATAAAGCTTATCCTAAATACATCATCAAAAATTCTGTGGTGATACCGGAAGAAGACATTATAGAGGAATTAGGACTTAAATTTGTCTTCTGGAAGATAGATCCGGAAGAGGGTCATGTAGAGATCACCATGAGCGAGAAAGCAAGTAACGCGAAGGATTTCATCGTCATGAAAGCATTTATTTTCCCCTATATAAATGTTCTCTGGCTGGGATGTATCATCATGGCCATTGGTACCTTTATTGCTATCATGGAAAGAATTCGTAAATTCAAGCTACAATCAAGGTAGTATGTCAGCGAAAAAAGACAGAAATGTCGTTCTTATCGGATGCGGGAATCTTGCCTGGCATCTTGCTGTCAGACTCACAAAGCTGAAATTCACTCTCTCCGTTTACAACCATCGTGCAAACAAAGACCTGCTTCGATTCAAAACTTTGAATTGTAGAACGCATGTCGGCCTCGGTGAACTTGATCAAGATGCGGATATCTATTTCATTTGTGTAAGTGATTCTGCAATAGCAAAAGTTTCTCGTTCTATAAAACCTCAAAATAAAAATGCATTTGTGATCCATACGGCCGGGGCAAGAGCGATCGATGAATTGAAGAATGCAGCCGGTATCAAAGCCGTGATCTATCCTTTGCAGTCTTTCAGTAAAACAGATGCGCTTAATTGGCAATTGATACCACTCTTAATTGAATCAGAGGATAAAAATGCAGATAAGAAGCTTTTTACCTTAGCAAAGAGTATCTCCCCAATTGTAAAGAATGTACCCTCAAGAGACAGGATGTATTACCACCTTTCGGCCGTATTCATCAATAATTTTGTGAATGCACTTCACCTTGCTTCTGAGGATCTGTTGAACGAAAATGTGAAAAATGCTGATAGTACTTTGTTGGACGAACTAAGCATGCACACCTTAGAAAAAGTATTTGCAAAGGGAGCTCGTCTCTCTCAGACAGGACCAGCCCGAAGAAAAGATAAGGTAACCATGAATGCCCACAGAAAACTGATCGCTAAAAAAACGTCCCTTTTAAAAGTGTATAATTCCTTAAGTAATTTAATAGAAGAGCAAAGTGGAAAAGATGAATTATAAAAAAGCTTTGACCAGGATAACGACGATGATCTTTGACATCGACGGTGTGCTAACCGATGGAAAAGTTCTTGTCATGGAAAATGGCGAAATGGTACGCAATATGTACAGTAAGGATGGTTATGCTCTTCACCTCGCATTGGAAAAGTCATACCGCATCGTGATCATTTCCGGCGGGAATAATATCGCAGTTCGAACTGCATTGAACAGAGCAGGCGTGAAAGATATTTTTATAAATGTGAAAGATAAACTGCAATGCTTTAAAGAATATATTCAAAAAAATAAATTAAGCGCAGAAGAAGTTCTTTACATGGGCGATGATCTGCCCGATCATCAGGTGATGAGCGCAGTCGGCCTTGCAGTTTGTCCGAATGATTCAGCACCTGAGATCAAAGCGATCTGCTCTTACATCTCGCCCCGTAACGGTGGAGAAGGTTGCGTAAGGGATATCATCGAACAAACCTTACGTTCACAAGGTAAATGGGAGATCAGTAACTGGTAAATGAATAAACTTTTAAATAATCGCTTCATTGCCTTACTTAAGTTGGCGCGCATAGAGAATCTCGTGATGACAGCCCTCACGCTTTATATGCTGAGGTATTTTGTTCTACAAAAGATCCTCCTTGGCCACTCACTTTCGCTTGTACTCAATGATCGTTTTTTTGGTGTCCTCGTTCTCAGTACCGTTTTTATTGCAGCGGCCGGTTACATCATCAATGATTATTTCGATGTGAAGACCGATCTGATCAATCATCCCGATACTGTGGTAGTAGATAGGGTGATCAAAAGACGAAGTGCCATCATTCTGCATTTGACCTTTACTTTCACCGGAATTGCATTGGGAATTCTTTGTTCCTTAAAGGCGGGTTATCTTCGCCTTGCGCTTTTTCATTTCCTTTCTGCCATTCTGCTATGGTTTTACAGTACTCATTTTAAAAAACAATTATTGATCGGAAATATTGTTGTTTCGCTTTTATCTGCATCTGTGATCTTTATTCCACTGGTTTATGAGATCGGACTCATGCAGCGTACAAATCCGGATTTCAGTCCTGTTCACTCGCGCGCAATTCTAATTTGCGTGAAGGTGACTCTGATCTTTTCAGTGTTTGCCTTTCTTTCCAGTATGGCACGCGAGATCATAAAAGACATGGAAGATTTTAAAGGTGACAAGGAAACCGGAGGACATACCTTACCGATCTACTGGGGCATGGCAGCAGCAAAGCTGACCGCCTTCTTCCTGCTGCTGATCATTGTGATCCTTCTGTTGTTTGTCGCTTACAACACCTTCAAGGTAATTCATGATCCTACCAATATTCAGATCCTGTACATTCTTCTTGCCCTTGTTCTTCCATTGCTTATTCTTTTATTTTTATTAGTGAAGGCAAAGGAGTCAATTCAATACAAAAGAGCAAGCTTGTTTTTAAAATTGATCATGTTGAGCGGACTTTGTTACAGCATAATTTATTATTACTTCTAATGCGCATCGAAAATTTTATACAGACCTTTCCCTACAAGATCATTTTGGGTTCCGCTTCTCCAAGAAGACAGGAACTTTTGAAAAGTCTGGGTTTTGCATTTGAAGTAAAACCCTTGAATGTAGATGAGGATCATTGGCCTGTAGAATTGATGGAAGAAGAGATCTGTATCTACCTCGCAGAGAGAAAGGCTGCAGCTTATAAAGAGCTAAAAGAAAAAGAACTTTTAATTACCTCTGATACCATTGTGTGGTGCAACGACAAAGTGTATAACAAGCCCGTTGATTTCAATGATGGTGTACGAATGCTGACAGAACTGAAGGGAAAAAAGCACGTGGTGTATACGGCTGTTTGCCTTCGATCTTTGAATAAGACAAAAACATTTTTCGATGTGGCCAATGTTTATTTCAAAGATTTCAGTCAGGATGAGATCGAGTATTACATTAACAATTATAAGCCCTTTGATAAAGCCGGTGCATATGGCGTGCAGGATTGGTTGGGTTATACCGGAATAGAAAAAATTGAGGGAAGTTTTTACAACGTGATGGGACTGCCTGTGAAGAAACTCTGGGATGAGTTAAGCGTGTTCTGAATTCAACACACTTTTATTTCCTTTTGTAAAGATCGTATTCCAGTGTTTTCAGATCCATTTTGCTGTAACCTGGAATGGAATCCATTTGCATTGACTTACTGACAAGATGATACGCATGTTTATTACCGGCATCCAGGCTGATATTGTAATATCGGATCAGATAACATTGAAGGCTCCATTCATTCCACATTTCCTGAGGGATGGAGATCACTTCGCCTTTCTTCATCGTTTTTCCTATGGTATAAACATCCTGTATCAATTCGGGATGCCTGCTTGACTGACCCAATTTACTTACTGTAAATGTTATGGATCCCAGAAGCAAAAGTAGGCTTATTGTCATGTAGATCTTGTATTTCTTTCCATGCGTGTCAATTTCATGAATGGATTGACTGATGTTTGGTACGATCAAAATGGCGGAAGAAAGGGCAAAGAAAGGTAATGCAGGAACCAAATAGAATCCTTTTTGCACCAGCGTTAGCATTAAAGGAAGAGAGGCAGAGAGGCCAACAAGAAAAAAGAACAGACTCTCTTGTTTGGATTCAATACTTGTACTAAAACTCTTTTTCATTTTTCGAATCCAGATAATGATCAGAATAAGGATGAATTGAGGAAGTAATTCTAAAAAGAGGCGACCGAGAATATAAAAATGACTATCCACTGTTGGCACTTCGTTGATCCTGTGCAACGCTCTTCTGAAAAAATAAGTTGAAAGACTTTCCTTTGCATCCGGGATCAATAAGACGATACCGAACAGGAAAGCAAATGTGAGGAGCAGGATCATAGAAGAAAGGATCATTTTGGAGAAGGAGATCCTTCTGGTACTTAAGAAATAGAGAAAGGGTACAAATACAGGAAAGAAACCGGGAATGCCTTTGCTTAATACGGCGAGTAGAATGAAGAGTGCCGAAAGTAGCAGTAGACCGTAGGGATTCCCTTTTTTATGAAAGGAACGGTAGCTGAAAAGAACGGAGACCAGCGTAAAGATCCCCATGCTGTTCTCATGCATGTTATTGGAGTAAGACCAAAAGCAAACCGGAATGCTTATCCACAAGATCAAAGGAAGCCAGCCTTGTTTCTTTGAGATTTCTGAATGCTTATTTATTTCTTTCCATAAAGCGATCAGCAGTAAACAAGTGATCAGTAAAGTACAAAGGGTGTAAAAGCGTTCCACGTACATGCTGTCACCGAGTATTTTAAAAAAGAGTGATTGTATTCCGAATACCAGCGGAGGCTGTTCGTGAAAGGCACTTAGTCCACCCACATTATTCAAACTGAATTGCGGAAACCAAAAAGTTCCAATGCCCTGACTCAGGTTGTGTGAAACACTGGTGTACAGCATGGCATCCATGAACATACCATCTTGTATCAATACAGGAAGTGTAAGTCCAATAAGTAAACTGATCGTTAAAATACGAAAAGGAGTTTCCTGCTGATGAAAGAATTTTCTCAACATGTTGTGGTGAAGTAGAAAGTTTTATTTTTCAGACAACTCAATGTGCCGATTATTTTGGAAAGATCCACTACGTAAAGATAATATTTTAAAGTGAACAGAATAGGGTAGAAGGTGATACAAAAATTCAGTTGTATCTATCGTTTTGCGAATTTGTCCTGTTCGGCTTTGAAAGAATATATTTTCTTTACCAACAATAGGTTTTTGTAGCAGCGAATGAAGATGTAAAAGGTTTTTAGTAAGGGTAAATAATCAGCCTGGCGAAATGCAGAGCACGGATTGATCTCAGACCGAATGACAACCGATCCCAAAAGCTATCGGGATCCCACAATGAGCGAATTTGCTGTTAGTGCTCAAGTAGCAAATTTGAACATGATTTGAAAAAAATGTAAATTTGAATTATAAGAATATAAATGAAACAGATTCCATTAATTATTTTGTTAGCTTTTTTGCAGAGTGGCTGTAAAAAAAACCATGTTTGCAAGTGTGATAATGGTTATATTGGATTTGGGGAAACAGAATATTATGATACAAAGCGTAAAGCAGAAAAGAAATGCAATGATTTACAGATTTATGGAACATTCACCGATTCCAATATAACCTATACAGATGTAAAGTGTAAATTAAGATAGTAGTCCTAAGTCTTGCAGTATTTTTGTTTCTACTTTATATCTGTAAAATAATAAAATTTAAATTTATTAAACTTTAATTCCTGAAAAGAACGCACTCAAAGCACATAATTATTTACTCATACTAATTTTATACAAATGAAAATTATTTCGGTATGGAAGATAATTTGGTAAATGCCCTGGCTTAGTGAGTAAAGTTTAGGTGTTTCAGGACTAACTGTATGTTTTTTGTTAACCAATCATAACTGCAATTATTTTTAATTTCAAAATAGAAATATTTTACAATTGATATTTTAAATTAAAAACCCAATCCCGATCACTGTATTTAGTTTTTTCTGTTTAATAGCAAGGTCGTATTGTTTGGTATTGGTTTAGAAAAATTATATATTTGATTTACAATGGCTAATATAAATGAATAAAATTTGGGTTATACTAGCTTTTCTTGGTATTTTATTTGGTGGTTGCAAGAAGAAATATACTTGTTGGTGTCATACAGATGCAATGGGATTAGGTAGATATACAATTGAAGCAAATAAACGTAAAGCCTCAAAAGAATGTGAATATTATGGTGATTATGTTTATCAGGGAATAACTTATCATGATGTTAAATGTGAATTGACTGAAGAATGAAAAATACGTTAGTTATAACTTTGTTAGGTATTTTACTGCATAGTTGCAAAAAAAAGCACGTGTGTTGGTGTCATACAGAAAATATTGGATTTGGAGAAGTAGAAATTTATGACACAAAGCGTAAAGCAAAAAAACGTTGTGATGATGCGGAATTGTATGGTACTTTTACCTACTCAAATGTGACATATACTGATGTGAAATGTGATCTTACCACAAACTAAGTTATCAATAAACAAATATCGCGCAAGGTCAAGTTTTAATAAGTACATTACAGTAAGGTTTCAAAATAACTTCATTATTCCACAGGGTTGCTACTACTAAAGGCTTCAGCGAAGAAAAACTAAATAAAGAAGCTGAGTCTAAAAATCTGATTTCCCGATGTCGCTGTGAAAATATTGTCTGCCGAGGAGACCAGAATTAATTAAAAATGCTTTTGTCTTGATGAATTGTCTAAAGGAGTCGCATTTTGGCAATTGGTCTATCTATCCTGTAAACCTTTTCCCTTTAGTATCTGGGCTCTGTATTTAGTGATCCGATCGATACGGGTTTTGGATTGTTTCGCCTGTGAGAAGAACAACAGATATCCTCTTTGTCTGCCCGGCGTGAGTGCATCAAATGCTTTTTTAAAGGCAAGATCCTTCTTTGTTATTTCGGTGAATTCATCGGGGACTTTAAATTCCGATGTTTGCTTCATGACAACTTTTTCGCCTCTTTTTTCCAGTTCAATAGCTTCCTGAATATAAGAACTTAGTACTTTTTTAAGTTGAACGATCTCTTTTAGATTTGTAAAGCGGATCTGTCTTCCTCCCTGTACATTTTCGGTTTGCTGTATCAGAATTTTCTTTGGGTCCTTCAATAAGGAACCCTTCATGAATAAGATCGCACAATATTCTTTGAAAGCGTGGAGCAAAAAAACATTGGCTCCATTCCATGTATAACAGGGAACGCCCCATTTGACCTCTTCCGTTAATTTACTTGCCAAGGCAATGTCTCGTAGCTCCATCAATTCCGCTCGCCACTTGACCACTTTGCATGCAGGAGTGGCAGCAAGTTTGCAGCGACCACAACCTTCAAGCAGATAGGTGTTGATATTAGTTGTTATTTGCTTTTTCTTCACTTTTAAATCAAATTGGATTTGAAAACTAAAAAATTCACTGTCCAAGATACAAAATATCTGATACGGATTTGAAGGTTCTTAGGCTATAAAATACAAGATTCCCGGTTGATTTCTTCGCAATCACTTGAGCGGACTTATTTTCATCTTTTTCATAAAAAGTGACGATAGTCATCACAGAATTCCTCATCTATCTTGAAATTTGTAAATAAAATTAGTCAATTATGATAACGCTAAAAGCAAAAAAGATCCTGGTTCCTTATGATTTCTCTCCCATTGCAGTGAATGCATTTAAACATGCTGCTCAGATCGCAAGCATCACGAAAGGAGAGGTCGTTTTGCTAAATGTTCAGAAAAAGAATGATCTCATTAATTTCATCATGCCTGCATTAAAGATCAAGAACATGCAGGTCATCAATGAATTCATGCAAAAGCACTTGAATACAGAGGCAACGGAATTGTCAAAGAAATATGGAGTAAAGGTGAAGCCTATCTTTTCAGCCGGAAAAATAAGCGAAGAGATCATAAAGATGAGTAAGAAGGAGAATACGGATCTATTGGTGATGGGAACGCAAGGAGGAGATTCCAAAAACGATCTTATTATGGGAAGCAATACCTATCGCACACTTACTAAATGCGAGTTGCCCATTCTAACCGTTCGATCAAAGCCTGCCAGAAAGGGCTATTCGAGTATTCTTTTACCTATTGATCTGTCTGAACATTCCAGACAAAAAGTTTCACTCGCCATCAATATTGCAAAATTGAACGGATCGACCATACATATTTTAGGTCTTTACAGTAATAAGCAGGAGAAAGGAAAGATACAGATCTACGTGGAGCAAGTAGCAAAGCATTGCGAGAAAGCGAATGTTCCATTTGAAAAGACATTGGAAGAAAGTGATGATAGGGTTGAAACAACATTGGAACGTGCATTGAAAGTAAATGCTGATCTGATCGTTTCGATGACCGACCAGGATGCAGAATTCAGCACAAAATTATTATCCAATTACATTCATGAACTGATCAATACATCCCTGATTCCTGTTCTATGTCTAAAGCCGGAAGTGAATGATGAAATTGGAGCGAGTGGTTCGGGTCTTTAAGTTGACCTGCGGAGATCTTTTGGTTCGTATTCTTCCACCTTTCAAGAAGTAGAATTGGTCGTGTAACCAGATCCCATTCATCCCGCATTTTTTCATTTCCGGAATACAGAATTTCTACTTCTTCTCAGCTGTGTCGATCTCTGTGGTGAAAGGAACTTTACATTTGTATTCTTTGATTTTTTATAGAAAGAGTTTGCTGTTGTACTTTTTTTGCAATTCCTTCTTCTCTAAAAATAACTGCTAAAACCAAATTGGATCGTATTCGTTCTGCTGAGTGGATTGTTGATCAGATCATGTGATCCTTCAAAACGAAAATTGAATCGAATCACGGTTGTACCTGTTGGACGGAAAGCTAAACCGGGAACGATCGCCCAAATATCATCTCCAATATTCGTATTGCTTTCTTTGAATGTGCCAACATTGTAATCCACAAGCTCAGCTCGAACGCCAAGGTTGAGTTTTGCTCTGTCCCATCCCAGCATCTTTCTTTGCAGAATAGTAAGGATCACATCAGTGTAAGCTCCCCATTGTTTGGTTCCGTACTGTTGTGAAAAGGTAGAGGGTACATCCACCAGCACATTTGCATACTCGCCAACTATGTTCAATTTGTTATTGAACAAGGAGGTGTTGAAGTCTACAGCAAATACAGAAGCAGAACGTTTGTTGTCAATTACAATTCCGTCTTCCATCCATTTGTTATAGACGCCTGTCATATAACTCACACCTAATTCGCCGATCTTGCGGTTACGAAGCGCCAGTTTCCCAGAATAAAGTGGAAGACCGCTGTTACTCTCTTCAAATTTATCCGGATTTCTTTTTCCAGCCCTGAGGGAAGTACGGCCTTCATCATTATCAATTACCCTGTTGTCAAATCCATTCGTAAGATACATTTCATAACCCAAGACCCAGTTATGACTGAAATATTTTCCGTAAAGACCCATGCCCACATTACTAAGTGTAGAAGGAATGATCCCTGTGGCGCTAATGGGTCGGTCAATGAAATCCCAGCGTGGCCCGTCGTGGTTCTGATTGAAGCCTCCTATTGGGTTCATGACAATGCCTCCTCTTAAATTGAGTAAGGGATGCATTTCCAGGTCCATCGCGCAAAACTCCAGATTGATCTCTTTCGTTCCTTCTTCAAATTCCAGCTCTGATAAGAACTTTATTTTTTTTGCGATCGTACTTGATACGAACAAGGTCATTCTTCGCATTTGAAAAGAGAATCCATCAGTTACCCCATCGGTCGCTGAATATTGTGTGTTTGCTTCCAGATAACCACCCAGGGCAACAGGCAGTTTTCCAACGGTTAGGAATGGACGGTTATAGATCGCATCCATGTTCAGCTTTTGTTTGATCGTATCCCGTGGCACGCGTTTAATCAAGCTGTCGTTTTGTGCAAACAAATTCGATGTGCACATTAGAAGAAGGCCGACGATCAGCTTAAGAAAGGTGTATGAAAATTTTCTCATCATCGTGTGTTATTTTAAAGTTTTGAAGATCGGCTTCAGCAGGCGGATTTTGAACTTTTCCGTAATTGTTGAATTCACTTCCGTGGCAGGGACAGATCAAATAATCTCCTTGTGGCGATAATTCACAGCTTTTGTGTGTGCACTCCATCAATAAAGCAGAGTAGGTGTTCTCATTCAGTTTATAGATGCAGATCGGAAAATTGAGTTTCTCCGTTCTTACCAAAACATATTTTCTTTGTTTGGAAACACCATTTTTGATTTCCGTGAATTCGTTTTTAGCAATGCTGATCGTATCATTCGTGCTGGTTGAAGTTGCGTAATAGTTTCCGGTACAGGATTCAAGTAAAGCACCGGCAAAAATACCTCCCAGGCATAACTTACCGCATTGTTTTATGAATTCTTTTCTTTCCATTTAATTAAAGTGATTCCTCTTTTAGGATCGAATAAAATGTATTACCACAAGTATAGTTGGTTGATTCTTGTGCAAACTGTTGAAGAGTGGTGTTTACGGGTTTTTTCATTGTAATTCGGCTGACTCAAAGAAAGCATTTTTATATAGCATGACCAACACCTTAAATGAGATAATATGCTTTTTTTGCAAGAATATGTCCCCGGTTTTTGAAGTTTTTAGGTCGACTCATCTTTTTATGTTTGCGAATTGATAAATGTTAAAAAAGATGAGTAGTGTGGCCACGGCTCGCTATTAAATATTTTATCGTACTAGAACAGAAATTCTTGTCAAGCGCCTAATATTTACTTTTTATTTTCGAGTTTTAAGATCCTTCCTTGTTTGCCAACAATGTAGCGGGTTGTGCTATCCAGAATGAACTGACAATTGAAACTTTCAGTAGGTATATGTTGGGAGGAATACCCCCAGTAATGATCTGCATATTTCAAAAAGTTGATTTCGGTCTTTTTGATCTCGGGATCCCATAGATCGGTCCAAACTGCACCCTTGTTGTTGGACTTCGTAAATCGAAGGCAATATCTGTAGGTGATTCCATCCGGGGTGCTATACTCACTGTCATCATTTCCATCTCTGATCCCTTTAAATAAATGCCAGGATCCTCCTCCGTCAATTGTAATTGCAGCTAAATGCCTTTCTGTCGGACCAACAGGATCGCAAGGTCTGTCTCCGTTGCGACCCGGGGGACAATCGAATTTCGAGGATTCGGAATAAGTTAAATAAACAAAACCTTTTTTCTCATTTTCAAAATAAATGTCAGATACTGTTATTTCAGTTCGAATGAAATTGAGTGTATCATAAGGAATTTTCACCGGCAAATTAAAAGGTAGTGCCGTCCAGCTTGTACCACCGTTCATTGTCTTGTAGAGATTCTTTTTTGACATCGCAAATCCCGTTTGTCCGTTCACAAAAAACAGATTGCTGATATCTTCCTCTTTAACACTAACTGGAATTTTTTTCCAGCTCTTACCGCCATTCTCTGTTCGAAGCAAGGTGCTTTTGTTTCCTACGATCAAACCTTCCTTTGCATTCAGAAAATACACTGAATTGAGGTCAGCATCTGTAATGTAATTCGATGTGTTTATTTTTTTCCACGAAGATCCGCGATCAGTACTTCTGTATATATGACCAAACCAATCGTCAATTGCCCAGATCGTTTTATCATCTTCGAAATAGAGGGATCTCCATCCATTTGTTCTTTGCTGCAAGGCAATTTGTTTTTCAATGTTATTTTCTTTGAAGTTAGGAATACCGGAATTGAATATTTTGTTGTTTTCCGAATAAAGTTTTTGCCAGCTGCCTGATGTTAATCCAAGTTCCTTTAGTATTTCGTTCTTAAATTCATTGAATACCGATTGCCATTCATTTGATTTGGGGTCGAGTGATTGCCATGTCTTACCCTGATTTTCGGTGTAAATAACAATGGAAATGCCTTCACTTCCGGATGGTCCATGCCCCGCAGAGGCACTAACATATCCAAATGTTTCATTCAGGAAGGTGATCCTGTTAAGGGGGAAGGGAGTTTTTTTTTGAACGGATAGAGTGTCCCATGTCGTACCTCCGTCAACTGTTTTCATTAATAGACCATCGTATCCTGAAATGAAACCAATTTTTTGATTGACGAAAGAGATGGCGTGCAGTGCCTTGTCCGTGAATTTAAAATTCAGTTTTTCCCAATGATTCCCTCCGTCTTTTGTTCTTAAGAAAACAGGTTTGCCGGAGCGACCCCAGGACTCGATCGTTTCTCCAACTGCAAAACCATTCTTTTCATTGACGAATGCGATGCCATGTAATTTCGCTTCCAGATAGATGATTCTACCTGATGCGCTGCAGGCTAGGATCGTGTCAGGATGAAAATTATTTCCGGAAGCTAATGCGGGTAATCCCATCAGTTTATCACCATCCTTATAAGGGAAATAATTCCACGAGCTGCCGCCGTTCAATGTTCTTTGCAGATTCATTTCTCCTATGATAAAGCCGGTGTTTTTATTGATGAAGAAAACATCTTTGCCCGGGTAGGGACCGGATCTTTTCAAGGTTACTTTGCTGGTTCCGCGTAGGGCAGATCTGATCAGGTCTCCGGAATGATAGGCTACATAGATTTCATTTGTATCAAGGGTGAACGTTTTGATAATGGGATTGCTGAAATCCGGCAAATTGCCCGATTGCCATGAATTTCCGTTATCATGACTTTGAGAAGCAGTTCCATCGGATGTTACGATGATAATGTTTTTTGTCCCTTTGATACCGGTAACATAACTAAGTTTACCCGGTGCTTTATTGAGCCAGGTAATTTTTTCACTGTCCTTGATCTGGTAATTTGGTTTGTAATTTGGATCCACCTGAGCTTGAATTCCGGAAGAAGAAGCTAGGCTCAATAGGAGAATGGAAAAAAAGACAAAGGAATTGACACCGAATGGTCCTATTGAAATTGATTTTTGATCTTTGAGCTTTTTGATTGGGTCTATTCGTGAAGTAACGCTGATTGTTGTGCTAAGTGTATCTCGCATGCTTTGTTTTTATCTGTCTCAATTAATTAATCGTTGAGGGAATTAATACCTAGATCCTTAAGTTTTGCTAAGGTTTCTTGCATAGCCTTCACTTGCATGGCAGGGTGTCCTTGCCAATTAGTTACTTCTCCAACTATTTTAAACGGTTGTGTGGATCGATAAGATTTTGTTGGATTACCTGGAAATTTTTTGTCTGTTAGATCCGGGTCGTCTTCAATGGGCCCCGTTGGTTCTACTAAATAAATTCTTTCTCGTCCTTCACCAACTGCGAGTTCCGCTCCCCAGATAGCAGCATCTAAAGTTGCTGTCAGGAAAATGTAGTTGGCATTTTTTCTTAGCCCAAAGTTGGAATTGTTCCCTACTTTAATGAAGTCGCCAATTTTGAGATCAGCCTTTGTACCGTGAAAATAAGTTTGAGCAAAAGGTGTTGAGCCTTTTCCGTTCAATTGTTGTTCCTCTTTGTTTTGTTCCATACCCAATTACCGAGAAAAGTTTTAGCGGTGGCGAATGAAGATACAATAGGTTTTTATTCCCTCGTTCGCCTTGATTTTACTTGTGGCTAAGTGGCTGGGCATTTACTCAGATTTTATTATTTTCTGTGCGTACTTTCTTTTGTTCGTCTGAAGGGTTAATACGTAAACGCCGCTCGGAAAAGTTGAAAGATCGATTTGATAACTGTACGTCCCTTTCTTCTTTTGTCCTTGGTCTATGCTTTTTAGAAGTTGTCCTTTTAAATTGTATAGACTTAAAATAATACTGTCGGATTCTGAAACATTAAAAGCAAGATTGGTAAATCCGCTTGTTGGATTAGGGAAAATATTTACCTTCAAACGGATTGGAAAATTTATATCGTCTGAGCCAGATGACAAAGAAAGCAATTCTAAATATTCTCCCATTGTCGGAATATCAAGATATTTACCATTCATTGCCGATTGGTTGATATGTCTTCCAATAAGGTCGTTAATAGAATCTTTAAGAGTCTGTGGAATAATGGACAAATTTAATCCATATGCTTTCATTAACCAGCGATAGCCAGTTGCCGAGTTACAGTTGTATGAGTAATCAACAAAATTTTTAACAGCTTTATATGTCATTGTATCCAATGAGCCTTTGTAAATATTTAAGGAGGGAATTAATTGAATTGTCGTAATAATGTTTTGAATTATTATACTGTGATAGCGTGAATTTGCATTGTGCCCATCAACCCAACGCCCATTAGTAATTTGGCCAGGAAGTACAGAATAGCGAATATTTTTAATTGCTCGGTCCAAAAACGTTATGTCATTGTTCAATTGATAGGTTCTGGTAAGACCCAAAGAAACAAACGTATTATAGTTATAGTTTCTATTAAACTTTAAAGGTTTTAAATAGTTGCCAATAGATATTGCAATGTTTTTATAATTGGTGATTCCCGTGTAAGTATATGCTTCGTAGTAAGCGTTTGCAATTACTCCGGCATCAAATTTAAATTCGCCAGCTCCTTTATCATTAATAATCCAACCGTTTTGTAATACGTTCACGGAGTCTGCGCCACAAAAAAACATGAAGTTTTGAATAATAGGACTAAATGTCGGATCGTTGTAAACTCTGAGGTCTGGAAATGGAAATGCTCCTGTAGAAGGTCCACTTTGTATTTGCATTGTTGCTAAACTGTCTAATGCCCTTGTTGCCCAAGTTTGATACAATGTTTTTCTCGCCAAGTCGGTTTCTTTATCAGCAATTTTTAAAAGGCCAGCTGCTATTTCAGCCGATGCTCTTAAAAATAATGAATTCGGCTGATATGATGGGGGGCTCATTCCTTTAGCTGCTTTCCATAAATTGACATAAACCAGACTATCAGCAGATATTAATGTTCTTGAAAGTAAAATGGAGTTGGTAACGTTAATCCAATTGATGTTAGCTGCTAGTGTATAATATGACTCAACGGCATCAGGCCGTCCGCCTTGCATTGCGTAGACATTTTTTAATTCAAAACTTAACGAGTCAATTTTGAACAAATTTTCATATTTCAATGCGCTGTCTAAAGGGCTGAGAATATTGCTTATTTGTGATTGCTGTAAAGGTGTCAATGTTTGAGCAATTCCACATGGTTGAGCAAATAATTTAATTCCGAAAGTTAAAACACAGATTAGTGTCAATGTGATATTTTTCATTTGTCTGTTATTGTATTGCTAATGTATGTCTTTTTATGACTTGTAACCCTCCATTAATTAGGGCAGTACTAAGTTAAATATATTTTATTTGAAAATTCCGGACAATGGGACCCCTTTTCTGCGGAGCACTGAACCGCCATTTTTGCCAAACCCGTGTGAGGTGCTGGCGTTTCTGTCAATTTAGGTTTCTGTATTGAATTGGTGTTTGTTATGTTTTTTGTTTAAAGAGTTTGCTGAAATATTGGGGATACTCAAATCCTAATGAATAAGCAATTTCTCCAACACTTTTGTCGGAGTTTATCAAAATATTTTTGGCTTCTTCAACAAGGTAGTAATGAATATGGTCTTGTGCATTCATTCCTGTTTCTTTTTTGAGTAAGTCTGGAAATTCCGAGCAAACTGACCCCACTTCTTCGGTAGTAATTGACCTCCTTGATTACGGAGTAAGTTGACCCTGGTGTCCGGACCAAATTGACCCCTGTTTTTTTGAATTAATCATACTTTTTTATTACGATTATTTTGATTACTAAAGTTGTAAGCAGCTTATAGTAAATATAAAAAATAGCGTCGAACAAAACAACTAGTATAAGCAAAGCACGAAATGTCATTAGCCAAAGGTGAACATTAACTGAATAACATACTCTCGATATTCAAGAAAACCAAAATAAAAAGCACACGCAGAGGACTTTATGGAGACAATCTATTGGAGTATCAGCATAAGTAATGTAATTCAATAAAAGGGATCAACTTGCTATATAAAACCGGGAACAATCTGAATTAGAGAGAAGCGTTTACAATGTCTGGAATTTCTCCTAATGATTATCGAAAGCTCAGAAAGCTACAGATTGTATACAAATTTTTTGTATGCAGGCTGTTTTTAATTTAATTCGGTAGTTGTCATTATTGTTGATATACCTCCAAAAGTGTCAAATGCAATAGTTTTTACAATTCCAATTGCAGGTACAAACCATTCTTTCTTGTAAGTAACATTATATCCAAGTTCATTAAGATAACCTATTTTCAAAGCTTGTCGTTCCATTTTTTTCTCAACTTTTTTGTCTTGACTAGCTATGTCTGCACTTATTTGTTCTGTTGTAAATTTCTTGTCAACAGATTTGTAGTCGGCAGTCATTTTGGTGTTATTCCAGGTTTCAGATTCAATAACAAAAGCTTTGTAGCTAACACCACTTATAGTTACTTGTTCTTCTGACTTAACTAAAGCGTGTACATAATTGATAGTATGCCCAGAGAAGCTAAAGGTTTCTTTAACGTTTACGGGTACTTGTTTAAAAATTTCGTGTGGAGTATTTTCATAATGTAGCCCATTAGTGAACGAGCCAGTTGAGGAACTGATATATGTTCCGTCCTTAAGGTCTGAACTCATTCGAAACCCGGCTGAAGTCCTGATTTTTACTGTAGCATCCATTGTTTGCGGATAGAGAAAGCTATAATCTTGGAATGTAGGGAGAACATCTCCAACCTTCATATTGGTTGGCAATATTTGAGCGCCTTGAACTGTTTCGCCTACCGGGTTTTCAGCAGTGCCAATACGAACTACTCCAAGATTACGAAATTGATATAGTGTATCGTGATTACAGAATAGATAACTTGAATAATCTACCCCGGAAATAGTGGTGGTCATTGTATATTCATCCAAACCCTTAACGGTGCTTTTTTTGAATAAAAAGGACATAGGGTAATTACTGGCTGCTGCAATTTTCCCCGATTGAACATCTGTATTATATGCTGCGATCTGTTCGTCTTTCTTCTCGTCTTTTGCCTTTAGAAATTTACCTTCTTGCAATAAAGGATTAGCCCATGATTGAATTACTAAAGTGAGTTTTCCTCCATCTTTTATACCCTGCCCACAATTTTGGGAAATTACTGTTACGCTAAGTAATACTGTTGCTGTCGTTGAAATTATTCTTGTTAAATTTTTCATCTGTTCTTAGTTTATTATTCAATTATTGATTTTTGTAAAGGTATTCTAATTAATTAAGTATTTTATTTTTTATACTGGTAGTATTTGTTTATTACTGGTAGTATTTGTTTATTACAGCCTAGAATTGAACGTACAATTCTGTCTCAATTTGCTGAGACCAGGATCGTTTGATTTCGTTAGGATTGAAACTATCGCCCTTATTTACGTGTAAGATCGCAGATACGATAAAAGAATTAGAAGAGGAACATGATCAAAAGTGAATAGAAACGAAAAACTTGAGAGAAAAAATGGAAACTATTGTATTAAATGATGTTCCGTTTGACTAACTGCTGTGTCCCCTTTAAATAAGTGTGCAAAAAGACATAAAATTAAACTCACTTGTACTTAGGCTCAATATTGGTATTTCCACCTGTCTAATCGACATATGCATTACCTTGTTTATTAAATTTCCCCTAATACAAATTAGCAATTTTAGAGAGTTCATTGGCCTTGAGAAGAATAATTTTTCGGCCGTTAATTTCAACGAGCCCTTCTTGTTTGAATTCCTGTAACAAACGTACTAACGTTTCGCGAGCAGTGCCAACTAATTTTGCAAGATCTTCACGTGTTAAATTTAATTCAACCGGTGAACCTTTGATGTTATCGGTTTTATATTTATCACGCAATATCAGCAAACTTAAGGCAAGGCGTTCACGAACGGTTTTATTGGCAAAAATAGAGACAGTATGTGTTAATACCCCAAACTCATGACTCAAGCATTTTAATAAGCGATTGGAAAGTGTAGAAGAAGAACTTAGTGCTAATAAAAAATCTTCTTTTGGAATAAATGAAATAATGGAGTCTTCGATCACTGAAGCACTATCGCGAAAATACTCCTGACCTATGAGCGCATGATACCCTAACAATTCACCGGCTTGACAGATATAAATAATTTGTTCGCGACCTGATTTGTCAGTCGTGTATTTTTTTACTTTTCCTTTTTTTACGAAATATATTCCGGTTGGATAACTTCCTTCACGAAACAAAATCTCACCTTTTTTATAGCGATGGGTGGTCATGTTTCGGTTTAATAATAGATTATCTTCGTTTGACAAGCCTTCTAAAACAGAAACACTGCCAAAGTTGAATTTATCAAACGGAAAATCGAAGGGGTTCATCACTAATCTAACTAAAAATACACGAGTTACAAAGATAGCATTTATCACATAGATATAAAAAATTGTGACTTATGTCACTATTTAACTGTAAGGTTAGTTGCTATGTTATAGGTACTCCTATCAATGGAAATAATTTGAGATGGACTTACCTTCGTAACCTATAAAAACATTGGTTATGGCAGCAGACAAAAAACTGAATACTATTTTGCAAGAATTAGGTTTAGTGAATGCAAAAAACGTAAGGATTAATTTAAGCGTAAGAGAACTTGTAGAAGACACAGTTAGTAAAGAACAGGGAATTCTTACTAGTACAGAGGCTTTAGCTTGTGATACAGGAAAATTTACTGGCAGATCTCCTAAGGATAAGTTTGTTGTTGAAGATAGTAAGACTAAAGACACGGTTTGGTGGGGAGATGTAAATAATAAATTTAGCTCTGATGCTTTTGATAAATTGCAAGAAAAGGTAAAAGCATATTTAGAGAGACAAGAATTATTTATTAAGGAGGCTTATGCTTGCGCAAACCCGAAGTACAGATTAAATATCAGAGTTGTTACTGAAACGCCTTGGCAAAGTTTATTTGCACACAATTTATTTTTGCGTCCTGCTAAAACCGAACTAGATAGTTTCCAAGCTGATTGGACCATTTTGTGTGCACCTGGTTTTAATGCTGACCCTAAAGTAGATGGAACAAGAGCAGGAAATTTTACAATTGTAAACTTTACAAAAAAAGTAATTCTCATAGGAGGTTCAGCCTATACAGGCGAGATTAAAAAAGGAATATTTACTGTGTTGAATTATATTTTGCCTCATGAGAAAAAAGTTCTTTCAATGCACTGCAGTGCCAATATTGGTGTTAAAGGTGATACTGCTATTTTCTTTGGTTTGTCGGGAACAGGAAAAACAACTTTATCGGCAGACCCATTCAGAAAATTAATTGGTGATGATGAGCACGGTTGGGATGAAGAAAGTGTATTTAATTTTGAGGGTGGGTGTTATGCTAAATGTGTAAATCTTACTAATGAGAAAGAACCACAAATATTTGGCGCAATTAAATTTGGAACATTACTTGAAAATGTGCGATTTAAAGAAGAAGGTAATGAGGTGGATTATGAAAACGTATCGGTAACCGAAAATACAAGAGCTGCTTATCCGATTGATTTTATTGAAAATGCTGTAGACCCATCAATTGGTAAAGCGCCTAAAAACATTTTCTTTTTAACTGCGGATGCATTTGGTGTTTTACCTCCAATTTCAAAACTAACTATTGGTCAGGCTATGTACCATTTTATTTCGGGTTACACCGCTAAGGTTGCAGGAACAGAAGCAGGAGTTACTGAACCGCAAACAACTTTTTCGGCATGCTTTGGAAAACCTTTTTTACCATTGCACCCTACAAAATACGCAGAACTTTTAGGAGAGAAATTAAAGAAAGACGAAATTAATGTTTGGTTAATTAATACAGGATGGACAGGTGGAAGTTATGGTGCCGGTGAAAGAATAAAGCTAAAGTATACTCGTGCCATGATTACAGCGGCTTTATCGGGCGATCTAAATAATGTCGGCTACGCCCAACATCCGATTTTTGGTTTGCAAATGCCGGTTACCTGTCCAAACGTTCCGTTTGAGATATTAAACCCTGTTACTACTTGGAAAGATAAAGGCGATTATCTTAATACAGCAATGAAATTAGCAGAAGCCTTTGTGAAGAACTTTGACAATTACAAAGAGTTTGCAAATGAAGAAATATTAGCCGGAGGGCCAAAGACGTATGAAAAGGCCCAGGCAACAGATCATTATTTCGCCCGATAAACTTTTCTTAATAATGAAAGGCGTACGAATGATTAGGATAACAAAAGGAATAATTAAAGAGTTAACGATGGAATTGCTTGGCGAACCCGATCAGAAAATCACAACCAAGAATTCAAATAATTTAAGGATAAGATATTTATTTAAGGATATCGGCTTGAGTAAAAATGTTTACGAAATAATTTTCACAGAAGATATGCTTTAAATGGAAGTGAAAAACTAAAAACAACTAATATATGAATTACCCACAGGAATTGCTTTACACAAAAGACCATGAATGGATCCGTTTTGACGGAAAGGATGCTTACATCGGGATAACTGATTTTGCACAAAAAGAACTTGGTGATATTGTTTATCTTGATATTTCCACTTTAAACGAAGTTGTAAATAGCGAACAGGTTTTTGGAACTGTTGAAGCCGTAAAAACGGTTTCGGATTTATTTATGCCTATAACTTCAAAAGTAATTGAGATAAATCAATTGATAGAAAAAAATCCTGAATTTGTTAATAAAGACCCGTACGAGAAAGGTTGGTTGATAAAGGTAACTGACATTGATCTTGCTGAGAAGAGTAAACTTTTATCGGCTGATGCGTATAAAAAACTGATTGGTGCCTGATGAGTACGATAGTAAAGCAGGTTATAAACGAACAAGCCTTTGATGATTTGCTGTCGGATAACTTAAAGGCAAAATCCAAACGACATTTTACTTCAGCAGAAGTTGCAATAAAAGCTGCGAAATGGCTGGTTGGAAAGGATAAAAGGAAGGTATTGGACATTGGAGCAGGAGTCGGAAAGTTTTGTTTTTTTGGCGCGCATTCCACCGGAGGTCAATTTGTAGGGATCGAAATGCGTCTTAAGTTAGCTGAAATAGCAAATGATATTTTTAAGCAATTTGATATTCAAAATGCCAAAGTTCTACACGGAAATATAACTGATTTCAATTTTTCGGATTTTAATGCATTTTATTTTTATAATCCATTTCAGGAAAACCTTTCTCAACATCTTAGATTAGATAGTTCGGTTTTGTTGGCAAGAGAGTTTTACTTCATTTATTCGCAGCACACTTGTTTACAACTGGCTTCAGCGCCGAAAGGAACGAGGTTAGTAACTTACCATGGTTGTAATTTTGAACTACCACAATCGTACACTTGTATACAAACCGAAGAGAACGAAACATTAAAGTTTTGGCTAAAGGAAGATTGATAATGCTTGAGACTTTAAGACAAAATAATTCAATTAAAGATGATGAGTTTGACAGCATCTATAATCCGGAGCTGAGAAAACTCTCAAAAAGACATTTTACACCTTACAAAGTTGCAAAGCAAGTTGCAGATTGGTTGAGTATTTATCCTGAAAAATTAAATATAATTGATCTGGGCTGTGGTGTAGGTAAATTTTGTTTCATTATTAAACTATTATCCAAGCACAAGGTAAGTGGTGTAGATTTTAGATGGAATTATATTGATTTGTGCAGGCGCATTAGAGATAAGTATAGGATCACTGACCTTAAATTCATTCATAAGAACATTATTGAACTTGATTTGAAGGAATACAATGTACTCTATTTTTTTAACTCATTTTTAGAACAAATAGATGTTACTGCGAGATTGGATAAAAATATTGAAACATCGCCCTTGTTGCATTTGGAATATGAAATGGGGCTAAAGAGAAAGCTCGAGGAAATGCCTCTTAATACAATTGTTATTACTTATCATGTCTATTCAGAACAAATTCCTGAAGGATATAAGCTTGTTAAAACTGAATTTGAAAGTAAACTTAAAATGTGGATAAAGCAATAGAAAATGGAGAGTATTAGTTTAAAAGAACAAGGCGTGAAAAGCCTAAAGGGCTTTGGGTTTGTTAATGTTACCATTGATAACATTATGTCTGACGAAGTGTATCGGTTTTTCTTTGGTCGTTTTCTTGTTACTAAAAAGGGAGAGGATAAAAAAATAAATGAAGAGATTGAAAAGCTTTTGAATTTGATTACAAAAGGTTCATGAAGGTAAGTAAGATTAAAGAAATAGTAAGCTACTTTATGCCCATACATGTTGAAGCCTGTTCAAGCTTTCATAATCCCTTATTAGAGGTTACACTTAGAAATAGACGTTATGTTTTAGATGCTAAAGACAGTAATTATTCTTTCGGCGCACTCTACATTATTTTTAAGAACGTTTTTGATGAATTATCCATTAAAGAAAGGAATATTAACAGCTGTTTGCTAATGGGTCTAGGTGGCGGAAGTATTGTAAATCTTTTAAGGAAGAAACATCAACTTACCATGCCCATTACCGGGGTTGAAATCGACCCAGTGGTAATTGAATTAGGTAAGAAGTATTTTGATTTGGACGGCTACAAAGATTTGTATGTTGTTAATGAAGATGCCTATGATTTTGCAAAAAACTGTAATAGTAAGTTTGATTTGATAATAATTGATTTATATATTAATGATGAAGTGCCCGGAAAGTTTCATACCAAAGAATTTATTTCATTCTTAGAAAAAATGTCACACAAAAGCTCGGTGATATTATTCAACAAGATGCTAAACTCAAAAAAGGCCAAGGAGGATTACTCAACACTAGTTAAGGATATGTCTGCAGAATTCGGTGCTGTAAGTTTACTTACTTATAAGGTAAATGAAGTTACCAATAAGATCATTTGTGTTAACACCGGGCGAATTCATGACGGAGAAAGACAAAAGAATAAAAGGAATGTAGATTTACCAATTATACTATTAAATACTAAATTAAATTAATTTATCATGAAAGATACAGCGTTAACCAATGTGCATAAAAAACTCGGAGCCAAAATGGCTGAGTTTGCAGGCTATAATATGCCAATTCAATATGAAGGAATCAATATAGAACATGAAACTGTAAGAAACGGCGTTGGTGTGTTTGATGTCTCGCATATGGGTGAATTTATTGTGACGGGAAAGTTTGCATTAAGTCTTGTGCAAAAAGTAACTACCAATGATGCTTCAAAACTTACTATTGGCCAGGTTCAGTATTCTGCACTTACAAATGATGCAGGGGGTATTGTTGATGACTTGCTTGTGTACAGAATGGATGAGGATACTTACATGTTAGTTGTAAACGCTTCTAATATTCAGAAGGATTTATTATGGATAAAATCGAAGAACAACATTGGCGCTGACATTAAGGATGTGTCTGACGAAATTTCTTTATTAGCGGTACAGGGCCCAAAAGCAGTGAACGTATTACAGGAATTAACAAAAGTTGATCTTTCTGTAATCCCATATTACTCATTTAAGATAGGAGCAATTGCCGGCATACCTGAAGTTATCATTTCTAACACGGGTTACACTGGCGCTGGAGGATTTGAGTTGTATGTAAGAAATAAGGATGTAGAGCCCTTATGGATACAATTATTTATTGTGGGTGATAGATACGGGATTAAACCCATTGGCTTAGGCGCAAGAGATACACTACGATTAGAAATGGGTTATTGTTTATATGGTAATGACATTAACGATAGCACTTCGCCATTGGAGGCAGGTCTGGCTTGGATAACCAAATTCAATAAGGAATTTACCGCTTCTAAAATTTTGAAAGAACAGAAGGAAAACGGTTTGTCCCGAAAACTCGTGGCGTTTGAAATGATAGATAAAGGAATTGCAAGACATGATTATAAGATATTGGATGCAAGCGGACAAAAAATTGGTGTTGTAACTTCGGGAACACATTCTCCAACTCTTAAAAAATCGATAGGCTTAGGTTATGTAAATATTGATAGCGCCAAGGTGGGCAATGTTATTTTTATTGAGATAAGAGGAATAGGGGTTAAAGCTACTGTTGTAACCTTACCATTTGTTAAACAAAATCTAAAATGTAAAAATGAACCTGCGAAAGCTATATGAGAAATACGGCAATTACTTTGTTGATGTTTGGCAGTATATTGTGATTATTGTAATAATGGTTTTGGCGGCAATATTTATTTTATGAGAAAGAGCAGGCGGTGGGAATATTTTATGTATGGATTGTTATTAGGGGCTGTATTAGGAGCGGTGATAAGCCAGTTTGTATAGTGAAATTGGTTTAGGTTATGTTATTTGGAAAGGGAACAAAAATATACTGCATTGTGAGACTTAAATGCCCGCGATGTCAGGAGGGAAATTTGTTTACTCACAACAATCCGTATAATTTGAAGATGCTGGATAAAATGCCAAAGAGATGTTCTGTTTGTGATTTGGATCTGGTACGGGAAGTAGGCTTTTATTATGGGGCAATGATGATTAGCCACGCACTTACAACAGTAATTGCGGTAATTGTACACTTTACCGTATTTCATTTTTACGGTTGGGAAATTGCACCTCACCTTATTATTTTATTGAGCATTATTTTAGGTCTCTTTCCTATTGTATTCAGGGTTGCAAGAGCCATTTGGATTAACTTATTCATTAAATATGAACCAAATTATATAATCGAAACAAAAGACTGCAATGGTAATCTGCTAAATGTTGGAGATACAATAACGCTTATTAAAGATTTAAAACTAAAAGGATCATCAACTGTTCTTAAGCGCGAAACTACTGTAAAAAGCATTAAGTTGACAGACGACCCTTCTGAAATTGATTGAATAATTTCGGTAAGTGGTATTGTTTTAAGAACGGAATTTATTAAGAAGGCTTAGAATTATATGCTTAACCGCGATTATAATGAAGAATTTATTTTAAAGGAGCTTCGGCATTATTTGCCAAATCAATTTCCTTTAAAGGATTTTATTCATCATAACACTTTGCATGCCTTTCAAAACGAACCTTTTCATGAGGCTTTATGCAAAGCTTCAGTGGTATTCGGGTATAAAACCTATCTAGGTTTAAATGAATACAGACGTTTATTTTTAGAACGAAAAATTAGAGTTGGAATACTTAGGAGGATAATTCAAGAGCAAAAGGGTCAAGTTAATCTAGAGGATTGGCTTAGTAGAATGTGTCATAAGCCAATTGAAACTAATACTCAGGCGAAAATCGGGAGACTAAGAGGATTATGGAAAGATAAATATCAAATTAATTTATCAAAACACATTCAGCCGACACTGTTCCGTTTAATAAGCTCTTATTTAGACCAAGGCATTCGAATAGGTAAGCCTGAAATTAATGTGAGGTCTTTTCTTACAACAATTCGTGAACTTGAAAGAAATAGTTACTTAAGTCTATTTAAAAGCAAACGGGTAAAATCAATGCTCTTTGATCCATCATGTAGTATTGAATCAGCCTTAGCTATTTTGGTTGGTGATAATAAATTATTTCGAACCTATTTGTTTGACCAGCAATTTGAACATCCGGGGTGGAGTGGTATGGTAAGTGTTCTTGAACAAAATCCTGAAATGTTATTGAAGAAGAGAAGGGTTAATTTAAGTGAGTTTATTTATTTCGAGCTTTTGTTGGAGATTGACACTATTGATCAAAAATACGGAACGGACTGGAAGCCTTTAGGAGAAAGCATCGCTATAGAGAGTAAAGATTTATTTGAAGGAATAGAAAAGAACGAACACTTTGAAATATTGACTATCTGGCAGGAAGCTTATGAGTGGTCGTTCTACGATACCGTTTTGGCAGGTTTGAAAGATATTACTAAAACTGATTATAAAAAGCAAAATGAAATTTCTTTTCAAAGTATATTTTGTTTGGATGATAGAGAGTGTTCGATGCGAAGACATTTAGAGCAAGTGGATTTAAACTGTCAAACCTTTGCTACAGCCGGACATTTTAATGTTGAATTTTATTTTAAGCCCGGTGGAGGGAAGTACTATACAAAGTCGTGTCCTTTGCCTGTTACCCCAAAGCATATTATTATTGAGAAGAAATCAGGTGCCGGAAGGAAAGAGGAGGTACATTTTACAAAACGAACACACGGTTTGGTTGGTGGATGGCTTTCACAAGCAATAGGATATTGGTCGGCCATAAAACTTCTGAAAAACGTGTTTATGCCAAGTTTAGAGAACGAACATAACTATTCTTTCACGCATATGGACAAAAACTCTATGTTAAGTATTGAAAATGTTTCACCTCTAGACCTGATACATAACCTTCAGATTGGCTTTACAGTACAAGAAATGGCAGACAGAATGGAGGGATTATTGAAAAGTATAGGCTTGGTAAAGGATTTTGCCAATATAGTTTATTTAATTGGGCACGGATCAAGCAGCGCGAATAATACTCATTATGCAGCTTATGATTGCGGAGCTTGTTCAGGTAAGCCGGGATCAGTTAATGCGCGAGTTGCAGCTAATATGTTAAATCGACGTGAAGTAAGAAGAGAACTTTTACTAAATCGGGGAATTACAATTGCCCCACAATGCCAATTCGTGGGAGGTATGCAAGATACCACAAGTGATGAGATAGAATTTTACGATGAGGATGTATTAAATATGGAGAATAAAATTCTACATGACAAAAATAAAAAATCATTTCGAACGGCTTTAGATAATAATGCCAAGGAAAGAGCAAGACGGTTTATGACAATTAACAATCATAAATCGGCTGTTTATGTGCATGAAGAAGTAAAACTTAGAGCGGTTTCTATCTTTGAACCGAGACCTGAATATAATCATGCAACAAATGCAATTTGCATAATTGGACGAAGAGAATTGAGTAATCATCTTTTTCTTGACCGAAGGGCGTTTTTGAACTCTTTTGATTATCAACTTGACCAAGAAGGAGAACAGTTGGAAAAAATACTTGCGGCAGTTGCACCAGTTTGTGGCGGAATTAATCTTGAGTACTATTTTTCCAGAGTGGATAACCAGCGACTTGGTGCAGGTTCTAAATTACCCCATAATGTTGTAGGATTGCTTGGTGTGAGTAATGGCGCTGAAGGAGATTTAAGAACCGGATTGCCACTGCAAATGGTTGAAATACACGACCCACTCAGGTTGCTTGTTATAATTCAACATTTTCCTGAAATTATTCTTCGTACCTTAAAAAAAAGTGAAAGTGTGAGTGAGTGGTTTGTAAACGAATGGATTAACTTGCTTGCTATTCATCCAGAAAACAAAAAGTTATATAAGTTTAAAGATGGTGAATTTAAATTGTATGAGCCATTGAATAAAGCTGAACATTTAGTAACTGCAGATACTTTAATAGAAAATGAACACAATAACATTTCACCTTTTGTATTAGATTAAGATGCTACGAGAAGTACTAATATCGTGTTTTATACTAATACCTTTGTTTTCGTTGCTCGTAAGTTTGTTAATTCCCGGCAACAGAGAGCATGCATTAGCACGAGTTGGTATTTTATCCTCCTTAATAAACTTAGTTTTGTTTCTAATGCTTTTATTGGCTTGGGCAATAAATGGTTTTGAACCAATAAACCTAAAGGAGATCACGATTTATAAAAGTTTGGATTATGAATTCTTTATCGACTTATATTTTGATAAAGTAACGGCAGTTTATTTATTTACAGGAGGATTTTTAACTTTAATTATTACAGCCTACAGCAGGTATTATATTCATAGAGAAAATGGATACAAACGATTTTTTAATACACTGTTATTCTTTTATCTGGCTTACAACGTTACTGTACTAGCTGGAAATTTTGAAACCCTTTTTGTTGGCTGGGAAATGCTTGGAATTTCATCTTTCTTATTGATCTCATTCTATAGAGAAAGATATTTACCAATAAGAAATGCGGTTAAAGTTTTTACAATATACAGAATAGGAGATATAGGAATTTTGCTTACCATGTGGGCAAGCCACCATCTGTGGCACGAAAATATTACATTTTCAAAGCTGAATAATCAAGAAATTGTAAGCGTTCATTTAAGCGAACACAGTTTAGTAGGAACATTTATTGCTTTAATGTTGCTATTAGCGGCTCTTGCAAAATCGGCGCAATTTCCATTTTCGTCATGGCTACCACGTGCCATGGAAGGACCAACAACCTCCAGTGCAATATTTTATGGCTCGTTGTCAGTAAATATCGGTGTTTTTTTACTCATTCGCACTTTTCCATATTGGGAGAATCAAATAGTAGTAAGAATTGTTATAGCAATAATCGGAATAGTGACCGCAATTACTTCGATAAGCATAAGCAGAGTTCAATCTTCAATTAAAACGCAAATAGCCTACTCATCAATTGCCCAAATAGCTATTATTTTTATTGAAATTGCAAGTGGATTTACCACTTTAGCCCTATTTCATTTTTTAGGTAATGCTTTTTTACGGACTTATCAGCTTTTAATTTCTCCTTCGGTTGTAACATATTTGGTGAAGGAGCAGTTTTATGAATATAAAGAGAAGGATAATTATTTTGAGGACTTTTTACCTAGAAGACTAAGGGCTACTTTGTTTTTATTAGGGGTACAAGAATGGAATTTAGATAACCTAACTAATAGAATCATCTTTCAACCATTAAAAAGCACTGGAAGGTTAATTTATTTTGTTAATTATAAATTCTGTTTTTATATTTTAATTCCTTTGCTTTTTATTGGAGTAATTATGCAATACAAATGGTTAGTATATGCAGACGAAAGTATTAAATCTACATTGGCAGGTTTTTATGCAGTGCTTGGAATGCTCTTTACTATTAGAGGATTTGCTGAACGAGATAGACCAAGGCTTGTGGTTATATTAATTATGTTGTATCATATATTAATTACAATGGCTGTAAGTTTTAATTCGCATTATCACACAGATGAAATATTGATTTATTTAAGCGGAATAATTGTTTCAGGAGCATTAGGTATTGGATGTTTAACCTATATAAAGCGTAATGAATTAAAGCACACAGATATAAGGGAATACTATGGGCATATTTACGAGTATCCTAAATTGGGCGTTGTATTTTTATTTGCATGTTTGGGATTAATGGGTTTCCCAATAACAACGGCATTTATCGGGGAAGATCTGTTGTATAGTCATATTAGCGAGCGTCAATATTTTCTTGCAATTTGCGCTTCCGGAGGATTCATCATTGGAGGAATTGCTTTAATAAGAACTTACGCAAGAATTTTCTTGGGTCCGCATGTAAAAACATATCATGAGACTGCAACTAAGTCGAGTTAATAAAATTGCCATGTTACCGAAGGCTTGCGTCTTGCATGAACGTAGGGAGTTGAGCAAATATTGTGGCCACACCACACCTTATTGTTTGTGTGTAGCGCAAGGTGGTTTAGATTTTTAGAGGCGCGAAAAAAATACAAGAGACCGCAGCTTGGGATAAGGGTACTACGGCTGTGCCAGTTGAAAAAGTGCATTGGCATGCGCGATTGTTATCCTAATTGGCTTCGTCTAAAGTGTGCCAGGAAAGCAAAAAATAACCTTCGTAATTGTTCGTCGTAAAGGTTTTATCGAAGTATTAAAGGTAAGTCGCTAACGGAAATGTTTTATGTCCAAGGAATTGTCCTGCAAAGTCGAATCCTCGCGCGTACTGAACACAACGTTTTTAAAATATTGCCAGTGCGACTTCGAATGAATAGACTGTCTTTACCGACAAAAGGTTATATCGGAGATACAAAAGGTTTTTAGTGAGGGCAAATAATTCGCCCCGGCCAAGTGCGAAGCACGCAACAGTGTCTGCCCGAACTATCACCGATCCCGATAGCTATCGGGATCTCGCCTAGGGCAAATTTGCTGTTAGCGGCAGGTTTTCTCTTGTCATTGTTTGAGAACTTTTCCATTCTTAACTGCTCCTTTGTCGTTGCGTAATTCATAAAAGTAAATACCGTCTGCAAGTTGCTCTGTGTTTACTGTCGTGGAGTTTGTAAGTGTGTATGTTAATACTTGCTTTCTGAGGCGGCTTATAGAATTGCAGGGCAATTAATGTTTTTCTACTTTGTACGTGCCGATGGCGTTATCCCAAAAAAGCATTACTGTTTTAACCGAATGGATAGGGTCTTTACAGTATTCCTTTTCGGTTATTACCCGGTCGGGGTTGGTTTCGGTTACGGTAATATCGGCAGGAACCAAATGCCCCTTATACCAGTAGGTGGTGTTGTTGAATCTTTTGGTAACCGTTTCGCCCTTTTCTACGCGGGTGGTGGTGCCTATCACTCCGTTTTTGCATTTAGGGTTGCCACAGGCGGCCCCATACATATCGGCTTTAATGCCTGTATGCTTGCCTCCAAAGGCCATTTGAATATCATTGTGGTAGGCATTCACCGTTTCGCCATCATACACCAGTTGCAGGCGCGCGGTGTTTTGGTAAGTGCTTATTACAGAAATGGAAGTAAACACGGCAGGCAGTTTTTTTAACGGGTAACCCGAATTATCCTGGCTTACAAAACCGTATTTGCCGTTTAAGCGGTAAACTATATACACGCTGTTGTCCAGTTTGGTTACTTCGGTTATTTCGGCTCCTTTCTCCACATACACCTGGCTGCTATTTACACCTCCGAAAATCCAGTACTGCTCGTCCGATACCTGTGCCGCTACATACGGGTGAACGGTTTTTATGCTTTTAAACTCCATAACAGTGTTAGGATACAAATACCATTTGCCCTGCACCGACTGCACAAAAACCAAATTATTGTTGATGTAGTAATGCTCCAGTTGCTTATCGGCAAAAACATACTCCGCTTTTTCGGGGTCAAAGCACTTTATGCCAAAGCTATCGATGAGTAAATACATTTCTTTGGTAGAAGAAAGAAATACCCTTTGTTTCTTCTGATAGCTCATACTTAAAATGTTTTTGGCCTTTTCCTGTTTCTGCTTTTGAGCATCGTCCTTCAGACCTTTAGCTTGCATATACGCATCATACTCGGCCTGTTTCTTTCGGTAAGTGCTTATAGTTTCGGTTCCATAAGGGTAATGCACCACGGTGTCTTTCCCTGTAATGGAAAATAGTTCTTTATCGTACCAGGCAGTATCTGCGGGCCTCAGCTCTTCGCCATATACTTTTTTCTTATCCAGTACTATCAGGTAGCGGTGGTCTTTTTTCAGTAAATGAAAATAGTTGTAGCCGTTGGCTTCCAGTTTCTTGTAGCTTTCGTATTCCGGCTTTACCACTACGCGGCCAAACAAATCGGCCACACCATACAGTTTGCCTGCCTTAATCTTAAACATGCTTAAATAGTTTACCGCAAACTTTACGGTATCAATACCTATATCATCCCAAAACTGCGAAAGCTTCACATTGCCATCGTTGGGATAACTTAGCAGAGCCACCTTGCCGGCTTTCCAAACTAAAAAGTATTGCTCCCGTAAATCGAAAACATAATTCGCCTTGTTGTTCAGCAGCTTTATATCGTCATACTCGGGTTTAGTAACCGTGGCTACTCCTTTGCCTTCGCGGTAAATAAGGCCCCATTTGCCCTCTAACTTATAGGCATAAACATCCGGGAAAGTGTTTCCGTAAAGCACCTTAAGGGCATCGTATTTCGGTTTTACCACCTGCTTGGTTCCTCCTTCTACTTTAATTTCAATACCGTATTTACCGTCTTTTTCTATTATGCCTGTAAAGTCACTTTGGGCATGCAATAAAGCGGGGCATACAAAAGCGGCTACAACAAGTAATAAACTGTTTAGTAATTGTTTGCAGGAACTCATAAAGGGGATTTTTTTAACGGGGTTAATTTAATAATACTCTATAAACTTCTGTCCGAAGCAAACTCCGCAAGAAAGTAAAGAGGAATATTTCAGTATGTTTTTCAATGACTGTCTGTTGGTTAAGCGATGGTGGTTGAGTGCGCATTAAACTTGCCGCTAACGTATTGCGGGCTGGCGTAGTTTTTTGCTTGTCCAAGTTACGCACTTGTCTGCCGAAAAACAAACCTTATTGTTTGAAGGCAGATTTGAGCGTTAACACGCAAAAAATGACGCGAATTTGCTGTTATAACCAGTAGCGGGCACACAGGTACGTCATGCTTGAGTGTCCGTAGTCAAACGTAAAATTTACTTGCGTCCCCTTTTTATTTTTTTGTCTGGATGTCGCTTTGCATGAAAGACTGCAGATACGATAATTTGTTTCCCGGAAACTTCATAATTGACGACAAAAGGAAAACGCGTCACAACGGCCTCATGTATATGAGCAAACTTAACAGGAAAAAGCAAAGGGTTGTCCTGGATCAATTCAAGAAGCAGAAAAACTTCTTCTTCAAATTCAAAACCAAGTCCCGGAAGTTCCTTGTTGTAATACACGCAGGAATCCGCTATTTCTGAAATAGCTTGCTCAAGAATAATAATTTTATAAGAAGGCACTTTAAGCGGAAAGTTTTTGTTTTACACGTTTACGAGCCTCGGCGAGTGAGTAGCCTTTTATTTTACCAGCTTTATATAAGGCTGATCTTTTAAGAACCTCTTTTTGCTGTTCCTCTGTCAATAAACTTGAATTACTTTGACGATATATTTCTAAAAGTTGGTAAACAACCTCAAGTACTTTAATGTCTGCCTCGTCAATATATTTGTGCACTTTGGTGCGAATGGCCGTTGTCGTCATGTCAGCATTTATTTAACCTTAAAGGTAATGATTTTTTGTCAAATTGTAAAGGCGTAGTATTGAAGCGGGGTCCGGCTCTAGGTTGGTTATTTAGTCGAAATGTTGTCTATTGTAGCGCTTTTTGTCCATCGAAATGTGTCTACGGAGAACCGTCCCGCTATTGGTTATAACGTTACCCATAATTATACTCGTTTTGGAACATGGCGAGAATTCTCTTCCTATTGTGGTCTGGTGCCTTATCCGTATCAATCCGGAACAAGTATCAATCGCAAACCCAGAAACCATTCCATTAGCGACAAAAAAATGAAGAGTTTATTATCTATGTCAGCCATAAGCGCAATTCAGGCAGATAAAGAATTGAAGATCTATTTTAAGAAAAGAGTAGAAGAAGGAAAACCAAAAATGCTTGTGCTAAACATTATTCGTAATAAACTTGTTTCCAGAATATTTGCGACGGTAAGAAGAGGAACACCGTTTGTTGAAATGAAAAAGTTTGCTGCGTAAAAATTATTGTTAAAA
>Ga0154020_10000137_pt1 | contig 81579 bp, 66 predicted proteins | sample Klosneuvirus_201_FD_109709 | JGI IMG/M metagenome (GOLD analysis project Ga0154020, IMG submission 109709) | Active sludge microbial communities from wastewater, Klosterneuburg, Austria - Klosneuvirus_20160825_MG | ecosystem: Engineered > WWTP > Aerobic digester > Activated sludge | place...
ATGCAGAGGCACGCGGAAAAAGGCATTTTCATTCCCATGCGCGCGGCAGGCAGGACGCCCGCTGATGGCGTCCGCCGCTAGGCGCAATAGCTGTCGCAGTATAGCATACACTCTCTGAGTGTGTTGGTACGCGGCGCCCCGTTTATAATGAGAAGATGCGTGTGCTTATGGTCAGTAAAGCATTGGTCGTCGGCGCCTATCAACGGAAGGCCGAAGAGATCGCACGGCTGGGCGTCGACCTGGTCGTGTTGACGCCGCCTGCCTGGCGCGACCGCCGCGGGTCACAGAGGATGCGTCCCGTACATACCGAGGGCTACACCTTGCGCGCCATTCCCATCCGCGGCAATGGCAATTTTCATTTCCATTATTATCCAACTTTGGGAAAGGAATTGCGGAGCGTTGCCCCCGATGTACTGCATTTCGACGAAGAGCCGTACAACCTTGCCACCTGGCTTGCGCTGCGTCTGACCGCCCGCGCCGGCATCCCAGCCACCTTTTTCACCTGGCAGAACTTGTATCGCCGCTATCCGTTGCCGTTTTCCGCCTTCGAGCGCGCCAACTATCGCGCCGCGCGCGTCGCCATCGCCGGCAATCAGGACGCGGCGGCTGTGCTGCGCCGTAAGGGTTTCTCCGGCGAGGTGGCCGTGATCCCACAGTTTGGCGTCGACCCGGCTGTGTTCACACCTGCTGCGGCCGCACCGCGCCCGGCTGACGGGCGCCCTCTCCACATCGGCTATGCGGGCGGACTGCTGCCGGAAAAGGGCATCGCCGACTTGCTCCATGCCTGCGCGGCCTTGCGCGGGGAGTGGCGTCTGGCGCTGGCAGGCGAAGGGGATGAGTTGTCCGCGCTGCAGCAATTGGCCGGTGTGCTCGGCATCCGCGACCGTGTGACCTTTGTGGGGCGCATCGAAAGCACGGACATGCCGGCATTCCATCGCGGCCTGGACGCGCTCGTCCTGCCCAGCCATACGACCTCGACCTGGAAGGAACAATTTGGCCGCGTGCTGATTGAAGCCATGGCATGTGCGACGCCGGTCGTCGGCAGCGACAGCGGCGAAATCCCGCACGTGATCGGCGCGGCCGGGTTGATCTACCCCGAACGCGATTGTGCCGCCCTGGCCGCCCAGCTTCAGCTTCTGCTCGATGAGCCACGCAGGCGTGCAGAGCTTGGCGGCGCGGGCCGGCGGCGCGTGCTCGCTCACTTCACGATGGCGCAAATCGCTGCGCAGACGGTGGCGGTCTACCGTCGGATGGCGGGCGTCGCATGAGAGTCGCCATCAACGCTCATCTGCTCAGCGATCAGCGCAGCTATCGTGGCGCCGGCGTGAGCAACTACAGCGCTGAATTGCTGCGTGCGCTCGGCGCGTTGGCGCTGGAACGTCAGGCGCGGCAAGGCAGCGCGGCATCCAGCAGCGCTGCGATTGACATCACCGCGTATCTTCATGCCACGACCTTTGCGGCGACGGGCGTCCGCCTCGTCCGTTCTGCGTTGCCGCTGGAAAATCCGGCCGCGCGCATTGCCTGGGAGCAGATCAGCCTGCCCGCACATCTGATGCGCCAGCGCGCCGACCTGGTGCATGGGCTGGTCAACGTGCTGCCGCTGACGGCGCCATGTCAAGGCGTGGTGACGGTGCACGACCTGGCCTTTGTGCGTACGCCGGAGATGTTGCCGCCTTTCAAGCGCGCCTATTTGACTGCGCTCTGCCGCGCCAGCACCGCGCGCGCGGCGCGCATCATTGCGGTCAGCCATCAAACCGCCGCCGACCTGCAACGCTATTTTGGAACGCCGGCGCACCGGATCACAGTTGTACACAATGGGGTGTCGCCGCGCTTCACGCCGCGTAACGCAGAGGCGACGCAAGCCTTCCGCCGGCGCAAGCATCTGCCTGAACGCTATTTGCTCTATCTTGGCACGCTGGAGCCGCGCAAGAATCTGGAGCGGCTCTTGCGTGCGTTTGCGCGGTGGCGGGATGCTTGTGCGCCGGCGGAGCGTACAGTGAAGCTGGTGCTGGCGGGCGCACAGGGCTGGTATTATACGGAAATTTTTCGTACGGTGGAGACGCTGGGGCTGACGGAGCAGGTGATCTTTCCTGGCTTCATTCCTGGTGATGAACTGCCGGATTGGTACGCGGCGGCAGAGGTTTTTGTCTATCCCAGCCTGTTCGAGGGCTTTGGTTTGCCCGTGCTGGAGGCGATGGCGTGTGGGACGCCGGTGGTGTGCAGTCGTGCACCGGGCGTCAGCGAAGTGGTGGGTGAAGCCGCGCTGGCTTTCCCCTCTCACGATGAGGATGCGCTGGCTACAGCCTTGCATCTGGTGGTGGGGCAGCCGGAGGTGCGCGGTATGCTGTCAACGCGTGGGCGTATACAGGCGGCGCGCTTTTCATGGCGGCGCTGCGCCGAGGAGACGCTGGCGATCTACCAGCGCGTACACCGATGCGTGTAGCATTCCCGGAATGCTGTCTGGCCGGGCCTGTCCCAGTTCTTGGGACGTTCCCTGTAGGTCGGGCTATCAGCCTGACGGTGTTGCGTCAACCAGCAGCAGGTCGGGCCGATGTGGGAGGCGACGACGCTCAATCAAATGAGGGAAGCTACGTCGGGCTGGTAGCCCGACCTACTATCTGGCAAGCCGTAGGTCGGGCTACCAGCCTGACGGTGTTGCGTCAACCAGCAGCAGGTCGGGCCGATGCGGGAGGCGACGATGCTCAATCAAATGAGGGAAGCTACGTCGGGCTGATAGCCCGACCTACTCAGTTGGCTTGCCAACTTGTGAGCAATGCAATTCGCTGGCACAATGCAGGCTGGATCGCTCTCCACTAACACATAGATCGCGGCAACTTGGCGGCCGCTCCCGGCTAACTCCAACATGAGCATAGCAAGTAGCTTGTTGAAATGGCAACCGTTGACAATCTAAATCTGACTGACACGACATCGAAAAGCAGCGTAACCATCAAGCCCCAGCGCGAAAGCTGGCTTGCCATGGCTGCGCGCCGCGTCCCCGCACGGCTATGGATGCCGTTGCTGATTGGCTCGGACGCGCTGCTGATTTTTGCCGCCTTTCTCACGGCTTATCTGCTGCGCTATCAACTGCAACTGTTTATTGCGGTTGACCCTGCGTTCCAGTTGTCGCTGGTGAGTTATCTGCCGTTGGTGCTGTTGCTGGTCGTCTTCATGTTGTTCTCCTTCCGCTTCTCGCTCGTTTATCCCTATCAGCCGGGGCGCAGTTGGGTCGAAGAAACATGGCGGATCGCCACTGCTTCCACGATCGGCGTCATTCTCCTGATCGTGGTCAACCTGATCTTCCGGCCGATGCTGTACAGCCGCCTTGTTTTCTTGTATACGGCCATACTTGTCACCGTCTATCTGGGCGCCAGCCGCCTTGTGATCATGATGGCGCGCGGCCATCTGCGCCAGTACGACATCGGCGTGCGCCGCGTGCTGCTGATCGGCGCCGGCGATGTGGGACGCATGGTCATGCGTACGCTGGCCGCACGCCCCGATTATGGGCTGAAGCTGGTTGGCTTTCTCGACGACAACCCGGCCAAAAGCAGCACGGATGTCGGCCGCTTTAAGGCGCTCGGTTCGGTGGAAAAGGCGCCGGAGGTGATGGCCAGCCACGGCATTCAACGCGTCATCATCTGCCTGCCCTGGCAGACGCACCGCACGATTCAGCGCCTGCTGCGCGAGTGCGAGCAACTGAAGGTGGAAGCCTTTGTCGTGCCCGACCTGTTTCAACTGACCAAAAACCAGATGAAGGTCGTGGAACTCAACGGCATTCCGCTCATTTCAACGCGCGATGTTTCGATCCAGGGCTGGAATTTGGTGATCAAACGGACGTTTGACATCGCCGTTGGCGTGTTGATGGCGTTGGTGGCGTTGCCCTTCGTGCTGCTGATCGCGTTGGCGATCCGCCTCGACACGCCTGGGCCGATTCTCTTTCGGCAGATGCGCGTGGGCAAGCACGGCAAGGAATTTGCGTGCTTCAAATTTCGTTCCATGGTCAGCAACGCCGACGAGTTGCGCAGCCAGGTCGCTGAACTAAATGAATCGACCGGGCCGCTGTTCAAAATTCGCAACGATCCGCGCCTGACGCGGGTCGGGCGCTTTATCCGTCGCTACAGCCTGGACGAGCTGCCGCAGTTATTCAACGTGCTGCACGGGGAAATGAGCCTGATTGGCCCGCGCCCCAACTTGCCCCAAGAAGTCGACCAATATCAAGAGTGGATGAAGAAGCGACTCTCTGTCAGCCCAGGGCTGACGGGCTTGTGGCAGGTCAGCGGGCGCAGCGACCTGACCTTCGATGAGATGGTGCTGCTCGACATTTATTACGTCGAAAACTGGAGCATCGGTCTGGACATTAACATCCTCCTGCGGTCGGTGCCGGCCGTCCTCCGCGCCAAAGGCGCTTACTAAAGCTGCTATGCAACGCATCTTAATCCTGATGAGCGACACCGGCGGCGGCCATCGCGCCAGCGCGCAGGCGCTCAAGGCCGGCTTCGACGAGTTGTATCCCGGCCGCTTCGCCATCGACGTCATCGATTTCATCACCGACTATCTGCCGTGGCCTTTCAACCAGATGCCCAAGGCGTACCCTTTTTTGTCGAACGACGCGCCCTGGATGTGGAAATTGCTCTACGGCGGCCAGACGCATGGCCTCAGCAACGCGCTGGCGCAAGTCAGCAGCCGGTTGCTGGTGGGCGCGGTCGACCAAGCCATCGCGCAGCACACGCCGGATTTGATCATCTCCGTGCACCCGCTGCTGCAACTTGTGAGCATGTTAGCTATGGCGCGTCGCCCGCAGCGCGTTCCTTTTGTCACCGTCGTGACCGACCTGACAACCGCGCACCCGCTGTGGTTTCACCCGCAGGTCGATGCCGTCTACGTAGCCAGCGAAAACACACAGGCGATGGCGCGTCGCGCGGGCATTACCGATGAGCGCATCCATCTGCTCGGGTTGCCCATTCGCCCGGCCTTTGCACGCACCCCACGCCCTCAAACTGAGTTGCGCGCCGCGTTGGGTATGGCGCTGGAACTGCCGGCCGTGTTGTTGATCGGCGGCGGAGAAGGCATCGGCCCAGTGGAGGAGATTGCCGCCGCGTGCGACGCCAGCCTCAGCCAAGGGGGGAAGATAGCCGGGCAAATCGTGGTTATCTGCGGGCGCAACAAGGCGCTGCAGGAGCGGTTGGCCGCGCGCACCTGGGCAACGCCGGTGCGGATCAACGGCTTCGTCGACAACATGCCCGACTGGATGACGGCGTGCGATTGCGTCGTGAGCAAGGCCGGCCCCGGCACCATTGCCGAAGCGCTGATCTGCGGCCTCCCGCTCGTGTTGAGCGGCTTTATTCCCGGCCAGGAAGAGGGCAATGCGCCCTATGTGGTGGACAATCATGTCGGCTTCTACGAGGAGTCGCCGGCGGGGATTGCCGCCATTATCGCGCGCTGGTTTGGGCCGGAGCGCGACCATTTGCGCACGATGTCGGAACGGGCGCGCACGCTGGGACGTCCGCACGCTACATTCGATATCGTGCGCTCGATTGTGGAGCTGGCGTGGGGATAGCCTCGGTCTTTTACTCTTGACGCAGAAAGCGCCAGTACGCGTCGCCGACCGCGGTCGAACGCCCGTAATTGTCGAAGAGGTTGCCGGTTGGATAGCGGCTGTCGCGCGCGGAGTACCAGTTCCAGCGCTGCACCAGCCGGTAATCGTCATCGGCAAAGCCCAGCGCCGGGTCGCGCAAGGACAGGAATAGGTCGAAACTTCCTTGCAGGAAATTGATCACACGCTTCGTGTCAAAGCCGTAATCCGCCGGCATCAGAATGCCATACTCCGTGATCCAGAGCGGTTTGTCCTGCTGCTGATGCGCAGCCATCCACGCGCGCATTGCCCATATCTGCTGCTCGACAATCGTCAGATCGTCGTGGTCTTCCACATCCCACAGCTTGCCGCGATGGTCGATATCGAACCCAGGCGGGATGTTGACGCCCCAGCCGGCGCGCTCTTCACGCAGGATAAAAGCGTGCATATTCCACACGTCCACGGGCATGGGCGCGCCATAGAGTGACAGGTAGAACTCCCAAACACGGTCTAGATAGCGGAGCCGCAACGGGGTGATCTGGCTCAGCCCGCCGATGGCGATCTGCGCGGTCGGGTCGGCCGACTTGATCGCCGTGTACGCGCGCTGATAGGCGACGGCGTAGACTTCGGGCGTTGTGTTGTCCTGCCAGCGCACGTCCGGCTCGTTACCGATCAACCAGGTGAGGCCACGGTTGCGCTGCGCCAGTTCGTACAGCGCCTGGGTGTCCGGGTAAAGGCGACCATTTTTCATGCGCACCATCGGCGTGAACTCCATCCCGATGGTCGCGGGCGGTGGCTCCATCACCGCGCGTCTGTCCAATCCCAGCCAAATTTCTTCTGTGTGGTGGTTGGCGCCCCAGTTCAGATACCACCCAGGTCGATCCAGCGGCCAGTCGTAGAATGTAATGTCTCCATCAGGCGCGCCGACGCCTGCGCGCCAGCGCAAGGTGTAAGGGGCGGCCATCGGCGCAGGGTGGATGGAGTCGATCGGGCGTTTGGTGAGCGTTCCTGGCGTAAAGTGTGGGGGTGAAGGATCGTTGGCTGGAATGAGCGTATCGTCGAGCGGGTTGACCTCGGGCGTCCACTCCGGTGGCTTGCCGACCACCGCCAGGAGTACGACCAGCAGGAGCAGGATGCTCCCGCCAATGAGCCAGATAAAGCGCCGCACGTGCCGTGGCTGCCGGTCAAACATAGGTGTGGAAATGATCGTGCATGGGATGTGGCCTGGAAACTCAATGACGCGTGGTCAATCGGAGTCGCCGATCAGTTGATCCAGACGATCTAGGTTGTGTTCGAGGCGATTCAGTGATGTCTGCAACGAAAGGGCTTTGGCGTCCTCTTGTGCGTCCTCTTGCCCATCAAGGGGTGAGGCGCCGTTGCGTTGCATAGATGGTTCGGTGAGCATGTGACGCAAGAACTGCTCGCTTCCCGGCTGCTGACGCAAGGCGTCCAGTTCCTGGCGCACCACGTCGATGTGCAATTCAATATCGTGGCGCGCCAGGACTTGCTGGTAGTAATCGAAATTTTCGATCAGCCCATTGGTAACCGTGGAAAAGCCGTGCTCGGCGAGGAGCAAGCGCGAGCTGAAATACATCGGATTATGTGAAAACATGCGTTCATCATTCCATTCCGGCTGGATCAGGATGATGTCCACGTCTGGATATTTCACCTTCAAGTTTTTGATGTGATAACGCAGGGTGGAGTGGAGCAACGTGCGCACCGTCTGGTTGACGATGGCTTGGATGCCATGCTTGCGCATGTAATGTTGCTCTGGAAACGCACGCGCCGCATTGAGGGGCACCATGGAGTTGATGCAGATGACGAGCTTGGCCCCCGCTTCAATCGCCAGATCGAGGCTGGCCGTGCCATGCAGACCACCGTCTACGTAGTCCTTATCAAAAATGCGCACCGGTCGGTAGAGTACAGGGACGGCGCTGCTGGCAGCCACGGCGCGGCTGATCGGGACGATGCCTTTGCCGCCTTGACCAAAAATTGCGCGATTGCCGCTGTCCAACTCGGTGGCGACAATGTATAACTGCTTGTCGAGAAAGTCGAAGCGATTGTGGCGGCTCGGCATCTCCAAGACGCGGCGCACATAGCGCTCCAGGGCATTGCTGTCGTACAGTCCAGATGGCAGCAGTTCTGCCAGTTCCCACAGTACATCGGAAAGCGCGAGATTGAGGGGGTGCGTCAACGAGGCAAGCCCCAAATTCCAAAGCGTGCGCGGTAGGTTGAGCAGGCCGCGCAAGTATTCCGGGATGTCTGCCTGAAAGAGATCGCCCACGCCAAAGCCGCCGATCTCGGGATGGCGATTGTCGAGGGTCTGGATGATCTCTTCGGGGGTCAATTGGTTGGCGATCAGCGCGCAGATCAAGGCGCCGGCGCTGGTGCCTACATAAATATCGAAGTCGTTTACGGTCAGACCCCGCAGTGCATCGTTGATGGCGCGCAGCGCACCCACTTCGTACACCGCACCGGTGATGCCACCACCGGCGAGCACCAGGGCGACCTTGCTGCGTTTTTGTGGGCGTGGCGCTTTATGATTCTGAGGCATGGGGTTCGGCCGATGATTCGTCTACCCATTCGTCCGTCTGTTGTGCTTCGAGCAACGCACCGATCTTGGCGTTTAGATCGTCAAGTTGCGTCTGAAGCCGTTTCAGATCACGGGTTGTAGGAACATTGAGCGTCGTCAGCACATCCTGAAAAACTTCGTCGATGCGGGGCAACGGTGAGTGATCGCCGGCGTCGACGTCTGCTTCTCCCTTCGCTGCACCCTCGATGTGAAGCGGCGCAATCAGCGCCCGGCGCATCTGCTCCAGGGTGTCGCCGCTGGTGCGAATCAGATTGGTCAGAAGCGAACGTGAAAGCAGTCCCGACCCTTTCTTCTGCTGTTCAAAGATAATCTGCGACAGCGTGAGATTGGTCAAATCTTCACCAGTTTCATGGTCGATGACCACCACATCTTCATTGACCTGGATCAAGGCAGCAATGTGATCGAGGGTAACGTATCGTTTCGCTTCTGTATCGTAGAGCTTGCGATTGGGATAGCGTTTGATTACTGGCATGGCGTTATCACTGGGAAGCACATAATTGAATATCTGAAAGCGCTTCGATCATAGCATAGCCGACGCGCTGCGTCAAAACGAATTCAAATAGGGGCACAGTTTGCATAATGAGTCAGAAAATGTCTGCGACTCCTGGGAAAGTCAAGTTAGAACTTTGCGTTTTGTCCACGTTAATGCAAGTCGAGTTGATTTCTCATAGATTATATTATCTACTCACAAAGATTGTACAATTGCTCACGGCGGTGCAGAATGATATGCGCTATATTGTTTACGTTTCTTCCTCCTTTGTGTACAGAGAGCGACGTGCTTGCACGTCGCTCTCTGTCATAATAAACATTTCGCACGCTGAACCTAGCTCGCTCCGCACGCAAGCTTCATGCTTGACCGACCGCTAGGCGGGGTCGCGGCTGAGGATCAGCGCGCTGTAGGGGCCGATCTCGATCACGCCGTAAAAGGGCAGCGCGCCATCTTTCGCTGGTTGGGCTTCCACTGCTGCGACGCCTTCGTTGCCCCAATTCAGGTTATACACGGCGCCGTCGCTGTTGAAGCGTGTATGCCAGACGCCTTCCGCGGGCAGACCCACGGCGTAATCCTGATAGGTCGCATCGGCCATGTTGACGATAACAACCGTACCGTGTTCATTGCCCTTGTCATCCCAGCGCACAAAGGCGATGACCTTGCGCTCCTGATCGATGTGATGCACCTGGACGAAATGGCCGCATAGACCTCGCGTGTTGTCATCGTGGTTGCGGCGCAGATGAATCAGATCACGGTAAATGCGCAAAATGCCCGTAAATTCCTTTTGCTTGGCCCAGTCAAGCGGGGCGTCGTCACGGAACCATTCATCTTCCAGAAACTCCTGCCCCTGGAAGATCATGGGGATGCCGGGCGCCGTAAAGACGAGCACCGCGCCCAGCACAGAGCGCTTTTGGGCGAACCAACTGCCAGCATCGCCGGGGTTGATGTCCTCTGGCAGGCGCGCCCGTCCGTTGGCCACTTCGTCGTGAGACTCGGTGTAGATCACACGGTCGAAGGCGTCGCCGTTGTAGATCGTGGCAATGGCTCCGGCCACGGCGTCGAGATCGCGGAACGCGTCGTCATCAGTGATCAGCGCGGTGCGCACCGGGTGCACAAAGGCGCTGTCCCACTGCGCATCGAACGCAGCGCCGCCTTCGCTGGTGGGCTTGGTCAACCAGGGGTTTTGTTGCAGATCTTCGGCAATTGAGATCCTGCCGGGAAAGTGCGCCTTGATCTCTTCGTTGATCCATTGCATGAGCGCCCAGGCTTCAGGAATATCGCTGGCTTTGGCGTTATTCTCGCCAATGACATTGCGCATGTAAAGAGTCGAATCCCAACGCAGCCCATCGATGTGATACTCATCGAGCCACATGAGCGCGTTGTCGCGCAGATACTGGCGCACTTCGGAACGACCATAGTCGGGGCGCGTTGCGCCCCACGGCGTTGTGGCGCGTCCGTCGTTGTAGAAGTAGATGCCGCCGCCCTCGTTCTCATACCAGCCGTCGAAGCGCCAGAGGTCAAGATCGCTCGGCCCCATGTGGTTGTAGACTACGTCTAAAATGACAGCAAGCCCATGCTGGTGGGCGGCCTTGACAAAGTCCTTCAGCGCGTCGGGGCCGCCATAGTCGCTTTCCACGGCAAAGATCGAGCTGGGATTGTAGCCCCACGAGCGCCCGCCGGGAAACTCGGTGATCGGCATGATCTCGACGGTGTTGACGCCCAGCTTTTGCAGATAGGGAAAGCGGGAGATGGCGTCGCGCAGGTTGCCGGGCTTGTTGCGCTTCATGGAGTTGAAGGTGCCGATGTGCATCTCGTAAATGATCAGTTCGTGCCACGGCGCGATCTGAAAATTATCGCCTTCCCAATCATAGTTGTTGGCATAGATAATGCTGTTGCCGACTGAGTTGGTCACCTGGCGCGCGTACGGGTCAATGCGTTGCAGCTTCTGTTCGCCGTTGACAATGACGTATTTGTACTCGTCGTTCGCTTTGGCCTTCGCAACTGTGCCCGCCCAGTAGCCGTTTTCATCCCGCTCTAACGGATCAGCCGTCTCGGACCATTTGTTGAACCCACCGGTCACATAGACTGCTTCTGCATTGGGCGCCCAGACGCGAAAATGGACGCCATTTTTGTGGATAATAGCGCCCATTCCATCAGGTGCAATTGATTGTTTCTTACTCATATCCTTAGAATCTCCGGTAGTCGAAGTAATTTTAACTGGAACCCACACTAAACTTCCAACAGGACAGGGATTGTACAACTTTTATCTAATCTATGTCAAGGTGGATCCCGCGTCATCGATCAGGGCGCCGTTGCTGCGTCATCCACCAGTTTGTCCAGGCGCGCAGTCAGATCCTTCACTGTTGGGGTGAGCTGACCTGAATCACCCTCCAGCCGCGCCTTGAGCGCACTCAACTCTTCACACACGGAGGCAAGCGTTGCCTGGCTGGAAAGGTCGGCAGGGGCCTGCTCTCGATCAAGCAGCCGTTCGATGACCATTTGCACGAGCAACGCAACCGGCGGCGCGATCAACAGGCCGATCAGACCGAGTGCGTCGCCCAACGCCAGCAACAGGATCGCCATCAAAATGCCCCAATAGTGGCGGCCACGATAGAGGCGCGGTTGCACCAGATATTCGGAGATCAACAACACCAGGAAAGTAGCGCCTGCCGCCAACGCCGCGGTCGGCAGGTTGACAAACCAACCGCCCAGCATCGCCACGATGACGGCCAGTGCGCCGCCATAAATAGGTATCAGCCACAGGAACGCCACCAGCGCCGCCACCAGTAGCGGCGAATGCAAGTTGATAAGGATGAAGATCATGGCCAGCACCGCGGCCACCATGACAGTCTGGGCAAGCTCGCTGCGCACATACGCCCCGATGCGGGCTTCCAGATCGTTGATAAAACGCCGTAGCGAGGTGCGCTGCGCCGGCGCGACCAGGGAAAGCCAGATGCGTTCAAAGCGGTCGTTGCCCATACTCCAGTAGACGGAAATGACAAATGCCAGCGCCAGTTCGCCCAACATGTTAAGCATACGCTGTGCGCTCGTTATCAAGCCTTCCGCAATGCCGGTGTCCGGGTTGGTGACAATCATTGCCGCCACATCATCGGTGCGTGGCAGGTTGAGGATCAAGATGCCGCGATTCGTATCGGCCATCTGCGCCAACTGGTTTTGTAGCAAACCGTATTTGGACAGAATATCCTGGACAAAAGGGTCAAGCTCGCTGATCAACGGTGTAAACAGGAAGACGACCACTGCGCCGATCAAAACCATTGCCACCAGATAGAGCGAAAGGACGGCCAGCCAGCGCGGCGCACCCCATTTCTGCACCCTTTCGATGGGGCGCTCTAGCGTGGCTGCAATCAGCAACGCCACCAGGAAGATGTAGACGACATTTTGCAGCCGCCAGACGATGACCAAAAAGCTTAACACCAGCAGCACGACAAAGGCAATCAGAGCAAAGCGCTTCATGCATGATTCTCCTGGTTGGCAAGATAGTGGTTCAGGTGCACCGCGATGCTTTCCATTTCGTCGAGCACCGTTATCGTGGCGGGGTCGGGTGGTTTTTCATCGGTGCGGGACAATTTGCGGACATCCCTCGCCAACTCCTGGGTCTGAAATTGCAGCAGCGCCCAACGCCCACGCATCGCTTCGGCAGAATCTGTCGCCATCGTTTCCTGCGCCTCGCTCTGGGATGGCTCGAAGACCAGCCGCGCAAAGAGAATCTGCAGCACCGCGGCCAGCGGCACAGCCAGCAGCGCGCCGGCAAAGCCAAAGAGCGCGCCAAACGCCGCGATCGCCAGCAGCGAGACAATAGCGTTGACGCCGACCGCCCGATCCATTACCCGCGGCACCAACAGGTTGCTCTCGGCCACCTGGATCGCGACAATGGCGCCGATCACCCACGGCACTTTCTCCGGTGCAGTCGATGCCGCCATCAAGATGGCAGGAATGGCGCCCAGGATCGGGCCGGCGATCGGCACCGATTCAAAGAGCGCCATGAGCAGACCCAGCAGCAGAGCATTGGGCACGCCGATGGCAAAGAAGGCAATGGTCGAGAGCACGCCAATGACGCCGCATAGAATGAGCTGGCCGCGGAAGTAGCCGTTGATCTTCCCCTGGATTTCTGCGATCAGCGTGCGCACTGCTTCGCGCCGCGCGGCGGAAATTTGCAACAACAGCCGGCGGATGATCAACTCGCTCTCCAGCGTCCAGTAATAGGCCATGACAAAAACAGAGACAAACGCAAACGCGACCTGCACCAGCGTCAGCGGCATCGCCCACGGGTCGGCCGGTTGATCGGGGTTGCCTTCCATGGTCAGGATGGCAAGTTGCGGCAGCGACAGTTCCGGCGGCATCACCAGACCGACGCCACGCACCAGCCCAATCGGCTGGTTGATCAGAAAAGTGCGGGTCATTTGGTAAAGATCAGGAAGCTGGCTGGCTGCGATTCCGGCCTGTTCGATTAAGGGCGGAAGCAGCGTCCACACCAGGGTCAGCAGCACTACCGCGAGCAGCGAGTAAAGAAAGATTAAGCTTACTTCGCGGCGCAGACCGCGACGCTGGAGCCAGTTGACGGCCGGTTCAAAGGCAACCTTGAGCGAAAAGGCGATAAAAAAGAGAAAAACCACCATGTAAAAGCGATAGAGCAGGGCGAAACCAATGACCACCCCCAGAATCGCGAGCGTGGCAAGCAGCACCCGTCGCGCGCTCCAACGCGCCGGGGGCGAGCCGATCGGTTCAGACAAATCTGGTAATACACGTGAAGACACGTCAGCTCCTTCTTGTTAGTCCCAAATCACAGGACAATCGTATACGATGACCACACAGTAGTGGATTCGCTTGTCGCTGACAAGTATCCAGGGAGAGATTTGAGGAACGTAGCTGGATATATTCCGAAAGCAATGCGTGTGCAAGCGCATCCTGCACAAAGTTTCCTTTTTGAAATTTGAAAACAGAAAAAAATAGACCGCGGATTCAACGGATTCGGAGGATTTTCACGGATTTTTCTTTATCCGCGTCGATCCGTCTAATCCGCTTTATCCGCGGTCTATTTTTTTTGATCCTGTCAACTACACCCAGTTCTCCGGCACATACTCGCCGAAGACGCCGCGCAGCGTGTCGCAGATCTCGCCGAGGGTGGCGTACGCCTCGACCGCCTCGACGATCAGCGGCATCAGCAGCGCCTGCGGCTCGCGCGCCGCCTGCTCGATGCGGCTCAGCACATCTGTGACCGCCTGATTGTCGCGCTCGCTGCGCAGGTCCGCCAGCGCCGCCATCTGATTTTGTCGCACTGTTTCGTCGACGCGCAGCAACTCGCCCTCGTTGTGCTCGTTGGTCTGGAAGCGGTTGACGCCGACGACGACATCCGCGCCTTTTTCCACTGCGCGCTGCGCGCGGTAGGCGGCGTCCTGAATCTCGCGTTGGATGTAGCCTTCTTCGACCGCACGCAACGCGCCGCCCAGCTCGTCGATCTTGGCGATGTACTCCCCGGCGCGACGCTCGATCTCGTCGGTCAGCCACTCCACATAGTAGGAGCCGGCCAGCGGATCGACCGTGTCGGCCGCGCCGCTCTCGTATGCGATGATCTGCTGCGTGCGCAGCGCGATCTCAACCGACTTCTGCGTGGGGAGGGCCAGCGCCTCGTCCTTGCTGTTGGTGTGCAGGCTCTGCGTGCCGCCCAGCACCGCGCTCAGCGCCTGGATCGTCACACGCACGATATTGTTGTCGGGCTGCTGCGCGGTGAGGGTGCTGCCACCCGTCTGCGTGTGAAAACGCAGCTTCCACGAATCGGGATTCTGCGCGCCAAAACGGTCACGCATGATGTGCGCCCACAGCCGCCGCGCCGCGCGGAACTTAGCGGCCTCTTCCAGGAAGTTGTTATGGGCGTTGAAGAAAAAGCTGAGCTGCGGAGCGAACTTGTCGACGTCCAGCCCCGCGGCCACGGCTTGCTTGACATACTCGATGCCGTCGGCAAGCGTGAAAGCCACCTCCTGCACCGCGGTGCTGCCCGCCTCGCGGATGTGATAGCCGCTGATGGAAATCGTGTTCCACTTTGGCGCCTCGGCCGCGCAGTAACGAAAGATGTCGGTGATCAGCCGCATCGACGGCGCCGGTGGGAAAATGTAGGTGCCGCGTGCGATGTATTCCTTGAGGATGTCGTTCTGCACGGTGCCGCGCAACTGCTTGGAGGGGACGCCCTGCTGTTTGCCCACCGCGATCACCATTGCCAGCAGCACCGCGGCCGGCGCGTTGATCGTCATGCTGATGCTGACCTTGTCGAGCGGGATGCCGTCAAGCAGCGTCTGCATGTCGCGCAGGCTGGAGATCGAGACGCCGACCTTGCCCACTTCGCCCTCCGCGAACTCATGGTCGGCGTCATAGCCGATCTGCGTGGGCAGGTCGAAGGCCACAGAAAGGCCGGTCTGCCCCTGCGCGATCAGGAACTTGTAACGCTCGTTGCTCTCTTTGGCGTTGCCAAAGCCCGCGTACTGGCGCATCGTCCAAAAGCGGCCGCGATACATGTTCGGCTGCACGCCGCGCGTAAAAGGAAATTCGCCCGGCAGGCCCAGTTTCTCCAGATAAGCGTCGCTATCCGCGTCGGGCGTGTAAACCGTATCGATGATCAGATCTTCAGCGCTGGTGGTGAACTTCGGCTTGCGTTCGCCAAAACGCTTGACTGAGGGCGCTAATGTGTTTTCCTGCCAGCTATTTTTTAAGGTCTCAATTTTATTTTGTGTGGTGTGTATCATTAATATCTCCCAATAGGTGCAGATGAAATCCGCAGGAACCCGCCTAATCTGTTTCATCCGCGGTCTATCTGCTGGCGGCCTGAACAGTACAAAAAACGTTGAAGCTACCTACATCTCGCTGCGCCCGGTCAGCGCACGGCCCAGCGTCACCTCGTCGGCATATTCCAGGTCGCCGCCCATCGGCAGCCCGCGCGCCAGGCGTGTGACGCGCAGCCCCAGCGGCTTGGTCAGGCGCGCGATGTACATCGACGTCGCCTCGCCCTCCAGGTTGGGATTGGTTGCCAGCAGCAATTCGCGCACCGGCGTTTCACTTTCCTGGATGCGATGCAGCAGTTCGCCGATCTTCAGATCTTCCGGGCCAATGCCTTCGACCGGCGAGATCGCGCCGTGCAGCACGTGGTAGACGCCGGTGAACTCGCGCGTGCGCTCGATTGCCTGCACATCCAGCGGCTCCTCGACGATGCAGACCAACCCGTGGTCGCGCTGCACGTTGGCGCAGATCGGGCATGGGTCCTGGTCGGCGATGTTGAAGCAGACGCTGCAAAAGAGCGTGCGCTGCTTCAACTCCTCCAGCGCGTGCGCCAGTTTGAGCGCCACCGCTTCGTCATTGCGCAGCAGGTAATAGACCAGTCGCGTCGCCGTCTTGGGGCCGATGCCCGGCAGTTGGCTAAAAGCGTCAATTAAATTGGATACCGGTTCAGCAAGTGGTTGCATTGTTAAAATAGCCCTGGCGGCAGCCCCATCCCGCCGGTCAGGCCGCCCATCCGTTCTTCTTCAAGTTGTTTAACCTGTTGCAGCGCATCGTTGAACACTGCCAGCAAGAGATCCTGTAACATCTCGACATCGTCGGGATCGATGACCTCCGGCTTGATCGTCACCTGTTTGAACTCACGCGCGCCGTTCACGACGATAGTCACGGCGCCGCCGCCGGCGCTGACCGTGATCTCCTCGGTGGCAAGGTTGGCCTGCGTCTTCTCCATTTCTTCCTGGAGCTTCTGCACCTGCGACATCAAACTGCCCATATTGGGCATCCCGCCGCCAAAGCCTCGACCTGCACCGCCGCCCCCCCCGCTTCGCTTCTTGCCACTCATTGGTTATACCCCTTTCTGGTACAAAGTACATGGGGCGCATGTCCCTAGTCGAGGCGTCAACCTTCGCCTTCTTTTGGGACAGCGCGCTTGCTGAATAATTCATTACACTGGAGACGCTTTGCGCCCACTCTGCGCGCGTTTTTCAACATCCTGCGTCACCTGAGCGCCCAGGTCTTTCACAGCGTATTCGACCAACGGATCCGGCCCCTCGGTCATTACTTCCTGTGCATTGACAAGTTGGCCGACGATCACGGCCTTCTCGCCAAGCTGACACTCGATCGACACTTCACGTCCCAAAAATTTGGACAGCGCCGCGGCCACATCGGGCAGAACATCCGGCTTGGCGATCAAATTGCGCGAAAACTCGTTGCTGCCAAAGGCAAGAGCAACAGCATGGTCAGTCACCGCCACATCGCGCACGGCCTGAAGTGCGGCCGCGGCCTGCTGGCCGCATTGCGTCTTGACTACAGCAAGGTACTCTTTCCAGCGCGACCACAGCCGCCGCGCGGTTTCAGCATCGAGTGCGACAGGTTCACTTTTCGCCGTTGCGTTTGTAGCGGTGGGCGCGCTGGGAATGGGCGCAGGCTTTGCTGCGTCCTGGCTTGCAGAAACGCCAGCGGACCTGGCCGCTGCGTAGGGTGCAGTTGCCGTGACGATGGTGGGCGCGGCCGCCTCCCCCTGCACGACCTCGATCAGCGCCATTTCGAGCGGAAGCTGTGGCTGAAAACCGCCCTTCAACTCGTTGACCGCAGTGCTGAAACGCTTGATCGCATAAAGCGTGGTGGGGAGATCCATCTGGCGCGCCTGCTGCTGCATCTGCTGCACGGTTTCGGCCGGCAAGTCATCCAGCAAAGCAGGATCGTTGGTCATCTGTAGTACCATCACCGCGCGCAGTTGCTCGACCACCTGGTGGCTGAATTCGGTCAGACTGGCGCCGTCGGTCGTCAGCTTGTGGATGAGCGCCAGCCCCTGCCCCGCCTCGCGCGCCGCGATCGCGCCGACGAAATCGACCACAGCCTGCGTGTTCACCGCGCCCAGCGCTTGCTTCACCTGCGCCATCGTCACGCGGTCGGCGCCAAAGCTCAACATCTGGTCCAGCAGGCTGATCGCGTCGCGCATACAACCTTGCGCGTTGCGGGCAATCGTCAACAGCGCATCCGATTCGGCACTGAACCCTTCTTCGCCTGCAATGTGGTTCAAATGCTCAGCGATCTCCGGGGCGGGAATGCGGCGAAAGTCAAAACGTTGACAGCGGCTGATCACTGTGGCGGGGATCTTGTGAGGCTCGGTCGTTGCCAGGATAAAGCGGGTGTGAGGCGGCGGTTCTTCCAGCGTCTTGAGCAGAGCGTTGAAAGCGCTGCCGCTCAACATGTGCACCTCGTCGATAATGTAGATCTTAAAGCGCCCTTCGCTGGGGCGAAAACCCACCTTGTCGCGCAGTTCGCGGACGTCATCCACGCTGTTGTTGGACGCAGCATCGATCTCGATCAGGTCGATCATGCGCCCTTCGGTGATCGCCTGGCAGGTGGGGCATTGGTTGCAGGGGCGTTCGCCTTCGGGTGCACTGCAATTGAGCGCCTTGGCCAGGATACGCGCGGTGCTCGTCTTACCAGTGCCGCGCGGTCCGGAAAAGAGATAGGCGTGCGCGACGCGGCCATCGCGCAGTGCGTTTTGCAGCGTGCGTGTGACGTGTTCTTGGCCGACGACCTCGCCGAAAGTCTGGCTACGCCATTTGCGATACAGGGCGGTGGACATGCCGGAAGTGTACCACTGAAAGCAGTGTGCGGCAAGCAATTTTGGAGCTATTCAACAGAAGATTCCTGCACGCGCATGGACAGCACATACTGGTTATTTTCGATCACAAAGAGCGCCGGCAACTTCCAGAGTAAGGCCATATTGAGCGTCTTGTGGAAGATACTCTCGTTGGTAGCGCCGTCGCCAAAAAAAGCTCACCGCAACCTGCTGCGCGCCGCGCACAAGGGCTGAGAGCGCCGCGTCGGCAGCAATTGGAATGCCGTCGCCTGCGATGCCGAACGCCCCGAGCATGCCGCGCGAAAAGTCGCACAGGTGCATAGGGGCGTGCGTGAATCTTACAAAGGGATTGTTTTGAACACTATTTTCCTCTATACTGGAGACACCGATTCTCACCGCCGAATCATTGGAGCCTTCCCCATGTCCAGCACACACTCCCAATCGTTATCGTCACATTCTAGCAACTTTTTGCGCAATCCACACCGTTTACGTCTACCAGAGATCGTGTTTTGGTCGCTGATCGAGTGGTTTTACTGGATGGCATTTATGGTGCTGATCGTATGGGCGGTTGCACAGATGCAAGTTGAATCAACGCTGCGCAAAGAACCGAATCTAGTGGGGCGACTCCACGATTACGCGCAGGTTGGACGTGATTGGGAAACCCTTTCTGTTGCTGCTGATATAGCAGGGCCAGTGTTGCAGGTTGTCACCGATTTAAGATCAGCACCCTATTGGTCTGAAATAGATGTTCTGATCCTTAGGATGGGATTGCCAACGAACATTACGATCCGATCCGTTGAAGAGGCGTTGAAAATTATCGTCTATGCCGGTAACGAATTCCGTGAGATCAGTAAATTAGATAGGGTCGCACATGACATAGCACTTTATCAGACCGATCATAGGATTGAAAGTCTAAGATTGATGAAGGATTCACACGCTGCTGGCGCCAAAACCATGCAACAAGCACACGGGGACTTCGACAAGATCGTATCAGCGGTCAAACCGCTCGTAGACGTTGGCAGTTCTGCATTTGGTGCGATAGCTAGCGGTTTGCGTTTCGGGTCTCCAATAGCTGTAGGATATTCCGATCAAGTCATCCAGGCCGCTGATTATCTGGAGCAGTTGCCACAACCGGCTACAGATCTCATGAAGGAGGCGCAGGGTTTTTCGAAGCGAATGGTCACTGACGCCGGGCTGCTGCATTCGATGCACCAGGCCATTGTCGCCGCCGACACTCGTGAAACAATCTTCACCTATTTCGTATTCCGCGATTTTATTCAGTGGTTCCTGGCGCATATCTGGTGGATCAACGGCGTCGTCTTCATCGCAATTGCCATCCGTCTGTTGCTCGCCTATTTCCGATTGAACGTTCCTGCCGCAGTGCCTCCGCGTCCGCGCTATGCGGCTCCTCCCACCATTTGACCTTTGCGTTGTTTCAATCCAATCGCAGGAACAAACGCACGCATCCTGGCGTTATTTCCGCAGGTTGGGCAAGTCTAGCCCGGCTGCGTTTGGCGTACTGAACTGCCACTTCCATCGCGCTCTCCCTGTCTCCGGGTGCGCAGGTACGACCATTCTGTAGCAAACATCAGCCGTACATGTTTGAGCATAGCTGACGTTTGGTGACTGGTCACAGCTCACGGTTATTGATTGTCAAACCAGAGGAAGCAATGTCACAGCAGTTCGAGCATCTCACTCGACGCGACGCGGACGCGCAGTCGATCAGCAGACAAGGGGACAAGGAGACAGGGAGAAGGAGAAATAACGCCCAGTCACCAATCTCTAATCGCCAATTCTCTCCATCCTTCAATCGCTCCGTGCAGCTTGCCCTGCTGGCGACGATTGTGCTTGCCTTTTTCTTGACCGCGTGCGACGCACAGCCCAATGTGTCGGCGCGGCGCGAGGCGCAGGTCGCTGTTACGTTGCTCCAGGGGGAAGCAGATCGACGCATCGCGACCTATCAAGCGGCGTATCAACTGGCGCCGCGCCCGGCGGGCGATCTGCAGGCCGTGGCTGAAGCCTACATGCGCCGCTATCAACCGGGGCCGGAGCCGCGCGTCTTTGCCAGCAGCTATGTGTACGACCGCAAAGGCCGTCTGCTGGACGAAATCTTCGACGAAGGGCGACGCATCTGGATTCCCTTGTCGCAGATTTCACCGTCGCTGGTGCAGGCCATGGTGGCGACGGAAGACGCCACATTCTACACCAATCCGGGTGTCGATACGCGGCGCGTCGTCGCGGCAATGGCGCGCAACCTGGGCAACCCCGACCAGCTTTCGGGCGCCAGCACGATCACGATGCAACTGGCGCGTGCGATCTTCCTGCCGCCAGATGTACGTTTCTCGCCCACGCTCGACCGCAAGGTCACCGAAGTGTTGATGGCGCAGGAGTTAACCGCGCTGTTCAGCAAGGACGAGATTCTGGAGATGTATCTCAACCTCGCTTACTTCGGCCACCTCGCCTACGGGCCGGAAGCCGCGGCGCGCACCTATTTTGGCAAATCGGCGCTGGCGCTCTCGATGGCCGAGGCGACGTTGCTGGCCGGCCTGCCGCAACAACCTGCCAATCTCGACCCCTTTCGCAACTTTGACGCGGCCAAACGGCGACAACGCATCGTGCTCGACCTGATGGTGCGGCATGGCGCGCTGAATGCGGCGACTGCCGATCTCATCTTTGCCGAGCCCATCGTGTTGGGGCCTGACCCTGACCGCCGGGCTGTGCAAGCGCCACATTTTCTGCAATACCTGCGCACCTATCTTGCGCAACACCCGACCCTGCCCAAACTGGGCCGCACAGGCGTGAGCATCTACACCACGCTCGACCTCGACCTGCAGACGCTGGCGCAGCAGATCGTCAGCGAGCAGGTCGCCGCGCTGCGCCCGCGCTTCGATCTGAGCAACGCGGCGCTGGTGGCGCTCAAGCCGGGCAGCGCCGAAGTGCTGGTGATGGTCGGCAGCGCCGATTTCGCCAATGAGGCGATTGACGGGCAGGTGAACGTTGTCCTGCGCCAGCGCCAGCCAGGCAGCGCGCTCAAACCGGTGATCTACGCCGCAGCCTTCGACGCCAACATCGTCAGCCCGGCCACCGTGCTCTGGGATCTGTCGGTCACGTATCCCATCACAGGGTCGCGGCCGTACACCCCGCGCAACTACGACAGCAAATTGCGCGGCCCGGTGACTGTGCGCATGGCGCTGGCGAACAGTCTCAACGTGCCTTCTGTCAAGCTCATGGAAGGGTTGGGGCTGCCGCGCTTTGTCGAAACGGCCAATCGTATGGGCATTGCCAGCCTGGATGAGGACGATATTGTGCGCGCCGGGCTGGCAATGACGCTGGGCGGCTCCGAAGTAACGCTGTTCGAGCTGGCAACGGCCTATCACACCATCGCCAACCAAGGCGCCTATGTGGAGCCAACGCCGATCTTGCGCATGACGGATAGCCGTGGGCGGCCGTTCGAGCTGTCGGCCGCGCCGCGCCGCCAGGCAATCTCGCCCGCCGCCGCCTATCTCGTAACCAACATCCTCAGCGACAACGAGGCGCGCACGCCGCTCTTTGGCGTCAACAATTCGCTCAAGCTGACGCAGCCGGCCGCGGCCAAAACCGGCACGACTACGTCGTTCCGCGATAACTGGACGGTCGGCTTCACCCGCTATCTGGTGGCCGGCGTCTGGGCGGGCAACAACGACGGCAGCCCCATGCGCAACGCCACCGGCGTCACCGGCGCCGCGCCCATCTGGAACGCATTCATGGAAGCGGTCATCGCTGATCCCACCCTCCGCCGCACGCTCGACGCGCCGGACGCCGACGCGGGCTGGGATTTCGCCTCCCCTGACGACGTCGTGCGCATTCGACAGGGATGCCCGTCCGCACTGCGTTGCCCAGGCGAGGGTGAACTGTTTACGCGCGCCTGGCTGGCTGCCCACGTCCTCGCCGGCCCGTTTGCAGATGCTTACCAGGTTGGGCTGTTCTCGCGCGTGCAGGTCGAGCAAGTCAACGGCCAAAACGTGCTGGCCGGCGTCTGTCTCCAGCAGCGCACACCCGCCGATGATCCTGACGCGCAGATGGTCTTGGCGTTGCCACGTGGCTTTGGCGAACAAGCAGTACGCTGGCGTTATGTCGATACATTGGCCGAGTTTGAAATTCCGGCCACCGCAGAGGAAGCGACGCCGCTTGTCAACGGCGTCTTCGACCTCAGCCTGCGCCCCTTTTTGCCGACGCCAGGCGCCAAGCGGCCGGCTGTCTTTGTCTACGCCGGTCGCACGTTGGAGGAGCAGCGCGCCGCGTCCAATTGGATGCAGGCGCGCGCTGGTGTGCTTACACTGGGGAACTGCGCCGAAGTTGAAGGAGTGGTGCGTGCGCTCTACGGGGATCGCGTGCGTCGCATCGCGATCAGCGAGCCGCCGCGCGCGATGACAGCTTCCGTAGTGACCGGTACGGTCACGTTGACCGGCACGCAGGTCGTGGCAGCCACAGACCAGGAAGTTGCCACCGGCGTGCGCACCTATCTGCTCTCCAGCGTCAACACCGACAGCAATTGTCCCGGCAACTATGTGATGGGACGCGTGGTCAATGCTGCGGGTGTTGGCGTGGGCGGCATTGCAGTGCAGATGGTCGATCAGTGGGACAACAAAACGGTTGCGTTCAGCAAAGGCGGCGCTGAATCCGGCGCGTTCGATCTGCCGATCTATTCGGGCAGCCAGAACGATCTTGCGATCACCGTGCTCGACGCCTCCGGGATGGCAGCCAGTCCAACCATCACCCTGCGCTATCCACCAGAGAATGAGGCGGCGCGCTGTTATCATTTGGTGTGGCGCGTAGAGTCGTAAATGGGGCCAGGAATGATGCAGAAACCTGTCTCGACGCTGTGGCGCCCAGGCATAAACGGCGCCTTACCGCTCGCAGCGCGCGCATCCCCTTTTTCTGAATCAGACGCGCAGATGCGCTATACTCGGAAATAATGAACAAGCAGACGACGCGTACACGTAGCCTATTATTGCTGTTGGGGGTTGTGGTGATGGCCTTGTTGTCGTTGCCTGATCTGGCGCGGCGCGTCTTTGCCGACGCCAGCACGCAGGGGCTGGCTTTCCAAAGCGCGCCGGAGACGCCAACCGTCACGCCGACGTGGACGCCTTTTTTCTTTACACCCTTCCCACAGGCGCCTTTGTTCACACCGACGCCGACGCTTGATCTGCGCGTCGTCAACGAGATCGTGCATCCGCAGGACGGCGACGCGACCTTTGGCTTCGCGCCGCTGGTGGGCACTGCGGTCATTCGGGATTTTGACCGCTACGACGTGCATATTGCCGTGACCGGTTCGGAAAATTGGGCGTGGTTGACAAGCAACCGTGAGGTGGTGCGCAACGGCGTTCTGTACGTACTCAACACCTATGAGTTTGAGGACGGCTTCTACGACCTGCGTGTGCGCGCTATCGACCGGCGCGGCAATTTCACCGAAGCATTTCTGCGCAAGCTGGAGATTCGCAACGCCGCACCTCCCACGATCACGCCATTTCCCACGTCCGACGGCACGAATCAACCGCTTTCCCCGCTGATCGTTTTTGAAACTCCCTCGCCGACGGTTACGCCGACGCCGCGTTTTCGCAGCTTTATTCCCAATGGTCAGGGCATTTTCGAGCCGCAGAGCGGCGATATAATCCGCGCCCAGACGGCCATCATCGGCACGGTGAATGGCAAAACCGCGTTAAATCCATTTGAGCGCTACGAACTTTTCATCACGCCGAGCGGGCTGGATCAATGGGGGTGGCTCTATGGCAGCACTGAGCAGGTCTGGCAGTCAGAGATCTACACGCTCGACACGACAGCGTTGGAGGATGGCTTTTATGACCTGCGTTTGCGGATTGTCTATCGAGACAGCAATTACGACGAATACTATGTGACTCGCCTCCGTGTTGCCAACCACAGCAGCGCGCCGGCTATTCATCCGACTGCAACGCGCAGCGCCGCCAAATCGCCTGGTCTCTATTTTCCCTTCGATAACATCCGCGTGACCGGCGTAGTCGATTTTGTGGGGACGACCGCCGTCCCCAACCTGTTGCGTTGGGAACTCTATTGGGCGCCATCTGGTTCAGATCAATGGACCTTTCTGTTTAGCGACGCCAAACCTGTCGTCAACAGCTATCTGGCGCGCCTCGATCTAGGACTCCTGGCGGAGGACTCGTATGACTTCCGTCTGAGAATAGTCCGACAAGATTACACCTACTCGGACTACTATGTACGCGATGTAGTGGCTGTGCCACCAACTGCCACACCGATTCCACAACCGCCAGGACGGTAAAGAAACCGGTGATGGTGAGGTCAGGGTGCATTTGGTCAGAGTGTCTATCAGAGGTATAATTTTTCAATTGTTCTTTTGTTGTGATGGTTCCGCCTGTTAGCGGCGATATCGTACATCGCAACCCCATACTTTTGGTCATTTGGAGGTTTTTTTATGACCCAATCAAAATGGCGTCAATTTTTCGCAGTCGCATTGGTGACAGCATTGCTCGTCACCTCGCTGGCGCCGGCTGCATTTGCGGCCGAGCAATCCGCACCCAGTTACGAGGTGAGGGCGTCAGAAGTCACGGGTATGATTCCAGGCGGCCAATTTGCCAAAATTTGGCTTGGCATCGTGCCAGAGAACCCAGGCACAGTCAACGTAACGGCCACGTGGGATCGCGCCAACCCGGAGCAGAATGGCGTTGGTTTCTTTATCTTAAATGAAGCTAACCTGGCTGCGGTCGTTGCGGGCCAGAACTTGCGGGACAACAATGTGGCGTCCGGCTCCACCAACTTTTTCCTGAATGGGCCAGACAACCAGCAAGGAGCTTCCTTCCGCGCCACCGGCGGTGGCTACACGGCTATCGTCTACAACGACTCCGCCAATGACGCCAACTTTACCATGAGCGTCGACAACGGTGTGCTTGTAGATGAAAGCGACCAGGTGAAGGCGCCTGGTGCAGCCGCCGAGGAAGCCATGACTGAAACCGCCGAAGCAGAGACCGCGGCTGAAACAACTCCTGCTGCTGCCCCTGCGGAAGCTACGCCCGAAGCCACGGTTGAGGCCACTGCCGTCGCCACAGATGTGACAACCTCGACAACGACCACCGTGGTGGCCTCTGGGCCTTTCCGCGGCGCCGCCGTCGAGGGCGAACTGCCAGAGCAGTACGCGCAGCATTACCTTGGCCTCGAACCCACGCAGCGCGATGCAGACATTACGTTGCGCATGACGTTTGACCCGCGCGATAACCAGGAGTTGGCACGGCGTCTGGGCTTCTGGGTGTTGGACGACCAGGGCTTCCGTCGCTACCAGGCCGGCGAAAATGCCGGTGACGTGGCTGTGGCTGCCGGCAATCGCGTCAGCACGCCCGGCGAAGACAATGTGCGCTCCGCCAGCTTCAACGCCTCTGGATTTGGCTCCTATACGGTCATTGTTTACAACAACTCGCGCATCCCGGCGACCTATGGTCTAGCGGTCGAGGGTGGTGTGTTGATTGACGATGCGCAACAGACTATCACCGCACAGCAGAATGTTACCGGCACGGTCGCGGTAGCTGCTACGGGCGATGAAACAGTTGCCGCCACGACGACTACCACTGCCACGACCACTGCCGGCGCTGGGCGAGAAGGCGAGCCAGGCGGCACATACACGGTTCAATCTGGCGACACGTTGGCGTTGATTGCCCGCGACATCTACGGGGATTTCCGCCTGTACGAACAGTTGTGCGCTTTCAACAGCATCGCCGACTGTAACATCATCGAAGTTGGTCAGGTGATCAAGCTGCCGACCAACGCCGAGATTGGGGCGAGCGCCACCACGACCACGGCAGCCGCGACCCCGGCCGCCACGACAGCCGCAGAGCCGGTTGCGACAACTGCCGCCACGACCGCGACAACCACGGCGACCACAACGGAGACCGCGACTGTCACCACGACGACGCCGGTGACTTCGACGAGCACGACCACCAGCACGACGGGCACGCGCCCTTCCACTGGCAGTACGGCCGCCGGCACGATCGCAGAGGTAGCCGCCAGCAACCCGAACTTCTCGATCCTGTCGAAAGCATTGAAGGCGACCGGCCTCGACGCGACGCTTTCCAGCGGCGAGTATACGGTCTTCGCACCGACTGATGCTGCCTTCAACGTCTTGCTAGACACGACCGGGCTGACTGCTGATCAGCTCTTACAGGCAAGTGAGCTTTCTCAGATCCTGCAATATCATGTGTTGAGCGGTGCGGTCATGGCCGAAGATGTAACCAATGGGATGAAGGCTACGACCGTGCAGGGCAAGCCAGTGACCTTTGAGATTAAGGACGGCAGCGTCTACATCAACGGCGCCAAAGTCACAATTACCGACATCCCAGCGTCCAACGGCGTCATTCACGCCATCAGTGCTGTGATTCTGCCCCCAGCTCAGTAACACGCAGGCGTGCGGATGTCTCATCCGCTTGGCAGGCTTTCCACGCATCACCCTACGACGATGTAGGCGTTGCAAGTGCATATTCTACAGGCCGGGCAAATTTGCCCGGCCTGTTTGCATTTATCTTCATCCTGCGCCGATTGAGATGAGTTCACAATCTTGGTGAGAACGTTCCTGGCGCCGGCCGGCTGCAAACCGGTTCAGCCAGTGAGCCTTGGCCGGCGTCGGGGACGTAACAGAAAGTACAAAGTTCACAAAGCCGCAGCTTGCTTGCTGCTCGCCTCAGATGCTATAGTTTGGCCCAGCAACACGACGACCTCGCCTGATCACGATTGGAGATTGTTTGATGACCGATACAGCCATAGCCAACACGGCCCGGACCAAGCTCAACTACGCGGCCTGGCCCGACGAATCCGGCCACTTTGGCCCCTACGGCGGCAAGTTTGTGCCCGAAACACTCATGCCCGCGTTAGATGAGCTGGAAGAGGTCTACCTCAAGTCCAAACACGATAAGGAGTTCCAGGCCGAACTCGACCATCTGCTGCGCACTTTTGTCGGGCGTCCCACACCGATCACCTATGCGCGACGGCTGACGGAACACTTCGGCGGGCCGCGCATCTACATCAAGCGCGAAGACCTGGCGCACACCGGCGCACACAAGATCAACAACGCGCTCGGCCAGGCGCTGCTGATGAAGCGCAAGATGGCGAAGACGCGCATCGTGGCGGAGACCGGCGCAGGTCAACACGGCGTCGCCACGGCTACGGCAGCGGCCATGCTGGGCATCGAGTGCGTCGTTTACATGGGCACTGTGGACATGGCGCGGCAGGAACCCAATGTCTACCGGATGCGGCTGCTCGGCACGGAGGTGCGCAGCGTCGAGTCGGGCAGTAAAACGCTCAAGGATGCGATCAACGACGCCATCCGCGACTGGGTGACGAACGTGCGCAACACGCACTATTTGCTCGGCAGCGCGCTCGGCCCGCATCCCTACCCGACGATGGTGCGCGACTTCCAGAGCGTGATCGGCCGCGAGGCGCTGCGCCAGATGCTGGATGCGGAGGATGGGCCAGGCCGGCTGCCCGATGCGATCGTCGCCTGCGTGGGCGGCGGCAGCAACGCTATCGGCATCTTTCACCCTTTCCTGGAATACGAAACCGTGCGGCTGATCGGCGTCGAGGCGGGCGGCCGCGGGATTGAAGGCGGCGAGCACGCCGCGCGCTTTGCCGACCCGAAGCTGGGCCGGCTGGGCGTGCTGCAAGGCACGAAGAGCTTTGTCATGCAGGACGCCGACGGCCAGATCGCGCTGACGCACAGCATCAGCGCTGGGCTGGATTATGCCAGCGTCGGGCCGGAACATGCCTGGCTGCGCGACCAGGGGCGCACCGAATACACCTACGCCACCGACGACGAAGCGATGGAAGGCGTCAAACTCCTCAGCCGCCTGGAAGGCATCATCCCAGCGCTGGAGAGCGCACACGCGGTGGCGCATCTCGTCAAGCTCGCCCCACAGATGGGCAAGGATGAGGTCATCCTCGTCAACCTCAGCGGTCGGGGCGACAAGGACCTCGGCGCCATCATAAAGGAGCTAGGCGTCCTATGACCGGTCTGGAACGCATCGAAGCCCTCTTTGACCATGCACGCGCCGAACGCCGCGCGGTCTTTATGCCCTACCACGCCATGGGCTACCCCGATCGCGCCGGCACGCTGGAAATCATCCGCACGCTGGGCGAAAACGGCGCCGAATTGTTCGAGATCGGCATCCCGCACAGCGACCCGCTGGCCGACGGCCCGACAATCCAGACCGCCACCTACACTGCGTTGACCCAGGGCACGACCGTGGCGGACTGTCTGGCGATGGTGCGCGAGTTGCGCGCCGCCGGCATGACGCAGCCCTTCTGCGCCATGACCTACTACAATCCGCTCTTTGCCTACGGGGTGGAGGCTTTTGTCGCCGACGCGGTGGCGGCTGGCATCGATGGACTGATCGTGCCCGACCTGCCGCCGGAAGAAGCCGAGGAGTTGGAAGCGGCCTGCCGTCGCGCCGGGCTGGCGACGATCTATCTGCTCGCGCCGACCAGCACCGACGCGCGCATCCGCTTTGTCGCCGCGCACAGCACCGGCTTCATCTACCTGGTCAGCGTCACCGGCATCACCGGCGCGCGCACCGACTTGCCGCCCGACCTGGCCGACTTCGTCGCGCGCGTGCGTAAAGTCACGACCTTGCCGTTGGCCGTTGGGTTTGGCATCGGCACCGGCGAGCAGGCGTCGGCCGTCGCCAGGATCGCCGACGGCGTCATCGTCGGGTCGGCGCTTGTAAAGGCCGCCGACGCTGGGCTGGCGCGCGTGGCAACCCTGGGCAGCGAATTGGCCGCAGGCGCGCGCGCCCGCTAACGACGCAAAAATCGGCTGAATTCACCTGGCTCTTTGTAGATCACCATTTTGCTTCACTCGATAATGATAGTTATAGGCCGTGGCAAAGCCGGCGCCGGCATAGAGTTGTTGTGCGGCGGTGTTGTGCACCATTACCTGGAGATAAGCGTGGCGCGCCTCGTAAAGCTGCGCCCAGACGGCCAGCGTGCGCAGGATGGCTCGCGCCGCGCCCTGGCGACGAAAGGCCGGCAGCGTCGTCATGCTGAAGATGCCCAGCCAGCCGGCTTCGACGACGCCCATGCCCACCGCGGCCGGCTCCCCATCACAACGCAGCACCACGAGTCCGTGCGGCGCTGTAATTCGCTCCAGAATCGCACGGCGAACAAGCGCGGCCGCCCCACTGACGGCCTCGGAAGCACAGTACAGGTCGAACCAAAGCGCATCGAATTCCTCGCTCACTTCGACTTCAAACGTGGGATAATGGCGGAGCGACGGCAGCCGTTCCAGCATCGTCTTGAGCGGCGCGGTCTGGACATGGGTGAGCGCCTCGATCGTGTAGCCGCGCGCGGCTAGTTCATCGTCGAGCTGCGCCGGCCGCATGGCGTCGCATATCTGGTAGACAGCGGGCAGGCTGCGTGCAGCGTAGAAGGCTTCGACGTGAGCCAGCTTGGCTGCCAGCGACAGCGCGCCATCGTCGCCATTCGGCCAGACGGAGTTGGCGCGACGCGTGACGCCCGCAGTGCTGCGCAGTCGCCAGCCGTCACACGCTGCGCTTTCCGCGGCGGGCCAGGCATTGGCGGCAATGGTTTCGATAGTGAGGATGGTGGCTGGGTCAGTCATGGACCGGTGGATTGTTGTGCGTGTATGTGTTTTCTCAAGCACCATGAAACAGGCAACAGTATACCATAGCTCCGCTTGGGTCTCGCCCCATCGCTGTGCTACACTCGGAGCAATGCGCAAGAGCGCATGATTACAAATGAGAAGGGAAACGGATCGAATGGCTGTACAATCAGGCGGCGACTATCAACTACTGGACTCCGGCGCCATGCGTAAGCTGGAGCGCATCGGCCCGTACCTGCTGGTGCGTCCGTCGCTGCAAGCAATCTGGCAGCCGCGCCTCATCGATAGTGACTGGCAGCGCGCTGACGGCGTCTACGAACGCGGCGCCGACGAAGATGGCGGGCGTTGGCAATTTTCCCACAAGGTCAACCGCGAATTTGAAGTGCTCTTCGGCAATCTCCAGTTTCACATTAAGCTGACCAATTTCGGCCACATGGGTCTTTTTGCCGAGCAACTCGACAACTGGAACTGGATGCGCGACGCGATCCGGGCGCGCATGAAGCACACGAACGACCGCAACCTCTATGTGCTCAACCTTTTCGGCTACACGGGAGGCAGCACACTGGCATGTAGCCAGGCGGGCGCGCATTGTGTACATCTGGACGCCGCGCGTGGCGTGGTGGACTGGGCGCGCAAGAACGCCGAGCTGAGCGGGCTGACCGACCGTCCGATCCGCTGGCTGGTCGACGACGCAGTCAAATTCGTCAAGCGCGAGGAGCGCCGCGGCCACACTTATCAGGCGATCATTTTGGATCCGCCTTCCTTTGGCCGCGGGCCCAAAGGCGAGGTCTTCAAGATCGAGGACGATCTGGCGCCGCTGCTGCAGGCGTGCCGCTCGTTGCTGGCCGACGATGCGCTTTTCGTGTTGTATAGCTGTCACACGCCCGGCTTTACGCCTATCACGCTGCGCAACCAACTGGATATCGTCGTCGGCGGTCGTGGCGGCGTCGTCGAAGCTGGCGAAATGACCATCCCGGAGCAGCAGCCAAACGCCGCCCGCGCGCGCCTGTTGCCAAGTGGCGTTTATGCTCGTTGGCTGGCAGCAACCTGATCATGACGACTCATCTGACCAACCCCCACAGCTTCCACTTCAGGGAAGCGCTCAAGCTGGAGAAGCGCAGCGAACGTGCACAACGCCAGTTGACGCTGGTGGAGGGTGTGCGTGAGGTGAGTCGCGCGTTGGCGGCCGGCATTGTGCCTGTCAAAGCGTTTATCTGCCCGGCATTGGTCGATTTGGCCGCGCTGAACGAAGTCGTGGCGCAGCTTGTGCACCTTGACGCCGAACGACGCTGTCACCTCTTCACAGTGACGCCTGAGCTCTTCGCCAAGTTGGCCGTGCGCGAGGAGAGCGGCGGCATTGTGCTGGTGATTCCTTATCTCGATGCCAGCCTTGAACATCTGCCGCAACGCATCCCCTCCTTCTTCGCTGTGATCGACCGGCCGGAGAAACCGGGCAACCTGGGCGCCATCCTGCGCACCGCGGACGCGGCGGGCGTGGACGGCGTCATCGTCTGCGGCGGCGCCGACCTGCACAATCCCAATGTGGTGCGCGCCAGCCTGGGCACGCTCTTCACCGCGCCGGTGGCTGAAGCGAACGAGGAAGCCGCACTTGCCTGGCTGCGGCACTCTGGCGTGCGTCTGGTTGGCGCAATGCCCGACGCTACGCTGCGTTACACTGCGGCGGATCTGACCGGCCCCGTCGCCATCGTGATGGGCAGCGAGGCGGAGGGACTCAGTCCGCTGTGGGCGGAGTCTGTAGACGAGCGCGTCACGATTCCGATGTTCGGTCAGGCCGACAGCCTCAACCTGGCGACGGCGACCGCACTGCTGCTGTATGAAGTGGTGCGACAGCGCGGGCAATGAGGCCTTTCCAATTGTACAGGGAACCCCATGCACCAATCATCGCCACAACCGCTCACCGCTCATGAAGAGACCCGAAGCGCCTGGAACACCAATGCCGCCTTTTGGGACGAACGCATGGGCGAGGGCAACGATTTTGTCAATGTGCTGATCTGGCCGGCCGTGCAGCGTCTGCTCGACATCCAGCCTGGCGCACGCGTGCTGGATATTGCGTGCGGCAATGGGCTGACGGCGCGGCGGCTGGCTGATCTGGGCGCCACGGTCGTCGCCTCTGACTTTGCCGAGACGATGATCGACCATGCCCGACAGCGTTCGGCTGGCTATAGCGCACGCATCACCTATCAGGTGCTCGACGCCACGGATGAAGCCGCGCTGACAGCGCTGGGCGGGAAACCGTTTGACGCCGCTCTATGCAGTATGGCGCTCTTCGACATGGCTGAGATCGACCCGCTTTTTCGGGCGCTGGCGCAGTTGTTGCGTCCCGGCGGAAGCTTTGTTTTTTCGCTGATGCATCCGTGCTTCAATAACCCGTTCACCACTCACAGCGCTGAAACCAGCAACGGCAAAGGTGGCTCGACCACACGCTATGCCGTCAAAGTTTATGGCTATATGACGGCGGCGACGGCTCACGGCACAGCGCTGCGCAACCAGCCGCAGCCGCACATCTATTTCCACCGTGCGCTGAGCACCCTGCTGGAGAGCGGCTTTTGCGCCGGCTTCGTCGTCGACGGGTTAGAGGAACGCGCCTTCCCGCCTAGCGACGATCCGGCAGCCAACCAGCCGCTGAGTTGGAGCAGCGCCTACAGCGAGATCCCGCCGGTGATGGTGGTGCGCATGCGCCGATCCTAGTTCATTGCAAGTAGTCCGTTGCGCTTGCGGTGCACCAAACTAGTACACATGGACTAAAATACCGCATTGGTTGCTTGGTGGTAAAGGCGCACCCCTGTGTGCGCCCAGAAGGAGAGAAACTGATGAGATATGCCAATGTGTTCAAATGGATGATGCCGCCGATCGTCGTGCTGGCATTGATCGCGGCGCTGGCTGGGTTGTGGCCGGCGCCGGGCGCACCTTTTGCCGCGACAACCTTGCGCGGCGAGGCGGTGACGATCAATGCCCGCGGCCTCTACTACTGGGATACGGTCAGTTCGGCCGCGCAGATGCAGGCCAACGATCTGGTGATGTTGGTGGTGGGGCTGCCGCTGCTGGCAATCTCTTTTGGGCTGGCGCGGCGCGGCTCGCTGCGGGGGCGATTGTTGTTGACCGGCACGCTCGGTTTTGTGCTCTACACCTACATGAGCATGTGTTTCGGCGCAGCCTACAATCAGCTCTTTCTCGTCTACGTGGCGCTCTTTGGCCTGAGTCTCTACGCCTTTATCCTGGCGATGCTCTCCTTTGACCTGCAGACGCTGCCGCAGCACTTCAGCGACCGGCTGCCTCGACGCGCGATAGCAGGCGTCCTCTTTTTGGCCGGCGGTTTTCTGCTGCTGGCGTGGCTGGGACGCATCGCGCCGACGATCACGCAGGAGCAACTACCGCCGCTGGAGAACGTTACCAGCCTCTTTATCCAGGCGCTGGATCTGGCGCTGATCGCACCGCTCTGCGGGCTGGCGGGCGTACTGCTGCTGCGGCGCAGCGCGTGGGGCTATCTGCTGGCGTCGGTGGCGCTGCTCAAATTTGTGACGCTGGGGCTGGCGGTGACGCTGATGGGGCTGAACATGGCGCGCGTCGGCGCGGCGGTGAGTGTGGTGGAGCTGGTCGTCTTCCCGCTGCTCACGCTGCTCAACCTGACGATGGCGGTGGTGCTGCTGCGCAACGTGCGCGGCGACGAAGCCGGCGCTGGCGTCACGCATGAACAGCCCTGCTGACGGTGGCTACGACGACGGGTTGATCTTCGGGTTGACGCGCGAGGAGTTTGACGACCTGGCAGAACGCCTGCGAAATGAGACGCTGAGCCATTCAGAGGAATAATAACGGGTTAACAAAGAGGCCAGGACGTATGTCCTGGCCTCCATTTAATTCTCGCCCGCCGATCCAATCAGCCTGCCGCAGCTTCGGCTTCTTGCGCCTTGGCGGCATTGTCGCTCTGCGCCTTAGTGGCTTTAGCAATGGCGCGCGCTTCGGCGGCTGCCCAGCTTTCGCCCTCGCGCACCACGGCGACCTGAAACTTTGCGATGACTTCCGGCATCAGACGGAGCGTCACGTCGTGGATGCCCAGGTCGCGAAGACCATGCTCGATCTCGATGCGACGGCGATCCACTTCGAAGCCAACAGCTTCACTCAGCTTCTCAGCAATGTCACTGGTGGTGATCGAGCCGTACAGACGGTCGTTATCACCGGCATTGGCCGCAAAGAGCAACCGCTTGCCTGCGATCATCTGCGCCTGCGCCTCGGCATTGGCGCGCTCACGCGCGCGACGGCGAGTGGCAGTGGCCTTGATTTCTTCAGCCTGTTTCATCGCGCCGCGCGTGGCGAGCACTGCCAACCCACGGGGCATGAGATAGTTGCGCGCATAGCCGCCCGCAACGGCATAAACTTCGCCGGCATGGCCTAGCTCAGGAATATCTTTGACCAATAAAACTTTGACTCGCGCCATCTTTTTCTCCTTTAACAAGCGCATCAGGCGATACGTAGTTTCGCAGCATTTTGCTGCTTTGACAATTGCCCGCCATTGCAGGCAGGCAGACCCTCATCATACTGAAAATCGGCCATTCACCCAAATCCCTGCATCGCTTTGGGTCAATTCGTTTGTGACTCAAATGATTCAACAGGATTGGGGAGTCGTGCTATACTGCCCTCGCATCGATGGCGGCGCACATCCTGGGTCAGGTCAAGGCGCCTCTGTGATTTAACGACCTTCCGGCGCTGCAACATGAGGCTCTAGTGTTGACGCAACCTGTCGAGATTCATCTTCCTCCACCCAAATCGAATCAACTCCATCTTCCCGAATCCCACCTGGCGTTGCATCTCCGCTGGAAGCGGCGGCTGTTGGGGCTTGGGGCGGTGCTGTTCTTGCTGACCACAACCGCCGGCTGCGCATTTTCCGAACTGCTCGTCCCGCCGCCCACGTCTACGCCTGTGCCCACGCGCACGCTCGAACCTACCTTTACGCCCACCCCGGAAGCGCTGCAACCGTTGGTCGTGGTGACGCCCCCCCGCGATGGCACACCGGGGGTCATTGTGATCCAGCCAACGATCGATGGCGATCGCATCGTGATCGCCATCCCGCCCACGGATACGCCGGTTCCGCCGCCGACCGAGACGCCCTCTCCAACGCCGACCGCGCCGCCGCTGGAGCAGACCGCGACCGCAGCCGCGTTGATTGCGCAGATGACGGCTGAGGCGCCGATCACCCCTATTCCAGGGCTGCCCATTCCCACCGCGACGCCGCTTCCGACGGAGACCATGACGCCAGGCCCAACCGCCACGCCCTTTATCGTCGTCGATAGCGGCTTTGTTGCCTTACGCACCGGGCCGGGCGTGCAATATCCGCAGGTAGCCCAGTTGGGGTCTGGCATCCCGATCGCGATCATTGGCCGCAACACCCAGGGCGATTGGTACGAGGTGTGCTGCGTCAACGGCGCCTCGGTCTGGGTGGTGGCCTCACACGTGCGCGTCGTCAACGAAACGCAACAAGTGGCATTGGTGGTGGCGCAGCCGCCGCCGACCTTTACGCCCACATTCACGCCAACCGAGACGCCCACCGCCACGTTTACGCCTACTGCCACCCTCTTCCCCTTTGAGCGCGCCATCGGCCCACAGTTTTTCCCCACAGAAAATCAGTTTCTCACAATCTGGGCGTATTTTTTCGTCGGCGCGCTCAACGACACGCTCCAGCCAGAAGAACCGGTCGAAGGGTACTTTCTCGATGTGCGGTTCAAGGGCGTCGAACGACCCAATACCAATACCGACCGCCCCAGCACGAATGTAATCCAATATAGCGCGGCCGAAGGTTCTGGAAACCGCGTCAAGTACAACTATAAGTATGAATACCGCCCGCCGAACCAACCGACGCCGGCACCCGATCAAGTAGCGACGCCGCGGCCATGCGAGCTGCTTGGTCAAGGGGCGTGGCAGGTCTGGGTGCGCGATGGAGCCGGCAACCAGCTTTCCGACGTTGTAGAGTTCTCAACGGATTGCAACAATCCGAATCGCGAGATCTATCTGGGGTTTGTCCGTATGCGATAGCGCGGGCGACGCCCATCAGAAAGTCGATGACTATGAAACGTAACCAATTATTTTTGCTCACCATGATCACGATAGGGCTGCTGGCCGCCGGATGTTTTGGCGGCAGCCAGGTCAACGAAGAAGTTACGGCGCCCCTCCGCTCTCCTCACCCGACCTTCACGCCGACGCCAGCGACGCCGGCCACACCAACGGCGCCAGCGCTTGCCGTTGCCGCAGCCGAGGCTTCGGCGGCGCCAGCGGTCGATGTGGCATCCCAAGCAAGCGCAACGCAGCCAGAGGCGGAAGCCGCGCCGGACGCCGCGCCCAAAGCAGAAACTGCGCTGGCGGTCATCAGCGAGGATCTCATCAATATCCGGCGTGGGCCAGGGTTGGAATATCCACCCATCAAGCTGGGAATGCGGGGAGATGAGTTTACGATCATTGGGCGCAGCGCCGACGATCTCTGGTGGCAGGTGTGCTGCGTCGAAGAGTTGCCCGCCTGGATCAGCAAGACGTACATCGACGCCGATGGCCCCATCGACGCCATCCCGGTGGCTGACCCCGATGCGGCTGCGCAGGAAGATGTCGTGATTGCACCCACCCCGTTGCCGGCGCCGGTGGAACAGAGCCAGCCTGCACCAGAAGTCCCGGCGGAGACTGCCCCGGAAGCCAGCCCGGAGGAAGCAGCGCCAGAGGAAGCAGCCCCGCCAAGCGAACCGCCGGCGCCAGCATTTCCCTTTACACTCGCCGCGCAGGAATCGTTTCCGGAAAATAACGACCTGGTGCGCATCTTCCTGTACGTCTACCAGGGCGAAGAGGCGCTGCCGGGCTATAGCTTGCGCGTCAGCAAAGATGGGGCGGCCATGCCGGTCAACGGCGTCTCTTCCGACGCTTCCGGGATGACATGGCCGACGGCCAGCCCACGCCAGCGCTTCCAAAACCTGAAAGTCGAATTCCCTGGCGTGAATCCGGGCGGGGTGTGGGAAATCCAACTGGTTGATGGCAGCGGTGCAGAGGTTGGCCCGCCGGCCACGGTTACGATGTCTGCCACCGACGCCAACCGGGAGTTGTACGTTCGCTACGAAAAGCAATAACCCGCCGATGACGACTGGCCTGCGCACCACGCGCATCAGGTGGGCCGTGCTGCTGCTCATCGTCGCCGGGGTCGGACTGCGTGCGCTGCGGCTTGCGTGGCAGCCGCTGTGGTGGGATGAGGGATATAGCGTTTACTTCGCCACCGAGCCGCTGGCGCGCATGTTTGACCTCACCGCGCACGACATTCACCCGCCGCTTTACTATCTCCTGCTGCACGGTTGGATCGCGTGGTGGGGAAGTCCGCAGCCACTGGTCGATCGCAGCCTGTCGGTGCTCTTCGGCGCGGCTGCGCTGCCGCTGCAGGCATGGCTGGCCGGGCGCCTCTTTCCAGGACGGCGACGCCTGCTGATCGTGGCTGTGCTGTTGCTGGCCGTTAATCCCATGCACCTCTTGTACAGCCAGGAAGTGCGCATGTACGGGCTGGGCATGGCGCTCAGCACGGCCGGCACGGCATTTTTCTGGATCTGGCAGCGGCGGCTGGCCGCATCTGCGGGATGGCGGGGATGGCTGTGGCCGGCGCTTGGCTATACCGTTGTCATGACCGCAGGGCTATACACGCTCTACTACTTCGCCTTTCTCCTGGCCGGTCATCTTCTATGGGCGGCGCTTGTCTATCGACGTGCGTTACGCCGGCTCGCTGTGATTGTGGTGGGACAGGCTGTCATTGTTGTGCTCTACCTGCCCTGGCTGCTCTACGCCACGCCCCGGTTGATCGGCTATATCGGCGCCAAGGTCACCTCCGACCAGGATGTCGCCCTGGGGCCTTTGCGCTATCTGGAACGTCATTTTGCGGCCTTCAGCGGCGGCCATCTGCCCTGGCCCAATATGACGTTGCCGTGGGCGTTCCTGCTGGGCGGCGCGGCTGTGACCATCATGGTGGCGGCGTTGGCGCGGCGGCGCGGCGCCAGATCGCCTGCTGGCGAGCGCCATGCAGAGCCACCGATGACGCACGACGAACGCTCTGCGCTACTGCTGCTGGGCGTGCTGACAGGCGTGGCGGTGGTGGGCGGTTGGTTGGTCAATCTGCGTTTCCCGTTTTTTCCAGAAGGCGGCGAGCGCCTGTTGATCTTTGCGCTGCCCTACGGCTCCTTGCTGTTGGCGGCAGGCATCGACCGCACCTGGAAATATGCATACGCGGGTCGCGTGGCGTTGATCTTGTTGCTGACGGCTGCGGCAGGCGGCGTCTTCACCTTTTACACGACGCCGCGCTACAGCGAGCACGACTATCGCGCTCTGCTGCGTGAGATCGTCCAGCAAGGGCGCAACGAGGACGCGCTGCTTGCCATTTTTCCGTGGCAGGTTGGCTATTGGCGCGCCTACACGCCCCAGGACGATCCGCTGCTGACCGGGCCGACGCCGCGCCTGCTCTCCGACGGCGCGGTGACATGGTCGCCAGCCGTGCAAGCCAGCGTCGATGCGGCGTTGGCCGCGGGCGCGCTCTGGTTCCCGGAGCCGCTCACCTTCGGCAGCACGTTGCCAGCGGAGATCGAAGCCTATCTGGAAGAAAACGCCTCTAATCTGGAAAATCGCTGGTATGGCGCGACGCGGCTGACCGCCTGGGCGGATTTGCCCACTCCCGAAGCTGGCGCGTCGCAGCAGGCGGATTTCGGCGCGGTGCAACTGCTTGTGGCAGCCACGACGCCGGAGAGCGTGGAGGCCGCCAATCAACCCATCTCCGCGCAGCTCACGTGGCAGGTTGCCGAGCCAACCAAGCTGAACATCAGCCTGCGCTTGCTCGACGACGCCGGTTCTATCTGGAGCAGCCGCGACTACGCGGTGGATTGGTCGTCCCTGACGCCGGGTGCACAGGAAACACACCGGGTCGGACTGATTGCCCCGGTCGGGCTGCCGCCAGGCGCGTACACGGTGGCGGTCAGTGTGGCGCGGCAAGACGACCGAGGCGAGCGCGGCGACGCGCTGACGCTGACCGGCAGCGACAAGGTCGATGCGCCGATCGGTCGCGTCACGGTCGTGGCGCCGGTGGAGGTGCAATCGGCGGCGCGCCTTCCTATCCGCACGCCACTGGCGACGCCAAGCGAGCAAGAGGGCGTCGCGTTGCTTGGCTTCACAGGGCCGGATGCAGCGCCGCCGATGCTGGCGGGGAGCGAGCTTGGGCTTACGCTTTTCCTGCAATCGACAGCGGATACGCCGGCCGCGCGGTCGCTCTACGTGAGCCTGCTCGACGCGCAGGGTGCCGGCGTGGCCGGTTACACGGGGTGGCCCTTGCCCAACTACCCCCTTTCCTTGCTGACGCAGGGCGAGCTGCTGCGCGTGCCGGTGCGCTTCTTTGCGCCGGGTGCACTCGCAAGCGGCGACTATCGGTTGGTGGCTGGCTTCCAGGACGAGGAAAGCGGCGCCCAAAGCCCGGCAGTGACGCTCGGCACGGTTCGCATCGAGCAGCGGCGCGCCAGCTTCGAGCGCGGCGCGCCGGCCGTCAGCTTGGCGACGCCGGCGCAATTTGGCACGCACGCCCGCCTCTACGGCTATGGCTACGAGCCGGACGGGGACGGCGCCAGGGTGCGGCTCTACTGGGAGATTGTCCAGCCGCTGCTGCCGCCGCACCACATCTTCGTGCATGCCGATACGGTGGACGGCGTCACGCTTGCCCAGCAAGACGGACCGCCAGTCACTGCGGCGGGACCCGCGCCCAGTGGCAGTTGGCAGCCGGGTGAATTTCTGATCACGGAACACATCATCCAGGCGCCGACAGGCACAACTATCAAGGTGGGCTTGTACGACCCGGTAACGCTGGTGCGTCTGCCGGTGACGATTGACGGCGTGGCGGCCGGCGACAGCGTAATCCTGCGCGAAGAGTGAGCGTGCTGGCAGTTTTTTGCCAAAAGTGGCAACCTTTACGCCCTACGCGCCGTAGTGTATGATGCGGATGAGAAAGGCTGCGCCGTGCTATGATCAAACACGCAGCGCAGAGATAGCACATTTACCAAGGAGATTTTCTATGCAAAGCAGCGACCAGAGCAAGTTCAACCCTGAAGCGACGGAAGAATTTATCGGCGCCGACCCCAACGCGTCCACCACTGCCAGCGAGGAACGCGCCCGCGAGGCCACGAATGAATTGATGGACGAGCTGGCCGAGCTGGCCGGTAGCATCACCAACCTGGGCAAATCCTGGTGGAACAGCGACCAGCGCAAGCAGATCGAGCACGACCTGCGCAGCGGCATTGACAGTCTGGGCGCCTCGCTGGAGAGCAGCGTCCATCAGGTTGCCTCCTCGACGGAGGCCAAGGAAGTGCAGGCGAAAGCCGGCGAAGTCGGCGAGAAAGTGTCCAGCAGCAAATTTGTGACAGAGCTGGCAACGGCGTTGAAGACCGGCCTGCAGTCACTCAGCCAGCAGCTCGACAAGGTGGCCAAGGATATCGAAACCAAGAGCGCCGCAGAGCACAAGGCGGAAGATGAGACGCCGGCCGATCCGGGGATGCACGATATCCCAATCGACCCACGTTAGAGGACTGTCAAGCGTCAGAGTTTGGGTTAGAGCGACAGCAAGTGAACGCAGATAGTCGCAGATAAAATCGGATAAGCGCAGATAAGCGCAAAGCATCTGAGGCTATCGGCGTTTATCTGTGTTCCCTTCCAAAGCGAGCACTGTAGCCAGAGCAGGATTTACCTGCCTGCGCCGCAGCGCTCGCTTTTCTTTTGAGATTTTTAGAAAAAGAGCTTGGCCACAGCCAGCGCGCCTTGCTTCCACGGCACGCGATGCGAGACGCCGGACTGACCCTCGAAATCCTGTAAGTGGTCGATATACCACTGATAGTTGCGGATCAGCGCCTGCTTGTTGGAATAGCGCGGGCGATACCCCAACAAACGTTCGGCCTTCTCGATCGATACAAACGAATCTTCGGTAACAGTTTCGTACACCCATTTGTAGAGGGGGGACAGATTCACTTTTTCCAGCGCGCGCAGCGTCCAGATGGCGGGCGCGGCCGGAAGTGACACGATCTTGCCGCCGTGACCGGCATAATCGAGCACAGCCTGGTAATCTTCTTTGAGCGTCGTGAATTCTTTGGCGCCGATATTGAAGACGTCGTTGGCTTTGTCACAAGGCAGCGTGGCGGTCAGATAGATCGCGTCGCATAAATCTTCGACATCCAGCAATTGATAGCGATTGTTGCCCGAGCCAAGCACGGGGAAGTTCTTGCCATCCTTGGCCCAGTCGTAGAAGAGCGCAAAAACGCCCAGCCGCTCGGGGCCGACAAACGATTTGGGGCGGATGATCGGGATGCACATCCCCTTGTCGCGGTAGGACTGGCAGATTTCTTCGACCAGCACTTTAGCCTCGCCATAAGGCCCAACGCCCAGCATTTGATCGGTTTCGTACAGAGGATGGTGGTCGGGAATCCCGTAGACCGCCGTCGAAGAGATGTGGATGCAGCGCTCGACCTTGTGCTCGAAAGCCGATTGCAGCACGTTGCGGCTGCCGTCGATGTCGGTTGTGTAGATATCTTCCGGCGCATAGAGAGGCAGCGCTGCGGCGGTGTGGATGACAATCTCAACGCCTTGCATGGCGCGATCAACGACGGTTTTGTCGCGAATATCACCCTTGATCTCGGCGATCTGAGTGCGCTCTGGGTAAGTGAAATCGGCAATATCGAGCGTGACGACCTTGTGGCCGCGCGCCAACAAGCACCGCGCCAGATTGATGCCTAGAAAGCCGGCGCCGCCGGTAATGAGAAAAGTCTTGACGCCCACTGCTGGCGCCGTGGTCAGGTCGCTTGACGGCGCGATGTGGGGTTGTGTTTCCAATGCCATAAATATGTAATCTCCTTGGCCCGCCGATTTTCAAGCGGGATGAACGCGCGCCCGCCAATTGGCCAGCAGGCGCTGCGTGGATTCAAAGGCCAACTCAGCCGGCAGCGCCTCTGGACCAAACCAACTGGCTTCGTCGACGTCGTCGCAGGCAAGCGGTTCTACGTGCACGTCGAGCGGTCGAGCGTGGTAGGCGAGGACAATGCCGAGGCTGGCGCCGTTGCCGTTAACCATCGGGAAAATTTCCAGCAAGTCGCCTATTGCAATTTCGAGACCCACCTCTTCACGCACCTCGCGATGCAGCGCGGAGATCGGCAACTCGCCGGCGTCCATATAACCGCCGGGCAAGGCCCATTGGCCGCGCGCCGGGTTGACCGCACGGCGAATCAACAGCACGCGGTCGTGCGCTTCGATTAAAGCCACGACGGCCACTTTGGGGTCAGGGAAATGGATAAAATTGCAGGCCGGACAGCTCCGGCGCACTTTGCCCTCGAACGGGCGATCTTCGAGCGCGTGTGCGCAACGTGGACAGTATTGATATAAATGTTGACTCATAGTTCCTCACGCACACGTCGCACGCCTCGGTATTATAGGGCGCAACCCAGTGAGACGCCAAAGCCACGGTGAGGGAGGGTGGCGAAGCCCCGCGCCCTGGGAGCGAGGACAGCGCGTCCGCTCTCAGGGCGCGGGCTATCTAGTACATACGGGCTAAAATACCTCATTGGTTGCTTGGCGGTAGGGGCGCACCCCTGTGTGCGCCCGGAAGCCGGACAGGCACGGGAGCCTGTCCCTACCAAATTTAGCGGAGACGTCACCTGATTCTGCACTAGGCTTGATGCACCTGGCGCAGCAGGTCGGCGACAATCATCTCCGCCGGTGCGGGCAGCGCCGCTTCCTGGAAGCCGAGCACGCTTGCCATCGGCATTTCCATAATAAACCCCATCATATCCATGCCGATGGACGCGTCGCTATCGCCGCCAAAATTGGCGCCCATCTGCGTCATCATCTGTTGAAACAGACCTGCGGAAACAGCGCGGCCCCGTGGATCCTCGATCCATTCCCGCACCGTGGACGTGGCGTCGAGCAGGCTGGGCAGCGTGTGCGTGGCCTGCAGCGTAACCGACGCCGTGGCGCGGATGTCAGCCGACGACGCGCCGATCAGAATGTCAAAGTCGCCATCCTCCGCCACCCACTGTTTGTGCCCTGGATGCCAGAAGGCAAAGGCGCGGAAGTCGAGATCGACGGAAACACTCTTCGTTGCGCCAGGCTGTAGCTCAACCTTGGCAAAGCCTTTGAGTTCTTTTTGCGGGCGCACAAATTTGCACTGGCGGTCGTGCACATAAATCTGCACGATCTCCTTGCCGGCGACCATGCCCGTATTCGTGACATCCACACTCACGGTGACGCCCTCGACATCGCGGAAACTAGCCGCTGAGACGTGCGCGTTGTGGTAGGCGAAGGTCGTATAGCTGAGTCCGTAGCCAAAGGGGAAAAGCACCGGCGCCTGCTTGGCGTCGTAATAGCGATAGCCGATAAACAGCCCCTCACCGTAGCGCACCTGACCATGTTCGCCGGGAAAATTGATGAACGCGGGCGTGTCTTCCAGCCGCAGCGGGAAGGTTTCGGCCAGTTTGCCCGAAGGATTGACCACACCGTAGAGAATATCGGCGATGGCGCCGCCACCGGCCTGCCCCATCAGCCACGCCTCAAGCACCGCGGCCACGCCGTCGATCCACTCGACCATCGCCACGGCCGAACTGTTGTGAAGGATGACGACCGTGCGCGGCTGCACCGCACTGACGGCCTTGATCAGCGCCACCTGTTGCGCGGTCAAGTCCAGATCGGTGCGGTCGTAGCCTTCGGATTCCTTGGAGGCGGGGAGCGCCACAAAGACCAGGGCGACGTCGGCGTCGCGAGCTGTCCCCACCGCCGCATCAATGAGCGGCTGTTGCATGTCGTCGCCCGCAGGATAGCCCTCACTGTAGGTGAGCACGGCGTTGCCTGCACGCTTTTTGATCTCGTCGAAAGGAATGGCAACGCGCGTGGGGTTGATGTGCGAGCTGCCGCCGCCCTGGAAATGTGGCTCCTGCGCGGCCCGGCCGATCACCGCCACGCGCGCCGGATTCAGCAGCGGCAGGATGCCGTCATTTTTGAGCAGCACCATCCCTTCCGCGGCCACCTGGCGCGCCAGCGTGTGATCGGCGTCCGCGTCGAACGTGCTGCTTTTGGGCGCCTCGGCCGCGCGCACAGCGATGGTCAGGACGCGGCGTGCTGCTTCGTCGAGCACGGCCGCATCGAGTTCGCCCGCGCGCACACTTTCGATCACCTGTTGCGTGCGATAAGGCTTGGGGCCAGGCATCTCCAGATCCAGCCCGCCTTGCAGCGCCTTGACGCGATCGTGCACCGCGCCCCAGTCTGAGACGACGAAGCCTTCAAAGCCCCACTCCTGTTTGAGAATCTCGGTGAGGAGTTCATAATGTTCCGAGCAGTAGGCGCCGTTGAGTTTGTTGTACGCGCACATCACCGTCCACGGTTGCGCACGCTTGACCGCGCGCTCGAAGGCGGGCAGGTAGATTTCGCGCAGCGTACGTTCGTCTATGCGCGCATCGATGCCAAAACGCTGGTATTCTTGATTATTTGCAGCAAAATGCTTGAGCGATGCGCCGACGCTGCGGCTCTGGATGCCTTCGATCAGGCTGGCGGCCAATTCGCCGGCGAGATAGGGATCCTCAGAGAAATACTCGAAATTGCGCCCGCACAGGGGTGAACGTTTCATGTTGACGCCCGGCCCCAACAACACGCCGACGCCGAGCGCCAGCGCTTCTGCGGCCAGCGCCTGCCCCATGACGTGCAGCAAATCAGCGTTCCACGTGGCGGCCAGCAAAGCCGCAGTTGGGAAGCAAGTGGCCGGGAGGCTGGACCCACCCAACGCATGAACGTCCGGCACACGGCGCACCCCGTGCGGCCCGTCGGCCATGAAGAGTTCGGGTGCGTCCAGGCGCTCGATCGGCGTCGTCGTCCATGCACTGGCGCCGGTCACAAGGGCAGCCTTTTCCTCGAGGGTCATTTGTTGTACGATCTTTACAATGTCCTGCATGATTTGCTCGCTTTCATCCATAGATGGGCAAATTGAAAGCGCCAGAGATCTTCCCCCGCGCTTTCATCATTTCAACGCCACCGGGCTGTCTGGAGTAATTATCGCGCTTGCGGGCTGATTTTGCCCATTCTTCGGCCGCGCCCTCTCCAGAAGCATTGCCAGCTTGCGGTTGGTAACTCCGACGCTTCCATCAGCATGATTTCCTCCCATCCTTTCGGTTACGTTGGATAAATGCCTATCCTTGATGCCAACTGATTTAGCATCTTTCCGCTTCGAGTCACTCTTTGAAAAGCGCTGCTCTGTAGGCCACACTGTATTACTCTTCCACAATTATCTGGAGACTTATTTCACACTACAAAACTGTCGTAATTTTCAGGTAACCGACAGATCAGTGTATATTGTTGATATATTAAACGACGATATTGTAAGTTTTTCCAATGAGTTTTTTTGTTTCAATACGTTCAATGCGTGGACGAATTACAGAAACATTCATAAGGAGGAAGTATGAAACCGTATCTACTGATTTTTGCAGCCTTGCTCGCCATGAGTCTGATGGCAGCGTGTGCGCCAGTGACTGCGCCTACGACGGATGCCGGTATCGCCAATCCTGCCTCCGAAAATTGTGTGGCGCAGGGCGGGACGCTGGAGATCCGCCAGGGCGATGGGGGTGAGGTTGGCTACTGCATCTTCGCCGACGGCAGCGAGTGCGAGGAATGGGCGCTGATGCGCGGCGAGTGCGCGCCAGGCCAGAGTCTGGCGACCTTCGATGACCCGTTCGCCTACTGCGCTGCCGTCGGCACGCTCGACGCCCCGGACAGTCGCTATACCGGTGCGCAGCCGCCGGCTGCCGTGATCCAGGGACTGCGCACCCTGTTCGACGCGCCTGCGGACACGCCGGATGACTTCTACAATAATGGAACTCTCTGGCGCTGTGCCGACGGCCAGGTGAAGGCGTGTTTTGTAGGCGCCAACCTGCCCTGCGAGACCAAAGCTGACCTGAGCGAGACGCCCAACGAAGGCACTGTCGCCTTCTGCCAGGAAAACCCTGACGCCGATGTTGTGCCGGCCGCCGCAGCAGGACGCGCCACGGTCTTTGCATGGAGCTGTACCGACGGCGCGCCGGTGCTTGGCGAGCAGATGGTGCAGGCGGACGCGCAGGGCTTCATCGCTGATTTCTGGTACGTGATCGAGCCGTCCGCCTCTACAACCGATGCGGCAGGCGGCGCGTATATGCCGATTCCGACCGATGTGTGCGAGACGCTCAAGGCCGATGCCGAGAACGCGCTGGGTGTTGACTTTGCAATGAGTGAAGCGCCTTTCTTCGACTACATCAGCCAGGAAGGCGGAAGCGGCTGTCAGTTGATGGCGCAAGGGACGGGCGCAGACTTCGCCGATCCGATGACCGTGGTGGATGCGCTCAAGGCGGGCTTCATCGGTTGGGAAGAAGACATGCAGTACGCGGCAGGTGGGCCGACAGGCATGGGCATCGGCATGACGCGCGACGCGGCCCTGTTGCTGATTCTCGCCGAGTGGTCGTCCGACCCGGCCGCCAACTGCCCGGACGACCAGCCGATCTCCGCCTGTGAGCTGACGCCGGAGCAGCAGTTGTATACGGTGACCGTCCAGGCTGCCATGAAGTAGCGAACGCAGGTTGTTTGAGTCACGGATTGGACGAATTTGTGCGGATTTGCACGAATTCGTCCAATCCGTGACAAAGCGTGTGTTGCGTCGGCGGATGGACGTATCCCCACCCACAACGAAATGAAAAAACGCCAATCTGCTCGGAGCGTGTCATAGCGCAGGCGACAGTTTTGGCATTCACACCTCTTTTGTCTTCCACGCCTTCATCGATTCCAGTCAGGCGAATGACCTAACATGCCTGCTACGGCGATGACCTGGCGCGCCTGCGTCCAGCGACATTCAGACGCCCTTTGCTTGCGGCGCGCCCTGTTGCAGCAGCCGGACATGATCGCCGTGATTCATGGGTTTATGGTACACTGCCACGATCGACGCGACGAAAGATTGTGGCAGGTAAGCGGATGGACGGCGGAGCAACCAGCGCAGAGTTGGTCAAAAGTTATTACACGGAGAGCGTACGCAGCGAGTGGCGGCGTCTGATCCAGGGCGCCAAGCAGCGGTTGGAGATGGAGACGACCTTGCACTTTCTGGCGCAGTCGCTGCCAGAAAGCGGGCTGATCCTCGACGCAGGCGGCGGGCCAGGACGCTACACCATCGAGCTGGCGCGGCGCGGCTACGACATGATGCTGCTCGACATGACGCCGGCCAACCTTGTCTTTGCCCAGCGCCAGATCAAGCGCGCCAGGGTGCAGACGCGCGTGCGTGGCGTCGTCGAAGGGACCATCGTCGACTTTGCGCACTTTGATGACGAAAGCTTTGACGCTGCCCTCTGTCTCGGCGGCCCGTTGTCGCATGTGCTGGATGCCGGCGCGCGTGCCCAGGCCGTGGACGAACTCCTGCGCGTCGTCAAACCGGGCGGGGTGGTCGCCGTTTCGGTCATGGGGCGGCTCAGCGTGCTGGCGTTGGAGTTGGCGCAATTTCCCGAAGAGATCGACATGCCGATTCACGCTCAGATTCGCGACGCCGGCAGCTATTTCGGCGGCAACGGCTTTACGGCCTGTCACTTCTTTTTGCCGGAAGAATTGACGCAGTTATTTGAGGGCCGGGGTGTAGATGTTAAGGCATTGGTGGGGCTGGAAGGGCTTAGCTCGCGTCTGAACAAGGCGACCAACCGCACGGCCAGGCATCCCGATCGCTGGCAGCGCTGGCTGGCGACGCACTACGCGACGTGCACCCACCCCGCGGTCGTCGGCATGAGCGAGCACATGTTGATCATTGTGCGAAAAGGGAAGACCCACAGATGAATACACGGCCATTCGCCAAGCAGCGTCTGCGTTGAAAGCAGGCATAGGCCACGGATTAGACGGATGATCGCGGATTCTTTTTAATCCACGATCATCCGTGGCTTATCATTTTTTACACGAGTCTCGCCAATGGACACGCTTGTGATCACCGACGCCGTTACGATTCCGCTCAACGAGATCGATTGGGAGGCGGTGCGCGCCCAGGGCGCAGGCGGGCAAAACGTCAACAAAGTGGCGAGTGCTGTGCATCTACGCTTTGACGTGCGCGCCTCATCGCTGCCCGATCTATACAAAGATCGGCTGCTGCGCCTGCGCGACCATCGCATTACCGCGGCCGGCGTCGTCGTGATCAAGGCGCAGCAATCGCGCAGCCAGGAGCGGAACAAGGAGCTTGCGCTGCAACAGTTGCAGGAACTGCTCCGGCGCGTGACCGTCGAACGCAAGAAGCGGCGTCCCACCCAGCCGACGCGCGGGGCGCAAGAGCGGAGGCTGGCGCAGAAAAAACGTCGCGGCCAGAACAAAGCGCTGCGCAGAGACATCGGCGACGAATAGATTTGATTAGAAAGGAAGCGCACCATGACGCCACAGTTGACCGGCATTCATCACCTGACCGCGGTGACCGCTCACGCCGCCCAAAATTATGCTTTCTATACCCAGACGCTGGGCATGCGCCTGGTCAAGAAGACGGTGAATCAGGACGACGTGCGCGCCTATCATCTTTTCTATGCGGATGGTCTGGCGTCACCGGGCAGTGACTTGACCTTCTTTGACTGGCCCACCACGCCCCAGGAAGTGCGCGGCAGCCACAGCATCACCCGCACCGGGTTGCGCGTAGGCGGCGCGTCCAGCCTGCATTGGTGGACGGAACGCTTCACGGCGCTGGGCGTGCCGCACGACGGGGTGAGCCAACGCGATGGGCGCGGCGTACTTGACTTCGAGGACTTCGAGGGACAGCGGCTTGCGCTGGTGGATGACGGCGGTCTCGGCGACGGTGAGGTGTGGGCGGAAAGCCCGATCCCGACCGATCATCAGATTCGCGGCCTCGGCCCGGTGACGATGACTCTCACCCAACTGGCGCCCACCAATGTTCTGCTGACCCGCGTGATGGGCATGGAGGCGCTGCGCACCTATCTGAATCCTGAATCGCCGCAGGAGCGCGTGCATGTATTTGGCATGGAAAGCGCCGGCCCGGCCGCCGAAGTGCACATTGCCGTGCGTCCCGACCTGCGCCTGGCCCGTCCTGGCGCCGGGGGCGTCCACCACGTGGCCTTGCGCGTGCCGACGCAGGCCGAACACAGCGCGTGGGACGTGCGGCTGCGCAGCATAGGCATTCAAACCAGCGGCATCATTGATCGCTACTACTTCCGCAGCATCTACTTTCGCGAGCCGAACGGCATCCTCTTCGAACTGGCGACCGACGGGCCAGGCTTCACCGTGGACGAGCCGCTCGAACAGTTGGGTGAACGACTGGCGTTGCCGCCCTTCCTCGAACCGCACCGCGCCGACATTGAGGCGCATCTCAAGCCATTGAAGACAACTTGAAAGCTCCTTTTCAAGCAACGCCGGCCAGCCAACCGCCATCTACGTAATAGGTGGAGCCGACGCTGTAGCCCGCGCGCGGCGAGCAGAGAAACACAAAAAAATCCGCCACTTCCTGCGGCGTGGCAAAGCGACCGATCGGCGCATACTGCCGAGCGACCCCGTCCAGATATTGCTGCCACGTAGTGTCGGTTCCTTCCGTCCACTGTTTGACCGGCTCGATCCAGCCTTCGGTCATCACCAGGCCGGGGTTGATGCAGTTGACGCGAATATTGTCGCCGATCAGTTCGTTGGCAAGGCACTTGGAGAACATCACGAGCGCGGCCTTGGTCACGTTGTAGATCGGCTCGTGCGCTAGCGGTTGCTTGGCGCAGATCGACGCGTTGTGCAGGATCACACCGCCGCCGCGCCGCCGCATGGAAGGCGTCACCCCGCGCGCCAGCCGCACGGACGCCATCACGTGCAGATCCCAGTAGTGCTGCCAACGTTCGTCCGGCGCCTCCAGAATGGTCTCTTCGCTGCCCGCGCCGGCGTTGTCGATCAGGATATCGACGCCGCCCAAGCTCTCCTCAACAATCTGCACCAGCCGCTCAATGTCGGCGGCCGCGGTTACATCCGCAGCAATGCCAATCGCCCTCACGCCGAACTCGGTGTGGATGGCCCTTGCCGCGGCCTCCACGCGCGCCGCGTTGCGGGCGCAGAGCGTCACCTGCACGCCTTCCCGCGCCAGCCCCTGCGCCACGGCCAGCCCAATGCCCTGGCTGGCGCCGGTGACGAGAGCGACTTTGTCAGTCAGTTGCAAATCCATGCACGATTTCCTTCTTCGCTGGTATCTATTCAGCCGGATAAGAATAGAACGTGGATGACGCGGATCAGGCAGATATCTGCGGATCGGATCAGCGAAAATTCGCCTGATGCGCGTCATCCGCGTGCCAGTTGATTGCGGCCAAACCATTATAGACGATTGACGCCATCGTCACGAAGCATGACAACCATCCCCAATTTTCGCTGACATCTGCGGTTGTAAGTGGCTGGCAAAAGGCGTACCATGAGTCTGTACTGTTTCAACCACGCACGAATTGTTGTTCAAGAAAGTGAGTTAAAAATGTCAAACCTCAAACAGGATTCCCTCGATTATCATGCACAGGGCAGACCTGGCAAGCTGAAAATTGTCGCCACCAAGCCGATGGACACCCAGCGCGACCTGTCCCTCGCCTATTCGCCGGGCGTCGCCTATCCGGTGTTGGCCATCGCCGAAGACCCAGAGCTGGCGTTCGAATACACGGCAAAAGGCAACCTCGTCGCCGTCATCTCCAACGGCACCGCTATCCTCGGGCTTGGCGACCGCGGGCCGTTGGCCGCCAAGCCGGTGATGGAGGGCAAGGCTGTGCTTTTCAAGCGCTTTGCCGACGTCGATGTCTTCGATATCGAAATCAATGCCAGAGACCCCGACGATATCGTGCGCTTTGGTGAGATGATTGCACCGACGGTGGGCGGCATCAATCTGGAAGACATCAAGGCGCCGGAATGTTTCTACATCGAGACGGAGCTGCAGAAGCGCCTCGACATTCCCGTCTTCCACGATGACCAGCACGGCACCGCAATCATTTCGGGCGCCGGGCTGCTCAACTCGCTGGAACTGGTCGGCAAGCGTATCGAAGAGGTCAAGATCGTGCTCAACGGCGCGGGCGCGGCTTCGATTGCCACCGCCGACCTGTACATGGCGTTGGGGGCCAGGCGCGAAAACTTCATCATGTGCGACAGCAAGGGCGTCATTTACCAGGGGCGCACTGCAGGCATGAACGAGTTCAAGGAGAAATATGCAGTCGAGACCGACGCACGCACGTTGGAAGACGCGCTCAAGGGCGCGGATGTCTTTATCGGCCTGTCGGTCGCCAACTGCGTCACGCGCGAGATGGTGCGCAGCATGAGCCGCGACCCGATCATCTTCGCCATGGCCAACCCGGATCCCGAGATTACCTACGAAGAAGTGCAGGCTGCGCGCGGCGATGTGATCTTTGGCACCGGACGCAGCGACTATCCCAACCAGGTAAACAACGTGCTGGGCTTCCCCTTCATCTTCCGCGGTGCGCTGGATGTGCGGGCGCGCAAGGTCAATATGGAGATGAAGATGGCGGCCACCAAAGCGCTGGCTGCACTGACAAAGGAAGATGTGCCCGACGCTGTGATCCGCGCCTACGGGCTGACCGAGCTGCATTTCAGCCGCGAATATATCATTCCCAAACCGCTCGACCCGCGTGTGCTGATGTGGGTGGCGCCGGCCGTTGCCCAGGCTGCCATAGAGAGTGGCGTCGCACGGCGCACACTCGACATGGAAGAGTACCTCAACCTGCTGACCGCGCGGCTGGGCAAGGGCGCGCAGACCATGTATATCCTGGAGCACAAGGCGCGCAGAGACCCCAAACGCGTGGTCTACGGCGAAGGTCGCGAGCCGCGCGTCATCCGCGCCGCGCACGAGGTGGCGGTGAATGGCGTCGCTACGCCGATCCTGCTGGGCCATGTGGAAGAAGTGCGGCGGCAGATCCAGGAGCTTGGGCTGGACTGGGCGCCGGAGATCATCGATCCCATCAACGCGCCAAAACAGACGGAATACGCCGAACGTTTCTACACCAAACGCCAGCGCAAGGGGGTGACGCTCTCGCGTGCGCGCGAATTGATGCGTCAGAAAATGTATTTTGGGCCGATGATGGTGGAGTGCGGCGACGCCGACGCCTTTATTGCGGGCGTTGCCTACAACTATCCTGAAGTGCTGCGCCCCGCGTTGCTCTGCGTCGGCGCACAGGAAGGACGTCGGGTCAGTGGCGTCTACATGATGCTGGTGCAGGACAAGATGGTCTTCTTCACCGACGCCACCGTCATCATCGACCCGAACGCCGAGGAACTGGCGGCGATTGCGCTCAACGCCGCCGACCTGGCCGAGCGCTTTGGCGTGACGCCGCGCATCGCCATGTTGAGCTTCTCCAACTTTGGCAGCACGCCACACCCGCAGCAGGACAAGGTGCAACGCGCCACCGCATTGGTGCGCCAGCAACGCCCCGACCTGGAAGTCGATGGCGAGATGCAGGCCGACATCGCGGTGTCGCCGGCGTTGATGAAGCGCCATTACCCCTTCAGCCGCGTCAACGATGCGAACGTGCTCGTCTTTCCCGACCTCGGTTCGGCGAACACATCGTACAAGTTGCTGCGCGAGCTGGGCGGCGCCGAGGCGATCGGCCCGATCCTCGTCGGCATGGAGAAGCCGATTCACGTGCTGGCGACCGGCGCGGACGTGCGCGACATCGTCAACGTCACCACGCTTGCCGTGATCGAGGCGCAGGAGCGCTAAGCCAGAAAGAGACGCTTGCCGCCGTAGCCTGTTTCAGAAACCGAGTTTCTTCAAGAAACTCGGTTTCTGCGCGCGGTGCGGGTTCGCGGCAGAATGACGCAGCGTGCTAAAATATGTGCTTGCGATGGTCGCCCAGGGAGTGCAAGAGCGGCTCCCTGCTGGCGTTTCAAGAAAGCACGAGGCAGATTTGTTCGATTCATTGCGCTATCGATGGAAAACACTCGGCCAGGGACAGCAGATTTTTATCGGCGTGCTGGGTGTGCTGCTGGTCATGGGTCTGTTTGTGACGCTTGGCAGCGGTGGCAGGTTGACCAATCCGGCGTGGCTATTGGCCGTGGCTGGCATCATTCTAGTGGCGCTGCCCTTGCATGAATTTGCCCATGCGTTTGTCGCCGTTCAGTTGGGCGACCCGACGCCGCGCAACCAAGGACGGTACACGCTCAATCCTTTACCGCACATCGATCCGATCGGTGCGATCCTGATCTTGCTGGTTGGTTTTGGTTGGGCGAAGCCCGTGCAGTGGAACCCGCGCAACGTCGATATCGATCCGCGGCTTGCCTCGATCCTGGTCTCGGTGGCGGGTCCGCTGAGCAACCTGCTGTTGGCCTTTGTCAGCCTTCTACTCTGGCAATTGCTTGGTAAGAATAACGCTGTTCTTGCTGCCTTTCTGACGACCTTTGCCTCGATCAATGTCCTGCTCTTCGTGTTCAATTTGCTGCCGATTCCGCCGCTTGATGGATCGCACGTGCTCTTTGCCCTATTGCCTGGTGATACGCGCCGCATCCAATTTTTCTTGATGCAATATGGGATGTTGATCGTCTTTGCTGTGGTCTTTATCGCGCCTGGTCTCATCCGGGGACCGACTGCCCTGATCATGAACTTGCTTGTGGGGATAGTGGGCGGCTAGGTGCGGCTTGAGGAATGATGCCCGAACCTTCGACAGTTGCAACCACCAGTGTACGCTACGCCTGGTGGCGCAAGATCCGCTATCGCCTCAGTCAGTTTTTTCGCGGCTTGCGCGCCGGGGTGGATGGCGGAGATGAGCCGTTTGCGGACGAACTGCTTTCGGCGCAAGAATTGTTGCTCTTCCAGCGGATGCCGGCGGACGCACAACGCCACAGCCTGCGCGTGCTGCAAACGCTTCGGCAAGGGGCGCCCGTCCCGATCGAGCTGGCAGTGGCCGCGCTGCTGCACGATATCGGCAAGAATGCGGCGCGCGACGCGGGCGCGTATTTGGGGCTATGGCTGCGTGGCCCCATCGTGTTAGCCGAGGCGTGCGCACCCCAGTGGCTCGCCCGGCTTGCCGACGCACGGCCGTCACCGAGCCTGCGCTATGCGCTGTATGTGCAGATGCACCACCCTGCGATCGGTGCGGCATGGGCGAAAGAAGCAGGGGCCAGCGCGCTGACCTGCTGGCTGATCGCTGAACACCAAAATAAGTCTTGGCTGGCCGATACGCCAGAAACCGTCTTGCTGGCGCGCTTGCAGACAGCCGACGACATGAATTGATCAAACCAAACAGAGGAACTATGACAAATCCACGCATCACGCTTATCGGTTTGGGGTTGACTGGCGGCAGTCTAGGGCTGGCGCTCATGCAGAGCGGCTCGGCGCTGGAGCTCGTCGGGCACGACAAGGAGCCGACTGTCGCCCAAGAAGCGCGCAAACGCAACGCCGTGCATCGCGTCGAGTGGAATCTCTACAAAGCGTGCGAAGGCGCATCGATGATCGTGCTGGCGATCCCACTGAGCGAAGTCGGTGCGACCCTGGAACTGTTGCGCGAAGACATTTCGCCCACGACGATGGTGCTCGTGCTCAACGGCGTCTTTGGCCCCGTGCTGAAATTGCTGAGCGAAACGTTGCCCAACCACGCCAACGCCGTCGTCGCGCATCCGATCCTTAACGGCGTGGGCGGCGAACTGACGCCGCGCGCCGACCTCTTCCAGAAAGCGATCTTCTGCCTGGCGCCCGGCCCGGCCACCAACCCAGAGGCGCTTCAGTTAGCCAGCGATTTCGCCGAGAGCGCCGGTGCACAGCCGCTCTATGTCGACCCGGACGAACACGACGGCATCACCGCCGCGGTGGACGCGCTGCCACGGCTGCTGGGCGCGGCGCTCTTTCACATGGCTGCCAGTTCGCCCGGTTGGGCCGAGGCGCAGCGCATCGCCGGCGTCGCCTTCGCACGCACGACGCAGCCGGATCGCAGTGCGCAGGGGCTTTACGCCGAGTTGACCGCCAATCGCAGCAACGTATTGCAGCGCCTGGATCAGTTGACCGCCGAACTCGCGGCCTGGCGTCAATGGCTGGCCACGGACGCGCCTGACGACGACGCACATCCGCTGCGGGTGGCGCTTTCCACGGTGGAGACCGCGCGCCTCAATTGGGAGGGCCATGCGCTGACCCACACGTGGGACGCTTCGCCCACGCCGTCTGCTCAGGAGGAAAACACCGGAATGTTGCGCCAATTGTTCTTTGGCGGCTTGTTTGGTGGTGGCAAGAAATCCGGGGACGCGGATAAACGGTGAATCCGGCAGTACTTGTAGCAGTGAATCTAACGGTGAATCTATACGGATGAAGATGAGAATCGCTTGAAGTGCATCATCCAGATCCCTTGTTATAACGAAGCAAAAACGCTGCCTGACACTGTGGCTGCACTGCCGCGCACCTTGCCGGGCATCGACATGGTGGAGTTCCTCGTGATCGACGACGGCAGCCGCGATGACACGGCAAAGCTGGCGCTGGAGCTGGGCGTACACCACGTGGTGCGTCATCCGCGCAACCTTGGGCTGGCGCGGGCGTTCATGACCGGTCTCGACAACAGTCTGCGACTCGGCGCGGACATCATCGTCAATACCGACGCCGACAACCAATACGTCGCCGCCGACATGGCGCTGCTGGTGGCGCCCATCGTCGCCGGCCAGGCGGAGCTGGTCATCGGCGATCGTGGCGTTGCCCAGCTTGCGCACTTTTCGCCGCTAAAGCGCGGGCTGCAACGGCTGGGAAGTTGGGTGATCTCGCGGGCTGCTGGGATGCCTGTGCCCGATGCGACGAGCGGCTTCCGCGCGCTGACGCGTGATGCAGCGCTGCATACGCTGGTGCTCAGCTCCTATTCCTACACGCTGGAGACGCTGATCCAGGCGGGGGCGCAACGGCGGGCGATTCGCTACGCGCCTGTGCGCACCAACCTGCCGACGCGCCCCTCGCGGCTGATGAACAACCTGCCGCACTACCTGGCCAATTCGACCACCACCATCGTGCGCGCCTACACGTTTTATCGCCCGCTGCGCGTCTTCACCACCATCGGCGTGATCGCCCTGCTGGCGGGCAGTGCGATCGGCCTCCGCTTTCTCGCCGCTTACTTGAGCGGCACAGGCGCCGGCCACATCCAGTCGCTGATCCTCTCCGCGGTGCTGCTGATCGCCGGCTTTCAGACGCTGCTGATCGGATTTGTGGCCGATCTGATCGGCGCCAACCGCAAGATCATGGAGGAGACGCTGTACAGGCTGCGGCGTCTCGAACTTCAGCAAGAAGTCAAGCCGGAGTCTCTCGCCCTGCTGTCCGATTCAGAATAATGCATATCGCTTTTATTTTGTCCTCGCTGCGGCTTTCCGGCGGCGTCATTTTGGTGGTCGAGCTTGCCAACCGCTTGGCCACGCACGGCCATATTGTCACCCTGGTGACGCCACGCCAGACTATCGACGCCGAGATGCGTCAGAAGCTACAACCCACCATCACTGTGCTCGAAAGCCACGCCGGATTGCCGGCCAGCTTTAATCCTTTTGGCCTGGCTTATCTGGTGGCGTCGCTGGCATGGCGTGCGCCGGCCGACGCCGTGCTCGTGGCCACCCACACGCCCACCACGCTCCCGGTGCTGCTAAGTTCGTGGCTGAAACGACAAAAACGGCTCTGGCTCTTGATGGATTACCCGGAGATGTTTCGCACGCGGCCGGTGGAAAAATTTTTGCTCAAACATGCGCCCAGGTGGTTTTCAACCATCGTCGCCATCTCGAAGCCGCTGGCAGATGAAGTTCAGTCGCGCGCCGGTGGCCAGGTTGCAGTGATGCGCCCAGGCCTCGGTTTATCTATCGAAAGTCAGGCGCAACCCGACTGGGCGACACCCTGCGACGCGCCCCGCATCCTCTACGTAGGCGATGACCGGGCGCGCAAGGGGCTGGACGAATTCTTGCAGGCGATGCAAAAGGTGCAATCCATCCATCCCGACGTGCGCGCCGTGATTGTCTGCAAAAATCCTTGCCAAATCGGCTATAATATTAATCACGAGTTGCATCTTCGTCCAAGCGATGCAGACCTGGCAAAGCTATACCGTGCGTGCGATTTGTTCGTCTCGACATCGTGGGGTGAGGGGCTTGGCTATCCCGCGCTACAAGCCATGGCGTTTGGCAAGCCGGTCGTCGTGACTGATTCCGGCGGCGTGTACGATTACGCCGAGCACGGCGTCAATGCCCTGATCGTCCCTGCCCAAGATGCGGAAGCGGTGGCGAATGCGGTGCTGCAACTGCTGGACGACGCAGCGCTGCGGACGCGCTTGCTGGTCAATGGCCAACAAGCCGCCGCTGCCTATGAGTGGAACAAAGCCGCGGCAACCTTCGAAAGCGTGCTAAACGGGCTTACGCAAGCATCGTCGCGATGACTTCCCCGACCTTTGCACCGATCACCTGTTCCGAGCATTTCTCTAGAAAAACTTGATAAGCCGCCGCGGCAAGCGCGTCACAGTACGGCGGATCTTCGTGCAGTTGCAAGATCGCTGCGGCAAGCGGATGCGGGTCGCCGGCCGGCGACAGCAGCGCAGAGGCGCCATGCCGCAGGAGAGCGCGGTTTGCCGGCGAATCCGCCGCAATGATGGCGCGTTGCATGGCCATCATTTGATAGATCTTGCCGGGAACCACGCGCTGCGATTTGTCGCTGCTGCCGAAGTGACCGCCAAGACAGATCTGCGCACTGGCAATCTCTTCGGCCAGGTTGGCAAGCGGGACCGGCGGCAGGAATTCTACGTTAGTCAACTTCAGCGTCTCGGCAAGCGCCAACATCGCTGCGTGGAGTGGGCCATCGCCGATGAGCCGAAAGTGAACGGGGACGCTGCGCAAGCGGTCGGCGGCCTGTAAGATAACATCGACGCCGTGAAGCGGCAGAAAAGTGCTGTAGTGCAGAACGATCGTCTTGTCGCGACGCGGAACAGCGGGTCGCTTGTAAAAGATCTCTTCGTTGCAGCCAACTGGCACAGAGGAAACTCGGGCTGCTGCCAGGTTAAATGTATCAACAAAGTATGCGGCATGTTGTGGTGTGTCGAGCAGAAGATGATTGGCCCACCGGCAGATCAACCTGTCGAAGTGATAGATCGCTTTTCCAGAAAGGGAGGCCGGTTTGACAACCTGCCGGTCGAAACAGAGCGTGTCATAGTTGGACACAAAGGCGTCGAACAGGATGGGCTTCCGGGTCAGCATTCTGACGACAGGCAGCAGGAGATAGCCATAGAAGCCAACCACGACCAGGTCATAACGCTGCGACAACAGCTTGCCGGCAAGCGCGGGCAGCAGGCTGGCCGTCGCGCGGCTGATCGAGCGCACCGATTCATGTGACCCGATCACGTCGACCCGCCACCCATTGCGGCGAAGAGCACGAACCAGGACATCATTGCGCGTATAGGTCAATTCGCGTCCGGCAACAAATAGTAGCCGCCGACGTTGATCTTTGCTGTCTAAAGAGGTGCTCGCTGCCATTGTTTCCCTGCATCCGTTGTAGCGCTTTATCGCCCGCCGCTTTTCCTGAACTGCACGACGCATACGCTATACTGGGCTGCAACGTTGTAAGAGCTACTGTGCAGAAAGTTGACGCAACCGCATGAGCCTGGCGTCTACGTACGCTGTCGTATTGAATTGGAATCTAGCGCCCGACACGGAGGAATGCATCAAATCGTTGGAAGCTGCTGGGCTTCCGTTGGCGCAGATCATCCTGGTCGACAATAATTCCACCGATGGTTCGCTCGCGCGCTTGATCCAAGTTTTCGGCCACAGCATCAAGTATGCACCATTGACAGAGAATCTCGGATTTGCGGGCGGCGTCAATGTTGGCATCCGCTACGCGCTCGACGCCGGCGCGCAGTGGGTGCTGCTCATCAACAACGACACCGTGGTCCATCCGGCGTTTTTCCAGGCATTGACAGTCACGATCGAGGCGAGACCAAGCTGGCGTCTCATTTCCCCCTTGATCCTTTACGCCGACGAACCCGATCTGATCTGGTCGATGGGCGACCGGCGCATCGGGCCAACGTTGCTCACGCGCCCGATCCTGCGGGACGAGCCGGCGCCGGCGGATCTGCCCGCTTATCTGGCCGCAGACAGCCTGAATGCCTGCGCCATGCTGGTGCAGCGTGACGTGTTTGAGCAGATTGGCCTCTTTGACGAAACTTATTTTATGTACGCAGAGGACGCGGATTTTTGCTGGCGTGCGCGCCAGGCCGGTTTTCAACTGGGCGTCGCCACGCGTGCACGCATGTGGCACAAGGTTTCACGCAGCACAGGCGTGCATCATCCGCAGAGTCGTTATTGGCGCATCCGCAACCAGATTGTGTTTTATCGCAGCCACAGCCAAGCCTGGCATGCATGGTTTCTGTTCAGCTTTACCCTCCTGCGCACCCTTCTCCTTTCCGGCAAGGATACATGGGCTGGGCGTCTGGGGCTGGTGCGCATAAACTGGCGCGCCTGGCTGGACGGCTGGCGCAGCAAATTACACGATCATGCGCGTGCGTGAATCCGCGAGCAGCGCATTGCGTCAACTAATGCCGGCTCAATTCACAAGAATATAATTATGGAAACAACAAATTGCAATCTTTGTGGCAGTACATCCTCTGAAGATGTGAGACTGATCCCTGATTACCTGCTGGAACGTACACAGGTTGTCGCGCAACTGGTGCGTTGCCGGGCGTGTGGTCTCATCTACCAAAATCCACGGCCGACGCTGGCGGAGATGGATGCACATTACCCGCCTGAATACGAGCCTTACGCCGATCACACGGCGAGTAAAGAACCTAACCCGCTGTTGAAACGCGCGTTTGCGTACGGCACACGGAAACGCACTCGCTTTGTCACGCGGCGCAAGTCAGGCGGCCGGCTGCTTGATATCGGGTGTGCGACAGGAACCTTTCTGCTCGGGATGCGCGGCATGAAGCGCTGGAACGTGCAGGGCGTCGAACCCAGCAAGCAGATCGCCGAATATGCGCGAACGGAACACAAGCTCGATGTCTTTCCCGGCACACTGGAAGAAGCCAGCTTTCCGGCGGGTGCGTTCGACTGCGTGACGATGTGGGATGTGTTGGAGCACGTCCACGACCCGCTGGCAACGCTGCGCGAGATCAACCGCATCCTGAAAGATGACGGCATGCTCGTCCTGCGCGTGCCCAACCTGGCAAGTTGGGATGCGCGCCTCTTTGGCGAGACCTGGGCCGGCCTGGACGCGCCACGACACCTGTACGTTTTTTCGCCAGAGACTTTGGCGGCGCTGCTGGCGCAGGCGCGCTTCGAGACAGTCGACTTAAGCTGCGACATTGGCGGGTATGTCACCTTTGTGCTGAGTCTGCGCTTCTGGATGACGGCGCGCAATGTTTCGGAAGCGACCAAGCAGCGCATCACGCGAATGCTCTATCATCCGGCGGCGCGGCTGGCGAGTGCGCCGTTCTTCTGGATCCCCAGTGTGCTCAAACGCGGCCCGCTTATGGTTGTCACCGCACGCAAGCGTCCATTTAATGAGGGGTAGATTTATATGATTGAAATTCGACATCGCGCAGTAGTTGACGGCGGTTCGATTGAGCACGCCTATAACGATCTCTATCGAGAACGCAAATTGTTGATGCGTGACTCATTTTATCTGTGGCTGCTCGAAGTTTCCGGCGCGCGCCCAGGGGATTTGCTGGTGGATGTGGCGTGTGGCAATGGCCGGTTGGTGCAACTCGCCGCGGCGCGCGGCGTGCGCGCCGTCGGGTTGGATCTGGCGCTGGCAGGTATCGTCGATGCGGCGCGTGCGAGTCAGCACGCACAGTGGATCGTCGGCGACGGGCAATGCTTGCCAATCCCAGATGGATGCGCCGACGTCGTGATGAGTATTGGCAGTTTGGAGCATTATGCCAACCCCACCGAGGGCGTGGTTCAACTGGCGCGCATTGCCAAGCCCGATGGTCTGATCTGCGTGCTGTTGCCTAACGCGTTTGGTGCGCTGGGCAATATCCGGCATGTGCTGCGCAGTGGCGAGGTTTTTGACGACGAACAGCCCATCCAGCGCTATGCAACCCGGCGCACCTGGGAGATGATGCTGCAAAAAGGGGGGGTGCACATCGACCGCATCGTGCCCTACGGAGAGTTCAACCGGCCGCGTACGGTCAGCGATCTGATATGGAGCGCAGTAAAGCCACAAAAATATATCAAAGGCGCGCTTGCCAAGCTCGCACCACTCAATCTGGCAAACCATTTTGTGTTTCTGTGTAGACCCACTGCGAGCACGCCCACGCTTCACTACCCGATGTTGTCTTACTGACGGAAGGCGCCGTGCTACATTCTTTTCGTATCAGACTGCTCGCTCTTTTCAGCGTCGCTGTCACCTTAGCCATCTTGGGCTACATGATCTACCAGGGACGAGACACCCTGTGGGCCTATGACTGGCAGATCAACTGGTGGTCCATCCTGCTGGCTTTCGTCGTAATGCTAGCCACCTTTGCGATCGTGGCGGTGGTGTGGGTGGCCGAAATGCGCGCCGTCGGCAGCCGGCTGCCCGCCGCGGTGCATCTCAGCCATTACATTGCCTCCCATCTGATCCGCCGGCTGCCCGGCACTGTCTGGTACATTGCCGGGCGGGGCTATCTGTACCGACAGCAGGGGGAATCGGCGCGGCTGGTGGCCGTGGTGAGCAGCCTGGAATTGGTGCTGCTAACATTGGGGGCGTCATTGCTTGCCCTGATCTTGTGGGGGACTGAGTTTCGGCAGTTGCCAGGCGGCTATCTTTGGGTGCTGATTGCTGCGGTGCTGATCGGCGCGTTGATCATGCAGCCAGCTTCGAGCCAGTGGTTATTGCGGCGCGTCGGCAAGGTCGATGCGCCGCCACTGCGCTACAGCCAACTGTCGTGCTGGCTGCTGGCGTATATCGTCGCCTGGTTTGGAAGCGGTATGATCTTCTATCTGCTCGCCCACGCGTTTGCAGGTCTGGGGACAGAGCATATGCTGTATGCGGTCGGATCGTGGGCGCTGATCGGCGCACTTTCGACTCTCGTGTTGTTCTTGCCCAGCAATTTCGGGTTTACGGAGATCGGCCTCAGCCTTTTGATGAGCGCGGTCATGCCTGCCTCGGTTGCCGTCATTGTGGCGCTGGCTGTGCGCGTTACATTGACCGTTTTTGATTTGCTGGCTGTCGGTCTATGGTTTGGCAGTGAAGCCGTTTGGCGGAAAATCTACGTCAGAAGAGATGCGACGCAGCCGCCAACGCTTGAAGGATGATGGGGCGTTTTGAGGCTCATCAGCCGCCTTCTCCAGAGAGGATTACAAGATACTACCAACGGTGTATTGCATGTATTCATCAATTTTAGTACTTTGGCGGTGTAGCCTGAACGGTGTGATTGCAATGCAAACAGGCAGTTCGGCTGATAGGTGAGATGGCTAGTGGTAAGACAATCAATACACAATTTGTAATGACAAATGGAGACTAAGATTATGCGAAACACACTTCAGGTATTGGGTCGATTGACCCTGGTGCTGGCCATTGTGCTGGCGGGCGGATTCGGCCTGACCGCGCAGTCTGCCGCTGCGCAGACGCAGTTCCCTGGTTACACAGCGGGCGTTCAAATTGCCAACCTCACTGCTACGTCGGCAATTGTGTCGTTGACCGCCTACAACAGCTCGGATGGCAACCAGAATGGTTCGCCGCTGAATGACACGATTCCGGGCAACAGCTCCAAAACATACTTTCCGATCAGCAACGTATCGGCCGGCTTCAGCGGCTCGATCGTCGTTGGCTCGGACAAGAATGTCGCCGGCATCGTGAACATTCTCTCCTCTGACTTCAAGGCTGGCGCCTCGTATGTCGGCCGTTCGCAAGGTGGCACAAAAGTTCTGCTCCCGCTGCTGAACAAGAACAACAGTGGTTTCACCACTTGGTACAGCATCCAGAATGCTGGCTCCCAAAATGCCACTGTCAACGTGGCGTACAGCAACGGCGTCACGGCTGGCCCCTTCACCATCAAGCCGGGCGCGGCCAAAGTCGTGTACCAGTCGCAGGAAGCACATCCAAATGCAGTATTCGCCGGTACGATCACGAGCGATCAGCCGGTAGTGGCGGCGGTCATCCAGGAGAGCAACAAGATCATCTTTGCTTACACCGGTTTCCGCGACACTGACGCTTCGACCACCCCGGTCTTCCCGCTGGTGAATGCCAACAATGCGAACTACATCACGGGTATCCAGATCCAGAATGCGGGCGCCGCAGCGACCGACGTCACGTTGAGCTACACGCCGACCCCGGGCAACGGCGCAGCCTGCACCGAAACGCAGACGATTCAGCCAAGTGGCTCCGCCACCTTCGCCCTGGCCGCCTTCAATGCCACGGCCCCTTCTCCTGGCACCAACTGTGCAAAGGGCGCGAAATTCATCGGCTCAGCGCAGGTCACGGCCAACTCGACCAGCCAGCCGCTCGTCGGCATCGGCAACCAGCTCCTCCCCAACGTGAACGGCGAGGCGTATGTCTCCTTCAGCGCTGCGGTCGACGCAGGCGAGACCGTTGTGATGCCGCTCATCATGGATCGCAACAGTGGTTACTTCACCGGCTTCAACGTGCAGAACGTGGGCGGCAGCACGGTGACGGTAAACTGCACCTTCCAGAACAATGCTCGCGTCGTCACCAAGAGCCTGGCCCCGGGTGAGGCATTGAACGATTTGCAGCTCAATCAGCTCGCCGCTGGCTACATCGGCTCAGCGACCTGCGCTGGTGGCGCCGGCGCCCAGTTGGTGGCTGTGGTCAATCAGTTGAAGAGCGGTACGGTTGACAACTTCCTGGTCTACGAAGGCGTCAAGCAGTAAGTACTCTTCTTGATAATCGGATTTGCGAAGAGAGGGAGATAAGCATCTCCCTCTCTTTTTGTGGATTGACTTGTTGGCGCAGAATGCTAAATAAGCTAATCTACAATCGATGAATACGCAGTTATTGAGTTTAGATCGAGACGGAACCATGAAGCGATTACGTATACATTTTTCAAGAATGATCCTGGCCGCTCTGCTGATTGTTGCTGCGCTTACCTTGGCTGCGTGCGGCGGCGGTGAGGATCCAACCGCAACACCTCTGCCTGCAACATTCATCCCCACCGTGCCGCCCACACCGGTGGAAGAACCGACAACACCGCCAACCGCCGAGCCAGTTGCAACTGAAGCCCCAGTCGAGGCGGCTACCGAGGAAGTCGATCCGGAGGTCGAAGCGAGTCAAGCTGAATCCCCACTGGCCGCGCCTGATTCTCCGCTGGACGCGCCGTCTTCACCGTTGACGCCTCCCTCACCCGCGCCTACGCCAGTGATCTCTGGCGTAGAAGGTGGGCTTGCCGGACAGATCGTCGTGGTTAGACCAACAGGTGATGTTGCGGTTTCGGGGCTTGTCATCGGCCTTGCCGAAGTGATTTTAGGAGATGATGGTTTGCCCAAGGCCAGTGGATATGAGGCGTCGACCGCCCCGAAAGCGACCACCGACGACTACGGCCGATTTGTGTTTGACAACCTGAAACCCGGTGCATATACGCTGATTTTGGACGCAGTAGTGACACAATATCAGTTGGATGAAGCTGAAACCGGGGATACGATTCTGGTTGAAGTCAAAGCGGACGAGATTGTCGAGCTCGGCGAACTGCGCTACCCATCGCTGCCGATTCCAGGTTTCCAATAGGATTTCGTGGGAATTGCTTGACTATGTGGGCTTCTTGAAAATTTAATTTCAGGAAGCCTGCATAGTTTATTATTTTTGTTCGTCACTCGCTACTGTTTACCCACCCCAGCTTACAGTTTGCCAATTCGTGCATGGTGCGATCGCATGGTAACCATCCTAGCCACCATTCTGTTGATTATCGCGCTGCTGCTACTGCCGGGGCTGGCATTGCTCCGGCTAAGCGGAGCCTGGGCCGATTGGCGACGGTTGCAACAGATCGCGCTGGCGTTCGGGATTGGACTCTCGCTCTATCCGGCTCTTTTTTACTTCTTGCGTTTGCTTGCGCCGGACTTTCATGTTCAGGCGTGGATGGGATGGGGGCTGCTGGCTTTGAGCAGCGCGGTTGCGTTGAGCGACTTGAGGCACTGGCGATGCTCGCTCCGTCGCCCCGATCTCTGGCTAGTGGCGATTATTGTGCTGCTAACCATTTTTTCGCGCATCTGGATCGTCTGGGACCAACCCTATCCAGCCTGGACTGATTCGCTGCATCACACCCTGTTGACAAAACTGACCGCAGAACAAGGCCAACTTCCTATCAGCCTGCAACCCTATTTTGATATACCGTTGGCGATGTATCATCTTGGTCTGTACACACTGACGGGTTTGGTCGCGCAGATGCTGGCGCTGCCGGCGCACACCGCGCTGCTCTGGACGGCGCAGACGCTCAATGCCCTATCTGTCGTGGGTGTATTTCTCGTCCTTGACCGTTATGCTGGACGCACCGGCGCCATCATCGGCATGCTGGTGGTCGGCCTCCTCAGCCATCAGCCTGCCTTTTACGTCAATTGGGGACGCTTTACCCAGTTGTCTTCACAAACACTGATGCTGATCGCCTGGGTGATGACTATAGATACAATCCAGAGCTGGCAGACCCTCTATCCGCATCAGAAAAGGCGTATCGGTGCGCAAATCGTCATTGCCGGCGTGGCGTCGGCTGCTGTCTTTCTTTATCATTTCCGTGTTTCAATTTTCTATATTGCTTTGTTGGCGCCGAGCATCGCATATATTTGGTTGCGCGCCGCCCGCCCCCGCCGCTTCACAGGCGCATTGATCAGTACGATCCTGATCGGCGCCGTCGCGCTGATAACCATTATGCCGGTCGTCTGGCCGGCCATACATACCTGGCTGCAACTGAATCAGGCGGCAGCGGAGATGCCGGTTGCCTCACCCGAACAGCTTCAGCAAAATGAAGCGGGCTTCTTTGCGTTCGATGTGACGCATTTCCCGCTGCTGGCGGCTCGAACCTGGCTGCTGGCCCTGGCAGGAATATGCGCGCTTTACGGCGCCTGGCGGCGCAATCGTATTGTCTGGTTGTCCGTGCTCTGGTTCACACTGCTCATGTTAGTAGGCAATCTCTATTTGTTAGGCGTGGCCGAGCTGAATCTTACCAACTTAGGGGCAATCCTCATCATGCTGTATATGCTGATTGCGTTGGTCATTGGCGCCGCCTGCCAGGATCTTGTCGACTCCCTGCCTGCGCAATGGGCGCACACCATACGACGCTACGGTGCGATTGCCGCGCTTCTGGTTGCGCTGCCGTTTGTGTGGATACGCAGCCATGACTTCGAGGCATTCCGCTATTTTGTGACCCCGGCAGATGTAGCGGGAATGGAATGGCTCACCGCCAACATCGATTCCACTGCCGATCCCGACGCGAAGGTAGCGATCAACACGACATTCTGGTTGCCTACTTCGCCACACGGCGTCGATGCTGGCTACTGGATTCCCTATTTCACCAACCGCGTGACGAACACCGGAGTCATGATCTCCAGCCTGGGCGGGGTTGAATTGGTCAAGCAGATCATCGCCGACTCGACGCTCGTCAAACAAGCCGAAAGCGATCCATCCGCGCTGGCGGCGCTCTATGCGCGCGGCTATCGTTATCTTTACATTGGGGCGCTCGGCAATTATGATGGAGGCGGATTTAACCCGGAAATCATTGCCCAATCAGATCTGGCGACAAAAATATACGATCAGGATGGCGTCACGATTTTCGCATTGGTCAAAAAATAAAGGAGATAGTCTATGCGTCCCCAGCTAGCATTGTTCTCTGGCGTCACAGCGTTGCTGTGCGCGCTCCTGTTGACGTTCGCCGCCGTGGCGGGCGCAGGGCTTCAGCAACCCACCCGCGCTTCTTCCATACCCGATGGCGCGACGCTGCCGCAGGCATCGCCGTCTAGCGCGCTCACAGATACATTTGAGCTTTTGTTGCCGCTGATTCGCCTTCCAGCAGCGCCGATCCCCGTCAAATTCGGCGCGGATTTTGGCAACATGATCACCGAGACCGCAGTGATTTCGCAGGATTTCGCCCTGGCAGCCGAAATGGGGACAGCCTGGACGCGCATCGAGCTGCCCTGGCTTAAAATCGAGCCGAATCGCGGCGAATATGTCTGGGCGCCGTACGATGCAGTTTTTGCACGGCTGCGCGAGCTGGGCGTCAAGCCGCTGGTGCTCATTCACAGCATTCCAGAGTGGGCTTCTGATCCCAAAGATAAAGGCTGTGGCCCGATCACCGACTGGGCGGCGTTCGAGATGTTTCTCAACGAGGCCGTCGACCGCTACGGCGACATCGCCACAGCGTGGGAATTTATCAACGAGCCGGACGGTTTTGCACCGCATCCCCTAGGGCCGACCATCGGCTGCTGGGCGCCCTATCCTGAGCAATATGCCGAGCAGCTTGCGCGCTTCTACGCTTTTATCAAACAGCGCCAGCCGGATGGGTTGGTCTTCTTCGGCGGTCTTGCCCACGATAGCTGGGCCAAGTTTGATCGGGAATTTCTAGCCAACACCCTTCAAAGCGGCGCCGGCCCCTATTTTGACGGTGTGAGCTTGCATTTCTACCCAATCAACCCGGTCGAGTTTCCGACGGTTGCAGACAAGGTCAATAAAATCCGCAGCATCCTCGGACGCTTCCTGCTATGGGACAAACAAATTTGGATCACCGAAACGTCGATGTGGAGCAATGGCCCGCAAGGGTTGGAAGGGCAAAAGAATTTTGTCGTGCAGGAACAGACCCGCGCCTTCTGCGCCGGCGTCGATACCCTTTTCTGGTTTGCCATTCGCCAAGAGCCGTTTGATCCCCCGCTACAGCGCTGGTTGATCAATCGTCAGCATCAGCCAGATCAGGGCTACCTCACCTATAAAGCCTACGCGGAACAACTGGCGGGGGCGACCTGCCAGGGTCGGGCGTCGAACCTGCCGGCGGATGTAGAAGCGTACCGTTTCAAGAACGCACAGGGGAAAACGCTCTATATCCTCTGGTCGAATAGCGGCGCACAAAGCATCGCTTTCCCGGCAACTGTCCAGGCGCGCGTGCTGGATCGCGACGGCGGCAACAAAAAGATCGTCTCGGCGGTCAACGGCGGCGTCACGCTCGAGATCGGCGCACTGGCGCAGTACGTCTGGATCGATTAGAGAGCATCATGCTGCCGGTGATTCCACCGCCCCCAGCATCAGCGCGGCGCCTGTCCGTAGTGCATCAGCGCGCCCACGGGAATCTGGCTGGACAACGCATCTGGCGTCATTGGCGCAGTGGGGTTTGACACGCCATCCATCGCCGTGCGCGGATCGGGACGGGCAACGCGCAGATGATATAATCGAGATACGATCAAGCCTGTCTCCATCCAAGTATAGAGAACAATCATGACCACTCAAACACCCAAGACCATCCTGATCGCCGATGACGAGTCGCGCATGGTGCGTTTTGTCAAGATGAACCTTGACCTTGAGGGCTACATCACGCTCGAAGCCAACAACGGCTTTCAGGCGCTGGAGAAGGTGCGCGACCACCAACCGGACCTCATCCTTCTCGATGTTGAGATGCCGGGGATGGATGGCTTCGAGACGTTGCGCCGTCTCCGGGAGATCAGCGAAGCGCCGGTCATCATGCTCACGGTGCGTGCGGATGAGGACGACCGCATCAAGGGGCTTGACCTGGGCGCCGACGACTATGTGACGAAGCCTTTCAGCCCGCGCGAACTTTCCAGCCGCATCCGCGCCGTCTTGCGCCGCTTCGAGCCACAAAGCCGTCCCGAAGACCAGATCATTACCATCGACGACCGCCTGCAGGTTGACCTGCAGCGCCGCCAGGTGATCGTGGAAGGGGAGCGGCTCAGCTTGCGTCCCACGGAGTATCGGCTGCTCTATCATCTCATTCAGAATGCCGGGTGGGTCATGCCCCACGAGACGTTGCTGACAAAGGTCTGGGGGCACGAGTACGTCAACGATAACCATCTCCTCCGTCTTTACATCACCTATCTGCGCCAGAAGATCGAACCTGACGCCAGCCATCCGCAATACATCTTTACAGAGCGCGGGCTCGGCTATCGCTTTGTCGACTTCAAAGAGCGCCACAAACTGGACAACGCACCCTAGCCAACTCTCTCACGAATTGGTTCAATTTTACCTGCTCCGCGTTTGAACTCAACCCCCTTTCTGTGATATTATCTTCGCTTGGCGCGTGTTCAGCGCCGACAGAATTCAACACGCCTCTTGACCGGCGAGCTGGGTGCTACTTGCACGGATGCAGGTAGTCAACTCCCGGGGTGAAGGGGGCGGAAGATCAACCCAAAAGGAGATGGTATGGCTAACGTTACTATGAAGCAGCTCTTGGAGGCAGGCGTCCACTTCGGACATCGGACGCGCCGCTGGAATCCCAAAATGCGCCCCTACATCTTTACGGAGCGCAGTGGAATTCACATCATCGACCTGCAGCAGACCGTGCAGTCGCTTGCCAAAGCGATCACCATCGTGCGGGATAGCGTCGCCAAGGGCGGCACTGTGCTCTTCGTCGGCACCAAACGCCAGGCGCAGGCCACCATTGAATCGGAAGCGTTGCGCTGCGGGATGCCGTACATCAACCAGCGTTGGCTGGGCGGCACGCTTACCAACTGGGTCACTATTCGCCAGCGCATCCAGTATCTGCTTCAGCTTGAACGGCGCATGGACGCGGGCGAATTTCGCAACCTGCCCAAGAAAGAGCGTCTGAGCCTGCAGCGCGAGGTCGAAAAACTCAACCGGCGCATCGGCGGCTTGAAGACCATGCGCAGCTTGCCGGATATGCTCTTCATTGTCGACACCAATGTCGAGGAGTTGGCGGTCAGCGAGGCCAACAAGGTGCACATCCCGATCCTGGGGATGGTGGATACCAACTCCAATCCTGAACTCATTTCGCACGTCATCCCCACCAATGACGACGCCATCCGCGCCATTAAGCTCATCGTCGGCGCCATTGCGGACGCGGCCGAAGAAGGGATGCGCATCCGCGAGGTCGAAATGGCCGAAACCGGTCAGGTCAGCCGTGAGGACCTGGCGGAGATGGAGCAGTATCTTGGGCCGAGCGTGCTCGCCAAACTCCAGAGCCTGGACGACGAAGACTTCGAAGCATACGAAGAGGACGACGCAGCCGTAAGTGACGATGCAGCCGTAGAAGAAGTCGAAGGCGAAGCCGCGATCGATGAGGTCTTGGGCGAGAGTGCAGAAGCAGTAGAAGCAGAACTAGAAGAAGAAGCGCTAGAAGAAGAAGTAAAAGACGAAGCAGAATAAGAGGAACCGACAATGGCTGAGATTACCGCCGAAATGGTGAAACTGCTGCGCGAGGCGACCAGCGCCGGCGTGCTCGATTGTAAAAAGGCGCTGACCGAAACAAGCGGCGACTTTGAGGGCGCTGTCGAAATCTTGCGCAAGAAGGGATTGGCCTCCGCGGCCAAAAAAGCCAGCCGCGAGGCCAACGAAGGTCTGATCGGCGTCTACGTACATCCTGGCAGCAAGGTGGCGTCCGTCGTCGAGGTTAATTGCGAAACGGATTTTGTGGCGCGCACCGATGAATTCCAACAGCTCTCCCGCGACCTGGCCATGCATGTGACGGCCGCGCGCCCGACGTGGGTGGCGCGTGAGGACGTTCCCGCGGACATCATCGCCAAAGAGCGCGAAGTATATGGCGAGCAGATGGCGACCAGCGGCAAGCCTGCCCAGGTCGTCGAGCGCATCGTCGAGGGCAAACTCGACAAGTGGTACAGTGAAGTCTGTCTGCTGGAGCAGCCTTTCGTCAAGGATGCAGACATCACCATCCAAGAGTTGCTGACGAACCGTATCGCCTCGCTTGGTGAGAACATCAAAGTGAGACGCTTCAGCCGTCTCGAAGTCGGCGCAGAATGATCCACCGTGCCCAGCCTAGCAAAATGGCTGGGCATTTCTTTGTCAATAGCACGCAACAAAGGAGCAGAGATGGCGGAAGTTAAATATCGGCGCATTTTGCTCAAACTGGGCGGGGAAGCGCTGGCGGGTGAGGGTGGTTTTGGCATCAATCCCCGTCAGGCGGAATTCGTGGCGCGCACAGTCTGCAATGTCGTCAACCTGGGCGTGCAGGTCGCCATCGTGATCGGCGGCGGCAACCTCTGGCGCGGCAAGCAGGATGGTCTCGACCACGGCATGGAGCGCGTCACGGCCGACCACATGGGCATGTTGGCAACGGTTATGAACTCGCTTGCTCTGCAAGACGCGCTGGAGCGCATGGGCGTCCCCACGCGTGTCATGACCGGCATCGAGGTGCGCGCCGTGGCAGAGCCTTACATCCAGCGCCGCGCCGTCCGTCACCTGGAAAAGGGGCGCGCCATCATCTTTGGCGCCGGCACCGGCAACCCTTATTTCACAACCGACACCGCCGCCTCGCTGCGTGCGATGGAGATCGACGCTGAGGTGCTGATCAAAGCCACCAAAGTCGATGCCGTCTACGACAGCGACCCTAAGAAAAATCGTGACGCCAAACGATTTGAACACCTGACTTACATCCAGGCGCTCAATATGCGCCTCGGCGTCATGGACAGCACGGCGATGGCGATGTGCATGGACAACGATCTGCCGATCTGCGTCGTCAATCTCTGGGAAGATGGCACCCTGGACCGCGTCGTCCAAGGCGAATCAGTCGGCACGATGATTACAGGCTAACCTCCCGGCAGCCTGTCTGCTGCATGGAGTAGAAGGGGCTGTTGGATTTGTGCAGCAAGCCCCTTGCCGTTTACAACTCATCCCTGACTATTTTCACATCCACCATTATTTGTTACAATAACGTCATTGTCATTCCTGCCATTCGGCTCATAACCAGTTGACCGATCAATAAGCCTCCCAAAAAGGAGTATGTATATGATCAACGAAGTCATTGCCGACGCCAAAGATCGGATGGACAAAGCCATCGAGTCGTTGCGCCAAGATCTGATGACGATCCGCACGGGCCGCGCCACCCCGGCGCTCGTGGAACATCTAATGGTGGATTACTATGGCACCCCGACGCCGCTGCAACAACTTGCCATCATCAGCATCCCAGAAGCTCAACAGATCCTGATCCGCCCCTACACGCGCGGTGACATCCAGGGCATTGAAAAAGCAATCGCCAAATCCGACCTCGGCCTGGCGCCCTCCAACGACGGACAGGCGATCCGGCTGACCATTCCTGCGCTGAATGAGGAGCGCCGTCGTGAGTTGACGAAAGTCGTCAACAGGCGTGGCGAGGAAGCGCGCGTCGCGGTGCGCAATATCCGGCGCGACGCGAACAAGGACCTGACCGATCTCGAAAAGGAAAGTATGATTTCCGAAGACGAGAAAAAACGCGCCGAAGAGAAGATCCAGGAGATGACAGACCTGCACACCAAGCGGGTGGATGAGACTGTCAAAGAAAAAGACGCCGAGATCATGACAGTGTGACCGAGGAGATTCCTGTCTGTGACCACTCAGGCTGATTTTATCCAGCACGACGCCGAACCTACTTCTTCTATTACCGCAGTGCCGCACCATATCGGCATCATCATGGATGGCAATGGCCGGTGGGCGCAGGCGCGCGGGATGCCGAGGATCGCCGGTCATCAGGCAGGCGTCGACAATATCCGCCGCATCCTGGAGCACTGCGTGCAGCGGGGTGTGAAAGTGCTCACCATCTATGCATTTTCGACCGAAAATTGGCGACGCCCCCCGGATGAAGTCAGTGGTCTGATGCGGTTGCTTGGCTTGACGATTCAACGCCAGTTGAACGAGCTGAACCGCAATGGGGTGCGTATCTTACACAGTGGGCGCATGGAAGGCATCAACAAGCATCTGCAAAAGCAGATCTTGAACGCCCTCGAAGTCACGAAGGACAATGACCGCATCATTCTCAACGTCGCTTTCAACTACGGCGGACGCGCCGAAATCCTCGATGCCGTCCGCCATATCATGCAGGACGGCATCCCTCCAGAAACGCTGACAGAAGAAATGCTCAGCAGCTACATGTACATCGGCGGCATCCCCGACCCTGACCTGATCATCCGCACCGGCGGGGAATGGCGGCTGAGTAATTTTCTGATCTGGCAAGCTGCCTACGCCGAGTATTACACCACCCCAACCTACTGGCCGGATTTCGACGAAAACGAACTCGATAAAGCGCTCATCGAATACAACCAGCGCGAGCGCCGCTTTGGTCGCGTGCTCAACCAATAATCCCGCCACCGTGCCAAACGGCGCGCGCCTCCTGCAACGAGAGATTCTATTGCGCACTCGCATTATTGCCGCAGCTATCGCTATCCCCATCGTGCTCATCCCCATTTACCTTGGCGGCTTCTGGGGGCTGTTGCTGGGCGTCGGCGTTACGGTAATCAGTGCTCTAGAGATGTACCATATGTTTGAGCGCGGCGGGTATCATCCCTCGCGCCTGATTGGGGTGCCGTGGGCTGTGTTGCTTTTTCTCTCCGGTTGGGATCCCGTGCAGGTGCAACGATCGTCCGTCTCGGTCACCGGCTGGCTGACTGTGCCGACGCTACAACTGCTCAAGATCGTTTCCTTCCCAACCAGCAGCATCCTTGTCGCCGGTTTTCTGGTCACGTTGACTTACTGTCTCTTCATCCACGATAACCCCGTCAATACGTGGATATCCACCAGCGTCGTTGCCATTTATCTCGGCGTCATGCTCGGCCAGATTGTTTCGCTGCGATTTTTTGACAATGGTTTTGCGTATGTGGCTTTCGGTCTTCTGGTGACCTGGGCCAATGATTCTGCTGCATTTTTCGTTGGCATCACGATTGGAAAGCACAAAATTTTTCCGAGGCTCAGCCCCAAGAAGACATGGGAGGGGACGATTGGAGGCTGGATCGCGGCCGCAGCCGCGGGCGCATTCCTGGCTACCGTCTTGCCCGTGCGCAACGGCCCGATCTTTGGGGCGTTTATCGGCGTGATCGCCGGGGTGCTCGCCTATTTTGGCGATCTGTCGATCAGCATGATCAAACGCCAGTTCGGCGTCAAAGACAGCGGCACTTTCTTTCGAGGCCACGGCGGCATGCTCGACCGGCTCGACAGCCTGCTCTTTACGCTGCCCTTTATCCACCAGTCGATGCTCTTCTACGAACGCTTCTTCACGTGAGCCGTTATCCTGCTGCCTTTGCGATCAGACGCTCTCTAACAAGTGCTCGCGCAGCAACGCCAGGTTTGCTGCCGGCGTCCCTTTGTCGTTAAAAACCGAACTGCCCACCACAATCACATTGGCGCCCGAATCCACTACATCGGCAATGTTGTCAGGATGGATGCCGCCATCGACCTGAAGGTCGCCCAGCGGACAGAGTTCGTCCATGAGCCGCGCCATGCGGCGAATCTTGGCGGTCATAGTCTCGATAAAACGCTGCGAACCAAAGCCAGGATTCACGGTCATCACCAACACCTGGTCGAGCAGTGGCAACACTTCATGAATCGCCTCTACCGAGGTAGCCGGATTGAGTGCAACGCCGGCTTTGCAGCCAAGCGCAGTGATCAGTTGCAACGTGCGGTGAAGATGAAGCGTGGCCTCTGTATGCACGGTAATGATGTCCGCGCCCGCGCCGGCAAAGTCTTGAAGATAGCGGTCGGGGTCGGTGATCATCAAATGCACGTCAAGCGGCAGCGTCGTCATGCCGCGCACCGCCTTGACCAGCAGCGGGCCAAAGGAGATGTTCGGCACAAAACAGCCATCCATCACATCCAGATGGATGTAGTCGGCCCCCCCGCGGTCGGCGGCGGCAATCTGTTCGGCAAGATGACCAAAATCAGCCGTCAAAATGGACGGCGCCAGCTTTACGATTTTCTTCGTTTTCATTCTCCGCCTCACCTGGCCGGGCAATTATGGGTGATGAAATCAAACTGTGTGCGTCCAGGAATTGTACCATAAGTTCGGCCACGCGCCAGGGCTGCCGAAAGATCAACCCATGCGTCTGGCCGGGGATGATATGCAGCGTCGCATCAGGCAGCGCCGCGGCCATGGCCTGCGGAATCGCGACGGGGAAAAACTCGTCGTCAGCGCCGTGAATGAGACAGACCGGCAGTGCAAAGCGCGCCAGGTCGCTCAGGTGTAGATCGATGGCCGTCTCCGGGCGCAGCCGCCGAAAACCAGCCAGCACGACATCTTCGTAGTAGCCTTCATAATGGAAGGGATCGTGCAGGCGCGCGGTCGCTGCCATCCAGCGGCGACCGGCTTGAAAGCGCGCCGGCTCCAGGCGCGCAAGCTGGCCTGTCGTCGCCGGGTTGGTGCTGTATGTCGTGCTGACCAGGGCAAGACTGGCTGGCTGCATCCACCCATCGGCCACCAGCAACTGTGCGATCATGCCGCCGCTGCTGCAACCGGCAAGATGGGCGTCCAGGACATCCTCATGCGCCAGCAGCGCGGCAAGCTGCTGTGCAATATGGCGGTGGTGAAAGCCAATCGGGTGTCCGACCGATTGCCCATGTCCAGGCAAATCGGGCAGAAGCACCCTGAAGTGCTCCGTCAGCGCGTCCAGCAACGCCCCCCAGGCCGCCCGGCCCGTGCTCATGAAATTGTGGAGCAGCACGATAGTGGGCGTCACCGTTGGCGACGCAAGAGGAGTGTTCGCTTCCAGCAATTCGTAGGCAATCACGCCGGTTTCGGTGGCAAATGTGCGCATAGATGGCTCAGGCATAGGGTTGGGTCTCCTGCGTATCGGCGCTGCCGGCGGGCGGGCCTGGCCGCTGCATCCGTCCTTCCAGCACAGCTCCCATGACATGGAACACCTCGGCGATGTCGTCGCTGGTGATAATACCCAGCGTCTGCTCCTGCTCCACAACTGCCACGACGCGGCTGCCGCTCTGCCCCATTTTCTCCCACACGGTGGCGAGGTCGGCATCGCGCGTGCAGCGTGGAATGGTCGAGGCTGGCTGCATGACATCGACGATACGCGCCTCGGTTCCCACTTCGCGCAGCGCAGCGATCAAGCGCGGTCGGGTCAACACGCCGACAAATTGTCCGGCTAGATCATGAACCGGGTAGTCGGTTTGATACGAATTCATGATCAGTTCCGTCACGCGCGCCAGCCGTTCACTCGTATAGACGACAATTGCGTTGGAGGTCAGCGCGTCGCCGGCGCGGAAGCGACGTAGCACCGCGCGACTGCTCACCGCCTCCAGCTCGGCCGAGCCGCCCACGTAGACAAAAAAAGCGACGAGCAACAACCCAATGGCGCCGGTGAAGATGCCGTAGATCGCCATCAAGACGGCCAGCAAGCGGCCGGCTACGACCGCCATCTGCGTGGCGCGTGTGTAGGGGAGCACATAGGCCAGCAACGCACGCAGCAAGCGCCCACCATCCAACGGAAACGCCGGCAACAGATTGAAAAGCGCCAGCAGAAGATTGGTGGAAATCAGGAAGATCAACAGGTTGAGCAGGCCAGGATTCTGGATGCTGACGCCCATCGCATTCATGTTGAAAAGACCGTCGCCGCTGCCGCCGTTGACCAGCAGCGCCAAGGGCGTCAACAGCATGGCGAGCACCAGATTGACAAGCGGGCCGGCCGCCACAATCGCGATCTCCTGCGCGGGTTTCTCTGGGATGCGCTCCAGATTCGCCACGCCCCCGATCGGCAGCAGCAAGATGCTGCGCGTGCTGATGCCAAAGCGCCGCGCCGTGAGCGCGTGGCCATACTCATGCAGGGTGACGCAGAGAAACAGCAGCAGCATCGTCAGCACGCCGTACAGCCCGCCAATCAGCCATCCCGCCGGCCCCGCGCCATAGATGAACGCGCCGAAGGCCAGCACCAACACAAACGACCAATGCACCTTGACCTCGATGCCCAACAGCTTGAATTCCGCTAGATTTACATTCACGACATTTTCCTCCGCACAAAACGACCGTCCGGTGCAGCCAGTGATGCGTAGGTCGGGCTACCAGCCCGACAGTGATGCGTAGGTCGGGCTACCAGCCCGACAGTGATGCGTAGGTCGGGCTATCAGCCCGACGGTGATGCGTAGGTCGGGCTATCAGCCCGACAGTGATCTACAAATCGCATCAGTCAATCACCAATGGCGGCGCGCCGTCGGGATTGCAGTCGAGACACGGGCACGCGGCGCGCAGCGCGCTAAACGGAAAGATGCCCGCGCCATGCCCATCCGTCCAGGTGAAACGGATCGCATAATGGCCGACAAACTCGGCGCCGGCGATCGCGGCGCTCGGCGGCGGGGTGGCGCTCAGCCGCAGCAAGTCGGTGGCAAGCGCCGCGGTGCGGCGCTCCTCCCGGCAGGTGGCGCAGGGACAGTTCCCGCGCAGCCAGGTCAGTAAATACTCACTGTGATGATCATCCAGCCAGATGACGTACATCACACCGGCGGCGCGGTCGATGGTGAATTCCTGGGGTCGTGATTCTGTTGACATAGCAGCCTCATCCATGGCGTTCAATATCCATTCCATTCAAACAGGGCATAGCGTTGTTTGGCGTAAGCGCCGACTCGTTGCAAAAAGGAAACAGCCGGCGTTGCCACTGCGTACGGCCCGCAGGCCAGTTCTGTCCAGCCTGCGCCCGCGGCATGGTGCAACGCCTGCGCCAGCAACTGGGAACCGATCCCTTGGCGGCGCCATGCCGGGGCGACCGCGCCAAAGAGCAGACGCCCACGCCGGACAGGGCGTCGCCTGGCCCACGCTGCAAACCAGCGCAACGGCAGCAGACGGCCACCGCCGGTGCGCCGCAGCAACGGCGCCAGGTCGGGCTGCACTACGACAAACCCTACGGGCGCGCCCTCAACTTGCGCCAGCCAGCCCAGCGTTGGCGCGGTGGCGATCCATTGTAGTAAAAGCGACGCCTCATCGCGTTCGATAGACGGCGTCGGCGCATGGGGCGCCAGGGCGGCCTGCAGCAAAGGCCAATGGGCGCCAACCAGCTCGTCAAGTTGCAGCGAGGTGAGCACGGCTGGCCCCTGCGATTGCGGAAGCGGGCTGATCACCGGCAAGCTGAGCACCACGCTCTCCTGGCACACGCTCATACTCGTCGCCAACAAGTCGGCAAGATAGGGCGGATTGTACGGCGTGTGGATCGGCGGCGTTTGGTCGAAATGGTTGGTCAGCGCGCCGCCGCCCCACGCCGGGACCAATCCAGCCGGCCCGATGAGGCGCGTACACCCAGACTCCGCCGCGCGCTCCATCGCCGCGGCCAGGAGGCGATCCAAGGACTCTTCATCGTTGGTGCAGCGCAGCATCCCGAGATAGGCCGCACCTTGCGACTGCGGTGCGCACAGCAACACAGCCGCGGCGACCGCCTCCTCAAACACGGCGCCGGCCAGGAGCGGCTGGGCCGCCGGCGCTTGCGCGGATTGACGTCGCTGCGGCAGCGCTTCCATGTAGACGGGCTGGGCATCAATGCGTTGCCAGTAGGGTGCATCCATCCGCACCACAAGCCGATGCCAGGCAGCGTAATCGGGCGGCGACCAGTACGGGTCGTCGGCATAGAGCTTCCACCACGCGCCCACGAACGACCGCCGCGCCCACCAATCAGTTGGCCATACTGTGGAATAATTAAAATACGCCACGATGAGAATGTAGAACAGGATGCGCCAGAAAAGCACGCGCTCGTTTTCAGAGCCTGCTACTTTCCCTACGCGCACAGGTTATTGATCAGTTGTTCATCAAAATACGAAACGCCAATAGTACGCCCGATTCCCTAACAATCGCCGCCGCCCTTGCCAGAGTTATCCCCACTTGTGGACAACTCTGCGGATAAGTCCAGCGCCCTCTGGGAGCGCAAAAGTAAGGCTGGGGACAATTATAACAGAAGGTTAACAGGCAATTTGCAACGAAGATTCCTTCCTTAAAGTTCTGCGCCGATGGGGAAGCGTCTCAAATGGTAATTAGCGATTGGAAGTTATCACTACGCTACATTTAGCGTAGCACAAACGTTCCCCCCTGGCATTTTGACAATAATGGATAGAAAGCCAGCCTAAATTGGCTGCAACCGGCGTTGTCAATTTCCCGTGATTCTGGTAGACTCACGTCAACACTGAAACGAAGTTAGCCCCACGGTTACCAGCGCCCATTGCACGATTCATCGTAGCCGGCGCTGACTTCGCCAATGGATGCGCCTCATTGCATCTTCGAATGTGGGCGAGTGGATCGCTGTGGGTTCGCTGCCTACATGGAACATTGCGCACCAAATCTATAGCAAACTTGAAGCGTATTGCCAAGTCAGCATGCGCTTTATTTGTCCCTGGATATACACGCCGTATCTGGGCTTGATTCGTCGCGGCAAAGAAAACGACGCAAAGCCTAGAGGACGGCAAGGAGGTAATACAAAATTGAGAACGGCGCCAGGTCGCACGTTTGGCGGAAATCGCATGGATAGTTTGCAGCAATCAATGCCGCGAACACAGGGTGTTCAGCCACGCCAATACTATCAGGTATCTTTTATGGAAAATCAAGCATCCGACCCACGTCCCGCGCAGACGCCCTGTCCAGAGGAGCGTCTTGCTCGTCCATTGTTCGAGGATTGGAGCCAGGATTCCTCTGCTGTGGCGCGCAGCGAGGCCGACGCCTTGCTGGCCGATGCGCTGGCGCCGCGGCCCGTTACGGAAAGCAACCGGCGCCCCATCGATCCCCATGCCGTCTGGCAGCAATTGTTAGGTGAGTTTGCTTTGGAAATGCCTTCCAACCAACTTGACGCCTGGATCCAAGCCAGCCAGGTGCTGCATTACGAAGATGGGCACTTCATCGTCGGCCTGCCCAACGCCTACTATCTGGATTGGGCGCAAGACCGGCTGCGTCCCCATATCAAGCGCAAGCTGGCAAGCATCATGCAGCGCAGCTCGATCGATGTCTCTTTTCGCGTGGTGACCGCCGCGCCTGCGCCGCGCCAGACGCCGCAGACCAAACTGGCGCCGCTGTACGAGGCGCCCAAGGCAGGCGTCCAGGAAAGCGAAAAACCGGCGCCTCCTCATCTGTTGCCAACTCCATCGGCGGCAGGCATGACGCCTGCAGCGCGTGCGATCGGGCCGATCAATCACAAATATACGTTCGACTCCTTTGTCATCGGCAAACACAACCGCATCGCCTTTGCCGCCGCGGAGGACATCGCTCGTGCGCCTGGCCAGCACTTCAACCCACTCTATATTTACGGTGGCGTGGGATTGGGCAAGACGCACCTGCTCAACGCCATCGCCAATCGCCTTGTCGAACGCGGCTTCTCGGTGCTCTACTGTTCCACCGAGCAGTTCACCAACGATCTGGTGAACGCCATTCGGGATCGATCCACCGACCTCTTTCGCACCAAATACCGCGAGATCGATGTGCTGCTGCTGGACGATATCCAGTTTATTGTCGGCAAAGAAAGCACGCAGGAAGAACTTTTTCACACCTTTAACTACTTGCACGCGGCGGGCAAACAAGTCATCTTCACCAGTGACTGCCCTCCGCGCGATATGCCCCGCCTCGAGGAGCGCCTGCGCAGCCGCTTCGAGGGTGGCTTGACCACCGACATCGTGGCGCCCGATTTCGAAACGCGCGTGGCGATTCTGCAGACAAAAGTCGAGCGCCAGGGCATGCAGGTGAACTACGACGTGCTCATGCTGATCGCCGACCGCGTCAAGAGCAATGTGCGCGAGTTGGAGGGCGCCCTCAACAGGGTGTGGCTCTACGCGCAGAGTCACGCACAAGCGATCGATGTCGCCCTGGCGGAAACGGTGTTAGGCTCCTTGACGCCGCGGCGCGCGGTGTGCACGCCTACTCACACTGTGGAACGGGTCGCAACCTATTTTGGCATGACGGTTGCTGACTTGACGGGGCGAAGACGCACCGCGGACGTAGCGCGCGCCCGTCAAGTTGCCATGTTCTTGTTGCGCACAGAAAACGCGCTCTCGCTGCCAGCGATTGGCGACCATTTGGGAGGGCGCGACCATAGCACCGTCAGCCACGGCGTCGAGAAGATTACCAGCGACATGCAAAATGACGAGATGCTGCGACAAGCCATCACAAAGCTGCGCGAACAGCTTTATCTGCCGTGATGCGTAGTGCAGAAAATGTGGCGTGACGGGAAATGAAAGCGCATGTAATTTTCCGTATAGGACGTTTGCGTGTTTGCCAGCGATTCGGTAAACTATAGAGTAACGCTATAACAACTGTGAAACGTGTAATTGCTTCGTAGGTTCCGGCGCCTCATTGACAAATTTTGCGCCGCTAAGTGTCATAATTGGAGTCATGCATGGGCGCAGATGGTCGCCAGAAAGCCCTCGAGACGACCCTGGCTGGTCTAAACAAACGGTACGGAGATGGCGTCGTCATGCGGCTGGGAGATGCTACGCGTCTGCAAGTCGAGTCGATTCCCACCGGCAGCCTGAGCCTGGATATTGCGCTCGGCGTCGGCGGGTTGCCGCGCGGGCGCATCATAGAAGTTTACGGGCCGGAGAGTTCAGGCAAGACCACCATCTGTCTTCATGCCATTGCCGAAGCGCAGCGCAACGGCGGCATCTGCGGCTTTGTGGATGTCGAGCACGCGCTGGATCCCGCTTACGCGGCCAAGATCGGCGTTGATATCACCAATCTCTACGTCAGCCAGCCGGACACCGGCGAGCAGGCGCTGGAGATCGCCGAAGCGCTGGTGCGCTCCAACGCGATGGACGTGGTCGTCATCGACAGCGTGGCCGCGTTGGTGCCGCGCGCTGAGATCGAGGGCGAAATGGGCGACAGCCACGTCGGCTTGCAGGCGCGCTTGATGAGCCAGGCGCTGCGCAAGCTCACCG
>Ga0154020_10000139_pt1 | contig 81268 bp, 66 predicted proteins | sample Klosneuvirus_201_FD_109709 | JGI IMG/M metagenome (GOLD analysis project Ga0154020, IMG submission 109709) | Active sludge microbial communities from wastewater, Klosterneuburg, Austria - Klosneuvirus_20160825_MG | ecosystem: Engineered > WWTP > Aerobic digester > Activated sludge | place...
ATCCTGGGGATGCTCTTCCAGGACCGCTCGACGACCAACCGCAAGACCGTGCTGTATGTGTTCCTGACCCCCCGCATTCTCCGCGACCCCACGTTCACGGACCTGAAGCTGCTCACGAAGGGCCCCCAGGCGTTCTCCGGGCTGAAGGCGGACATGCCCGAGCTCAGGCCCTCCGCGAGCGAGATTCTGTGGCCGGACGAAAAGGCGCCCTCGCCCAAGGGCCTGCCCGACGCGGGCCCATCGACTGATGCCGGCGCCGGACCGAGCCCCGACTGACCCCGCATGACCGGCAACCGCCTCAACCCGCTCGCGAAGCGAGCCTCGGCAGCACCCAAGGCCCCCTCGGGCCCGAGTAGCGGGGAGCTCGCGCGGATTTCGTCGCTGCTGGGGCCGCTGTCGCTGAGCCCCGAACAGGTGAGGCAGTTCCCCGCGATCGAGGGCTCGGACGAAGAGCCCTGGGACGTGATGCTGCAACTGCTCGCGACCGACGAGCATCAGGCGCTAGAGGCACTGAGCCGGCGCACGGGGCTGGAGTTCGTGCCAGAGCCCAAGGGGCACGAGTCCGCGACGAAGTTCTATGAGGTGGTGCCCCCGGACCTGGCGCGTGGGCGGCTGGTGGCGGGGCTGGAGTCCGACGGGCACCGGATGACGATCGCGACGGCGCAGCCCCTGCAGCCCGCGGCGTTCCAGATGGTCGAGGACCTGCTGGGCATGCCCGTGAAGCTCGTGCTCTCGCCACGCGCGGGGGTGGCGAACCTCATCAACCGCGGATACGAGCAGCGCCAGGACCTGGTGACCGAGATCATCGAGGAGATGCCGCTGGACGAGCGGGCGATCGCCTCCGCCGCGGGCGCCGCGGGCCAGTCGACGGACCTGCTGCAGCTCGCGAGGCAGACGCCGGTGATCCGGCTGGTGAACATGATCCTGTTCGAGGCGCTGCGACGGCGCGCCAGCGACGTGCACGTGCACCCGCAGGAGACCAAGCTGCTGATCCGGTTCCGCATCGACGGCATGCTGGTAGACGCGTTCTCGCCCCCGGCGTCGCTCGCGCCCGCGATCTCCTCGCGACTAAAGGTGATGACCGAGCTGGACATCGCCAACCGGCACTCGCCCCAGGACGGGCACACGTCCGTCCGCATCGGCAGCCGCAAGGTGGATATCCGGTTCTCCGCGATTCCCACGGTGTATGGCGAGCGGCTGGTGCTGCGCCTGCTGGACCAGACCGCGACGCAGCTCTCGCTGGATGAGATCGGGATGACGCGGCCCATGCAGACGCAGCTCCTGGACCTGGTCGAGAGGCCCACGGGGATCATCCTGGTCACGGGCCCCACCGGCAGCGGCAAGACGACGACGCTCTACGCGGCGCTGTCGCGCATCGACCGCGCCAGCCGAAACGTCATGACCATCGAGGACCCGGTGGAGTACCACCTCGACGGGATCTCGCAGATGCAGGTGAACCCCAAGCGGGGCGTCACTTTCGCCACCGGCCTGCGGGCGCTGCTGCGCCAGGACCCGGACGTGATCCTCGTCGGCGAGATCCGCGACAACGAGACGGCGCAGCTCGCGGTGCAGGCCTCGCTCACCGGCCACCTGGTGCTCGCGACACTGCACACCAACGACGCGCCCAGCGCCATCACGCGGCTGATCGACATCGGCGTGGAGCCATTCCTCATCACCAGCAGCCTGCTCGCCACCGTGGCCCAGCGCCTGTTGAGGCGGACGTGCGCCGTGTGCGGCGGGACGGGCGCCGGGGCCGCGGGCCGCTGCGAGGCTTGCTTCGGCACGGGGTACAAGGGCCGCCTGGCGGTCTACGAGATCATGCTGATGACCGAAGAGCTGCGCACGATGACGGGCGAGCGGGCCGACGCCGTGAGGCTCTACGACGCCGCGAAGCGGGACGGCTTCCAGCCCATGCGGGAGGACGCGCTCGCGAAGGTGAGGCTTGGCCTCACCGACGAAGCGGAGGTCTATCGGGTGCTTCACTAAGGCTAGTGCGAGCCCTCGGTGACGCGGAGCACCTCGGTCATGGTGGTGGTGCCGGCGGAGACTTTCCGCATGCCGTCCTGGCGCAGCGTGACCATTCCCCGTTCGATGCACGTGCGCCGGAACTCGGCGACATTGGGGTTGCCCGCGATGATGTCCCGGAGCACGTCGTCCACGACGAGCAGTTCGTAGATGCCGACGCGCCCGGAGTAGCCGGTCTTGCGGCATTTGTCGCAGCCTACGGCCAGCCAGAGCTCGTCGTCGGAGAAGCCGTGGAGCGCCAGGAACTCGGCCATGTCCTCGGATGGCTTGCCCATCTTTTTGCAGTGCGTGCAGAGCCGGCGCAGCAGCCGCTGCGCGAGCACGGCGTTTACCGCGGCGCCAACCAGGAAGGGCTCCAGGCCGATGTTGACCAGTCGCGTCACACTGCCCGGCGCGTCGTTGGTGTGCAGGGTGCTGAGCACGAGGTGGCCGGTGAGCGAGGCCTGCACCGCGGTGAGTGCGGTTTCCATGTCGCGGATTTCGCCCAGCAGGATGACGTCCGGGTCCTGGCGGAGGAGGGCCTTGAGGGCGATGCCAAAGGTCATGCCGGCCTTCTCGTGCGTCTGGGTCTGGGTCACGCCCTCGAGGGTGTATTCGACGGGGTCCTCGACGGTGGAGATGTTCAGGCTGTTGCGGTCGAGTTCGCGGAGCGAGGCGTAGAGCGTGGTTGTCTTGCCGCTGCCGGTGGGGCCTGTGACGAGGATGATGCCGTGGGGAGAGTCGATCTGCCTCTTCCAGATCGTGAGCGTGTCTTCGGAGAAGCCCAGGTCATCGAGGCCGACGGAGATGGACTTGTCGTTGAGGATTCGCATCACGGTCTTTTCGCCGCCCACGCAGGGCAGGGTCGAGACGCGGAGGTCCACCTTGCGCTGGGCGACGACGGCGCGGATGCGCCCGTCCTGCGGGATTCGGCGCTGGTCGATGGCCATGCCGGCCATGATCTTCAGGCGGCTGGTGATCGCGGAGCCCATGCCCACGGGCGGGTTCAGCACCTCGTAGAGCTCGCCATCGATGCGGAACCGCACCTTCAGTTTTCTTTCGCCCGGCTCGATGTGGATATCGCTCGCGCCCTGCTGCACCGCGAGCTGGATGATGTGGTTGACGTAGCGGATGACGGGCCCGTCGGTGGCCTCCTTGCCTGTGTCCACGTCCTCGCTCTGGGGCTTGTCGACCTGGACGTCGCCCTCCTGCACCTCCGCGAGGATCTGGTTGACATCGACCGCCTCTTCGGGCTTTTCGCCCAGAACCTCGAGCGCGCCGCGCACATCGAACGCGGGGATGGCGACCATCTTCACCGACTGCACGCCCAGCGCCGTGCGGATCTCATCAAGCAGGAAGACGTTCTCGGGCTGGGTGGTCCCGACGACGACGCGATTGCCGTCGGTCCGCAGCGGGACGATCTGATTCTGCTTGCAGAACGAGGCGGTGAGGCGCTGCAGCATCCTGCCGTCGAACCCCCCGTCCAGGCCCTTGTTGAAGTCGATGCGCTCGAAGGGGATGCCGGCGACCTCCGCCGCGGCTTTCTGGACGGCGATCTCGTCGGCGCCCTGCTCGATGATGGCGTCCGCGAGCTTCTTGCCCGGGGAGGCCTTCACGACCTGCTGGGCCACGGTGAGGCGCTCGGGGGTGATGACGCCCTGTGCGACAAGAACCTGCCCCAGGTCGTCGCCCTTGGTGGCGAGCGCGGCGCGCTGATTGGCGGGCACCGTGGGAACTGGGGCGAGCGCGGCCTCGGCCTTATCCACGGTGTGCCTGGGTGCCGCGGGCTGCGGCTCTCCGGAGCCCTGAACTCCCAGCTCGTTCAGGATGTCATCGATGTTGTACTTTGCCACTCACGGGCCTCCGGATCATGTCTGTTCGGTTCGTGCGCGTCATGGGCGGCGCGGGGCGGGCTTCTGGACGCGCACTGGTGCCCGCTTGGGCCCCGTGGTGTTCTCCATGGAGAGGGTGAACGCCATGCCGTCGGCCTCCAGCGCCACGACGCGGCCCTCGATGCCTGTCACGACAAAGCCGCCGACCTGGTCGCCCACGCGCACGACCTGGTCGTCGATGCGAGCCAAGGGCGTGGAGCCCGACATCACGCTGTGGAGCTTCATGGCCTGGAGCGAGTTGAGCAACTCCTGACGGCGCGCTTCGGCGCGAGCCGCGGCCTCCGCCGCCTCGCGTTCCTCGGGCGTGGGCATGTTGAGCGAGCCGTCGCCGGGGTCCACGAGCGCCGCCTGCTGGTTGGCCATCATGAAGGGCGAGCGGCCCAGGTCCTTGAGCGCCACGTCCAGGGGCGACTGCAGCCGCGCGAGATCGTTCATGATCCGCTCATAGGTGCGTGCCTTCTCGGCGTTGGGCTCGGCGTAGTCGACCTTGAGATCGGTGAAGGTCACGCCGACGCGGGTGCCCTCGCGTCGCATCCAGGCGAGCGAGCCGGCGCTGACCGAGAGCACCAGGAGCAGGATGATGGTCTGCGCGGGCAGCGTGCGCCTCGGCCTGTGAGCCGCGAGCTCCTCGGGAGAAAGCCCGGGGAGGGGCGGGGGCTTGGACCCGGGGTTGACGGCGAGCTGATTCGAGTCGTTGTTCATTGCCGGCCTCCGTCGACCTTGGGCGTGTCCGCAACCGCCACGCGGTCATCCTGGAAGTAGATGCTGAGGGTGAACTCGGCACGCATTTCGACCTCGTCGCGACCCACGGCGGTGATCTTGAGGTCGTGCACGCGGGTGATGCGGGGCAGCTTTTCCACCTGCGCGATGAACGCCCAGAAGCCCATGAACCCGCCGGAGACCTCCATCTCCAGGGGCTGCTCCATGTACATCGCGGCGGGGAGGGGCTTGCCGGACTTGATGGCGGGGCTCTTGAGGCCGGAGGCGACGGCGAGGTCGCTCACCTGCCTCAGGAGCGCGTCCATGTCCTTGCCGCTGGGCAGGCGTGCTTCGATGGTCTTGATGGACCTGGCGATGTCCTCGTTGGCCTTCGCGAGGTCGGTATCGCGCGAGGCCAGCTCGTCGAGCTTGGCGAGGTACTTCTCCTTCTGCTCGCACTCGGCGACGTCGCGCTTGAGCTTGACGTTGGTGGGCCGGAAGACGAGGAAGTAGCTTGAGACGGGCAGCCCGACGACCACAAGGCTCACAATCGCGGCGCGAAGTCCAAAGCCTGCCATGGGTCACTCCTTGGGGTTGCCTGTCGAGGGGGTGGCGGGTTCGGCGGCGCCGGCGACGGCGCTGGGGTGCTCGCCCAGCACCTCGGCGGACCGCTGCGCGACGAGCCTGCGGAGCGAGTCCGAGAGCGTTGCGGTGTCGAGGCTTGGGCGGATGGTCGCGGTGATCTGGAACTTGCGAACCTCGCGGTCGCCGTCACGCTGCTCGCGGATGTAGGGCATCTCGACCTTGTCCATCACGGGGCTGCGCTTGAGGGAGGCGAGGAAGTCCGCCACGTCGTTGTTGTTGGACGCGGTGCCCTCGATGGTGAGGGCGTACTCGAAGCGAGCGGCGGCGGGCTTTGGCTTCTCGGGCTCCGCCGCGGGCTTGCCTCCCTTCACGGCGTCGGCGACCTTGCCGGTGAGAGACTTCACCGCGGGCGCGTTCTTGGTCGGGGGCGGGGGCTTGGGGGGCTCGATGCGGGTGCTCTTGACGTGCAGCAGTTCGAGCTTCGTGCCCTCGGGCACGCGCAGGGCGATCTCTCCCAACACCGCCCAGCGGGGCACCTTCTCGATGAGGGCGCTGGTGAGCTCCGCCTTTTCCAGCATCTGGGCCTGCTGGGCCTCCAGGCTCTTTAGCTGCGAGATCTTCGCGCCGGCGAGCTCGAAGGACTCGTTGACGCGTGACTTACGCTCCTGCACGCGCTGCACGCTCGCCTTGGTCACCACAAAGGCGCCAAGGACGCACGCGAGGGTCACGGCGAAGAGCGAGAGCGTGAGGATGTTCGCCCGGGAGTCGGCGCGGGCGCGCACATACTCCTCGGGAAGAAAGCTGTTGGGTGCCGGGGTCGGATTCGCGAACGGATTCGCCATGCTCCACTCCTCACAGGTCCGTCGGGCTCATGCACAGGCCGATGGCTACAGCCCAGGCGGGCTGAGGCTGGCCGAGGTCCACCCCGGGGCAGGGCTCTCCGCCCCGCCTCGACAGCCGGGAGAGGGGATCGGCCATGAAGCCGGGCAGCTTCAAGGACCGGGCCAGATGCTGGCACAGCCCGCGCTGGCGAGCCTCCCCGCCGACAAAGATCACGCGGTCCACCCGGCGGCTGGGGTGCTGCGAGGCGTGATAACGCAGGCACATCTGCACCTCGTCCGCCAGAATCTCGAGCGCCTCGTCCGCGTTGCTCCCGTCCGGCACCACCGCCGACGGCGGCTGAGAGGTGACCTCGGGCGAGAGCCCGGGGAGTTGGGGAGGGTCGATCACGCGCCGTTCCGCGGTCGGGTCCACGACGCCCGCGATGCCGTCGGAGGCCGGAGCGGGCAGGATGGACCTTGGAGGGGGCGGCGCGGTGAGGCCCAGGGCCAGGCGCTTGGCGCGGGCCTCGGCGGGCGAGCAGCCGCACGTGTGGGCGATCGCCTGGTCAATCTGCAAACCACCAACGCCGATGACGCGTGCGAACGCGAGGCCGGTCCCGTGGGCGATCGTGACGTTTGTCGTTCCTGCGCCGATGTCGAGGTAGAGCGTGTTGTAGTCCATGTCCTTGTCGCGCCGGTGAATGCCGTCGAAGGCGCGGAGCGTGGACGTGAACTCGCTGTGGAGGCCCACCGGCTCGAGCTTGGCGCTGGTCAGCCCCCGCACGAGGCGGTCGATGAAATCGCGCGGGGTGGCAATGACGATGACCTCGGTGCGGCCGTTGACGATTCCCACCTCGACATCTCGGTGCAGCACGGAGAGCGGATCGCACCCGAGCTGGGTCGGCATGGCGCTCTCGATCAGCACGGGGAGCGGAACGCCCTCCACGCGCGTGACCTGCAGGTGCTTGCACATGACCCGCCAGTTTGGGATGGCGCAGACCACGCGACGGCCCTTGAAGCCGCCCTCCTTCATGAGCCTGGGGAGCTGGGCGAGCTGGAACTTCAGGCGCGCGTTATGGTCGGCGTAGAACTCGGGGGGCGTCTCGACCCCCGCGATGCCCACGAGCTCCGAGCCCGCGGCGCCCCCCGCCTGCACGAGCTTGAGCGAGCCCACCCCGAAGTCGATCCCCACCGGAGAGACCTGCGGCGCGCTCTTGCCGCCCAGGGGCGAGGAGAGCAGCTTTGTCAGACCGCTGAATGCAGAGCTCTTCATCAGGCAGGTTCCGGCGGGGCCCGACCGGGGCGAGCCTCCAGCCGAACATCGTCGCTGCCCTCGCCGCCCTTCAGGCCCGCGTGGACGTTCCGGACCCCCGCCTCGGCTTCACCCGCGCCGCCCGCATACCCAGCGTCACCGCCCGAGTTGCACGAGTCCAATAACCCGAGAGAGCGCGGCGAGCGCGCCGGGCAGGTCCCACACCTGCCTCCCGCGATCTCCAGTCGTGTTGCTGATCACGCGCAGCTCGCCCGAGGGCACGCCGAGTCTGCGGCAGGTCAGCACCACCGCGGCCCCTTCCATCCCCTCCGCCGCGGCACCAGTCCGCCTTGCGATCTCACGCGCCAATCCGTCCGTGCCCGAGCACGTGGAGACCGTCGCGACCGGCGCCACCAGGTCCGCGATCGGCCTGAGAGCCTCGACCACCCCGGCGTCGCAGGGCATGGAGACTCCCGCCACGTCCCCCGGCGGGAAGCCCAGGGCCCCGATGTCCACGAATCCCTGCGGCGTTTCGACGCCTTCGTCGGCGAAGACGGACGCGCTCGCGGCGACCACAGCACCGATGCTGAGGCCAGAACCGGGCAGAGCCCCCGCCACGCCCACGTTTAGCACGACGCCGTCCGATGGGCGGAGCAACGCCCCGCACGCCCCCGCCGCGGCGGCCTTCCCGACGCCCGTGACCATGAGCGAGACACCGGGCCCCACCTCGAGCCGGGACCACGGGGTCGGTGTGCTGAGATCGGGACGGGAGCATCCCGTAAGAATGGCCCTCGCCTCGGCGGGCGCGGCGACCACGAGCACGAGCCCACCCTCCTTTGCGACGGATCGGAGTCCCTGCGGCATCTCAGAGAGAGTATGGGGTGGCACCGGCCCTCCGACTAGAATCAGAAACCGGCCGACGCGGGGTGCGGTACACCCTCGTGCGGCCGGTGTCCCCATTCCAGGAGCGCGTTGTGACACAAACCACCAGCCGGAAGCAGGGCGGCGTCTCCCGGACCGTGGGCGTCACCTTGGCGCTTGTGCTGTGCCTGAGCGCGGGCGGGCTGGTCGCGCTGCGGGCGCAGGAGCCGAGGCCCCCCGCTGCCGGGACGGTCACGGCGGACCGAGCCGTGGCGAAGCGGACCAGCTTCGAGGTCACGACCGTGGCCAACGGCGAGCTGGAGGCCAAGGACAAGATCGAGATCAGGAACCCGCTGGATCAGGAATCGACCATCGTGCAGATTGTCGCCGAGGGCTCCTGGGCCACGAAGGGCGACGTGCTTGTGCAGCTGAACGCGGACACCATCCAGCAGAAGGTGGACGAGGAGAGCCTGCGGTTCAAGTCCGGAGACGCGCAGCGCATCGCGGCGGAGAGCGCGTACCAGATCCAGGAGATCGACAACGCCTCGAAGGTGCGACAGGCCGAGCTGAAGGTGGAACTCGCGGAGCTGGCGCTGCGCCAGTGGGCCGAGGGCGACATCAAGAAGAAGCGTCAGGAACTGGACCTGATGATCGACAAGAGCGTGCTCGAAGTGGAGCGCATCGCCAAGAAGTACCTCCGGAGCCAGGAGCTGCTGGAGGAGGAGTTCATCAGCAAGGACGAGTGCGACCGGGACGAGGTGGCGTACATCGAGGCGATCGCCGCGTACCGCACGGCGACCGTCAGCCGCCAGGTCTTCGAGGAGTACGAGTACGAAAAGGACCGCAAGAGCAAGCAGAGCGATGTGGACGAGGCGCGTGCGGAGCTGGAGCGGGTGAAGATCAACAACGTGATCGAACTGGCGAACAAGGACGCGCAGCGCAGCAACCAGCGCTCGCAGGTCGCCATCATCGAGAACCGCCTGAACAAGCTGAAGACGGACCTCTCGAACACCTCTCTGGTCGCGACCTCCGACGGGCTGGTCGTGTACGCGAGCTCCATGGAGCGGTCCATGTGGGGCGGGCGGGGGGAGGGCCCGCTGCAGATCGGCCAGCAGGTCTATCCGAACCAGCTCCTGATGATCCTGCCCGACACCTCGATGATGGTCGCCGCGGTCAAGGTCTCCGAGAGCCTCGCGGGCAGGATCCGAGCCGGGCAGGCCGTCTCGGTCCGCGTCGACGCGGCGGGCGGGGCTGTCTTCATCGGCACCGTCGAGAGCATCGGCGTCATGGCAGAGACCGGCGGCTGGCGCGACCCCAACCTGCGCGAGTACACAGTGCGAGTCGCGCTCCAGACCGACCGCAAGGACCTCAAGCCCGCCATGCGCTGCGAGGGCCGCATCACACTCGACCGGGTCACCGACGCGCTGACCGTGCCCGTGCAGTCAGTCTTCAGCGACGGCCCGGTGCAGTTTGTCTACACGCCCAAGGGGAGCAAGTTCACCCGAACCCCGGTCCGCGTGGGCCGACGGTCCGACCTGCTCGCGGAGGTGAAGGCCGGCGTTTCCGAGGGCGACACGGTGCTCGTGCGAGAGCCCGCGCCCGGAGAGGTGCTGAGCGAACCCTGGAAGAACGAGGCCCTCGCCGCCATCGGCTACACCATCAGCCCCGAGGGCCAGGTGATGCCCGATGCGCCCGAGGCCTCGGCGCCCCCGGGTGAACCTCCACCCACTACCGGCGGCGCGACCCCGGCCCGCGGCGGCGGCGGTGGCGGCGGCCGCCCAAGGGGCGGTGGTGGTGGCGGCGGGTCACGCGGCCGCTGAGCCGCCCGGCCCTCTGGGCACGATTCCATCGAGCGACTTTCAGTTGCCGCCGGGTGCGGAGGGCGGCGTCTCGGGCGCGCTTCCGGGCTCAGGAGTTGCCGGTGCTTCGGGGGCCAGCAGGTCCTCGGGCTTCAGGCGCAGGCTTGCCGCCTTCCACTCCGGGAGTTCGTAGGCCCAGCCGTCCAGCGCTTTGTTCACTTTGGTGATCTCCGTGGAGAGCGCTTCCGCCGGCTCGGCGGGCTGACCCTGGCCGGGCGAGTACGACGCGGCCAGCCGCAGCCACGCCTTGCCCTCGCGTGTGACCAGCCGCCCCTCCAGCACCAGGCCATCGAAGCAGCGGTACGTGAGGGCGACGCGATCCGGCGACTCAAAGTCCACCCCGCTCGCGGGGGTCACGTCCTCCAGCGTCACGCCGCTGAGCGCGTTCGCGACCCGGGCCAGCACGAACTGATCCTTGAGAGCCCGCCCCGCGGGCATCGGATCCAGCGAGAACTCACCCGTCTCCGCCATCTGGCGGCTGACGGACAGAGTGACGGGCGGGACGATCCCGTTCGGGATGCCGTGCACGATCGTCGCGCTCTGCACGCGCTCGGGCCTCAGGTCCACGACGGATCGATCGATCCACGACAGCGGGTCCGCGTCGGCGCGGAGTTCCGCCTTCACGTGCAGCGACGCCGCCTCGCCCTCGCGCCGCACAAACGTCGTCGCGGCGGGCGCGTCGGCGCCACCCCCCCACTGCCGCTTGCCCACGATGAGAGACGCCGCGGGGCCGGCGGCATCCTCGAAGGTGAGCAGCACGGACGTGGAGCCCGGCACGTCCGGGCCCTCGACACCGAGCCTCGCGTAGAGCTCTGGCCTGGAGGTCTTGGTCTGGATGACTGTCGCGTCGAGCACTGCCCGGAGCGCCTCACCCACGAGCTTTTCGTCCGCGGGGTAGTTGTCCTTGGACTCGACCACCCAGCCGGAGTCCGCCTTGCGGATCGCGCAGGACTTTTCCGCTCCGCGGACGCGCAGCACTCGGACTCCCGGAGCTCGGGCCTTCAGGTCCGGAAACAGCACGGGGCTGGCCGGAGCCGGCGCCGAAGCGGAGCCGGAGCGAGCCACGAGCGCCGCGGCCCCCACCACGACCCCCGCCGCAACCACGAGCAAGAGCAGCGTGCGGGCGTTCATGTCACCGCTCCCTTCGCGGCCTTCGCGACGGACTCTGCGCGGCGGGCGCGTCTGTACAGGCCCAGGCCGATCGCAAAGACGGTGACCAGCGCGGGCACGAGCGCCGTGTTGATGAGCTTGAGCTGCACGCCCAGGCGGTCGATGTCGTCGCGCAGGCCCTTTTTCACCTCGCGAAGCTTCTTGCGGGTGTCGAGGAGTTGCGCGCGGAACTTCTGCACCTCCGCCTCCTGCTGCGGCGTCAGCACGAGGGAACCGCCCTCTGCCGCGGGCTGCTGAAGCGCCGCGAGACGGTCCTCGGTCTCCTTCTTCAGGGCCTCCAACGCCTCTTCCTCGGCGAGATAGCTCGCCCTGGCACGGCGTTCCATGTCCTGCACGGTCGTGAAGGGCCGCGTGGACTCCTCTCTGGCCCGCACGGAAACCAGGTCTGTGCCGCCGGAGATGTTGTCGAGCGCGCCCACCACGAAATCCGAGTTGTCCGCGATCTTGGTGAGCACCTGCTGGCCGAAGAAGTTCTGAGTTCGGGCCCACAGGCCGTCGCCCAGCACGTCGCAATCCGCGACGAGCAGGACGTTCATGTCCTTCGCACTCTCCGTGAGCACGCCGCTCCCCGCGACCTTGGCGCCCTCGGGTGGTGCTTCGGGGAAGGCGCTCGCGACGCGTCCGCCCAACCTCGCGGCGAGCGTCAGCGCCTTGTCCCCCGCCGCGAAGGCGCGCGCGACGGCCTTGGGATCGGGCGGGAAGCCGATCGTGCCCGCGGGCATCGCCATCGCGCGGGGCGTTGTGGTGATCACCGGCGTGAGCAGGGCCGGCCTCGCCGCACCCTCCTTCGCGCGGATGACGCCGGCGGTGCCGAAGTTCACCTTGGAGAGGTTGCCCGTCGCGGCGTCGTCGTGAGAGAGCGCCCGCGTGTCGCATCCGAGCCACACGAGGTACGTCACCTGCTCGGGCCGATTGCCGGAACGCATCAGCACGGGCTCGCCCAGGAGTTCGTCCGCCGCCACGAGCCCCTCGGGAATCTCAACGCCCCATGCGCCGAACAGCCTCGACAGGCCCTGAGTCGAGGGCACGCCCGGGCTCCCCTGACCGGCGGAGAGGTCCGCCTCGCACAGCGGGTCGGCAAAGATGATCGTCGCCCCGCCCGAGAGCACCCACTGGTCGATGGCGAAGAGTGCGGCGTCGGTGAGGGAGGTCGGGTGCGCGATCAGCAGCGCGGCGATGTCCGCGGGGATCGGCTCCTCGCCGGTGAGCGTGCGTACCTCGAAGGCGCTCTTGATCTCGTTCATCATCTGCCAGGGCGGGGTCTGCACGGGCTGGCGGGTGCGCGGGTCCATCGCAAAGCCGCCCTCCATGGGCAGGCCCGAGATGAGCCCGATGGTGCGCTTGGTTGGGTGCGCGAGCGTGTAGATCATCCGTGCGATGTCGTACTCGAGGAAGCGCTCCTTGCGGGGATCAAAGAACGGGATCGTCTCCCGGGTGTCGATGGTGTTCGTCCCTGCGAGGCCCAGGTAGAGCGATTCGCCGGAGGCGTTGACGGGCACGCCGGTCAGCCCCGCCGCCACGGCGGCGTCCTCTTCCTCGGAGAAGGGCTCGGGGTCGATGACATCGAGCGTGATCTTGCCTCCGGAGGACCGGCGGAACTCTTCGAGCAACTCGCGGACGCGCTGGGCGTAGCTCTGGATCTCCGGGCGGCCCTGCGCCACGCCCGCGGAGTAGTAGAACTTCAGCGTGATCGGCTCGTCCGGCGACCGCGCAATTGTGCGTGCTCCCGGAGTGAGCGTGAAGAGCGAGCCCCGGGTCGCGTCGAGCCTCAGTCCCTTCAGGCCGGCCCCGGCGACCATGTTGAGCGCCACAAAGAGCACCACGAGCACCACCACAGCCACAACCAGCTTGATCCCGCCTCGCATACGAACCCCTCGGGTCGGACCCGTCAATCTCCCTTGCCGGCGTCGAGCAGCAGCCCGTTGAGCGTCAGGCACACCGCGATGAGCGAACCGAAGAACACGATGTCACGCGCGTCGATCACGCCCTTGGCGATGGCGTCGAACCGCGTGAGAAAGCTCAGCGACGCGACCGCGTCCACCACGCTCGCGGGCGCCCAGCCCCGGAAGAAGTCGATCACCGCCGGGTACCCCGCGAGCAGGAACCCCAGGCACACCACGACCGACACGATGAACGCGATGACCTGGGACCTGGTCGCGGCGGAGACGCACGCGCCGACGGACAGGAACCCCCCCGCCATGAGCAGGCTTCCGACATAGCCCGCGAGGATCGCGCCGTTGTCAGGCTCGCCCAGGAAGTTCACCGTGATCCACATGGGGAAGGTGAGGGCGAGCGCAAGGCCCACGAACACCCACGCCGCCAGAAACTTCCCGAGCACGGCGCCCGCGCGGGTGACGGGCAGTGTGGAGAGCAGCTCGAGGGTGCCGCCCCGTCGCTCCTCGGCCCAGAGGCGCATGGCCACCGCGGGGATGAGGCAGACGTAGAGCCAAGGGTGGAACGTGAAGAACGCCCGCAGGTCGGCCTGGCCCGCGTCGAAGAACCCCCCGAGCTCGAAGGTGAACACGCCGGTGAGCGCCAGGAAGATGACAATGAAGATGTACGCGACCGGCGTGACGAAGTAGCCGGCCAGTTCGCGACGCAGGATCGCCGTGCAGCCACGCATCATCGGGAGGCCCCTCCCGTAAGGTCGCGGAAGACATCATCGAGCCTTCCGGGTTCGAGTCTCATCTGGTCCACCCTCCAGCCTCCGGCCCGGGCGGCTCGCTCCACCGCCCCGAGCAGGTCCTTCCCGGCGCGGGGCAGCACTGTGTACGTCACGAGGTCGCCCGCGGGCGTGCGTGCGGCACCCAGGTCCTCCACGTGCGCCGCCTCTTCGAGCGATGCCAGCACGTCGCGCGGGCTTCTGCCCGTGGGCGGAGCCAGGGAGATCGTGACAGCGCCGCGGTAGCGGGAGCCCGCCGCGAGCGAGGCCGGCGTGCTGTCGGCGACGACGCGCCCCCTTGCGATCACGACCACGCGCGTGCACACCGCCTCCACCTCTTCGAGGATGTGCGTGGAGAGCACGATCGCGCGGCCGCCCTCGCGTGCCATGTCGCGGATCAACTTCCTCACCTCGTGCTTCTGGTTCGGGTCCAGCCCGTCGGTGGGTTCGTCCATCACGAGCACCGGCGGGCGGTGCAGGACCGCCTGCGCCAGCCCCACCCGCCTCTTGAAGCCCTTGCTGAGCGTCTCGATGGGCTGACGCAGCACGCCCTCCAGGTGCGTGAGGGCCACGGCGCGGCTCACGGCCTCGGCGCCCGTCTTGCCCATCAGTCCTCGCACGCGCGCACAGAACTTCAGGAACGACTCTGGCGTCATGTCCGGGTACGCCGGCGCGCCCTCGGGCAGGTAGCCAAGCCGTTCCTTGACCCACATCGGGTCCGCCTGCACGTCCCTGCCGCAGACGACCGCGCGCCCGGACGTGGGAGGCAGGTAGCCGGTGAGCATCTTCATCGTGGTCGACTTGCCCGCGCCGTTGGGCCCCAGGAAACCCAGGACCTCTCCCGGGCCGACCGAGAACGTGACGTCCTGCACCGCGGAGATCCGCGTGGCGCCGGTGCCGAAGCACTTGCTCAGGCGTTCGAGGCGGATGAGACTGTCGACGGAATCACCTTCGTTCATGGCCGCACGACCCTCACCCCGGATCCACAACCCGCGCCGGGGCCCATGGTGATATCCCTGATGCGAGCCGGGCTCAAGTCCGGCGGAGTCGGGGTGGCCGGAACCACCCGCACAGGCCCTCCAGGCCGATCACAAACAACATTGAGACAGAGACTTGCGTGGGCGCAAGGGGCTTTGTTTAGCACTGTAAGGGATGGAAGCACGAGTCCGTCGCGGGGCTGTCCCCCGTCCGGCGCGTGCCGCGTGGAGAGAGACACATGGCGCAGCTTATGGCAGACCCGCTCCCCGAAACGATGTTCACCCTCAGCCGTGTGGGTGACATCGCCGTGCTCAACGTGACCTGCCCGGCGATCCGCGAGCGTCAGGCCCAGGTGCTGGGGCGATATCTCTCCGAGCTCACCGGGCACACCGGGGGCAGGATCGTGCTGGAGGTGGCGGGTGTGGGGACGTTCTCGTGCGCCTGGATCAACGAGCTGCTGTCCGTGACCCGCCGCTGCCGGGCCATGGGTGGTGATCTCGTGCTGCTGGGCATGCCACTGCGAGACTGGCGCGTGCTCGACACCACCGGCCTCTCTCGCCACCTGACGCTCACGCGCTCCCGTACCGACGCCCTGAACCGGCTGGGTGCGGGCGAGGTCGCGCCGTGGAGGCTGGCGGTCGCCCGGCTGCTGGATATCCCCGTGGGATCACGGGCGGCCTAACACAATACGACCGACGAACTGCACGAGCGTTGCATCCGAGGGGGTGCCGCGCTCGTAGTTCGCTTTGTGCACTCGCATTCTGTCGGGTGCGTTGTATCTTCTGGCATTCAGACCCGATAGGCACTCCACATGCGCCGATGCACGCTCCACGGTTCTAGGACTCTTGGTCTGCTCGCGCTCTGCCTCGCCGCGGGGCAGGTGTGCGCTGTGGATCAGGGGGAACTCGTCGCGTCGCGCGAGGGCGTTCTGCAACTCCGCATCGGAGATTGGGCCCCCGGCGAGGCCGACAACCTGCTGGGCGCTGTGGCGTTCGAGCGGGGTGTGCACCACGTCATCGCGCTCGACGGCCCCATGACCCCGGACCGCCGCGCTCGCCTGGCAGCGATCGGTGTGAACCTGCGGGGCTATCTCCCCACAAACGCGTACATCGCATCGCTCGAGGGCGTGGCGCCCGCGGCTCTGGCAAACCTCGGCTTTGTGCGCTGGGTCGTTCGGTTCCGTGACGAGTGGAAGATCGCCCCCAGCGTCGCTCAGTCGCGGGGCTGGGTGTGGGAGAGCGACCGCCGGCGCGCCATCGCGGCCGCCGGCAATCAGTGCCTGCGCGTCTGGCTCTTCGCGGGCGCCGACGACGCGCCCCTTCGCGAGCTGCTGAACGCCACGCCCGGCGCTTCCGTCCGCTCCGACCAGACCACGCTCGGCGCGCGGAGCCTGGGCCTGATCGTGCCCTTGGGCCTGGAACACGATCTCGCGGCGCTCGCGGCGGTGCAGTGTGTCGAGCCCGTGCCGGAGTACACGGACCGGAGCAACGCGACCACCCGCTGGGTCGTGCAGAGCAACGTGCAGGGGGTCACGCCTTTCTACGACCGTGGAATCACCGGCGTGGGGCAGGTTGTCGGGGTCATCGACTCCGGCGTCGCCATCAACCACTGCGCGTTCCTCGATACCGTCAACCCCATCGGCCCGCTGCACCGAAAGATCCTCGCGTACAACGTCTCACCCTGGTATGGCCTGCATGGCACGCACGTCGCCTGCACCGCCGCGGGCGACGACGGAACCTCAGGCAACACGCGGGGCATCGCCTACGGCTCCAAGATTGTCTACAACACCCACCCCGACGGCACCGAACAAAGCATGTTCGACCACTTCGAGCTGCACCACACCCAGGGCGCTTTCGTCCACACGAACAGTTGGGGCACCGATGCCTTCCGAGACTACGACGGCGGGGCCCGCGGGGTGGACGCCTTCACCCATCAGTACGAAGACGACCTCGTGCTCTTCGCCGTCACCGACATCATGCCCCTGGTCATGAACCCGGAGAACGCGAAGAACTGCGTTGCGGTCTACGCCACCAGCCAGTCGCCCAACCAGGGCAACTGGTGCTTCGGCGGGTCGGCGCCAACGCTCGACGGCAGGCGCAAGCCCGAGGTCGGGGCGCCAGGCTGCTCCATCCTCTCTGCCTCGGGCAGCACGGGCTGCTCCACGTCCTCACAGAGCGGCACTTCCATGGCCACGCCCGCGGTCGCCGGGCTCGCCACGCTTGCCCGTGAGTACTACACCCGCGGGTTCTATCCGTCGGGCGTCGAGAACCAGTGGGACGCCTTTGTGCCCAGCGGCTCCCTGCTGCGGGCCACGCTCGCGGCCAGCGGCGCGGACCTCACGGGCGTTGCGGGCTATCCGAGCGTGAGGGAGGGCTGGGGGCGTGTGCTGGGCGACGCCGCGTCGTTCTTCCCGGGCGACCAGTCTCGCACGCTGCTCCGTGATGTGCGCACGTCCAGCGCGGGCGCGCTCCAGACAGGGCAGGAATCCATCACGCGCATGTGGGTCGACTCGGCATCGACGCCCCTGAAGGTCGCGCTCGCCTGGGCGGACTTCCCCGCGGTCGTCAACGCCTCATTCACGCCGGTGAACAACCTCGACCTCGTCGTGACCTCGCCCTCGGGCGTGGAGTATCGCGGCAACGCGTTCGCGGGCGGCGTCTCGCAGCCCGGCGGCGCCGCGGACGCCATCAACAACCTCGAGGTCGTGCTTGTTGCGGCGCCGGAACTCGGCCTGTGGCGCGTGCGCGTCGTGGGCGCGGGCGTCAACGAGGGGCCCCAGGGATACGCGTGGATCGCCACCGGCGGCGTCGCGGACGGGGGCTGCCTGGGTGACTACAACCGCGACGGCAACGTCGACCAGGATGACGTGGCGGCGCTCATCCAGGACGTTGCTTCCGGCGATCCTTCTTTTCCCCCCAACTCGCCGGACATCAACGAGGACGGCAACGTCGATCAGGACGACGTCTGGACGCTCATAGGCGTGGTCGCGGGCAGCGGCTGCGACTGACCCGGCCGAGGCCGCCGCTACGAAGTGCGGGCCGTCGCTCGCTTCTCGCGCCGCCGGCGGCGCTCGCTCAACACGAGGTCCACGGCGTGGGTGATCGCCTCGTCGAGCTCCGCGTTCACCAGAAAGACGTCGTAGACCCCCGAGGTGCGGGCGGCTGTGATCTCGCTCTTGGCCGCGGCAAACCGCGCCGCGATCAGCGACTCTGACTCGCGCTTGCGTGACTGCAGGCGCGCCAGCAGTTCTTCCTCGCTCGGGGGGAGAATGAAGATCGCGAACGCGTCGGGAACGTGCTGCTTCACCTGCACCGCGCCCTGCACGTCGATCTCGAGGATCACGAGGCGCCCGCGCTTGATCTGCTCGTGGACCCAGGCGCGGGGCGTGCCGTACTTCTTGCCGTACACACCGGCGGACTCCAGGAACTCGCCGCTGGCCCGCAGCCTCTCGAACTCCTCGTCGGACACGAAGTGATAGTCCACGCCCTCGACGTCCGCCTCGGTCTTGGCCCGCGTGGTGCACGACACCGAAAAGACCGACCCCGGGATCGACCGCTCCACGCCCCGCGTGATCGTCGTCTTGCCCGCGCCGCTTGGGCCGCTGATGATCAGCACCAGCCCGTCGTCGGTGTCGGTCGCCAGGCGATGGTCGTTCATGCGGCGACTGTACCCCGCCGACCGATACAACGGCATGCGGCTGCTGTTCCTTCTCCAACCCGGCACCAACTCCCGCAGCATCTTCCGGGGCCTCATCCGAGGATTTGCCGACGCGGGGCACCACGCCATGGTGCTCGAGCTCGCGCCCTTCTGGAACGCCTACGCCAAGGAGCCCGCCCGGCGTGAGTCGCTGATGGCCGAGGCCACCCGCGCCCTGGCCGACCTCATCCGGCGTGAACGCGCGGACGCCACCGTCGCCATGTGGGGCAACGGCATATCAACCTTCGCCGGTGGGGTGGCGGCGGGGCGTCCCTCCACCGTCTTTGACGTGCTGGGCATCCCCCACCTTCTCTACTGGCTCGACGCCCCCCACTGGGCCGCGGGAGGAAGCGCCGCCTCTCTCTTCGGCCACCCCGCCATCGCGGGCCCGATGCTCCTGCACGCCGTCAACAACGACGGAATCGCGGAGGAGATGACCGACGTGCTGGGCTTCGGGCGCACCGTCCCGATCGCCTACGGCGTGGACACGCGCGACTTCAGACCCGGGCCCACCCCTGCGGACCAGACCGAGTTTGACGTGGTGGTCTCCTGCGGCCCGGGGGACCCTCCCCCCACCTCGACCGAACTGCGCGAGCTGGAGAGCGACACGCCCGACATGGCGGCAATCCGGGCGGAGCGCGCGAGGCTCGCTTCCGAGGCGCTCCGGCCTCTGGCGTCGGGCGACGACGACGTGCAGGTGCTCACGCTGCTGCTTGGGTCGCAGGTCCGCGAGCCGCACACGCCGATGCTGACGAGGCTTCGCGCCATCGCGCGGGTCCACGCGTCGCTCGCGCCGGCGTGCCGGGCGCTTCTGGGCGATCCTGGTCGCTGGGTCAGGGCCACCGGTGTGATCCGCACGGTGGATCAGTCAGCGCGTGCGTTCACGATCGCGTGGCTCTCGCGCCGCTGCCGCATGGCGGTGTTTGGGGCCGCGAGCGGGGCGTGGCCGATTGTCGCGACGCGCGCGGGCGAGGTGCCGTTCGAGCAGATGACGGAGTGGTACGCGCGGGGCCTGGCGGGCCTGAACGTGATGCGCTGGCAGGATGATGTGGGCGTGAACCTCAAGCCCCTGGAGATCGGCGCCTCGGGTCGAGCATGCCTGTGCGCACGCCGGGCCGGGCTCGGGCGGCTGCTCGAACCCGGGCGAGAAGTGATTGCGTTTGACACGCCCGACGGCGCGCTGCAGGAGCTGCGGGCGCTGCGGGACTCACCCATGCGCGCCAGAGACATCGGAGCCACCGCGCGGGCGCGCATCGAGCGGGATCACACCTGGGGCGCGCGAGCGACAACCCTCGCGACGGCGCTCGCCGGGGTGCGTTCCGGGCGGGCGACAGCGAGCGAGACGGCGGTGCGATGAGCGGGCGCGTCAGGCCGCGGTGTACTTGCCGCGAGCGACCTTCTTGAACAGCTTCTTGTGCTTCAGGAGGCAGGCGTTGACGATCGTGCGGAAGTTCTCGGCGCCCGTCTTGTAGCCCGCGGCGACGACGGCCTTGGCGGCTTCGGTCACGCCCAACGTCTTCCCGCTGAGCGCCTTGTGCAGCGCCGCCGACAGTCCGCCCTCATTGGCCTTCCGCGTGCGGGCCGCGACAGAGCGACCGCCGCCACGGCTCCCGCGACTCGCGCGGGCCGGAGCCGCCTCGCCGCCCAGTTCCGTGATCTGTGCCTCGAGCTTCGCGGCCTTGGCGAGCAGCGCGTCACGCGAGCGCACCAGCTTTCCGACGCCCCGCTGGCGGCGTTCCATTTCACGGCGGAGATCACCAATCGAAAGGGCGGAGAGACCGGCCGACTTCTGCTTTGCCACGATGCAACTCCAATCCCCCGCAACACGACATTGTGCCGCGCGGACCCGCGACGGCACAGAGATACTATGCCACAGGATGCTTGTGGCAACGTGCCCCGGCACCGGATATTGATCGGTGGCCCGTGTTACGAGCAGGGCTCAGTGTACTTTGACACCCAGCCTGGTCATCAGCGAGTCGAAGTGGTCCAGGCCGTAAAACTCAAGCGTGACCCGCCCTTTCTTGCCCCGGCGGTCTGTAACTATGGAGACCTTTGTCCCGAGTTGCTGTCCGATCTGGCGCTGCAGGTCACCCAGCACCGCAAGGCGGGCCTGGTCACGGTCGTTGACCTGGGAAACGGCCCTTGGTCCCGGATGTGCCTTGCAGAGGCGTTCGATCTCGCGCACGCTCAACTGGTGCTTGGCGGCCCGCTCGGCGAGCGAGATGCGAGACGGGCCCGAGGGCGCTCCGAGCAGCGCCTTGCCGTGGCCCGCGCTCAGTGAGCCGGCGGAGATGAGTGCGGCGATGGCGGGCTCGAGTTCCGTGAGGCGGATGAGGTTGGCGACGGTGCTGCGGTCGAGCCCCAGGCGCTCTGCGAGGTGCTGATGCGTGAGCGAGAAGCGGTCGCCCAGCGTGCGCAGGGCGTGCGCCCTGTCCATCGCGTTGAGGTCTTCGCGCTGGACGTTCTCGATGAGGGCGTGCTCCGCCGCCTGCTCATCGGTGAGCGTCTTCACGATCGCGGGAATGTGCGAGAGGCCCGCCTCCGTGGCGGCCCGCCAGCGGCGCTCGCCCGCGACGAGCTCGAACCCCCCCACCGCTCGTCGCACCAGGATGGGCTGAAGGAGCCCGGTGCGCCGGATGGAGTCCGCCAGGGCTGTCAGGGTCGCGGGGTCCCAAGTCCGGCGGGGCTGGAAGGGAGACGGCGAAACCGAACCAACCGGAAGCCGAACAACATCCGATAATACATCGCCATCTGCGGCAGCGACGGAAGGTGCTGCCATGTGGCGGGAATCGGGCGCGGTTGGGATATGCACGGAAACCTCTGCCGGGCCGCTACTTAGGAGGCTCGTCAGGCCGCGTCCGAGTTTGCGGGGTCGATCCGAGCCCTTGCTTGTCGCTTCCATGCCGGCGCTCCTCGGGGTTCGAGAGGTGGACACAGTATCATGCCGCACGCTCCGCAGAAGGAATCGACAGAATGGGAAGCGACGGGCTGACAATTGAGGTGATCGCGCGCGGCGTCGCAAGGGCCGGCGGCTGCGTGTTGCTGTGCCGGAACAAGAAGCATGGGCACTGCTACCTGCCCGGCGGGCACGTTGAGTTCGGCGAACCAGCAGCGGCCTCGCTGGTCAGAGAGTTCGAGGAGGAGTGCGGGCTCGCTGTGAAAGTGGGGGAGTTCTGCTTCGCGCACGAACAGGTGTTCCGGCAGCGGGGGAAGCTCAGGCACGAGGTCTCGCTGGTGTTCCACGTGGAACTGACGGGTGAGCACGCGGGGGACACACCCAAGCCGGTTCCATCGCTCGAGGATCACATCGAGTTCATCTGGCAGCCTCTGGCGGCGCTCGGGGAGGTTGAGTTTCTCCCCCACCACCATGCCGAGCGGCTGCTCCGTGGCAGCGGGGCGTGGATCGAGCAACAGCCCTAGACAGTTCCACGTGGAACACGGGCGTGTCCGCATTGCCGCGGGATCCGCTAGCCTTGCGGCAGGATGGTGATGTCTTCGGGCCGGATCGCAAGCCCGATCTTGGCGCCGGGTCGCAGCGCATCCGAATCGCCCGGGTTGAGCACCGACGCCCGCAGCGCAGGGCCCCCACTCACGTGCGCGGAGAGTTGCACCGACTCGCCCAAGTACTCGGATTCGGCGACCACGGCGTCGAGCGAGCCCGCCGTTCCGGCGTGGACAGGCGTCACCGATTCCGGCCGTACGGCGAGCGTGACCAGGCCGCTGACGGCGGTGGGGAGGCTCAGTTTCCCGTGGCCGAGCATCAGGGCGCCTTCCGAGGCGGTACCGGAGAGAATGTTTGTTTCCCCGAGGAACTCCGCCACGAAGCGGCTCGCGGGTCGGCGGTAGAGCTCTCGCGGCGGTCCGAGTTGCTGCACCTGACCAGCGCACATCACCGCCACCCGGTCGGCCATGCTCAGCGCTTCCTTCTGATCGTGCGTGACGTAGATCGTCGTGAGTCCCGATGACTTGCAGATTCGGCGGATCTCTGAGCGCAGCTCGTGGCGGAGCTTCGCGTCGAGGTTTGAGAGCGGCTCATCGAGCAGCAGCACCGCCGGCCGGATGACCAGGGCGCGGGCCAGGGCGACGCGCTGCTGCTGGCCGCCGCTGAGCTGCGTTGGCTTGCGCGCTTCGAACCCTTCCATCTGGACCGCGGCGAGAGCCTCCTTTACGCGCGCCGACTTCTCCATACCAGACAAACGACGAACATCCAATCCAAAGCCCACATTCTGAGCCACGGTCATGTGGGGCCAGAGGGCGTAGCTCTGGAAGACCATACCGGTGTTGCGCTTCTCCGGCGCAAGGTGAGTCACATCGCGGGCGCCGTTGGAGTCTGTGAAGGAGACGGAGCCGGCCGTGGGCTCGATGAAGCCGGCGATCATCCTGAGGAGCGTCGTCTTGCCGCAGCCCGAAGGGCCGAGCAGGAAGAAGAGCTCGCCGGGCTCGATCGTGAGCGAGACGGCGTTGACGGCGGTGCTGACGCCCTGCCCGCCCTGAGCGGGGTAGGTTTTGGTGATCTCTCGCACGGAGACGGCGGTGGGGGAATGGGTGGTCGCGGTGGGCACGGGGCCACAGAGTATCGCGCGTTGGAGAGCAGTGGGGGCGTTGGAGGGGGCGGGTGTGGAGAGCCCCTACGCCGCGAGCCAGTGCCCGGCGGCGGCACCACCGAGGCAGAGGACGACCGAGGCACCCACGCCCAGCATGGCGGCGAGCATCTCGCCCCGATGGATCAGGATGATGGTCTCGCCCGCGAACGCGGAGAACGTGGTGAAGCCGCCGAGTACGCCCACGAGCAGGAAGGCCCGCATCGCGTGATCCGGCGGAGAACCGGCGAGCCGGCCCAGGGCCAGCCCGGCGAGGAAGCAGCCCAGGACGTTGACGGCGGCGGTGGGCCAGGGGGACTGCGCGCCCAGCCAGCGCACGAGCGCCAGCGAGGCGAGGTAGCGAAAGACAGAGCCCGTCGCGCCGCCCAGGGCTACCAGCACGATGTTCGTGAGCATGGCGGAGGATACCGCGCCCGAGTGTCGGGCTCTGACTGGCATACCCGGGCTCAGCGGGGCGAGGCGGCGAGGGCCCGCATCTGCGACTCGAAGCGTCGCGCGAAGGCCGGGCCGTCGCACAGGGGCGAGGTGCGGACCGTGTCCCGCAGCGCGGTGCGCAGCGAGCGGCGGCGGGCGGTGTCCGCCGCGAGGTCGGCCACGGTGCGGACGAACGAGTCCTCATCGGGCGCGACGAGGTCGGCAAGGCCCACGGCGGAGAGGAGGCTGGCCCCGACCCGGGCGGCGTGCACGTTTCCGACGAGCGTGACGACCGGGACGCCCATCCAGAGCGCCTCGCAGGTGGTGGTGGTGCCGTTGTAGGGCGTGGGGTCGAGCGCGATGTCGACCTCGTGGTACGCGGCAAGGTGGCCCGAGACTCCCTCTCGCGGCGGGAGCACCAGGAGCCGGGCATCATCGAGACCCGCGGCGGCGAAGCGAGACCGGATGTCGTCGCGCAGCGCCGCGTCCTCGAAGTTCACGGACTTGAGCAGGAGCAAGGCGCCCGGAATCGCGCTCACGGCGCGGGTCCACAGGCGGATCGTGGTGGCGGTGATCTTCTGCGCGGAGTTGAACGACGCGAGCACGAGGGGGGCGGCCTGAGGACGCGGGGCGGGCTCGGGCGCATCGGCGGGCGGGGAATAGCACAGGAAGCAGGGGTCAAGCCGCACGAGGCGTTCGGTCGCGAGCGCGTCGGCGGGTCCGGGCGGGTCGGTGATGGAGTCGACCAGGCGTGCGGCGATGGAAGAGAGGCCGGTGGTGTTGGGGTATCCGATGTACGTGGCACCGACGGGCGCGGGGCGCATCTGCATCACGGGCAGGCAGTGGCCGTGCGTGAGGCCGGAGAGATCGATCAGCACGTCGGTGCGGTCGTTGTAGATGGTCTGGGCGAGGTGGTTGTCGTCGAGCGTGTCGGCGGGTCGCCACGCGTCGGCGAGCGGCTTCAGGCGTTGCGTCACGTGGTCCTCGACGCGGTTGGTGTAGTAGACCGTGAGGCGCACCTGTGCGGGGTCGTGGTGCCTCAGTAGGGGCTCGATGAAGTACGACACGGAGTGCTGGCGCAGGTCCGGGGAGAGGATGCCGACGCGCACGGGCTCTCCCGGCGCCGGTGCGGGGTGGTAGGGAACGGCCTGGGGCGGGAAGCGGCGGGCGAACCACGCGCCGACGCGCCGGTGGGCGGCGAAGACCTCCGCCGGTGGCACGTCATCGCGGTAGTTGAGCACAAGGGCCGCACCGATGAGCGCATTGATGTCGTCGGGCGACTGCTCGAGCAGCAACTCGAGCGCGCGGGACGCGTCCGCGGCTCGGACGAGCCTCAGGTAGCACCCCGCGGCGACGCCGGCGAGGCCCGGATCGAGCGCCCCGTTCTGCATGCACAGGGCGAGGGCCTCGTGGAAGCGGCCGCGGTCAAAGAGGAGCGCGGCGAGCGCGGCCCGCGGCGCGTGGTCGTGGGGCGAGAGCAGGAGCGCTTCGCGGTATGCCGCCTCGGCCTTCGCGTGGTCGCCCGCGATGGTGTGGAGGCGGCCCAGGTCGAGGCGGGGCTGGGGGTGGTGGGGGAGGAGTTTCGCCGCGAGCGTCGCGTAGTGCAAGGCCTGCGCCGGCAGGTTGCACTGGTTCATGACCATGGCGGCGAGGGTGGCGACGCGAGGGTCCTTCGGGTGTGCCTGCGCGAGTCGCTGCGTGAGCACGCGGGCCTGCTCGAGCTTGTGCTCGCCGATGAGCGTGCGAATCTGCGCGACCCTGGACTCGATCTGGCTCATGGGGTGGTCCCCGCGGGGGTGCTGTGGCGCATGATCTCGACGAGCGTGGCGTCGAACAGCGCGGCGAAGGCCCGTGCGTCGCAGAGCGGGCCGGAGGCCAGCGCGGGCCGCAGGCTCCTTCGGAGCGAGTCCAGGCGGGCGGTGTCGGCGGCGAGCGACGCGGCGAGGGCGATGTACAATTCGGGGCCTGTCGCCACGAGGTCCGCGAGCCCCGCGGCGGAGAGCAGCGACACCCCGACACGCGAGGCGTGCACGCGCCCGGCGAGCGTGACGACCGGCACGCCCATCCACAGGGCTTCGAGCGTGGTGGTGGTGCCGTGGTACGGGAAGGGATCGAGCGCCACGTCGACGCGGGCGTAGAGCGCGAGGTGCTCGGCCTGCGAGCGTGTGGGCGGCGCGACTTCGAGCGAGGCGGGGTCGCCCCCGGCGTGGGCAAAGCGGGCGCGCAGCAGGTCGCGGGCCTGCGGCTCTGAGTAGTGCACGGCCTTAAGAAGAAGCTTCGAGCCCGGCACGCGTGCGAGCAGGCTCGCCCACGCCTGGAGCACGCGGTCGTTGATCTTCGGGGCCGCGTTGAACGAGCCGAACGTGACGGCGCCGCCGAGGCCCGGAGGCGGGGAGACGGGCGGGGCGTCGGCGGGGGGCTCGAAGCACAGGAAGCACGGGGCGAGTCGCACAAGAGACTCGGCGCACAGGGTGTCGCTCTCGCCCGGGGGGTCGGTGATGGAATCTACCAGGCGAAAGTCCACCTGCCGCAGGCCGGTGGTGTTTGGGTAGCCCAGGTACGTGGCCTGGCGGCGCGCGGGGCGGCGGTGGAGCGCGCCCAGGCTGTGCCCCGCGGTGTGGCCCGAGAGATCGACAAGCAGGTCGAGCGAGTCCGCGGCGATGGTGCGGGCGATGGAGTCATCGGAACGGTTGCCCATGTCTCGCCACTGCGTGCAGAGGGAGCGGATGGTTGATGTGAGGCCATCCGCGTGGCGGTTGGTGTAGTACGCGTAGAGGTCCATCGCGGAGCGGTCGCGGCGGCGGAGCCAGGGGAGCAGGAAGAACGCAACAGAGTGCGTGCGGAGATCGGGAGAGATGATGCCGACGCGCGGGCGGCCGGACGCGCGTGGCGTGAGCGGTGCGGGCGTGAGCGGGGGGAGCGCGGCGGAGTCCAGCAGGCGGGCGTAGGCAACGTGGGCCTCGCGCACCTCGGTGGGCGTGGCGTCCGGGAGGTAGTTGAGCGCGAGGGCGAGCTGGCTGGCGATCTCGGCGTTTAGCGGGTCTGCCGCGATGGCGGCGCGCAGGAGCGCCACGGACTCGTCGACGCGGCCCAGGTTCAGGAGGCAGGTCGCCCGCAGGGATTGCAGCGGGGGCGTTGCGGGGCCGAGCGCGAGCGCGGCGTCGGTGTGCGCGAGTGCAGCGCAGTAGCGCCCGGCGTCGGCGAGTGCCCGGGCCGCCCGGAGGGGGATCGAAGGGTCCGCGGGCGTGAGCCTGCCGGCGGCGCGGAGGCTCTCGAGGGCCTCGTCGGTGCGGCGTTCGGCGATGTAGAGGTCCGCGAGGGTCGTGAGGGCCCCGGCGGAATCTGGCGCGAGCAAAGCCAGGCGCTGTGCGTGGTAGATGGCCTGGGGGAGTTCGGCGAGGTGGTAGTGGGTGAGGGAAGCCAGAGCCGCGACGGCGGGGTCGGCGGGGTGCTGTTGCGCGAGCTTCTGCGCGAGGGGCCGGGCCTGGGTGTGGAGACCGCGCTCCAGGAGCGAGTGGAGTTGTGCGAGCCTGGCGGCGAGTTGGGGAGAGGGGGCGGTCATCGGTGCGTCCCCGCTCATGGGGCGGTGGCGACGGCGCGGGCGGGGAGGCGCCGGCGAACAAAGGCCCGAGCCGCGGCGTCGGCGGCTTCGAAGTCCGCGAGCGAGCGCAGCGGGCCCTGCGGCACCGCGTCCAGCGCTTCCGCGACGACCTGCGTGATCCGGCCGAAGGGCATGGTGCCGGAGTCCAGGAACTGCTGCACGGCCTCTTCGTTGGCGGCGTTGAGCACCGCGCCGGCGGTGCCCCCGGCGCGGATGACGCGCTGCGCGAGCGTGATGGCGGGGAATCTGTCCGGGTCGATCGCCTCGAACTGCAGGCCCGAGAGAGCGGAGGTGTCCAGAGGCTTCACGGGCCCCGGGGCGCGATCGGGCCAGGCGAGGGCGAGCTGGATGGGGCAGCGCATGTCCGCGGGCGCGAGCTGCACCAGCGTCGAGCCGTCGGCGTACTCGACCATCGCGTGCACGAGGGACTGGGGGTGGATGACAGCGTGCAGGCGGTCGGCGCCGACGCCGAAGAGCCAGTGGGCCTCGATCAGCTCCAGCGTCTTGTTCATGAGGGAGGCGCAGTCGATGGTGACCTTGCGGCCCATGGACCAGGTGGGGTGGCGCAGGGCCATGTCGGGGGTGGCGGCGTGGATGCGGGCCTTGTCCCAGGTGCGGAAGGGCCCGCCGGAGGCGGTGAGGGTGATGCGGCTCACGCCCGCCGGCGCGGTGCAGGGCGGGGCGCTGAGGCCCCACGCGGGGGCGAGGCACTGCCACACGCCCGCGTGCTCGCTGTCGATGGGGAGCAGGCGCGAGCCGGAGCGGACAGCCGCGGGGATGACGAGTTCGCCGGCGGCGACGAGGGTCTCTTTGTTCGCAAGGGCCACGTCGCGACCGAGTTCGATGGCGGCGAGAGTGGCGGGGAGCCCGGCGGCCCCGACCATGGACGCCACGACCAGGTCACACTCGACCCGGCGCACAAGGCGGAGGGCGGCGTCGGGGCCGGTGAGGGCGTGGGAGGGCAGAGATGTGTCCCCCGAGGCCAGGGCGAGGTGGGGCACGCCGAAGCGTTCGGCCTGTTCAAGGAGCAGCGGCGCGTTGGAGCCCGAGGCGAGGCCGACGACGCGGAAGCGGGGGGAGGGCTGGTTGAGGCGGGAGATGACGTCGAGGGTCTGGGTGCCGATGGAGCCCGTGGACCCGAGAATGATGACGCGGCGCTCCGGCATGCGGGCCAAGTGTAGAGCGGGACGGCGGGGAACTTTTCCGGGCGAGGGGCCGGAGGGCCGGGACACCGGGCGAGGGACCGCTACGATTCCCGGAGCCGGGGCGGGCGGAGCGCCCGAGGCGGCACAGCACAGGGAGATCGGCCATGGCAGTGAAGACCCGAAGCCGTCCGCGCACGAGCAGCACGACCGCTGGGGGCGGGCCCCGCAAGGCCAAGCCCGTGAAGGCGGCGCCAGTGCCGAAGAAGGCGTCGAACGGCGTGGCCCGCGCGGCGCCCCGCGCGATCAAGGCTGATCCTCAGAAGCTCCCGAGCCTCGCGCTGCGGCACATCTGGTCCGGCGAGGCGGAGATCCCCGCCAATCCGCTCGTGTGGGTGAACGGCAGGCTGGTGCCCAAGAACCAGGCGGTGGTCAGCGTCTATGACCACGGGCTGCTGTACGGCGATGGCGTCTTCGAGGGAATCCGCGTGTACCGCGGGAAGATCTTCAAGTGTCAGAGCCACATGGAGCGGCTGTACCGCTGCGCAGAGAAGATCCACCTGCGCATCCCCGTCGAGCCCGAGCAGATGGTGCAGGTGCAGAGGGACTGCATCGCGGCGAACAAGCTGAGCGACGGCTATATCCGCCTGGTGGTGACGCGGGGCTTTGGCACCCTGGGGCTTGACCCGCGCAAGTGCCCCATCCCGGGCGTGGTGTGCATCGCCGACCAGATCAGCCTGTACAAGCCCGAGTTCTACGAGTCCGGAATGAAGGTCGTGGTCGCGAAGCGGCCCAAGACACCCATCCCGTGCCTGGATCCTCGCATCAAGAGCCTCAACTACCTCAACAACATCCTCGCGAAGGTCGAGGCCATCGAGCACGGCTGCGACGAGGCGATCATGCTCTCGCTGGACGGCTACGTCACCGAGTGCACGGGCGACAACATTTTCGTCGTCAAGAACGGCCGAGTCTTCACGCCGCCCCTGGTCAGCGGCGAGCGGGAGTGGGGCGGGCTGCTCGAGGGCGTGACGCGGCGCTTCGTGAAGGAGGAGCTGGCGCCTCTGTGCGGCATGGCGGTGGAAGAGAAGTTGATGCGCATCGAGGAGGTGCTCGAGGCCGACGAGGTGTTCCTCACCGGCACCGCCGCGGAGATCATCGCGGTGACGCAGGTGGACGAGACGCGGATCAGCGACGGCGAGGGACCGATCACGAACAAGCTGCGGATGAAGTTCCGCGAGATCGTGGCGGGCGACGATATTCCGGAGAACTAGGTGGACCCGGTGAACACGGTGGGCCCGCGGCCCGGCACGGATGTCGGCGTGATGCACAGCGTGGTGTTGTCGCGGGCGGGCGTGCCCCACGGGTTTACGGAGCGCGCCGGGGGCGTCTCGCGGGGCGTGTTCTCGTCGCTGAACTTCGGGAACCCGATGGACCTGTCGGGCGAGGCGCGCGACCCGGTGCCGCACATCGAGGAGAACTTCCGGCGTGTGCTGGTGGCCATCGGAGCGGCGGGGCGCGAGGTTGTGCAGGTGTATCAGGTGCATGGGGCGGCGTGCCGGGTCTTCAGGGCCGGAGGCCCTTCGCGAGAGATCGGCCCGGAGGGCACCCGGGACTTTCGGGCCGATGTGCTGGTGACGGACGATCCGGCGAGGGTGGTGGCGGTGCGAGTGGCGGACTGTGCGCCGGTGCTGATGGCCTCTGCGGACGGGCGCGTAGTGGCGGCGGTGCACGCGGGGTGGCGGGGCGTGGTCGCGGGCGTGGTCGCGGCGGCTGTTGGGGCGATGCGCACGCTGGGAGGCGCGGCGGCGCTGGCGGCGGTGGGGCCCTGCATCTCGCGGGAGGCGTTCGAGGTGGGGCCGGAGGTGCTGGCGGAGTTCCGGCGCGTGTTCGGCGGCGCGGCGCCGGTGACGGAACGGCCGGACGGCAAGGGCCTGGTGGACCTGCGCGAGTGCCTGCGAAGGCAACTGATCGAGGCGGGCGTGGCCGAGCCGGAGGTGCTGCCCGGGTGCACGGCGGGCGAGCCGGCGCGGTTCTTCTCGCACCGGCGAGAGCGGGGCGTGACGGGGCGGATGGTGGGGCTGATCGGGCCGAGGGTCTGAGCCCTTACACCGTGCCGTACATGCGGTCGCCGGCGTCGCCCAGGCCCGGGCAGATGAAGCCATGCTCGTTGAGGCGGTCGTCGATGGAGGCGGTGTAGAGGCGCAGGTCGGGGTGGTCGGCGCCGAGCCTCCTGATGCCCTCGGGCGCTGCGACGAGGCAGATCATGCGGAGGTCGCGGGCGCCGGCCTCGCGGAGGATGTGGACGGCCTCGGTGGCGCTGCCGCCGGTGGCGAGCATGGGGTCCACGAGGATGACCGGCCCCGCGTCGATGTCGCGCGGCAGGCGGCGGAGGTAGACCGCGGGCTTCAGGGTTTTTTCGTCGCGCGCCAGGCCGAGGTGCCCGACGCGCGCCTCGGGCATCATCTCGAGGATGCCCTCGGCCATGCCCAGCCCGGACCGGAGCACCGGCACGACCGTCACGCTCTTGGAAAGGCGTGCGCCGGTGGTGACCTCAACGGGCGTCTGGACCTCCACGGGCATGACGGGCAGTTCGCGGGTGACCTCAAAGACCATGAGGCCGGCGATCTGGTAGAGGAGTGCGCGGAAGGGCCGGTGGCTGGTGGCCTTGTCGCGGAGATAGGTGAGCTTGTGCTGGATGAGGGGGTGATCGAAGACGACCACGTTGGGGAAGTTCTGGTGGGCGCGTCCCATGCGGGCAGGATAGCGGGGGCCGGGCCCGGACCCCGCGGGCTGGGCCGGCCAACAATCTCGCATGGAGCAGGACCGGCTGGACGCACTGGCGCTCGAGGCGGCGTACGAGCAGGCGATGAAGTCCGCCCGCGAGGGGGGCATCCCAATTGGCTCGGCGCTCATGAACAGGCGGGGCGTGATCGTGGCTCTCGGGCACAACCTGCGGGTGCAGACCGGCGACCCCACGGCCCATGCGGAGACTGTGTGCATCCGCAATGCGGGGCGGAGGCGCGACTGGCACACGCTCACGCTCGCGAGCACGCTCTCGCCCTGCGCGATGTGCACGGGCACGACGATCCTGCACCGCATCCCGCGGGTGGTGGTGGGGGAGAACCAGACGTTCGTGGGCCGCGAGGACTGGATGAGGCAGGAGGGCGTGGCCCTGCGGCTGATGAACGACCCGCTGTGCACCGCGCTCATGCAGCAGTTCGTCGCGGCGCACCCGGAGCTGTGGGACGAGGACGTGGGCGTGCCCGGGCCGGACTAATCGGGACGTGCGGAAGCCCCGCGCAGCGACGCGGCGATGGAGATCTCCTGCAGGCGGACGCTGGCGCGGTCCAGCGATTCTTTGGCTTTGTGCAGGTCGTCGGGCGGGACGCTTCTCCAGTCTGCGGAGGCGCGGGCGACCAGATCGCGCAGGAGGGTCATGCCGGCGGCGAGCGCCTCCCGGTCCGGCGGTGCCAGCTCGCCCGAGAAGCGGTCGAAGCGTTCTCCGATCCACTTCAGATCGAGGTTGCTGTTGGCGATGAGGTCCACGATGCGGTGGCGGGTCATGTCGTCGTGGGCGTGGGTGATGCTGTCCCGTTCGATGCGGTCGACTTCTTCGGGAGTGAGGCCGTGGTTGGGGATGACCTGCATGGAGGCGCGCCGGCCGCTGCGGCGTTCGAGCGCGGAGACGCCCAGCACGCCGTTGGCGTCGACGAGGAATGTCAGTTCCAGTTGAGGGATGCCCGCGGGCATGGGGGGCAGGCCCCGCAGGTGAAACTCGCCGAGCCTGCGGCAGTCGGCGGCCATCTCGCGCTCACCCTGGAAGACCGTGAGGCGGAAAGCGGTCTGGTTGTCGACGCTGGTAGAGAACATCTCGGTCGCCCGTGCCGGCACGGGCGAGTTCCGCATGATGACCTTCGCGACGGCGCCGCCCACGGTCTCTACGCCCAGCGAGAGCGGGATGACATCCAGCAGCAGCGTGCCCCGGCGGCCGCCGGAGAGCACCGCGGCCTGGACCGAGGCTCCGAGCGCGACGACCTGGTCCGGGTCCAGCGCGGTGTAGGGCTCGAGGCCGAAGCACTCTCCGACGCGGCGGCGCACCAGCGGGATGCGCGTGCTGCCCCCCACCAGCACCACCGCGTCCAGCGGACGGCCGGCGAGTTCGGCGCCGGCCGCGGCGAGCGCGTCCTGGCAGCGGTCGATCGTGCGCTCCACCAGCGGCGAGATCAGCGACTCGAACTCCCGGCGCGTGAGTGTGCGCTCGTAGACGCCCGATGGGCCCAGGTCGATGCGCACCGGGGCGGATTCGTGCTCCGACAGGCGGATCTTCACCTGTTCTGCGAGCGAGACCAGCTCTTGGGCGGACTCCGGCGCGGCGCCGGTGCGGGCGATGATCTCTTGCCGGAAGAGGTCCGCGAGCAGGTGGTCGGCGTCGTCCCCGCCGAGCCTGGTGTCGCCACCAACGGCGAGCACCTGGAAGAAGAAGGGGTCGTCGCCTTCGGCGGGGGTGAGGCGCAGGATGGAGATATCGAACGTGCCGCCCCCCAGGTCATAGACCGCGACATGGCGCGGCGTGCGGTCTTCGGTGGCGAGACCCAGGCCATAGGCGAGCGCCGCGGCGGTGGGCTCGGGCACCAGCCGCACGGCTTCCAGCCCCGCGAGGCGGGCCGCGGTGCGCGTTGCCTGGCGCTGCGCGTCGTCGAAGTAGGCGGGGACGGTGATGACGGCCTTTTTCACCTGTGTGCCCAGGTGGCTCTCGGCGAGCTGCCTGAGGTGACCCAGGATCGACGCCGAGACTTCCTCCGGGCTCAGCACCAGGTCCGATGATCCCGCGTCGCCCGGGATTCGCACACGGCAGGTTCCCCGGGGCCCGGGCTCGACGGCGTAGGAGAGAAAGGGCAGGTCGGCGCTGACCTCAGGGAGCGAGCGGCCCATGAGCCTCTTGACGGAGAGGACCGTGTGGCGCGGATGGGCTGGCGCGGCCTGGCGGGCCTGGGTGCCCACCACAACCGAGCCCTGCGCGTAGCGGACCGCGCTGGGTACGAGCGGGCTGCCCGAGCGGTCGAGGATGGTGCGTGGCCCGCGCTTGTCGCAGATCGCGACGAGGCTGTTCGTCGTGCCCAGGTCGATGCCGACGATCGGTTCGTGACTCACGCTCCGGAGGGTAGCGCCGGGGAGCGGCTGTGCCGCCCGGCGCTATCCTGCGGCATGGTGAGCGTGTATCTGGATGGCGCGATCGTCCCGGCGGCGGACGCGAAGGTGTCCGCGTTTGACGCGGCGCTGCAGCATGGGGTTGGGCTCTTTGAGACGATGCTGGCGGTGCGCGAGCCCGCGGGGACGGCGCGCGTGCTCCACCTTCACGAGCACCTGACGAGGCTGCGGGGGTCCGCGCTGGGGCTTGGGCTTGCCCAGACGCTGCACATGGGGCCGCTGGGAGAGGCGGTGCAGCGCACGGTGGCGCACGCGGCGTCACACTCGCCGGACCAGAGGCGGTGGCGGGTCAGGCTGACGCTGACGGGGGGCGACCTCAACCTGCTGGCGAGGTCGGGGGGGGCTCACCAGCCATCGCTCCTGATTGTGGCGCAGCCAGCCACGGAGTATCCGGACGCAATGTTCGAGCGCGGGGCGCTGGTGCTGCTGGCGGACCTGCGGGTGAGCCCCCTGGACCCGATGCAGGGGCACAAGACGCCGGCGTATTGGGGCAGGCTGCGCGAGTTGCAGGCGGCGGCGGCCAAGAAGGCCGACGAGGCGCTGGTGTTCTCCATCACCAACCACCTCTGTGGCGGGTGCGTGAGCAACGTCTTTGTCGTGAAGGACGGCGTGCTCATGACCCCCATCGCCAGGGGCGAAGAAGAGGACGTGGCGGCGGGCGACGACGGGCCGACGGACGCGCCTCTGCCCCGCGGGCCGGCGGGCGCGGTGCTGCCGAGCCCGGTGCTGCCGGGCGTCGTGAGGCGATGGGTTCTGGATTGGGCGCTGTCGGAGGGCATTCCCTGTCGCCGAAGGATGCTGACGTTGGAAGACCTGCTGAGCGCCGACGAGGTGTTCCTGACGAACTCATCTTGGGGCGTGCTGCCGGTGACGGGGCTGGAGGCGCACCGCGTGGGCCAGGGCGTGGGCGTGACGGCGCGATCGCTGGTTGAGGCGTGGGGCGAGCTGGCGTCGTAGGCGGCTCAGGAGGAGCCGACGAGGGCGGCGTTGGTGGGGAAGCGTTTGAGAGCGGCGAGGAGCTGCTCGACCTGCTGGTGCGGGTGCATCTCGAGGAGGCGCCGGCGCAGGGCGGACATGGTCTTTAGTTCGGGCTCGGAGAGCAGCAGGTCTTCCTTGCGGGTGCCTGAGGCGGCGAGGTTGATGGCGGGGAAGAGTCGGCGTTCGCTGATCTTGCGGTCGAGGATCAGCTCCATGTTGCCGCTGCCCTTGAACTCCTCGAAGATGACCTGATCCGCCTGGCTGCCGGTGTCGACGAGGCAACTGGCGATGATGGTGAGGCTGCCGGATTCCTGGGTGTTTCGAGCGCTGCCGAAGAGTTGTCTGGGGACTTCGAGGGCTTTGTTGTCGAGCCCGCCGCTGAGCGTGCGGCCTCCGGTGGCATGGCGGCGGCTCTGGTTGAAGGCGCGCCCGACCCGGGTGAGGGAGTCCAGGAGCACCAGGACATGCTTGCCGGCCTCGACCATGCGTTTGCAGCGGTCGATGGTGCTGATGGCGAGCTCGACGTGGCGATCGACGGTGTGGTCGTTGCTGGAGGCGATGACGCGCACGCGGGTGGGCGGCTGGGCAGCCGCGGGCGCCCCGGGCCCGCCCTCGCGGAACGCGGCCTCGCCTCGGGCGAGCATCTCGCGACCGATGGCGTCGCTCTGCGCGCTGACGAAGGTGCGGCGGAAGTCGGTGACTTCCTCCGGGCGTTCGTCGATGAGGAGCACGACGACCTCGACGTCCGCGTGGTTGCGCAGCACGGCGGAGGCGATGTCCTTGAGGAGCGTGGTCTTGCCGGCCTTGGGGGGCGAGACGATGAGCCCGCGCTGGCCACGCCCGATGGGGCAAAAGAGGTCGATGAGGCGGCAGGAGGAGGGGCAGCCCGGGTACTCCAAGGTGAGCCGGGGCTGCGGGTCGATGGAGGTGAGCTCTTCGAAGCGGCGGGCGCCAGGGGGGAGCGTCAGCGGCTTGCCGTCGACGTCCAGGGGCCCACCCTGCTGGGGCGGGCGGTTCTGCGTGGCGATGGGGGCGTGCTGGGCGTGCGGCCCGCCGCCACCTCCGCCCCGGCGTCTGCGTCGACGGCGTCTCCCGCCGTCACCATGTCCAAAGTTGTGCACTCACGAACTCCCGCGGGATCGATGCGTAGGACGCAGGCGCCGGTGGCGAAGAGCCAGCCGGGCGACACTTTGAACCGGTTCACTCGCCGGGCCTGAGGCTCAGGCCGGGGCCTGCCTCGAGGGGCTGGCCGAGAATGGACCCTTGCGGTGCGACCCGGGCCCGAACAGAGGAGCGGCCCAATCGCGACCTTCTACTGGTATGAGAACGAGAATGGGACGATAAGTCAAGCGACGGGGGAAGATGGCACTTAGAATGTCGCAAGACGGCCCCACCCCCCGTAGGGTCCGGCCTCCGCTCTTTCCTTTTCAGATCTCCGTGGGTTCGTGGCATCTAACACGCTTCACATCAAGGGCTTGCCGGTTTCTCCGGGCATCGTTATCGGGCGGGTGCTCGTTGTGGATGACGACCTGCGCCGGGTCTCCCGAAGGCAGATTCCGGAGGGAGGAATCCCTGCGGAGCTTGCCCGGCTGGAGGAGGCGTCGAAGGCATCGATCGCCGAAATCCGGATCGTCTATGAGCAGGCCGAGCGGCAGATGGGCTCGGAGGCGGCGAAGATCTTTCTGTTCCACATCGGCATGCTGTCTGACCCGGCCTTCACGGGGCAGGTGCGGGCGATGGTGGAGCAGGAGCGAGTCACGGCGGACTACGCGGTCTCGCACGTGCTGGCGGCGTTGGCGGACCGGTTCCGGGCGACGGGCGACTCGGTCTTCTCGACGAAGGTGAACGACATTGAAGACCTGGGCGAGCGGATGCTGAAGCACCTGGTGGGCGCCAGGGCCAGCCGCATCGCGGAGGCGGACGAGGGCACGATCGTGCTGGCGCGGGACCTGACGCCCTCGCAGACGGCGCTCTTTGATCGCACGCGGATCCTGGGATTTGCGACGGACCTGGGCGGGCAGACGAGCCACACCGCGATTATCGCGAAAGCGCTGGACATTCCGGCGGTGGTGGGGTGCAAGACGCTGCTGAAGCACGCGAAGGACGGGATTCGCGTGATCCTGGACGGGGACAAGGGCGCCGTCATCCTCGACCCGGACGACGGGCAGGTCGCGGAGTACACGAGGTACATCGAGCAAGCGCGGATGTTCCGGGTCTCGGCGGACGAGATCGCGAGCCTGGAGCCCATCACGACCGACGGGCACCACATCACGGTCCTGGGCAACATCGAGCTGCCCGAGGAAGTGACCAAGGTGCTGAGGCAGGGCGGCGAAGGGATCGGGCTGTACCGGACGGAGTATCTGTACCTGACGGGGATGACCGAGCCCACCGAGGGGGACCACTATCGCGCGTACGCGAGGTGCGTTGAGCTGAGCGGCGGGCGGGAGCTTGTGATCCGCACGATGGACCTGGGGGCGGACAAGTACACGCAGGCGCAGGAGGAGATTCCGGAGCGGAACCCGTTCCTGGGCTGCCGGAGCATCCGGTATTGCCTGAAGAACACGGCGATGTTCCGGAAGCAGCTCCGGGCGATCCTTCGGGCGAGCGCGGATGGGCCGATCAAGATCATGTTCCCGCTGGTGACGACGCTCTCGGAGCTTCGCCAGGCAAAGTTCCTGGTGCGGGAGGTGATGGAGGACCTGGCGGAGGAGGGGATCGCCTTTGACGCGGGGATCAAGATGGGGATGATGGTGGAGGTGCCGGCGGCGGCGATCCAGGCGGAGGCGTTCGCCCGGGAGGCGGACTTTTTCTCGATCGGGACTAACGACCTGGTGCAGTACACGCTGGCAGTGGACCGGACCAACGAGCGGGTGGCGTCGCTGTACACGCCGGCGCACCCGGCGGTGATCCGGCTGATCCGCGATGTCAGCCGCACGGCGCGAAGGCACAACGTGCCCCTTTCGTGCTGCGGGGAGTCGGCGGCGGACCTCGAGTTTGCGATGCTGCTGATCGGGCTCGGGGTGCGTACACTTTCGGCGTCGGCGGGGGCTCTGCCCAATCTCAAGCGCTTCATCCGGAGCGTGAGCGTCGATCAATGCGAACGCGTGGCGCGACAGGCGCTGGCGCTCGATTCCGATGACCAGGTCGCGAGATTGCTCCGCGACCGGGCTCGAACGTTTGTACCCCAGGCCTTTGACGGGCGTTCCGTTGACTGAGCTGGGGTGAGTGAACCATCGGCCTGCTGCGCGGTTTCGCGTCGGGCCGGACAAGCCAGCCGCTTCTCCCCGGCCGCGCGTGGCGCGATCGGGTGATCGGAAGCAGGATCGCCCGCCCCGTGTGTAGCGCTGACGGCGCCCGCGGGGCAGGGGCGCCGGTCCCGGCAGCCGCACCACGGCGCGCCGGGAGCGGGCGGGCCCACCGGGCCCCCGGACTGACGCTTGTTCGCGCACGCGAGCCCTCGGGCATGGCCGATCCCGGCGTTCACGCCGGGTGTGCGCGGCCAGTCGCGCGGAAAGCAGTCATGTCCGAATCAAGGATGATCATCAACTATGTCCCCGGCGAGGAGTGCCGGGTCGCCATCATCGAGGATGGCAAGCTCGAGGAGCTCTACGCGGAGCGGTTCGCGCAGGCCTCCCGTGTGGGCAACATCTTCGTCGGCAAAGTCGTGAACGTGGAGCCCGCGATCCAGGCGGCGTTCGTCGACTTCGGCGTGGGGGACAACGGGTTCCTGCACGTCACCGACCTCCACCCCCGGTATTTCCCGGGCGAAGAGGACACCGCGACCGAGAGCGTGGGCTTCAAGACGCCCCGGCGTGAGCGGCCTCCGATCCAGGCGGCGCTGCGCCGGGGTGACGAGGTCATCGTGCAGGTGCTCAAGGAGGGCGTGGGCACCAAGGGCCCGACGGTCACGAGCTATCTCTCCATCCCCGGGCGATTCCTGGTGATGATGCCCTACATGGACCGCGTGGGAGTCTCCCGCAAGGTGGAGGACGAGGACCAGCGCCGCAAGATGCGCGAGATCCTCGACCAGCTCGACCTGCCCGAGGGCTTCGGGTTCATCCTTCGCACCGCGGGCTTCGAGGCCACCAAGGCCGAGCTGAAGCGGGACCTCGCCTATCTCCAGCGATTGTGGAAGGACATGGACCGGCGCCTCAGGGTCGGCGGCAAGCCCCGGCTGCTCTATAGCGAGAGCGACCTGCTCGTGAGGTCGCTGCGCGACATGATGACCAGCGACACCACCGAGGTGGTCATCGACCACGAGATCGCGCTGCGCCGCGCGGCGAAGTTCATGAAGATCGTCTCCCCGCGCGGGGCGGCGAAGCTCATGCACTACCCCGCCAAGACGCCCATCTTTCACGCCTTCGGGATCGAACGCCAGATCGCGTTCATCCACGCGCGCGAGGTGCCCCTGCCCAGCGGCGGGCGGCTGGTCATCGACCAGACCGAGGCGCTGGTCGCCATCGACGTCAACTCCGGCAAGAGCCGCGAGAGCCGGAACAGCGAGGACAACGCCTACCAGACCAACATCGAGGCGGTGGACGAGATCTGCCGCCAGCTCCGCCTCCGGGACATGGGCGGCATCGTCATCAACGACCTGATCGACATGCGGCACGCCAGCCACCGCAAGGATATCGAAAATCGCTTCAAGGAGCGGCTGAAGCGGGACCGGGCCAAGTCGAGCATCACGGGCATTTCCGAGTTCGGCATCCTCGAGATGACGCGCCAGCGGATGAGGCCCAGCCACGAGAGCGTGCACTTCACCGACTGCCCCATCTGCCGGGGCCGGGGCGTGCTTCAGAAGCCGGACTCGCTGGCGTCGGACGCGCTGCGAGATTTGGCGGCGGTGCTGGACGTGGACCGGGTGCACCGTGTGGAGATGGTGGTGGCGCCGCGCATCGCGGGGGAACTGCTCTCGTCCAAGCGGGCGCTGCTCAGCCGCATCGAGCGGTCGCAGGGCAAGCACGTGGACGTTCGCGTGAGCGAGACGGTCTCCTTGGATCGCGTGACGTTCTACGCGTACGACGAGCAGGGCCAGGACATCGATACGCAGAACCTGCCTCAGCCCAAGAAGCCCCGCGACCTCGTGCCGTTCGTTGATCCGACCGACGTGGGCACCGAGTGGGCCATCGACGAGGCGGAAGAGACCGCTGCGGCGACACCGGAGCCCGAGCCGGAGGTTGAGCCCGACGTGCATCCGATCGAGCTCGACGAGCTGCCGCCGGAGGCTGGGGGCGACGCGGGAAGCGAGCCGGGCGAAGGAGGCGGGCGTCGTCGCCGTCGTCGTCGCCGGCGCGGGCGCGGGCGGGGTGCCGAGGGCGGAGAGGGCGGCGGCGAGCGTGGCGCGAGCGAGCAGCCGCAGGCAGGGCCCGCAGCCGGTGACGAAGCCCCGAGCGGGGACGCGGGCAACGAGGATCAAGCGGGCGAGGGGTCAGCGCACACCGACGGTGGCGAGCCGGGCGAGGAAGGGGCCGGGGGCGGGCGTCGCCGACGTCGCCGACGTCGCCGGGGTCGCGGGAGCGGAGGAGGTGGCGGCGGAGAAGGTGGCGGCGGGCAGTCCCCGGACCGGGCGCCCGTGACCAAGCGGGTTGCGCCGACCTCACGTTCCGCGTCTCCTGACACGGGCGGCGATTGGGGCGACAACGGCGGCGGGGAGGCGGGGGCGTCGCCCGCGGCGGGAATGCCGCCCGAGTCCGCCGAGGAGTCCGGGCCAGACGAAGGCGCCGAAGAGGCGGGCGAAGGGGCCCCGGGCGCCGCGCCGAGCGAGCAGCAGCCGGGTGGCGGCGAGCAGGCGCAGGGCGAAGGTGAAGTGCGCCGTCGGCGTCGGCGCCGGCGTCGCGGTCGCGGAGGTGGTGGGGGCGGCGAGGGTGGCGGTGAAGGTGGTGGGCGGGGCGGCGCGCCGCGCGACAACGGGCGCCCCGAGCCTCGCGTGCCCGGGCCGCGCACGCCCACGCCGCGCAAGCCTGAGCCTGCGAGCGAGCCGCAGCGGCCCCGGTCGCTGTACGGCTCCAGCCGGCGAAAGCTGAACCCGAGCGAGCTGAACAAGCGGCCGAAGCCGGAGTAATAGGGTGCGGCGGGCTTGACGTGATGGGTATGCTGCCGGTTGAACCGGAGGCTCCGTCATGCACATGCTCTTCCTGCCGCTTGTCGCGTCGATGCTGGCCATTCACCCCGAGCCGGCGGCGCCGGTGGATATCAAGGCGCTGCGTGCCGCGCTCGACGCGGCGCCGGAGGTAGGCGACGGGGTTGTCGTGTGGCTGCCCACGGGGGCGGCGGGCGAGGAACCCTTCGAGGTCTGGAGTTCGCCGGTGATGGCTCCGGAACTCGGCGTGAGGTATCCGGAGATCCGCACGTACGCGGCGCGGAGCCTCCGCGACCTGAGCGTGGCCGCGCGGATCGACCTCTCGCACAACGGGCTGCACGCGATCGTGCTGCGCGGCGGGCACGGCGAGTTGCTCTCGGCGGTGCCCGGGGAGCCCGGCCTGGTCACGCGCGGGCTCGTGGGCCGGGGGTACGAAGGGTGGGAGTGCCTGGTGCCAGGCGAAGTGGGAGGAGAGGCCCCCACCTGGACGGATCGCGGGCCGCTGTCGGTGCGGAGGCTCCGGGCGGCGGTCGCATGCACGGGCGAGTTTACCGCGGACGCGTCGGCGGCTCAGGGCCGGGCGCCAAACCTCGCCGACGGGCTCGCGGCGGTGGTCACGATGGTGAATCGCGCCAACGCGCTGCTGGAGCGGGATGTCGCCGTCACGCTCCAACTGGTGCCGAACAACGACGTGCTGATTTTTCTGGACCCCGCGACGGACCCGTACAGCGCGACGGACAGCGGCGCGAATCTCTCCGCGAACATCTCGGCCTGTGCAGCCCGGATCGGGAACGCGAACTTCGACATCGGCCACGTGCTGACGCGCATCCCCGGGGGCGTCGCGTACCTCCGAGCGCCGTGCACGAACAACCGAGCCGGGGGCGTTTCGGGCCTGCCCCGGACGGACACCGGCGACCCGTTTGACCCGCAGGTCCTCATGCACGAGGTCGGGCATCAGCTTGGGGCCAATCACACGTTCAACGGCAGCGTCGATCGTTGCTTGAATAACCGCAACGGTTCGACGGCGTGGGAGCCCGGTTCTGGCACGACGATTCTGTCGTACGCGGGCGGGTGCCCGGTGGGGAACCTGCCTCCCGGCGACAACATAGTGATCAACAGAGACGTGATGTACCACTCGGGGAGCCTGCTGGAGATGCAGGCGTGGCTGGGGGGCGGCGGGGCGACGTGCGGCACGCCGCTGGCGGTGGGCAATCAGGCGCCCTCGCTGGACAGCATGCCCCCGGCGGCGGGGCTTGTGATTCCGCCGGGAACGCCCTTCGAACTTTCGGCGACGGTGAGCGACCCGAACGGCGATGCGGTGACGTACTCGTGGGAGCAGTTCGATCTGGGGCCACAGCAGCCCCTGACGGGCTCGGACAACGGGCTTTCCCCGCTGTTCAGATGCTTCGAGCCAAACCCGGACCCCGCGCGGGTCTTCCCGCAGTTGAGCGACATTCTGGGTGGCGTCGCGACGCCGGGGGAGCGATTGCCGCAGTTTGCCCCCGCGACGCGCAAGTTCCGCCTCGTGGCCCGGGATAACTTCCCCGGCGCGGGCGGCGTCACGATCTCGCACAATATTGAGGTGCAGGTGGTCCCGGGCACCGGGCCGTTCATGGTCACAGCGCCAGCGGCGGGGCAGGCTGTGACGGGCAGGGCGCTCGTGCGATGGGATGTCGCGGGCACGGCCCTTGCTCCGATCAACGAGTCGAACGTGATGGTTGATGTCTCGCTGGATGGCGGGGCGACGTTCGGAACCGTGCTGAGCGCGAGCGAAGCAAACGACGGGGAGGCAGCGCTGGACTTCCCGGCGGTGGACGCGGCGGCGGCGAGGGTTCGTGTGCGGGCCGCGGCGGGCATCTTCTTCGCGGTCTCGGGAGAGTTCACGCTGCTCGCGTGCGAACCGGACTACAACGGCGACGGCGCGGTGGATCAGGACGACGTGTCGAGGCTCATCTCAATCGTCGGCGGCGGCCCAAACGACCAGGGCCTCGATCCGGACTTCAACCGCGACGGGATCATGGATCAGGATGATGTGACCGCGCTTGTTCACGCGGTGGCCGGCGGGGGCTGCCCGTGAGCGATCGACGTTCCGTGTCACAAACCTGAACGGCTGCCCCCCGGCGCTGCACGACCGTGTGCGGAGCGAGAGTGCGTGAGCTGTTGTCGAGAGAGCTGATCTTCGGACCTGCACCGGCGCGTGGCTCATGCACCGGGCCCATGCCTCGCCGATAGTCCGAGTGGCGACGCGCGCCGCGAGGGGTCGGGGCGGCGTGATCGCCGGGGTGGGGGTGCCGCCATGGTGGACGAAGAGGGACTGCGAGGCTGTGTAACGGTCGCGATGAGCCGGGCGATCGCGGCGTGCGGGCGCGTGCACCGCCTGCCCGGGGTGCCGACGCTGGACTGGTGCGAACGAGCCGCGGCGGCGCTGGCGGTGCTGGTGCCTGACGGCGGCGTGGTGGTCGGGTTGGCGCGGCTCGAGGGGTCGGGGCACGTGGCGGAGGTGGTGAACGCGGGGGCGGCGCTGGGCGCATGGGCGCGCGGTGCGCCGGGAGCACTCGACCTGCGCCTGGGCATGGAGGCACTGCGGGACGCGCCCTGGCCCGCGGAGCACGTGGGGCGGCTGTGGAACTGGATCCCCGGCGCGGACGTGGCCTGGGGCACGGCGCCGCTGGAGGGAGGCCGGACCGCGATGTTGGTCTCGGCGGCGGGTCCGTCGGGCGGCGGGCCGCTGCGCACGGCGATCCGCGAGCTGATGAACCCGCTGACGGAGGCGGCGCGGCGAGCGTTCGGCAACGGGACGCTGAAGCACTCGGACTGGTTGAGCCCGCGCGAGCAGGAGGTGCTCTCGGCGCTGCTGCTGGGCAAGTCGATCCGGGAGATCGCGGCGGAGAGCGGGCGGAGCGCCCACACCGTGCACGACCACGTGAAGAGCCTGCACCGCAAGCTGCACGCGAGCTCGCGGGGCGAGCTTGTGGCGCGGGCGCTGGGTTACATCGAGCACTCGCCGGGCGCGGGCAGGCCCGCCGCACCCTGAGGCGGGCTATTTCGGGGCGGCGAGCGCGGACTCGACCTTGCGGGCGAGCCTCGCCTCGAGGTCCGTGTCGCGGGTGACGGCGACGGCGTATCCGATCCACACGCCGCGGTCGGAGAGGGCGGGATCGCGCGAGATGGTGGTGAGCTGGATGGAGCGCGGGTTTGGGCGCACGCCGGGGGACTGCACGCGGGAGACGGTGACAGTGACCACGCCGCTGACGGGCTCGCCCTCTGAGGGCGCGGGCTCGAAGGCGACGCGTACTTCGCGGCGCTGACGGTTGAAGAGGTCTGAGGTTTCCTGCGTGGCGGTGGACTGCTCGGTGTCCCAGGGAGTGGCCCAGCCGGCGGAGGCCTTGGGCAGGGTGGTGATGACGCCGGCACGAGCGTCGATGCGCTCGATGTCGAAGCCCGAGTTGCGGAGCACGGCACGGGCGGCGACGAAGGCCTCGTCGTAGCGGCCGGCGGGGACGGCGAACTCGCCCGTCCCGTGGGCGGCGCACCCCACCAGAAGTGCCATGGGCAGGAGCAGGAGGAGTCTCATGCGAGCAGCGTAGTCGGGGTGATCCCCGCCGTACGATCCCGTATGCGCCACACCATTGCCACGATCGTCGCCCTGCTCGTGAGCCTAGCGACGGCTTTGCCCGCGGCGGCCCAGGAAGCCCTGCTGACGCTGAAGATCCCGACGCTCTCGTGCGAGGGCTGCCGCTCGTCGGTGGAAGCGGCACTCCTGCCGGTGAAGGGAGTGCGGGCGGTGGACGTGAACCTGACGACGAAGGTCGTTCGGGTATTCATGGACGAGGGCGGGCGGAGCGCCACGCGTCGTGTGGTTGATGCGCTCGCGTCGCACGACAAGAAGGTGACGGAGCAGAGCGAGGCGGCGTTTGACGGGCTGCGTGGCGTGCCTCGGGAGCGGCTGGCGATGCTGGCGCGGGGCGTGACGCTGGGGGCAGAGCCCGTGCCGGCGGCGGATTTGGCGGCGCTGCGAGAGGCCGGGCTGACGCACGTGAGGCTGGCCTTTGAGCCCGCGAAGGTGTGGAACGCGGAGTCGCACGGGCTGCGGGCGAGCGAGGTGGAGGCGGTGCGGAATGTCGCGTCCGCGGCGTTGAACGCGGGGATGGGCGTGGTGCTGGTGGCGGGTGCTTCGGACGCGCCGTGGACCGGGCCCGACGAGCAGGGCTTTGTGATCGAGGTGGAGCGGATGTGGTCGGAACTGGCCCGCGAAATGGCGGGTCTGGACCCAGCCCGGGTTGTCTTTGAGGTGGCGGGGGTCGGAGCCTCGGTGCCCCGGGAGGAGCACCGCGAGGCGGCACAGCGTGCGCTGCTGCTGGCGGTGCGGGAGGGGGCTTCGGAGCACACGGTGGTGCTGTGGGTGCCCGCGGACAGACGGGGAAGGGCGGGCCTTCTCGCCAACGTCGTCTTCGCGTTCGAGTGGGAGTTTGGGAAGACGGCGAAGGACGGTGGGGCGAAGGTCGCGGCGTGGGGCAAGGAGCAGAAGGCACCGCTGTACTGCCGCGCACTGGGCACGCTGGGCCCGTGGGATCAGGCGGGAGGCTGGACGATCCAGAAGGCGGTGAAGGACCTGGGAGCGCGGGGCATCGGCTGGGCAACACAGGGCGTGGACATGCCGGCGGGTCCGGCGAGCGGCGACGCGGGCGCGCGGCGGATCGAGGCGGCGCAGCGTGCCGCCCTGGGCCTGACGCAGGCCCCCTGAGAGCATCACATGCGCGAAGACGATTTGCTCTCGCACGTGTACCGGCGGTCCTCGGACCTGGAGCGGGCGTTCCCGTGGGTGGAGGCCGGGCCCGGGGACGACTGCGCCGTGGTGCGCGTGGGCCAGCCCCGCGTGCTGCTGAAGACGGACCAGCTCGTGGAGGGGCGGCACTTTGTGCCGGGCACGCCGGTCGCGATGTTCGCGCGAAAGGCGGTGACCAGGCCCCTTTCTGACCTCGCGGCGGCCGCGGGCCGGCCCCTTGCGGCGCTCGGGGCGGTGGTTCTGCCCCCTGCGTGGCGCGGGGAAAGGGCGAACGAGCTCTTTGACGCGCTGGCGCGCACGGCTCGTGAGTTCTCCTGCCCGTTGGTGGGTGGCGATATCGCGATGGCGGAGCACGGCCCCCTGGTGCTGACCATCAGCATCGTGGGCGAGCCTCATGCGACGCGGGGGCCCGTGGGGAGGCGCGGCGCGCTGGCGGGTGACGGGCTGTATGTGACAGGGCGCATCGGGGGTTCGTTCGGCGAGGGCGGGCTGGGGCGTCACCTGACGTTCGAGCCGAGGCTTCCCGAAGCACGCGCGCTGGCGGATGCGCTGGGCGAGCGGCTTCACGCGATGATGGATCTGTCGGACGGGCTGGGCATCGATGCCGGGCGGCTCGCGCGGGCTTCTGGAGTGCGCATCGAGGTCGATGCTTCGGCGATCCCGCTCGCGCCCGGGGTGGCGGGCCTTGAGCGGGCGATCCGAGATGGTGAGGACTACGAGCTGCTGTTCGCGGCGTGCGGGGAGGTGCCTTCGGTGCTCGCGGGGACGCCCGTCACGCGCATCGGGCGGGTGGTCGCGGGCTCTGGAGCGGTGCTGGTGACCGCGGGCGGCGCGGTGGAAGTCTCCGGGCAGGGCTGGGACCACGGCGCGAGGTAGGCGCAACTACCATGCGGGCCTCATGAGCGACAAGGTCATTGTGGTCGGCGGGGGAGTCGTGGGGGCGTCGTGCGCGTACGAGCTGGCGCTGCGGGGCTGGCGGGTCACGCTGCTGGACGCGTCGCGGGTGGGGGGCGGGTGCAGCCAGGGAAACTGCGGCTATGTGTGCCCGAGCCACGTCTATCCGCTGGCCAGGCCGGGGACCATCGCTTCGACGCTGCCCCTGGTGTTCAGGCGGAACAGCCCGTTCGCGGTGCGCCCGAGGCTGGACCTGCCCCTGCTGGCGTGGTTCAACACGTTCCGCCGGTGCTGCACGGAGGCGCAGGTGGAGGCGACGATGGGCGCGCTGCACGACTTGCTGGCGGCGGGAAAGACGCGGTACGAGGAAGTGATCCGCGCCGAGGGGATCGACGCGGAGTACGAGCAGAAGGGATGCCTGTTCATCTCGAAGGACGAGGCGCACCTGGACCACTTTGAGGCCGACAACCGGCGCATGACGGAGCGGTTCGGCTATGGGGCGCGGCGGATCGATGGCAAGGCGCTGGCGGCGATGGAGCCGACGCTGCGCGAGGGGCTGGGCGGCGCGTGGATGTTCGACTGCGATGCCCATCTGAGGCCGGATCGATACATGGCGGGCCTGCGGGCGGCGCTGTTGCGGCGGGGCGTGCGTCTCTGCGAGGGAACGCGGGTGGTTGGGATCGAGGGGGAGCACGGGCGCGCGACGGGCGTGGTGACCGAGAGCGGCAGCTTGGAGGCGGACGCGGTGGTGGTCGCGACGGGCGCATGGACGCCGGGGCTTGCCCGGAGCATCGGCGCAGAGCTGCCGATCGTGCCGGGGAAGGGCTACAGCGTGACGGTGCAGGGCGGGGAGGGCCTTGCGAGGCGTCCGATGGTCTTTGAGCAGCACCGCGTCGCGGTCACACCCTTTCGCGGGGCGGTCCGCATCGGGAGCACGATGGAGTTTGCGGGGTTTGACGCGTCGATCCGAGATGAGCGGCTGAGGTTGCTGACGGACAGCGCGTCGCTCTACTTCAAGGAGCCGGTGCGGGCCACGAGCGAAGGGGCGTGGTTCGGGTGGAGGCCCATGGTGCCCGACGGCAAGCCGTTCATCGATTGGGCTCCGAGGTTCCAGAACGTGGTGGTGGCCGCCGGCCACAGCATGATCGGGATGAGCACCGGGCCGGGCACGGGCCAGGTCGTGGCGCAGTTGATGAGCGGCGAGGCGCCGACGATTGACCCTGCGCCGTTCCGGATCGGCCGCCGAATGGGCTGAATCAGTACGAGACCCGGTCGGGCGGGTTGATGTCGTCCTGCTCCTGCTGCCAGGTGTACTGGTCGACGCGCTCGGTCTCGGGCATGAAGTACGGCGCGGGGAGCGCGGTCTGCTGGCCGGTGTGCGCCCGGGCATGGACGACATGCCAGGGCTCGGTGCCGCCCTCGAGGCGCACGGTCACGAGCTGGTAGAGGGTCTTGCCCTCGGGGTCGGTGCCGAGTTCGGGCATGGGGCGCAGCACGTCGACGATGGCGGTGTTGAAGCGCATCCAGACGCGGGTGACGTGGAAGGTGGGCTCGCCGGCGTGCACGACCTCGGGCGTCATGGGGCGGCACTCGGGGCCGATCTCCGCGGCGATGCGCTCGTAGTAGCTCCGCCTCAGCCCGCGGGGCAGGTTTACGACGCAGGCGTATGGCACGGTGGTGCTGGCCTGGTCTTTCGCGCTGGCTGCGTCGAAGTTGAGCGAGCCCGGCGGGTAGCGGTTTGCGACGTACTGGATGCTGCGCACCATGGCGGTGGCGGCGGCGGGCTGGTTCGGGCTCTCGGGGATGCCCCGCGAGGTCGGGATGCCCGGGGAAGAGACGTACTGCTGGCAGGCGGCGGGGGCGAGGGCTACGCAGAGCATGGCCGCGAGGCGCAGGACGCGGGGCGTGTGGTGTGCATGGTTCATGGCGCGGGACTGTAGCCGCGGGGCGGAATCCGGCCATCCCCGGCGCGGGCGATACGATCCGCGATGCAAGGCGGAAAGAAGCGGTTCGTGCTTGGGGTGTCCGGGGCGTCGGGGGCGTGCTACACCCTGAGGTTTCTGGAGTTGCTGCTCGCGGGCGGGCACGAGGTGCACCTGGTCGTGACGGACTATGGGAAGAGGCTTCTCGCGGAAGAGGCGGGGATCGCAACAATCACCCGCGAGAGGCTGTGCCCCGCCTCGCCGACGGGCCCGGGCACCCTTGTGGTGCATCCGAACAAGGACGTGGGAGCATTGATCGCGAGCGGGAGCTTCCTGCACTCGGGGATGGTCGTGCTGCCGTGCTCGTCGGCGTCGCTCGGCGCGATCGCGACCGGGAGCGGGAGCAATCTGCTGTGCCGGGCGGCGGCGGTGACGCTGAAGGAGCGCAGGCCCCTCATCATCTGCCACAGGGAGATGCCGCTGAGCCTGATCGACATCCGGAACATGGAGACGCTGGCGCTGGCGGGCGCCACGCTGTGCTCGCCGAACCCCGGGTTCTACCTCGGGCCGGCGAGCGTGGAGGACCTGGTGGACTTTGTGGTGGGCAAGGTGCTGGACCTGCTGCACGTGCCGCACGAGCTGGCGACGCGCTGGGATGGGTCGAGCCGGAGCCAGATTCTGCCCGGCTAGTCGGGGACGTGAACGGCCGCGGGATCGAAGTGGGGCGGGGGCGGGCGGAGGTCGAGCGATTCCAACTCGTGGATGATGGCCTGGGCGACGACGAGGTTGCGGTACCACTTCTTGTCGGCGGGGACGACCAGCCACGGCGCGTGGTCCGTGGAGCAGCGCGAGATCGCCTCCGAGTACGCCTGCATGTACGAGGACCAGTGGGCGCGCTCCTCGATGTCGCCGAGTTCCATCTTCCAGGCCTTGAGCGGGTCGTGGATGCGCTCGAGCAGGCGCTCTTTCTGCTCGGCCCGCGAGATGTGCAGGAAGAACTTCAGGATGCGCGTACCGGAGGCGTGGAGCAGCCTCTCGAAGTCGTTGATCTGGTCGAAGCGGGCGGACCAGACCTTCTTTGGCACCAGGTCGTGCACGCGGACAATCCCGACGTCCTCATAGTGTGAGCGGTTGAAGACCACGACCTCGCCCCGGCGTGGGCACCTGGCGTGCACGCGCCAGAGGAAGTCGTGGCCGAGTTCCTCGGGCGTGGGACGCTTGAAGGAAAAGACGCGGCAGCCCAGCGGGTTGACCCCTGAGAAGACCTTGCGGACCGTGCCGTCCTTCCCGGAGGCGTCCATGCCCTGGAGTATCACAAGCAGGGCGTAGCGCTGGTCGGCCCAGAGCTGCTGGACGAGTGTGCCGAGCTTCCGGCTGAGCTCGGGGAGGGCCTGCTCGCCGTTCTCGCGGGAGGCCCCCGGGGTGGCCCCGGGGTCGAGGTCATCAAGGCTGATATCGGAGCCAGGGTCGACCCGGCAGCGGGAAAAGAGGGCCATGTCCACAGGCTATACAGGAGGAGGCCCACGGGGTAACACCCGCGGGCGAGCGGGCGTAGGTAGACTGCGGGTCCGGGTGCGAACTCGATGAACGAGATTGGGGGCCGAGTGCGAGGGCTTCGAGCGGGCATGGTGTTGGCCGGTGTGGGTGTGGCGATGGGCGCCCCGGGGGTGCGGCACGCCGCATGGGCGGGGCCGTTGGATCGCGCCTGCGTGGATCGAACGGCGCACTGGGTGGTGCACGTGAACAGCGAGGCTCTGGCGGGTTCGGAGGTGGGCCGGGCCGTGCTCGCTGATCGCGAGGGCCCGGTGGCCCGTGCTGCGGCGAGGATTGAGGCACTCTTCGGCCTGCGTGTGGACCGCGATGTGCTGGGGCTGACGTCCTATGGAGTGGGTTCCGGGGGCACCGTCACGGTGCTGGAGACGACCGCCAAAGCGGGAGAACTCGGCGAGCACCTCACGCACGCCGGCGTTCTGGACCTGAAGGCCGGGACGGAGGGGGGCGTGGCGTACCTGTCGTGGGTGCTGCGGGGCGAGATGACCTACGCCGCGGTGAGGCCGGGCGCGGAGCGAGGGCGCAGCCGGGTGGTGCTGTGCGAGTCAAAGGAGGCGCTGCTGCGGGCGTGCGCGGCGATGGACGCGGCCCGGACCGATACGGCGTGGCCTCAGCCTCTGAACGCCGAACCGCGCGCGACCTCGTTCGTGTTTGCGGCGGTCGGGCGGGTGGCCGGGACCGAACTCGCCAAAGGGCGGCTGGGCCTCGCGACGGAAGCCCCCAGCGGCGCGGGAGCACCGTTTGCCACAGAGGCGATGATCTTCCGAGCCGCGGAAGAGCTGGTGCTGGATGTGGGCCAGGCGGAGCTTGGGCACCCGGAGGACGCCGGCGAACTCTATTTGAACCTCAGCCTCCGGGCCGAGAACGAAGAGACCGCCCAAGACTGTGAGGCGGTTATTAGGGGCATGTTCGCATCTGTCGCGTTACAGGCACGGGAGAGGCCCGAGATGGCGCCCGCGGCGACGCTGGCGCGCAGCGTGCGGGTGGAGCGGGAGGGCTCGCATCTTCGGCTGATGACGGAACCGAAAGTTGATGTGGTCGTACAGTTTCTGAACGGGTTGCGAACGCCGCGGGAAGCGGTAGCATCTGAGGTGGGTGAAGGGAGCTGAGTGGCGCCAGCATCGCGACAGACTGTGACCACCCTAGCAGGGGAGATGAGCGTGCCCTCGGAGGCAACCGCCGAGCAACTCGCGGTGCGGGCCGCGTCCGGGGACATGCTGGCCCGCCGCTGCTTCGGCGAACTGGTCGAGCGCTATCACGCGAGGCTGTTCAACTTTCTGCTCCGCCGGGTGAGGTCTCGGCATGACGCGGAAGACCTGACGCAGGAGACGTTTGTTCGAGCGTGGAATCGAATCCGCTCGTACAACCCAAAGTGGCGGTTCTCGACGTGGCTGTTCACGATCGGCTCGCGGCTGGCGATCACGCATCACCGGCGAAGCCGCGACCCGGTGGGCGGCAGCGTGGTGGAGGGCCTGAGTGAGCGAGCGCCGTCGGAGCGCCGGTCGCGTGGCGGGATCTGGGCGTTGGCGGCGGCGTGCCTGACGCCCGAACAGCACGAGGCGATCTGGCTTCGGTACGTGGAAGAGCTCGCGATCGCCGAGATCGCGATGGTGATGAACAAGTCTCAGGTGGCGGTGCGGGTGTGTCTGTTCCGCGCCAGGCAGGCGCTCGCGGAGCGTCTGCCCGCGCCAGATCCGGAAAACGTGGGAGCAACGCCGCGGGTCGCCGCGGCACTCGCTGGGGGCATGTGATGGGCAGGCAGCACAGAGGCTCGCATTCTCGCGGGCGGCACGCAGAGGTGGAGAGGCTGCTCTCCAGGACCCCGCCGCCGTGGGTTGATCCCTCGCCCGACGCCGCGGCGTCGATCGAGCGCTCGATTGATGAGGCGACGCACACCCCGATCCCGCTCGAGCTTCCCTGGCTGCGCCAGACGCGGTGGGGCGGGCTGGTGGCGGCGGCGGTGGCGGTCGCCGCGGTCGGCGCGTTCGGCTACGTCATCGGGCACCTGTCGCCCGTGCCCAGATCCGCACCCATCACTGTCTCGCTCGCTCCTGAGCGGCCCTTCGTGGTTGTCCCCGCCGAGAGCGTGGTGACGCCAGGCGCTCAGGCAGAGGCCCGGGCGGCGGGGGTGGCTTCTCGCGTCGGGCGCCCGCTGGAGAGCGAGATGGAACTTGTCCGGCGCGACACCCAGAGAGCGGTCGGGCAGGTTTTCTCGAGGCTGCCCATCTTCGAGCCCCGATGACCACTCGACGGCGTCCGAGACGAGCACCTTAGAAGAAGTCACTCATCGACGGCGCTGGTCCGGCGAAGATCACCCCGGCCTGCGCCAGCAGGTCGTCGGTTCCCCGGGCGAGGTCCGCGAGGCTCGCCTGCTGCGGCGACAGGAACGACGTGTAGACCGCCGCAAGCCCGCGGATGTCCAGCGAGAGCGCGGGCCCGGAGCCTCCGCGAGTGACCCGTCCCGAGCCGTCGCGAACGGAGAGGGTCCACAGGCCGGCGTTGGAGGACACGGTCTCGTCGCGGATGTCGAGCGTGAGCGTGGCGGTGATGCCCGCGGGATAGCCCCGGCTCTCGAGGGCGCGCGGGGCGTTGCAGATTCGGAGCATCCAGGGCTCGTGGAGCGTGACCCCGCCGTGGTGGTGGGGCATGAGCAGGGAGAGCGGGTGCGAGGCCCCCGCGTGGAACACAAGGTCGTCCGCCATGGTGGCAAAGCCCGCGAGGAACGTGGAGAGAGCCGCGACCGCGGCGGGCGAGGTTGCGACGAAGTCGTTCAGCACCAGATCGTGGTGGCCGGTCTCGGGCTTGCGCTGCTGGCGGAGCGCGACGTAGCCCTCGAGCGACCCGCCGGTGCCCCGCACGCCGAATCCCCGGAAGACGTCGTCCCGATTCTTCCAGATGCGAGACCAGCAGTAGTCACCACGCAGGAGCGAGCCCTGTAGTGCCGGGGCGGCACGCTCGTAGCAGGCTCGCGCCAGGGGCATGTCGGCGTCGGAGAGGGGTGAGACCGCGGCGGCCCCGGGCACGCGTGCCAGCCTGGCGACGGGGATGCGGTGTGAAAACCGACAGCCCGCGGACTCGTACCCGACCCGGCGGTACAGGGGCCGGGTGGAGGCGTACAGGGTTGAAAGCGCCACGCCCTCTTCGGCCAGTTCGGCGACGACGCGGCTCATCAGGTCGCTGGCGAGACCCGCGCCGCGATGCACCGGGCTGACGGCGACGCCCGCGATTCCAGCCATCGGGACGGCCCGGCCACCGAAGTGCTGCGCCATTGGGATGCGAAGTGCGCACGAGACAGGGCGGTCCGCGTCGCGGAGCACGCGCACGTTGGAGAGCGCGTGGGTGCGCACCCACGCCTCGGCGGCGTCGGCGGGGCCGGCGAACGCGTCGGTGATCAGGGAGACCAGCGCGGGGACATCGCGTTCGGCGGCTGGGGAAAACTCGCGGGCCATGTGTGGTGACTCCGGATCAGGCTGGGTGGACAAACCCCAGGTGCAGCTCGGCGTGGCGGAGGTGGAGGGTGATCCACTCCTCGTGGGTGAGCGGGCCAAAGACGGGGTTTGGGGCCTTCGGCGCGGAGCGCTCCAGCCGATCCAGGGCGGCCCGCAGGCGCGCGAGGGCGACGTGCGCGGGCGCGTCGTCTGCACCGACGGTGCCGCCCCTGATGCCGGGGATCTTGACTCCTGCGGGGAGGCCGCCCCTGAGCATGGCACGCTTGCGCAGGCGGAGAAAGGCCTTGATGAACCAGGGCGGGTTGCTGAGCTCGGGCGGGTAGCCCTCGTACGCAAACTCGATGAACGAGGCGAGGTGAGAGAAGTTCTGCCCCGCCGTCCAGTTGCCGGTGGTGCGCAGCGTGCCCGCGGCGCGTTCGAGCGTGGCCAGGTCGGCGCGGAGGTCTGCCAGCGTTGCGAAGTGCAGACGGCGGCGGTCTGCGACTTTGGAAGTGTCCTTGGGATTCGCGGCGCTCGTCATGTGTTCCCCAGGTTGCCGGCCCGGAGCAGTTGCTCCGCGGCGTGGCGCCAGGTCCAGCCCCTTGCGACGAAGGCCGGGCCGGCGGCCCGGGCCCGTGCACGGAATGTTCCGTCCTTCACGATGCGCCGGATGTGCGACAGGTAGTTCTCGAAGTTCGGCTGCAGCACCATGCCCCCGGATTCGCGGTGGACCTGTGTGCGGCTGGCGATCTTGAGCGCGAACTCGCCGGTCATGAAGTCATCCGACGAGCCTCCGGAGGTGCAGATGACCGGCACCCCGCACGCCGCGGCTTCGAGCGCGGGCATGTTGAACCCCTCGGCGAGGTAGGGGCAGACGTACGCGTCGGAGGCCTGGTAGAGCTCGGCGACCTGCGTCATGCCGAGGGACGCGCCGATGTACTGCACGCGGCTGAGGAGGCGCTCGCGGAGGTCCGGGGGCAGGCCGCCGCACACGCGCTCCACGACCTGCGAGGAGGTGTAGAGCGCGTCCATGCCCTTGATGGCGAGGATGAGGTTCGGGATTTCGTCGGCGAGGACGAGCATGGCCTCGAGCATGGCCTCGACGTTCTTGTTCCACCCCAGCGAGCTGTTGTGGAAGAGGACGAAGCGGTCTGTCCATCCGAGGCGTGCGCGGCTGGCGTCGCGGGCGTCCGGCGGTGCGGGCGCGAAGACCCCGGGGTCAACCCCGCAGATCACCATCGCCATCTGCTTGGCTTTGACTCCGCTGCGGAGGAAGCCCTGCTGGGACCACTTCGTGCAGGTGACGGCGGTATGGCCGGAGTCCGCGACGGCCCTGGCGATGGGCGTGGCCCCCTTCACGAAGTTGTCGGGCACGATGCCGTATTCGGCGGTGCCGAAGACCAGCGTGCGCACGGCGGGGCTCGGGGAGAAGTCGTAGGGGAAGACGATGCGTGCGAGGAGGTCGGGGCGGAGGTCGGGCGGGGGCGCCGTGATGGAGGCGATGCGGGCGGCTTGGTCGGCGGGGAGGACGGAGAGGTCCGGCGTCCAGCGGGCTTCGGGCACGGGCGCGTCGAGGAAGTAGACGTCAAGTCCCGGGCGCTGGCAGAGCTCGAGGGCGAGGTACATTGCCCACAGGGAGTAGGAGTGTGGCAGGAAGCGCCAGCCTTCGATGACGACGGAGGGCATGAGCGGGGATGGTACCGGGGCTGGCGTCGCCGCAGGCCCCGGGGACATTTTGGGGGCCTGTCGGACGCCGGGGGCGCGATGGGCCGATGATTGTGGCCATGCCGAACGCGCCCACAGAGTTTCGACACGACGCACCCCGCGCCCCGGACCCCGGCTCGCGGACCATGGCGACGGTCGCGTGGGTCACCCTGATCGTGCTGGTCCTGGGCACCGTGGTGGTGAACCAGTCGGAGCTCTTCGCCCCGGCCCGGCCTCCGGAAAAGGTGAGCGAGATCGTCGCTCCGGGCTCGGACGAGTTCACGCTCGTGGCCAAGGCGATGGTGAAGGTCGCGTATGTCCCGGGCGTCGGGACCGCCGAATCCCGCGTGGGGTACATGGGCAATGTGCGCGACGCGGCGAAGGAGCCGGTCGATCAGTTGAGGGCGGCGATGGTCGCGTGGGACCTCGCGGGCGAGAAGGAGGCCAAGCGGCTGCTCGACAAGCTGCAGAAGCAGGAGCAGAAGGCGGAGGAACCATCCGGGGTGCTGCTGGCGGAGATCGACCTTGTTCGTCGGATGGTGGCCGAGGGCCTGCCCGCGCTGAGCGAAGAGGAAATGGCTGGTCTGCGGGCCCGGCACGGCTGGTTCGCGGAGCTCGCCATGACCCGCGGGCTGAAGGAGACCGACCCCGCCCGGGCGGCGCTGCTCAGGGGCGGCGTGACGATCGTGGCGACGTTGCTTTGCGGGATGGCGGTCGCGGGGGTCGTGTTCATCACCGGGTGCGTGCTCTGCGTTCTCGCGATCGTGGGGCTCTCGAAGGGGCGGTTCAGGCCGGCGTTCGTGCCCCCGGCGCCCGGCGGGAGCGTGTTTGTCGAGACGGTCGCGGTCTTCGTGATGCTGTTTCTGGTGGTGATGAAGCTCGGGTTTACCGCGGTGGTCGCGTCGATGTCCGAGCCGCCGGAGTGGATCGACGCCGCGGGCCTGATGGCGCAGTGGGCGCTGGTGGTGGTGCCCCTGTGGCCGCTGCTGAGGCGGGTGTCGTTCGCGGACCTGCGGGCGAAGATCGGCTGGCACAGCGGGCAGGGAGTGATGCGGGAGATCGGGGCGGGGATGTACGCCTATCTCGCGGGGCTGCCCTTGCTGGCGGGTGCCATGGCGGTCTCGGTCGTGCTGATGCTGGTGTACCAGCTCATCATGTCGGCGGTGTTCGAGAGGCCCGACGCGGGCCCGCCCCCGAACCGGGTCGCGGAGATGATCTCGTCTGTCTCGGGCTGGAAGCTGGTGCTCCTCTTTTCTCTGGCGACGGTCTGGGCGCCGCTGGTCGAGGAATCTCTCTTTCGGGGCGCGCTGTACCGGGCGCTGCGGACTGGCATGGGGGTTGTGTGGGCAGCGCTGATCTCTTCGGTGGCCTTCGGCGTCATGCACGGGTACGCGTTCTTCCTGCTGATGCCCGTGATCACGCTCGGGTTCATCTTTGCGCTCACGCGGGAGTGGCGAGGCAGCCTGATCGGGCCGATGGTGGCGCACGGCCTGCACAACGCCTCGGTCCTGACGCTGGCGATCATCGTTTTCCGGGCTATCCAGCAGTAGACGAGGCGGGTTTTCGGACCCTTCTGTGACCCGCCCCCCGGGCCATGGCCGATGGAACCCGCCGGCGGGCCCCGCGAACCTGCGGCGTCCCGCGGGACGTAGGAGTCTTTCGGTCCGCATGAACCAGGCACCGACAACCCAGGACCCGCCGCGCAGGCCCTTGCCCCTGGCGCTGCTGAAGCTTGCGCGCCCGCACCAGTGGGCCAAGAGCGGCTTCGTGCTGCTGGGGCCGCTGTATGGCCTGCGGGAGTACCGGGGCGAATGGACGGACCTCGCGCTCGACGCGCTGCTCGCATCGGCCTCGTTCGCGCTCGCTTCGTCGGCGTGCTACGTGATCAACGACCTGGTCGACGCGCCGCTGGACCGCACCCACCCCCGCAAGAGGCACAGGCCCATCGCGCGGGGAGAGGTGACGACGGGGCAGGCGGCGGTGTTCGCGGCGGTGCTGCTGGCGAGCGGCGCCGGGCTTGCACTCGCGGGGGGCGGGTGGGTGCTGGGCGTGCTTGTCGCTGGGTACGTGGCGAACGTCGTGGCGTATTCGCTGCGGCTGAAGCACGTGGTGATCGTGGACGTGATGAGCCTGTCCTTGGGGTTTGTGCTGAGGGTGGCCGGCGGGTGCGCCGCCGCGGGGATCGCCCCGAGCACGTGGCTGCTCAACGTGACGCTGTTCTTCTCGATGTTTCTGGCGCTGGGCAAGAGGTTGGGGGAGCGTCGGAGTCTGGGCGAGGGTGCCGAGGCCGCGCGGAGTGTTCAGCGGTCGTACACGGATGACCTGCTGCGGATGCTGGTGGTGGTGACGGCGGTGGCGACGCTGGTGACCTACGCCGCGTACATCGTGGGGCGGGCGGACGCGGGTGCCTTGGTGAGGCTGTGGTCGCCCGGTGGCGACGTGAACGTGCTGTGGGTGACGCTGATCCCGGCGACGTACGCGTTGCTCCGCTGCATCGTTCTGCTGGAGCGGGGAGAGTACGACGACCCGACGGAGCTGGCGACGCGGGACTGGCCGACGCAGGCGGCGGGGGTGCTGTTCGTAGTGGCGTCTGTCGGTGCCGCGCTCTGGCACCGGCTCGCGGGGGCCTAGCGCTTTGCGGTCGCCCTGAGGAGTTCGATCTCACCCTGGCGGGCAAAGTCGACCGCTTCCGCGAGGACGCGGGCGGACTCCTGGGGGGCGTGGAAGCCCATGGAGTTCTCGGCGGAGATGAAATCCAGCCTCCACTGCGCCTTTCGCTGCAGGTCGCGGGCGGGGGCGAGCTGCTCGTCGGTGGCGCCGCTTTTCTTGGCCTCGGCGATCGAGTTGATGAGTGCAAAGACCGCCTGCTCGCCCCGGTCGAGCAAGCCCTTGGTGCGGTCCTGGATGGCCTCGACGCGGCCCTTGATCTCTGTCTCGGTGTAGTTGTGGCATGTCTGGCAGGCGTGGGCCACGTTGAGCATGGGGCTGCGGACGTGGTGGTCGCTGATCTTGATGGCCCCGTCGCGCTTGTAGGGCATGTGGCAGTCCGCGCACGAGACACCCGAGCGGGCGTGGATGCCCTGGCTCCAGAGCTCAAACTCGGGGTGCTGGGCCTTGAGGGCCGGGGCACCGCTGTCGGCGTGCTTGAAGTCCGTCCACTTCACCTCGTCGTAGTACGCCTCGATCTGCTCGGCCTTCAGACCCTTGTGCCAGGGGAAGGTCACGAGCTTCTTCTCGCCGGCGAAGTAGTACTCCACGTGGCACTGCGCGCACGCCATGCTGCGCATCTCCTGGCGGCTGGCGTCGAGGTTGGGGTCGTACGGGCGGCTCTTTGGGCCGGTGCGCCAGCGCTCCACGCTGGGCAGGTGGGGGACGGGCTCGCCCGAGGAGGCCAGCGCGCGGATGCCGTTCATGAACCCGGGCTTGGTGACGCGGAGCGCCATGGTGGAGGGGTCGTGGCAGTCGAGGCAGGTGACGGGGTGCTCGACGAGCGTGGTGGCTTCGGCGTAGGGCATGCCGCAGACTTGTTCGAAGCCCTTCTGGATCTGCGCCATGCCCGCGTCGCTGGTGGCGGAGTCTTCGAGGGTGCCCGGCGCGCCGGCCTTGATTCCCTGCTCGCGGTAGGCGACGACATTGCTGGCATGGCAGTGGAGGCAGGCGCCGGGCTGGGGCTTCTGCTTCACGCGTTCGGTGTCGCGCTGGTCGCTGAGCATGAAGGCGTGTCCACGTTCCTCGCGGTAATCGATGGAGAAGGCGTAGCCGTTGAAGATGGTGCGCCAGACGGGGTCCTCGTCGAGGTGCTGGAAGGCCTCGCTCCCGCCGTGCTTCGTGCGCTGGGTGTCGACGGTGCGGAGGTAGCTGTCGTACTGCCTGGGGAAGTTCTTTCCCCACTCTCTGGGGTCGATCGTCGTCTCTTTGAGTTCTGTGAGCGCGAAGGACGTCTGCTTCGCCTCACGCTTGCGTTGCGAGATGTTCTCGCGGAGGAGCATGACGCCCACGGTGGCGCCGGCGACGAGGATCATGGTGAACCAGTACAGGCCCCAGGGGCGCTTGGCGGGTGTCGTCATGGGACGGCGCTACTTCCTCGGGCCATGCCCGACGTCGGCGTGACAGTGAACACAGTTGGCGGGTTCTCCCCGCGAGATGCCGTGAGTCGTGATCTGCTCGACCATGGGCTCGTGGCAGCGGACGCAGTTGTTCTGGACCACTTCGAGGCTGCCGGGGGTGATGCGGATGGGCTCGTGAAAATCCTGGAGCGTGAAACCCTTGCTGTGGCGGTACCCGTGTTCGACCTTGACTGCGTACTTGCCCACGGGGTCCTCCGGAACGTGGCAGTCGTTGCAGGTTGCCCGGGCGTGGTGGCTCCCCTTCTGCCACCCGTCGTACTGGTCCCGCATGATGTGGCAGTTCACGCACGCCTTGGGGTCGTTGGAGAGGTAGCTCGTGCCTTCGGCGTAATCAAACGTGCTGACAGAGAGGCCAAGGAACAGCCCGGCAAGCACCGCGAGCGCCAACCCGGCGACGCTCAGCCCCGCCCAACCCCCTGCCGATCTTGCCCGGGTTCCCGTCTTCATGGCTTGGAATAACAGTCACTTACATTACGAATCGAGACAAAGGAACGAGATCAGACGAGCACACCCGTCAGGATGAGGATCGCCATCCCGAGGTAGATCAGTGTACCACTGGCATCCATGAGCGTGGCGACCATGGGGCTACTGGCGGTGGCGGGGTCGATGCCGAACCTGCGCATGAAGAGTGGGAGGGTCGATCCCAGGAGGATGCCCCACAGGACCACGCCGAAGATTGACCCGGCGACGCTGAGGGCAAGCCACTGAGCCCAGTGAGGATCGGTTGGGCTCTCGGCGCGGGCGTGCCCCACGAAGGTGAAGAACTCCACGCACAACCAGCCCAGGAGCGCGAGGGTGCTTCCGAGCAGGACTCCGGAGACGAGCTCTTTGCGGACGATGCGCCACCAGTCCTTGGGTGTGACTTCGCCGAGGCCGAGCGCACGGGTGACCAGCGTGGCGGCTTGCGAGCCGGAGTTGCCGCCGCAGGAAATGACCAGGGGCAGGAACATGACGAGGACAGCGGCCTTGTCAAGTTGCTTCTGGAAGCCTCCGAGCACGACGATGGTGATGGTCTGTCCGATGAAGAGGGCGGCGAGCCAGACGCCCCGTTTCTTGAACATTTCCAGGTGCCCGGCCTGCATGTAGGGCTCGCTGAGGGCGGCGACGCCGCCGAGCTTCTGAATGTCCTCGGTGGCTTCTTCCTGAGCGACGTCGGCGACGTCGTCGGAGGTGACGATGCCGATGAGCGCGCCGCGGCTGTCGATGACGGGGAGGGCGTTGCGGTCGTAGCGGGCCATGAGCGCGACCGCGTCCTCCTGGGGCTGGTCGCCCCGGAGCGTGACGAAGCTGCGGTTCATGAGGTCTTCGATGCGGGTCCCGGTAGGGGCGAGCAGGAGGGATCGCAGCCGCATGTCGTCGATGAGGCGGCCTTCGTTGTCGATGACGTAGACGACGTTGATGGTCTCGGCGTCCCGGCCATAGCGGCGGATGTGATCCAGTGCCTCGGCGACGGTCCAGTCCGGGCGGAGGCGGACGTAGTCGGGCGTCATGAGGCGGCCGACGCTGCGAGGCGGGTAGCCCAGGATGGCCTGGGTAACCTTTCGAGACTCCGGGCTGAGCGACGCGACGAGGCGCTGGCAGACGTCCTCTGGGACTTCGTCCAGGAGGTGCACGCGATCGTCGGGGGTCATGGCCTCGATGACGCGGGCGGCCTCTTCGTTGCCGAGCTGGACGATGAGATGTTCCTGCGCTTCGGGGGAGAGATACGAAAAGACGGCGGCGGCGTCGTCTCGCTGCAGGAATCGGAAGCAGACGGCGGCGTCGCGGGGCTCCAGGCCGGTCACGACGTCCGCGACGTCGGCGGGGTGGACGGCGTGGAGGGCCTCGCGGAGCTCGCCGAACCGCTGGGAGCGGACGAGTTCCTCCACCTCCGGGATGAGCAGTTCAGCCGTCGGGTTCACGGGCAAGCCTACCCCCCAGTCGTTGGGCGGGGCGGGGCTGGGTGCAAGTTCGTGGCGGAAGGCGTGGAACGCCGGGGCCCGGGTGTGGTAATCTTCTCTTCACCCCGGAGGGGGGCCGCCCGGAGTTTCCGCCGGGGGCATTTGGACTGAACCGCACCTTCGCGCAAGGAACACAACCATGACTGGGACCATCCGCCTGTGGTCGGCGATTTCGGTGATCGGAGCGATGGCGCTGCTTGGCGCCTGCGAGAAGAAGTCGCCCGCGCCGGCCCCGACCGGTGGCGGTGGGGCGGGGGCGGCACCCGGGGAGATTTCCATTGGGCACTACGGCTCGCTGACGGGCGCTCAGGCGACGTTCGGCAAGAGCACGGACAACGGGATCAAGCTGGCGGTGAAGGAAGTGAACGCCGCGGGCGGGGTGACCGTCGCCGGGAAGCAGTACACGATCCGTCTGGTGAGCGAGGACACGGAGGGCAAGCCCGAGAAAGCGGGTACCGTGGTGACCAAGCTCATCACCAAGGACAAGGTGGTCTGCGTGCTGGGAGAGGTGGCGTCCAGCGTGTCGCTGCAGGGCGCGCCGGTGTGCCAGGAGTACGGCGTGCCGATGATCACCCCCAGCTCCACGAACCCGGACGTGACCAAGGTCGGCGACATGATCTTCCGCGTGTGCTTCATCGACCCCTTCCAGGGCGAGGCGTGCGCGAAGTTTGCCAGGGGCGAGCTGAAGGCGGCGAAGGTGGCGGTGCTGTTCGACCAGGCCTCCGCCTACTCGGTGGGGCTGAAGGACGAGTTCAGCAAGGCCTTCAAGGCGGCGGGTGGCGAGATTGTGAGCGAGCAGGCGTACACGCAGGGCGCGAGCGACTTCAACGCGCAGCTCACGCGCATCCGCGAGAGTTCTCCGGACGCGATCTTCATCCCCGGGTACTACAGCGACGTGACGAACATCGCGCTCCAGAGCCGCAAGCTCGGCATGAAGATGCCGCTGCTGGGCGGCGACGGGTGGGACAGCGAGGAGCTGGGCAAGAACGCGGGGGAGTCGATCGAGGGATGCTTCTACTCCAACCACTACGCCCCCGATCAGCCCACGGAGGAGATCCAGTCGTTCGTGAGCAAGTACAAGGCCGACTTCGGCGGCGTGCCCGACGGGCTGGCGGCGCTGGGCTACGACGGCGCCCGGCTGCTCTTTGAGGCGATGGGCCGGGCCAAGAGCCTCTCCGGGACGGACCTGCGCGACGCCATCGGCCAGGCCAGGGGCTTCAGGGGCGTCACGGGGGCCATCACTCTCAACGACCAGCGCGACGCGGTGAAGAACGTCGTGATGGTGGAGCGACGCGGCGGGCAGTGGGTCTTCCGTGCGTCCATCGAGCCCAAGTAAGACACCTCTCACGCGGCGCGCATGGACCAACTGCTCCAGACGTTGAAGGACGGCATCGCCATCGGCAGCCTGTACGCGCTCATCGCGCTGGGCTACACGATGGTGTACGGCATCCTCAAGTTCATCAACTTCGCGCACAGCGACGTGGTGGTCCTGGGGGCGTGGCTCTCGCTCCTCTTCGCGCGGAAGCTCGAGGCCGCCACGGGCTGGAACGCCCCGCCCTGGTGGGCCGGCGCGATCGTGCTCATCCTCGCGATGGCGGCGTGCGCCCTGATCGGCTTCTGCATCGAAAGGCTGGCGTACAAGCCCATCCGCGGAGCGCCAAGGCTCAACGTCCTGATCACCGCCATCGGTGTCTCGTTGTTCCTGCAGAACATGGGCCAGCAGGAGTGGATGTTCGGGACGCGCCCGGCGAACATCCCCGCCCTGGTGAATGACGCGACACTCTTCAGCATTGGCCGGGTGAACTTCACGCTGCTCGATGTCGCGGGCGTGGGCACGGCGCTGGCGCTGATGGTGGGGCTGGAGTGGCTGGTCTTCCACACCAAGATCGGGCGGGGCATGCGGGCGGTCAGCCACAGCACCGCCACCGCGTCGCTCATGGGCATCCCGGTCAACCGCGTCATCAGCACGACGTTCATCATCGGCTCGGCGCTCGCCGCCGCGGGCGGGTTCCTGTGGGCGCTCAAGTACAGCCAGATCAAGCAGACCGCGGACACGAGCTGGACGCTCCTGGGCCTGAAGGCGTTTGTGGCTGCGGTGGTGGGGGGCATCGGGAATGTCCGCGGGGCAATGCTGGGCGGGCTCGCCATCGGGATGCTCGAGATGTTCGGAGCCGCGTATCTCTGGTCGAGCATGACCGACGTGTACGTCTTTGGCCTGCTGATCGCGGTGCTGCTCCTGAGGCCCGGCGGCATCCTGGGCAAGGCGGTTGTGGAGAAGGTCTAGCGTGAACACCTCCGCGGCTCAACTCCGTGATCGCTCCCGGGCCCTGGCGCCCGGCATGGGGCTCGCGCTCGCGCGGGGCGTGGCGCCGCTGGTAGCGTGCCTGCTGCTCGCGGTGGTGTTGCAACTGGCCGTGCGGCCCTTGATGGGGGACTACGCGGCAAAGCTGGTGCTGGACATCGGCGTGGCGGTGATTCTCGCGGTGTCGCTGACGGTCGTGAACGGGTTCACGGGGCAGTTCTCGATGGGCCACGCGGGGTTCCTCGCTGTCGGCGGGTATGCCTCCGGAGCCGTCACGTACTACGGGTCGCTCAGGATCTGGGGGGCCGCGGCGACACAGGGCGGGATTCTCTCGGGCCGGCCCATGAGCGTGGACCCTTCCACGCTTCCTCTCTTCGGGAGCGGGGACCTGCTCTTTGTGGGGGCGCTGCTCGTCGGCGGGCTCACGGCGGCGGTATTGGGCCTGATCGTCGGCCTCCCGAGCCTGAGGCTGCGCGGGGACTACCTTGCCATCGTTACCCTCGGATTCGGCGAGATCGTCCGAGTCTGCATCCAGCAGACCGGGCCCGTGATCCGCACCGCGGCGGAGGCGGCCCAGGTGCCGGCCTGGAAGCTCGCGACCTCCGTGGGCGGGGCGCTGGGGTTCACGGGCATCCCCAAGTACACCAGCCTGTTCTGGGTGTGGCTCGTCGCGGGAATCACGATCCTGGTCGCGTACCGGCTGAAGCGGAGCACGTACGGGCGAGCGTTCCTTTCGATCCGGGAGGACGAGATCGCGGCGGAGGCCATGGGCGTCAACACCACCCGCTACAAGGTGTGGGCGTTTGTGATCTCGGCGTTCTTCGCGGGGATCGCGGGCGGGCTGTTCGCGCACACCCTGGGCGTGGGCCTCTCGGCGGAGGCGGCGGGCTTCCTCAAGAGCTTCGACATCATCATCATGGTCGTGCTGGGCGGGCTGGGCTCGGTCAGCGGCGCGGCGCTCGCGGCGATGGTGGTGACGCTCCTTCCCGAGTGGCTCCGGGGCAAGCAAGTGGGCCCGGTTGACCTGTCGCAGTACCGGCTGGTGATCTACGCCCTCGCGCTGATCCTCATGATGATCTTCAGGCCCAAGGGCCTGCTGGGTGTCGCGGAGCTGTGGGACCGCTCGCTCTGGACGTCGCTCGCGTCGAGGCTGAAGCGCCTGGTGGGCGGGAAGGACGGCAGCCGGTGACCGAGGCGGATGTCATCCTCGATGTGCGCGGGGTTTCCAAGTCCTTCGGCGGGCTGAAGGCGGTGCAGGACTTCTCTCTCTCGCTCTCTCGCGGGGCGCTCAAGGGCCTCATCGGGCCCAACGGCGCCGGAAAGACCACCGTCTTCAACCTGCTGACGGGCGTGTACAGGCCGGACGCGGGCGCGGTGCGGCTGGGGGGTGCGGACCTTGTCGGGCTTCGTCCCTGCGAGATCGCCGAGGCGGGCATGGCCCGCACGTTCCAGAACATCCGGCTGTTCGGGCAGCTCTCGGTGCTGGACAACGTGAGGTTGGCGTGCCACCTGCGCTCCAGCGGCACGATGACCGGTGCGGTGCTGGGATCGATGTTCGCCCGCGGGCAGGAGCGTGCGATGACCGAGCGGGCCCGCGAGCTGCTGCGACTGTTCGACCTGGCGGAGCGTGAGAGCGAAGAGGCCCGCAACCTGCCCTATGGCGACCAGCGGAGGCTGGAGATCGCGCGGGCCCTGGCGACGGGGCCATCGGTGCTGCTTCTCGATGAACCGGCGGCGGGGATGAACCCGCAGGAGAAGGTGGAGCTGAGGCAGCTCATCCGGCGCGTGAGGCAGGAGTTCAAGGTCACGATCCTGCTGATCGAACACGACATGGGGCTGGTGATGGACGTGTGCGAGCGGATCACCGTCCTGGACTACGGGCAGGTGATCGCGGAGGGCACGCCGGCGGAGGTGCAGTCCAACCCACGGGTGATCGAGGCGTACCTGGGCGAGGCGACGCCGGAGGCGGGCCATGCTTGAGGTCCGGGACATCTCCGTGGCGTACGGGGCCATCAAGGCGCTGCATGGCGTGAGCCTGAGCGTTGCCAAGGGCGAGATCGTGACGCTCATCGGATGCAACGGCGCGGGCAAGTCCACGACGCTGCGGGCGATCTCCGGCCTGGTGAGGCCGGGCTCGGGCGACATCCTGTACGAGGGGCGCTCGCTGCGGGGCGTGCCTCCGCACGAGATCGTCAGGCTGGGGCTCGCGCAGTCGCCGGAGGGCCGGGGAGTCTTCCCGAACATGACGGTCTCGGAAAACCTGGACCTGGGCGCGTATGCCCGGAAGAGCTCCGAGCATGCGCAGATAAGGCAGGACCGGGAGAAGGCGCTGGACCTGTTCCCCAGGCTGCGGGAGCGATTGAAGCAGAGCGCGGGCACGCTCTCGGGCGGCGAGCAGCAGATGCTGGCGATGGCGCGGGCGCTGCTGGCGCGGCCCAGGCTGCTGCTGCTGGACGAGCCGAGCCTGGGCCTGGCGCCGCAGATCGTGCAGCTCATCTTCCGGATCATCCGGGAGATCAACGCCGCGGGGACGACGATCCTGCTGGTGGAGCAGAACGCGCACATGGCGCTGCAGGTGGCGAATCGTGCGTACGTGCTGGAAGTGGGGCGGGTTGTGATGTCCGGGGATGCGAAGGAACTGGCCCGGACCGACGAGGTGAAGAAGGCGTATCTGGGCCATGGGTAGGGGCTGGGGGCGTGTGCGGCGGGGCGGGAACTGCTAGACTCGTCAGCCGCGGAATGTGGATCGCCGTCGGGCGTGGAGCGTGGGGACGTGAGCACAGGCCTGAGCAACTCGTTTGTCTTCTCACCCCTGCCCCGGGAGTTGCCCGCGGGCCTCGGGGCGGCGCCGCTGTTTCCGCACGAGACCGGCACGCTCCGCCTCTGCGTCGTCGTGAGGCGAGAGCCGCGGGCCGGCGAAGGACGCTTCATCGTGCTGCGAGAGACGCTGGACGCGCGGGTCTACCTCGGCTGCACCGTGGACCGTGCGGGTCGCGTGCGTGAATGGCTGGAACTCTGGGTGCAGGACGTGTCCGGGCTTGCCCAGGCCACGGTCTCATACCGGGAAGCGCTGAACAACACTCTGCTGGACGCGCGCTGGGCGAAGCGCTGCGAGCTGCTCGAGAGATCGGGCGGGCTGGTCGCCACTGGCTTTGAAAGCCACCATCCGGCACCCGTGCTTATCGACGTCAAGGCCCTGGCACCCGTTGCCGCAAGGGACGCGCAGGGGGCCACTTGGGCGCTGTGCACCGATGATGGACTGCTCGCACGAAAGCAGACCCCGGCGTATGGCTCGACGCTCGGTCGGCACCTGTTCCAACCCTCGCTTGGGGATGACACACCCCTGCTCCCCGCGGACCTTGCGGACGCCAGGGCGCTGGGGGCCCCGGCCGGGTGCGAGGTCCTGAACGCGGGCGGCGGCCTGATGATGGCGCAGCCCTTTGCTCCCTTTGGATATGAGCAGATCGTCGACGCTCTCTCCGGGGTCGATGGAGAGGCCGGACCGGCGGACAACGTGCTGCAGGTGGCGGCGGCGGCGGCCCGGGGTGTCTCGGGCAGCCTCAACCCCGCCGGCGGCTGGCTCATGCTCTCCGCGGCGGGCGCTCAGGCAAGGCTCGTGGAGTCTCTGCACGTGAGGCTCGCGCTGTTCGCACAGGCGGCGGCGGCGGTGCGAGCGCACGTCAGCGAGACGGTCGCACCCATGCTGAACGTGACGGGACGGAGCTTCCGCGTGTCCTTCGCGGATGGCGCGGGAGCCGTGCCCTTGTGGTGGACCTCGCGGGTCTCGCTCGTAGAGCCCGGAGAGGGCGTCGAGCTCGCGATCCCTTCGACCACGGCGCGGTACTTCGTCGCCGGCAAGGGCTCGGGCCTCTCCATCTACTCGCCCGCGGCGGTCTCTGTGGCGGGCACGGGCCGGGGCTGGCTGAGGCTGAGAAATGTCGTCGCCGGTGACGCGGGCGGCGTAATCCTGGAGGGGACGCTCTCCACGCAGGACCGGGTGATCCCGGGCAGGAACGACCTTGTGTGGCTCCGCTGCTCGGTGGGCTCCTCGCGCGTGGACTTGTACGCGACGGTGGATGCCAAGGGCTCGATGGTGCCCGGCGAAGTGCGCCTGCGAACGATCCCGCAGCAGTTCTCGGAGGACATGCAGAATCGGCTCAGGCAGGCGTTGGGCGTGCCGATCCCGGATGTGACGTTCGAGATTGTGCCGCTGCTGTCCACACCCTGCGACCTGTATGCGCTGGGCGTTCTGGGCGTGCGGACGCTGCTCTCGGGCCCGGGGACGCCTCTGCCCGTGGCGCTGGACGAACTGCTGAGTCTGGCGGGGGCGGCGGCAAAGGCCGCGGACAGCGGCGAGACGCTGGAGGCTCGGATCGGTAGGCTGTTTACGACGGAGAAGCGCTGGGGCGAATCGCTCGGGCCTCAGGTGCTGTTGCCGGGCGTGGCGGCGGTCGACGCGGGGGAGGTCATTCCCCCCGCGCTGTGGCACGGGGTTCTGGCGGCGGTTGTTCGGTGTTTCACCGGCCTGGGGCCCGACAGCCGGTGCAAGGACTTCGGCGACGCTCCCCAGGGGGGCCTGCACAGGGTCTTTGACGGGCTGATCGATGACCTGTACGCTCTCCTGACCGCCTGCCGCACGCTCATCGTGAGCGACTACGAACTGAACGCGGAGGTTCGGAGCGTGGTCCAGGCGTGTCTCCAGTCGAATCGGTAGTGATCGGAGTCTGACAGGGTTGGAAGCAAGACAATCGGCGCCGCCGGACGACGGGGCGTGCGACTCACCAAGAAGGGGTTTCCCATGAACATGCTGGCTCGGGTTGCGATGGCGGTGGTGGCGGCGATGGCGGTGGTCCTGACAACCGGGTGCCAGCAGACGGTGCGTGGCTGGAAGGGCGACCTGGTGATCACGCCGGACGCGAGCCTGAGGGACTCCTCGGGCAAGATGCCCCCCGTCGAGGTCGACGTCGTCGCCATCAACGAGACCGACGAGATGGTCCGGAGCTATCCGGTGGACAACTGGTTCTCCGGCGAGGATAAGCAGCGAGCCTCGTGCGCCCCGTACACCAAGTCCCTCGCGTTCGGGCCCGGGGCCGAGGGCGCCATCGTGATCTCCAAGAACGACCCCATCTGGAAGAAGTGGGAAGAGCGCGGCTACAAGGACCTCGTGGTCTTTGCCACCGCCCGCAGCATGCGGGCTTCGCCCGGCGGGTTCGACGGGCGGCGGAAGGTCATCCCCCTCACCAACGACAAGTGGGACGTCGGCCAGATCAACTTTGAGGTCAAGTCCAGCGGCGTGGAGTGCCCCACGCCCATGAAGCTCCAGAAGTAACCCGTCGCAGGCCGGACGTTTCCACGGGACCACATGCCGAACTTCGGACGAGTTGAGGCCTACGACGAGTTTGGCTCGAGCGGGCCCTACGCGGTGTGGCGCGCGCGCCCCGCCGGGACCGACGGCCCGGGCCCCCTGGTCGTCAAGACCTGCCTGACTCAGGACATGCTCGCCGACGAGCAGGTCGTGGAGAGGCGGGCGGCGAGATTCCTGGCCGCGGCGGAGTTCCAGCGAGGACTCGCGGGCGATGGGTGGGCGCCGATCAGCGACGTCGGGCGGCTTCCCACGCACGCGTACTACGTCACGGAGTGGTATCCGAGCACGCTGGAGCGCGTCATCGAGGCGCGGAGCATCGCGGGGCTTGCCGACGAAGACCCGGTCTCCGGCGCCAAGGCGGTTGTGCGGCTTATCTCCGGGATCACCCAGGGGCTGGAGCGTGTGCAGGCCGGGGCCGGCCGCGGGCACGGCAACCTCAAGGCCACGAATGTTCTGCTGAAGTTGGGTGACGATGGTGACCTGTCCCAGGCAATGGTGGCGCTCGCGGACCCGGCGCCGCCGGAGTCCATCGGGTCGGATTCGGCGCGGGACGACGCACGGGCGCTCGCCGGTCTCATCCACAGGCTGGTGACGGGCCGGGCCGCACCCGGCGCGGGTGCCGTGCAGGTGGGTCCGGAGTGGTCCAGGCTCGGCTCTCCGGGCCCGGGCGAAGAACTGCGCAGGGTTTGCGAGGCCCTGCTGAACGTGCAGGCGGGAACAGCCCCCCCGACGCCCGCGCAGGTGCGGGAGCAGCTCCAGGCCTGCCTCCGCGCCAAGATGGTGCGGAAGAAGAGCCCGGTGCCGCTCATCGCCTCTGTCGTGGGCGTGCTGCTCGTGGGCGGGGGCGTCGCGGCGTATTTCCTGCTGGGCGACGACCAGCCCAAGCGCCGGCCCGGGGCAGACCCGCGAGAGGCGGGGTGGCAGACGAGTACGGAGAAGGTGCTGAAGGACGCGGAGAGCACCATGCTCACGGTCCGGCCCTGCATGACCGATGACCAGCTCGCACGGTCGGATGAGCTCGCTCGCCGGCTCGCCAGGTCTCTGGAGGGATTGCCGGTGCTGGCGTCGGCGGCGTGGCCCGCGGGCGAGGGTGCGACGGTTCTCTCGGATCGGGCGGCTCTCACGAAGCAGATCGAAGAAGCAGAGGCGGAGGTCGGCGCGATCAGGACCGCGGCACAGGGCCTCAGGACCGAAGTCGGCGACTGCAGCGAAGAGGTGGACCCCAGGCGGCCCGACCGCCAGCAGTGGATGACCGAGCGCGAGAGCCGGCTGAAGGCGCAGGTCGCGGCGATGACGACGGAGCTTGCGGCGGAACTCGCCGCGATCCCGGACGAAGCGCTGCGAGGGTCCGTGACGACCCTGACGGACCAGGCGACGGCGATGATCCAGAAGCTGGACGCGGTGCGGGCGCAGGAGTGGCCTACACCGGCGGCGGGCGGGGACTCGGAGGCCATCAAGGCGGCGCGGGAGTCCCGGGCCCGCATCCGCTCGGACGTGCAGAGCCTCGCGAATGAGGTGGGGAATGTGACGCAGGCGGCGGAGAAAATGCTCCGCGACAGCCGCGACCGTGTGAAGGGGTACCTCGACGCCCGGTCGCGGGACCGCGACAAGGTGTCCGCGTCGGACAGGCTCCGCGAGGCCTTTGCGGTCGCGATCGCGGCGGTGAAGCGCACGGACCCGACGTGGGCGGAGGCGAAGGCGAAGGCGGACGCGATCCAGGCGTGGATCGGGGCGGTGGACCGGGAGCTGGCGATCGAGCTCCAGGTGTCGCTGCCCCCGGGCACGCAGGTGCGTCCGGACCCGGCCGGGCGGTTCTTCACCCAGGCCCGTGAACGCGCCATCGAGGCGGCGGTGAGGCCAGTGGAAGATCGGGGGGGAATCCCGAACTCGGAAGCCGATCTCGCCCTCGCCACCAAGGAGAAGGCGGCGCTCGTCGCTCTCGCGGAAGAGGTCCGCTCGCTCCTCAGCCAGGCAGGACGCATCGAGCAGTTGCTGTCGCGTGCCAGCCTCTATGACGAGCGGACGGACGGCGTGAGCGTCAAGACGCTGCTCGAAGCCATCGAGGGCTCGCCCCGGCTCGCGGACCTCGAAGCCGCTGTGGAAGTGGTGGTGGAACGGGCCCGGCGGCTGCGGGCCGCGAACGGCGCCTCGGGCGTTGCGGCGGCGGTCGCGGGGCTGAGGGACACCGGGGGTGATCCCGGGCGCGCGTCCGAAGCGATCACGTACTGGCGCACGCTGCGGGGAGCGGGCTATCCGGCTGACGCGGCGCAGATCGCCGAGGCCCCGGGGCTGGTGAACCAGCAGGTACTGCCCGCGCTGCGCGGCATCGGCGACAAGGCGCGGGGTGAGCAACTCGCGGGTGAAGTTGTCGAGGCGCTGCGGGGCGACTGGTTCGCGTTCGTGCACGAGAAGGCGGGCGGGGACGCGCTGGCGGTGGACGCGGCGTTCGGCGCGGCGCAGGCCTATGGCCTGAGCGAGCAGGACCTGGACACGAGACTCGAGCCATTTGCCAAGTTCAACCGAGAGCGATGGAAGCTGCTCGGGTCGCTCGATAGCGTCGCGTCGATTCCGGACCGCAACCAGCAGATCGCCCGGTTTCAGCAGATCACCGCCGGGCTTCAGGGCGTGGCGCAGTCGCTGGGCGTGGCGGGCCGGGCCGACGTTCAGGACCTGTTCACGAACAAGCGCAAACTGGCCCCGTACCTTGCGGGCAAGTTCTCCAACTTCGAGGAGGTCGGCCCCGCGACTCCGGGCGTGGCCGCCCGCTGGAAGATGGAGGCGCAAGACGAGGACAACGGACTGTGGGCGGAATACAGCCTGGGCGGGCACCGTCTGCGGTTTCAGCGTGTGGGCGAGGGCGAAGAGCCGGCGAGCTTCGTCTGCACGAGCGAGGTAAGTGTTGGGCTGTTCCAGAGTGTGATGCAGACCGCGGGCGCCTGGCCGGACGTGCGGGGCAAGCTGACGATGCTCCCGCGGAACGACCAGCGCAAGGGCCCCCGGGCCTGGGTGTGGGATGACGCGGGGCTGGCGATGGGGATCAGCCAGCCCACGAGCGGGGCGGACCTCAACGGCAGGGGCTGGTTCCGCGTGCTGCCCGGAGACATCAACGCGGCGAACGGGCCGCAGGTCGCGCTGTATCCGCAGGGAAGAGAGCCGCCGCCCCCTTCGGCGGCGAGCCCGATGAACTACGTGTCGACCGACGGGGCGCTGTTCATGGCGGCGATCATGGGCTGCCGTGTGCCCACCGCGGACGAATGGGCGCAGGCCGCGAGGCTCGGGGGGGGTGTTGCGAACCGGCGTGACAGCGTGTGGCAAGGGCAGCACGCGCACCTGCGATCGCAGCTCGACGCGGCTGCGGAACGGGACCGGATGAGCCTCCAGAACAACCTGCCCTGGCCCGGCGCGGACGTTTTTCTGCCGCCCGAGGCGACATCGACGCCCGCGGCGTCGGACGGCGACCCCGCCGTCACGCAGTCGGATTCGACGCTGTGGTTCCAGCCCGTGACGGAGGGGACCACGGCGTTTGAGAATCTCGAAGGGAATGTGGCGGAGATCGTGCTGGCGAACGAAGCCGCGTACGTGCGGGCCCCGGTGCCTCCGAAGGAGGGGCTGCTGGGGACGATCAAGGGCGCGGTCAAGTCCGCCGACGTTCGAGTGGTGGGGGCGTCGGCGCTCTCGTCCGGGGCGGTCTCACCCTCGACGCCCTACGGGGTGAAGAGCGTGAGCGCGTACTGGTCCGATGTCGGGTTCCGTCTGGCGTTCTCTGCCAGCGCCGGCGGAGGCGGGGGAGGCCGCCTGGCCGAGAAACTCCGGCGGATTTTGACCGTCGACACGCCCTATCTCACCCGCGCGGGCGGGTGAGGGCGTCAGCGGTCGGAGTTGGCGGGTGCGGCGGCGGTCGCCGTCGAGGCGTTGTTGGTCCGTACCGCAACGGTCCTTGTGGTCTGTGATTGCGTGGCGAGCGCCGCGCCCAGGCCATCGCTGGCGGCGATGTTGCCACCCTCGCGGTGCCCGAACGTGAAGATGCCAAACCCCGAACCCCGGGAGCAGCCGGTTCCGGTCAGGCAGACCAGCGCAAGGCCTGCACCCAGGGTCAACGAACGGGCGCGGTGGGTCATCATGGGTCCTCCTCGTGCAGGGGACTCATCGACACCGTGGCGGTGCAACCCGAGACGCTTCGGGCAGCCGGTCGGCTCTCCGGGCGGACAGCGCGGCCGGGAGCGATTGTGAGGTGCGGTTGTCGGACGGCCGCGCGGAACGGACCCGAGAGGTCTTGCTGGGGCGGGCACTCGTCCGGTAAGATGGGTACGCTGTACCGCAAGGCGTCCCGTCGGGGGCGGGGTTGTGGCGTGGGGCGTGCGTGGGAGGAGGCGGGTTGATCGAGCCAACGAGCGAGATGGGCCGCAAAGCGATGACGCTGGCTAACCGGCTGCGCGTGCTGTACGCGGAGCTCTCCGACCAGACCGGGGACATGCGGGGCGAGCAACTCCGCGACGAGGTGCAGCGGGCGCTCTCTTCTGTCCAGCCCAATGCGAGAGAGCCGTTTTTGCAGGAGCTCGTCCGCCAGTTCCCACTGTGGTCGGCGGTGGATCGCGAGCCGACGCCGTCGGCCCCCAGAGCCGCCCCGGCACCCGCGGCGGCCCCGGCAGCGGCGGAGCCCAAGGACCCCAGGTCTCTCGCCGAGAAGCTGATCGAGGTCACCAAGGGCCTCGGCGAGGCGGAGAAGCAGCAGATTGCGGCGAGGCTCAGCGTCGCCGGGCTCCTGGCGCGGCCCACCGCGGCGGGGGCTGGGCCGGCGCCGGCGGGCCCCACCGGGTCGGTGAGCGCCTCGGGGGCGGCGGACCTGCGCAAGCAGTTGGGCATGCCCGCGGATGCGCCGATCGACGCCGCCCGTGCTGTGGAGCTGGCGGCGGTGCTCGCGGAGTTCGTGCTCAAGCTCGAGCCTTATGCCTGCATGTTCTGGAAGGACATTGCACCGGACGCGAAGAACCAGGTGTACCAGACCCTGAACCGAGACCTGGGCAAGTTCATGGTGGGTGACGAGAAAACCAACCGGGAGGCGGTCGCCAAAGGGGTCTTCAACCTGCGCAGCCTGGTGTCGCTCCTGCTCAAGGGGGTGTCCGACGCGGGCAAGCAGTTCTCCCGCGATCACATCTCCCGGTTCTCGGTCGACGAGATTTCAAAGGCCGCGGGCCCGGGCACGCTGATGACCAGCAAGGACGTGCTCTGCTGGAAGCAGTACGTCAGGCAGATGGAAGGAGTGGACGCGGCGTCGTTGGAGAAGAGGCTTAAGTCCGTCATCGCCAAGGACGTCGATGCCGGACTCAGTCAGGTCATCAAGTGAGTCAGGCCTGAATCACGCCTGAGTTGCGCCCGATTCACAACCGTCGCACGGCCCTCGCGGCGACGACTAGAAGGACTTTGCGATGTCAACCATCGGACATGTTCACTGGCACGAAGGGCTCTTCCTTCAACCTCACCACCTCCAGACCATGCACCGCGACCTCCTCGAAGGGTCGTGGCGCGAGCGGCGGCTGTCGTGGGCGTTTCCCTATGGCGTGATCGAGCTCCGCATCTCCACCGATGCGCTGGAGAACATGCTGATCCGGATCGACCGGCTCCGGGCGGTCATGCCCAGCGGGCTGGAGATCGACGTGCCGGGAAACTCCGACCTTCCCGCGCTGGACATCAAGCGGGTCTTCCAGGCGTCGTCGGGGTCCTTCCTCGTGGGCCTGGGGGTGCCTGTGTGGCAGTCCACGCGGGCGAATACGGTCGATTCCGGGGGCGGCGGGCTGGGCGCACCGGGGGGGGCCGCGCGACGGGCTCTGCAGGACGAGGCCAAGGTCAAGCGGCTGTACCGCGTCGCGGAGATCCAGAGGCCCGACGAGAACACGGGCGAGAACGCGCAGGCGATGATGGTTCGGCGCCTCAACGCCAGGCTCGTGGTCGAAGGCGAGGACCTGAGTGATCTCGAGGTGCTCCCGCTGATGCGGATCATGCACGCCGCGGAGGAGCAGACGCTTCCCCGGCCCGACCCTTCGTTCATTCCCTCCTGCATGGTTCTGGGCGGCAATCCGACGCTGAGGAACATCGTCCGGGACCTGGCGAACGCGGTGGATGCCAGCCGCAAGGAGCTCGTGAACCAGATGACCCGGGGCGGGTGGGTGCCTGAGAACATCAAGGGTCCGCAGTTGCTGATGGTGATGAGGCTCCGGACGCTGAATCGGTTTGCGGCGACGCTGGCGCCGCTGGTGAGCGGTGGGGTGGGCGTGGCGGGGACGATGAGCCCCTTCGACGCGTACCTGGCGCTGCGTGAGCTTCAGGCGGAGCTCGCGGCTCTGACGCCCGACCGGGACCCATTCGAGGGGCCCAAGTACGACCACGACAACCCGGGTGCCGTGTTCATGGAGATGGACAAGCGGATCCGGCCCCTGCTTCGGGGAGACGTGCAGAAGCGGTTCCTGTCACTGCCCTTCACCAAGGACGGAGCGGCGATCTCTTGTGCGCTCACCGAGGAGCACCTCACGCAGCCCAATGCGTACTTCCTGGGAATCAAGACCAAGACGGACGCGGCGGTGCTCGCGAAGCTGGTGGAGGACCAGGACAAGTTCAAGCTCATGCCCAAGAGCATGGTGAAGCTGAACATCTATGGCATGAAGCTTGTGGAGGACCGGCACCCGCCGCTGGAGCTGCCCAGCGCGAACGACCTGCACTATTTCCGGGTGGAGATGGCGCAGAGCCAGAAGATGTGGGAACGGGCGGCTGGGGAGAAGGCCCTCGCGATTCGTTGGCCGGAGCTGGAACCCCTGGACTATCAGGACCTGAGTCTCTACATGACGGTGCCCTGACGCAAGCCTTGCCCTGTGACGCAAACCGGGCCCGGGCGACGGGCCGGAGGAACGCATGACCCTTGTCGAGATCTGCGAGCCGGTGTTTCAGTATGTTTGCCGCCTGAATCGCGTAGGCCGCAAGGGCGGTCGGGTGGACTACGGGACGGTGCGCGCGGAGTTGAAGGCGATCTTCGCGGACATGAAGTCGAAGGCGGACGGGGCGGGGCCACTCTCGGGCGCGTACGCCGAGGTGGAGCAGGTCCTGGTCTTCTTCGCCGATTCGATGATCCTCAACAGCAAGCTCCCGCCGGGTTGGAAGCCCCTGAGCCACGAGCGAGGCGAGCTGGGCTTTGAGGAGAAGTTCTGGGACTTGCTGGAGGACACGCTGAAGGACCCATCCGACAGCGCGACGCAGCGGCTTGGTGTGTTTTACGTGTGCATCGGGACCGGGTTCACCGGGCTGTACACGGGCCAGCCGGACTACATCCGCCGCAAGATGCTGGAGATTTCCGCGCGTCTGCGCGGGATGATCGACGCGGACCAGGCGGGGCGAATGTGCCCGGACGCGTACGAGAACGTGGACACGCGGAACCTGACGCAGGCCCCCAACCGGAGCATCGTGGGGATGCTGATCGTGCTGGTGGTGATGGTGGGGGTGCTGCTGGTGTCGTACGTGAAGCTGTTCCAGGACTCGAGCCGGCGTCTGACGACGTCGCTGGAGCAGGTGGAGAAGGCCGGGGAGCGGACAGGCGGGTGATCGGAGCGAGGCCGAGCGCCGCCGGGCGGGCTCGGCCCGAGAAGGAGTGTTCGGATGCTGGGCAGCTTTGCCAACCTCCCGAGGCCGGTACAGGCCGTGGTGATGCTCGCGTCGGGCGCGAGCCTGACGTCGTTCGTGCTCGCCGCGATGCCCGGGCCGTACCAGAGTTTCTTCATCTACGTCACGATCGGCATCGTGGCGGTGGTGGTCTTGCTCGCGCTGTTCAAGCTGGTGCTGATGCTGCGCGACAAGGCCAAGAGCGGCCCGTTCGCGAGCATGCTGAGCAAGGGCGCCCGCGGAGCGGCGGACCCGGCCCTGAAGGCCCGCATGGACGACCTGCGGCGGAAGTTCGAGGAGGGCGTTTCGACCTTCAAGCAGGCGGGCAAGGACCTGTACAGCCTGCCCTGGTATCTGCTGGTGGGCCCGCCGGGCTCGGGCAAGACCGAGGCCCTGCGCCACTCCAACGTCGGCTTTCCCCCCGGGTTGCAGGACCCGCTGCAGGGTTCCGGCGGCACACTGAACATGCACTGGTGGTTCACGAACCACGCGGTCGTCATCGACACCGCCGGCCGCATGTTCATGGAAGGAGCGGACGAGGGGGGCGGCTCGGAGTGGCGCGAGTTCCTGAAGCTGCTGAAGAGCGCCCGGCCCAACTGCCCGGTGAACGGGCTGCTGCTGGTGATCTCCAGTGAGAGCCTGCTGAAGGACGGTGCGGAGAAGATCGAGCAGACCGCCGGGGCCATCGCGCGCCAGCTCGACGTGGTGCAGCGCACGCTTGACGTGCGGTTTCCGGTCACGGTGGTGGTGACCAAGTGCGACAAGATCATCGGCTTCCGTGAGTTCTTCGAGCACATCGGCGACCCCAACCTGCAGCACCAGATTCTGGGCTGGAGCAACCCGTCCCCGCTGGACGAGGCCTTCAAGCCCGATCAGGTGGACAAGCACCTGGAGTCCGTGCGTCAGAAGCTGATGAAGCGGCGCATGGGCCTGATCCAGAACCCGGTGCACACCACGGACGCCAACGCGCGGCGCACGGACCAGATCGACGAGATGTTCGAGCTGCCCGACAACCTGGTGCGGATCGCACCGCGGCTGCGTCGCTACCTCGAGATGATCTTCGTCGCGGGCGAGTGGAGCCCAAAGCCCTTGTTCCTGCGGGGCATTTACTTCACGAGCTCGATGCGCGAGGGCCAGGCGCTGGACGTGTCGCTGGCGCAGGCGCTGGGCGTGGATGTGGAGTCCATTCCCGGCAGCCGCGACTGGGACCGCGAGAAGTCGTACTTCCTCCGCGACCTGTTCATGTCGAAGGTGTTCAAGGAGAAGGGGCTGGTCACCCGCGCGACCAACGTCAGTAAAGCGCTGGCGAAGCAGCGTGCGATGCTCGTGGGAGGCGCGATCGCGACGGCGCTGGTGCTGGGCGGGCTGACCGTCCTGGGCTACTTCCAGTTCAACGCCTCGCTGGGCCCGCCCAGCAAGACCTGGGCCGCCGTCCGCGGTGCCATGGTGGGCGATCCGGACCGCGACATCACGCCCCTTGATCCCAAGGAGACGAGCCTCATCGGGCGCTCCGCGGAGGCGGGCGGAACGGGCTGGGTGTATCAGGGCCGCAAGGACTTCACGAACCTGGACGTGCTGGGCTCGGACATTGTGAACCCGGTGGAGCTGATCGTCGAGACCGGCTCGTACAAGGCGATCGACCCGCCACTGATCGCGCGTCCCGCGGCGCCGATGCTGGGCTTCCGCAACTCGTTCCTGGATGCGCAGGAAGCGGCCCACCGCAAGGTCATCGAGCAGACCACGGTGAGCCCGCTGATCGAGGCGGCCCGCAGCCGCCTGGAGCAGGAGAAGGACTGGGGCCCTGAGGCGGTGGCGGCCCTGGCGCAGCTCATCCGTGTGCAGACGTACTCGTACAAGTCAAAGCCCGCGTTCGACGAGGGGCCGAGTCTCACCGACCTGAAGGACGCAGCGAAGGAGGCCCGCCTGCCCGCCGATCGGGGCGAGATCCCCGCGATCGACGTGGAAGCGCTGTTCCGGTACGTGCTGGGGCCGGCGGCGGACGAGGCCAAGGGCTATGCCGGCGACCGCAGCAAGATCCGCGACGCGGTGAAGCGCGCGTACCCGAACGGCCTGGGGGCGATCGAGGTCTCCGCGCTGCTGGGGGGCAAGGACGAGAACAACCGTCGCGCCAACGAGCGGGCCGCGGCGAACCTCGCGGAGCGGATGAGGACCGGCGGGTCGCCCACCGGCGACATGGGCGCGCTGCTCATGCTGCAATCGGGCCTTGCGGAGTTCGCGGCTGCGGAGGCGCAGCTCCGGGCCCACCCGATGCTCCGCGCCGGCGCAACCGGCGCGGCGGGGCTGCCCCGAACGGTCGAGCAGTACGACACCTTCGCCAAGGACGCGAGCACCCAGTTCAAGCGCCTCGCCGACGCGAAGGCCAAGGTCGATCAGGCGGTGACGAGGCTGGGCTCCAAGGCCGACAACCCGCTGGATGCGCTGACCGCGGCGGGGGAGCAGTGGGAGCGCGAGGCCGGCTCGTTCTTCGATCAGCTCATCCGGCAGCTCCCCAAGGGCCTGGACACCGGGCTCGAGGGGAAGGCGGCGGAGATCGCCGAGAAGGCCTTCAACGACCGCACGCCCGAAGAGCTGCGCTCGCTCCTGGCCAAGCTCATCGAGCATCGCAAGACAGTGGTGGCGGCGGTCAAGGCCTCCTTGGAGACCGTGCGGGCCGACATGCAGCGTTCGGCGCCGCTCGCGGTGCCGGGACGCACCGCGGCGCAGGTGGACGCGCGGGCCTACGCCGCCCGATACGCGTTGTACGAGCTCGGCGCGGCGGAGCTGGCGGCGGCGGGGCAGCCCGTAGGCGCGGTCGCCTCTGTCGCCGCGAAGATCGACCAGATCGACGCCGGCCCCAGGCGGGTGGGCGAACAGTCGCAGACGTGGCTCTCCTGGACGCCAGCGCAGGCCGGCTTGAAGGGGCTGGCTCCTGACCAGGTGACCTCGCTGACGACGGACCGGGATGAGGCCGAACGCCTCGCGCGGCGCGTGTCGGAGATCGCCGGCGCCCGGCGTGTGTATGAGGCGATCCGGCAGGCAATCGCCGACTGGCCCAAGGACGTGCCCGCGTTGCGGGATCGGGTGAAGGCCCTCGCCGACGCGAAGATCGAGGGTGGTGCCCGGCGGGCCGAGAGGCCGCGCCTGCTGCTGACTGAGATGAAGGACGGCGGGGAGTTCGACCGCGTGTACTTCGTCGAGGCCGGGCGAGAGGTCATGAGCGACTGGGCCCGTGTGCGGACGCTCATCGAGCCGGCTTCCGGAGCGGAGCGTCAGGTAATGGACGCGGAAGCACTGCGGGGTGGGGGCTACCTCGCCGCGGGTCGCGTGACCGAGGACTACGTGGTGGAGTACGCGCGGTACTGGCGCCGGCAGGCGACGGATGCCACGCAGGTCACGTCCAAGTCGTGGGCCGACTTCGCGGAACAACTCGACGACATGATCCCGGACAACATCGCGGACCTGAAGCAGCTCCAGGACGCGACGACCGCCGCGCTGGAGGCGGTGCCGAGCGTGCTGATGACGCCCGCGGCGCTTGCCGATCACAAGTCCGACGTCTCCAAGGCGTTCTCCGGGCTCGGGACGGAGGCATTCGGCCGGGAGGGCGCGATCCGGGATTCGCTCCGCAACTGGAGGCGGCTCGCCGGTGTCCAGGGAGGTCCGGAGGGAGCCGTCGGGCTTCTGCGGGCGTCGTACAACGCCGGGGATGCGCAGTCGGAGTACTTCGCGCAGTACGGCAAGGGGGTTGCATACTGGGATGGCGTGGTGCTCCGGGGCATCGAGCTCCTCACCGAGGCGACCCAGGGCGACATCGCTCGCGCCCAGAACCTGCTCATGACTTCAAACAAAGCGCCCGTGTGCTTTGGGCCGGCCTCGATGGGCGACCTGACACCGGACGAGCTCCGGGCGGTCGCCGCCGCCGCCGCGAAGGTGGCAAGCGGGACCGGCGCCGGGGGCACCACGGTCAAGCCGTCGGCGGGAATGGACCCCCGGGTCAATGACCTTCTCTCGAGGCTCTTTGGTGCGAACTTCATCAAGGCGACGGCAGAGCGGCAGACCTGGTTCACCCGTTTGCAGCGCGTCCTGGATTCGGTCGCGGGCAAGGACCCGGTCCGCCTGAGCCTCAACCTTCTCTCCGACGCGCCGCCCCAGGGAGCCGGCGGCAAGACTCCCGCGTTCGACAGCGGGTACAAGTTCGCGGCGCTCTACGTGAACGACAAGAAAGTCGGCGAGGCATTCAACATCTTCAGTGCCTCGACCATCCCCGCGGACAAGGCCAAGGACCTGGTGGTGACTCTCCCGGCGCAGTCGAGTTTCATCGGGCTGTACCGCGAGGACCCGGGCCGGACGGACCGGGCACCGGACGAGCGGATCTCGCTTCCTGAGCACTGGAGCCTGCTGGGCGCGATGCTCAGGCAGGAGCAGAGCGATCGGATCGGACCCGGGCTGTGGCGGGTCATGGCCTCCAACAACACGATGTATCTGTGGTTGACCATCAAGATCGAGCCGGACGTGCCGGCGCGGGCCGACTGGCCCAGCGTCACGACGTGGCCCGGGCAGTGAGCGGGGATAGAAAGGACTATCGGAGTGGGCAAGGAAGGGCCTGTTCGGAACGCGCGTGTGCATGTGTCTGCCTTCGGGAAGCACCCGGGCTGGGATGACCACATCGAGGAGATCGGGCTGGATCACGAGGATCTGGTCCGGATCAAGCGCGAGCTCTACGCCGAGGGACTGGCGGGCAACATCGATTCCGGGGCGTGGGAGAAGCTCCCGGACGAGCAGCGCCTGCCCGCGTTCAAGCACCAGTTCTACTGGCGACGGTCCGCGGGGCTGGTGATCGGGCGGATGTGGTCCAGCCGCGACGGCAAGGGGCGGACGAAGTACCCGATGGTCGTGTGCGCCATGATCGAGGGCGTGCCGGACGCGTGGGCCATCCAGCAGGTGCTGCCGCGCCTTGAACAGGTCGAGGCCAAGTGCGTCCAGACAGGCTCCGCGGAACTGGTGCGGCTCGCGATCGGCGAGGCACGGCGCGGGCTCGAAGATCAGGCGGCACTTCTCGCGAGTTCCGGTGTCAGCCAGGCGGGCGACGAGGCGGGAGTCGTCCGC